>Ga0302326_10010653_pt1 | contig 19920 bp, 16 predicted proteins | sample Palsa_T0_3_FD_202264 | JGI IMG/M metagenome (GOLD analysis project Ga0302326, IMG submission 202264) | Peat permafrost microbial communities from Stordalen Mire near Abisko, Sweden - Palsa_T0_3 | ecosystem: Environmental > Terrestrial > Soil > Palsa > Peat permafrost | place: Sweden: Abisko...
GGCTACGGTTGCCGTCATCGGCCCCGATTGGCTCCTTTCATCCAACTAGATTCTGCCCATGCTGGGCACACCCTGCGGCGGGTCTCCAGACCCGCCCCTAAGCGGTCAGCGACGTCGCACCATCCGCACGTCATCCCAAAAAACCCTGCCCTTCCCCGTCAGTTCAGTCAAATGAATCCGCAGCATGCCGGGAAACTCGGCCTTGAAGTCGGCCGAAAACTCATCCCATCGATCGCACGGCACTTGGCGCGGCCCATCCGTCACCGCGTTTCGCCCAAGAGTATCGTGCAGCCACAGCGACCCGGCTGCAGGCGATCCGCACACCGACCGCGCGCGCGCCGAGATCCTATACAGCGCGCCGGCCTTCAGCCCGGCGATATCCTGGAACACCCCCCCGGTATTCGCCAACTCCAGTGCTTGTTTGCCCTCGTAATATAGGACGCCGGACAAGCCCGCCGTCGCCGAGCCAAACACTCGCCATGGGCTCAAATTGGCACCCTCGAAGCCCGCGTTCGTCGGCACATCGCCCGGCAACTGCAGCCACCACCCCGCCGGATTGACCGGCAGTTCGATATCCTCGGCGCGGCCGGCGCGCATTCCTCTACGCCAATTATCCACCGCGGGGGCGTCTTCAGACCAATAGTCGACCAGCCGCGATACACGAAAATCAAACGCCACTCCGCACATAAACAAGATACCGAATAGGATTGCGGCGTTACGCCCTTTCGGCGCGATTCGCGACAGCGAGCACGCAGCCAGATACACGAAGACGCAGCTTGCAAGGTAAAAGAATCGCTCCGCTCCCCAATTATTCACTCCTGAGAAGTCGGCAAATCCGGCTAGCTTTCCATGTCCGTTGATCTTGCCCCGCCCGACGATGGCAATGGCTACCGAGGAGATCGCCAGATACACGGCGATCGCCAGCCGCAGGCGATGTGACTTTTCCCCCCTCCAAAACCACACCGCCCAAAGCACGGCAACCACCAGAAAGGCGGTAACACAAACACCGTGAAAATCGCTCGCCAGGAATTGGCTCGCGCTCTGACCGGCGATCGCCGGCAGGATGCATCTATAGAGAATTGAAACCGTCACATCGGCGGCAAGCGTCCGTTCAATCGGCCATATGCCGCCGCCGACTCCAGCGGGACTCGACAGCAGAATCGCCGCCTGGATCGACAACGCCAGCAGCAGGCCGCAAGCAACCAAGGCGGACCGGCGGAACCTTCGCTTCGCCAGTATCCCAATGCAAACGGGCAGGAGAATAATCAACTGCGGCGAGCTGAGACCCAGAATGAACGCTCCGAAAGCCAGTCCCAGCAACTTCGGCATTCCGGATGCTTCATCGTCCCGCGGCGCTCTGGCCAACAACAGTATTCCCGGGAGGGCGAGGTACCACTGTATGTTAGTGACATTTCCTACTAACTCGTCCACAAAAAATCCGGCTGCGAATAAAGCGCATACCATCGCCCGCAGCAATTCGGACTCTATCAAATGACGGTACCACGGCAGGATGAGAAACGTGCATGACAGCGCAGCCAATATCAGGGCGGCGAAGTTAAAGGCGAGCGGGACCAGCGCCGCCGGCAAGCCGGAGCTAACCCCTGCGATTAGCCGTGCCATCAGACACAGGTACCCGGCATGCGGCTTCAACAGGACGTGGTAACCTCCCAGCAGGAGGTGGTCGCGGTAGAAGACGATGCTATCTTCAGCCCAGAACTGTGGATTGGTCAGGGTACCCGGACGGCGCATCTCCAGAATCAGGAAATTGACTGCGAAAAGCCCCCAAAACGCGCCCCGGTTCCGCGAAGGTGAAGAGGAGTTATCCAGGATTTATGTTCGCCCTCCGGCCACCAGCCAGTATACCGCCAACGCCTTCATGCGCGCGGTCCACATGTGATACCATGCTCTGCCAGTGCCCTCCCAGAGCATGTCGCGCTCGCTATCCGTCCTGTTCGCCATCAACGTCCTCAATTTCTACGACCGCCAGGTGCTGGGCGCGCTGCTGGAGCCCATCCGCAAGGAGTTCCACCTTTCCGACACGCAGTTGGGCGCCCTCGGAACGTTGCCCATCGTGCTGTACGCGCTGGTCGGGCTGCCGCTCGGGCGGCTGGCCGATGCCGGAAGCCGCAAGCGTTTGCTGGCGGCGGGCGTAGCCGTTTGGGCGTCGCTCACTGGCTTGGGCGGCCTGGTGCAAAGCTATCTCATGCTTATGTTTTCGCGGCTGGGCGTGTACGTGGGCGAAGCCGCCTGTGCGCCCGCGGCCACCAGTTGGATCGGCGACCTGTTTCCGGCCGAGCGGCGCTCCCGCGCGCTGGCCATCTTCATGCTCGGCGTCCCCATCGGCGGCTCGCTGAGCTATGCCATCAGCGGACCCGTGGCGCAAGCCTGGGGCTGGCGGGCGGCCCTGGTGGTGGCCGCGCTACCCGCGTTGCTGCTCATACCGGCGTTGCTGAGTCTCGACGAACCCGCGCGCGGGGCCAGCGAAACGCGGCGTCCGGAAGCGGTGGCGCCGGCGTCTGTGTGGTCGATCCTGCGCATCCCCACCATGTGGTGGATCATCGCCTCCGGCGCGTTAGTGAACTTCAATCTCTACGCCTTGGCGACTTTCTTTCCGGCGTTCCTCACAAGGTATCACGGTCTCTCGGTCGCGCAGGCGGGCCTATGGGCGGGCGTCGGATATGGTGTCGCGGGCCTCGCCGGAGGCCTGATCGCCGGCGCTTGGGGCGACCATGTGCTCCACAAACGAAAGGATGGGCGCATGCTTTCCGCATCCGCCGCGGCATTGGTGGCCGCGCCCCTGGCGCTGATCGGGATCCGCCAACCTGCCGGCGGCGCAGCCGCCTCCATCACCCTCATCATGATCGCGTACGGATTTCTGAATATGTACTACGGCCTGGTGTACGCCGCCATTCACGACATCGTGCCCCCCACGGTGCGCGGCCTGACGATGGCGATTTACTTCCTGGCGATGTATTTGTGCGGCGCATCGTTCGGACCTCTACTCACCGGACGCCTCAGCGATTATTTGGCGCACGCCGCCGCCCACGCTCCCGGTTCCGCCGTGGTCGGCGAGGCTTATCGCGCCATCGGGCTGCACCAGGCCATGTACATGATCCCGGTAATGTCGGCGGGATTGGCGCTGGTGCTCTATGCCGGGTCGCGCACCATTGCCGCCGACATGGCCCGCCGGGATGCCCGATGAAGCTGCTGGTCTTTTCCGACATACACGGCGATTTGGCCGCCCTGGAACGGCTGATGGATACGGAAGCGGATTACTACGTGGCCGCCGGCGATCTGGTGAACTTCGGGCGCGGCCTGGACCGCTGCGGCGAGATCCTGGCGCGGCGCGCGGACCGCGTTTACGTGCTGCCGGGCAACCATGAAACGGCCGCGCAGATCGCCGGCCTGTGCCAGTCCTTCGGACTGCACGACTTCCACGAGCGGCAGGCGCAGTGGGGCCGCTATCGGGTCGCCGGCCTGGGTTACTCGAATCCGACGCCCTTCCACACGCCCGGCGAATACACCGAAGAGGAACTGGAGCGGAAGCTGGAACCCTTCGCGGGACTCGCACCGCTGGTGCTCATCTGCCATTGCCCCCCGCACGGCACGGCGCTCGATCAGGTTCGCCCCGGCCTGCATGCCGGCTCCACGGCCGTGCGCGATTTTCTGCTGCGGGAACAGCCGGAGCATTTCTTTTGCGGACATATCCACGAAGCCGCCGGCGCGCGCGTCACGATCGGCAGGACGCAGGCCATGAACGTAGGCAAACAGGGCTGGCTGTTGGATCTGGAGTGAGGTCAAAAGTGTTGGCTGGCCGCGCTCTTGCCGCATGATCGCCGAAATCTCGGGCTTTGCTACCAGCCGCGTGCGCGTTCAATAAGCATCTGGACTATAGCTTCTCCGACTCGCCGGAGTTGGCGGTTCTGGGTTCCGGGGTCGTCACTCGGAGCGTTCTCTGCGAGCCAGCGTTCGTCCCAAGGCAGTCCAGAAATCGCAGCGTTCAGTTGGGGCTGGGCCGCCAGCGAATTAGTCAGGAATATTCCACAGACATTCCAGAACCGGCGGTGCGCTTGTCGAATCATCTCGGCGATCGCCGTTTCATCCAAATGCGAAGCCAGGAAGCCTAGATCGATGGGGGACCAACGGGATCAATTCGCCTCTCGAAGTACTGTTCAACAGACGCGTATGCGTTCTCGCCTTTCGCAAGCAGTTCCTGATAGCTGCGCCCCTGGACAAAAAACCTACGGCACTTCCTGAGAGAATACGAGTGAGTGACATCATAGGCTTGGTTCGAGGGCAGGGCGTCGTAGACTCGACCGTTGAGCAATTCGATAAGTGCCTTTTGAATTGTCGTCTTTCCAGTCTCATCATTGCCGATGAGGACAAACATCCATCTCGAGGTAGCCGACATTTTCAGAAATCTCCCAAGGGCGTTTCACATCTAACAACTATACCACGAGGTTGAAAAGTTCTGGGCCTAGCGGCAAGCACTCGCGGACGGTCGCGCGGCTGCCCACGGAGGAAGCGACGGAGTGCGGAGACTCGCCCTGCTTGCCGAAGCACCGCGTTCTTTTTCCGATATTCCCACAGTCGGTCACATTTCGCGGAGATCCGCGACGGGCCTTTTGAGCAGATCCGACGGCTCTACGCCGACGGCCAACCCAGAACGGTCAACCACTCGCTGTAGCGCCTCCATCGCCCATGGAGGAAACTGCGGTGAAACGACAATGTTCTTGACTAACGCGGGCATATCTACAGGCACCGCCAGCCCGCGGTCCCCGAGCGAAGAGGACACCGCAGACGCCTGCCCTAACGCTGGCGGGATTTGGGCAACCGCGTTCCGGAGCTCCCGCTCGTCCGGGACCGCTATTACGACCCTGACTTCACGCTCATGCTCAAAGCTCCGCCGCTTGCAGAAAATAGGACTAAGCGTATCGATTTCCGGGGCCAGCCCGTCGTCGTCAATCCCGTGGTCAATATGGTCAATATACTGAACCCTACCAATCGTGATCGCCCGTGGCTCACCCGCGAGGGATCTCTTCAGTCGACCAATCGTGGTCTTGACAGCGACGCCTTCAGACCCAGAAGTGTATAGCCGCCACATCGCAACGGATTCATACTCATTTTCGTGCCAGCAGCTCACCACGGCCTGTGAGGCCGCTATCCGATAGTAATCGTACATCGGCCCGCTCTCCCCCACCATCTCGACTAGGCGCTTCGCTAGGCGGAGGGGGCGAGCACCCTCCCACGGGTCACCGAGCTCGTGCAGGCGCGCGAAGTACAGCTCCTGTCGATCTTCGACTACAACTTGCCCGGTACCCACCGAGCTCGTGCAGGCGCGCGAAGTACAGCTTGCCATCGAGCAAAGCGATAAACCGCCCGACGTCCATGTACCGCCAAAGGGGCACATCATCCGGGGGAGTTCCAAACCGCCGATGTTCTACATACATCAGTTTCTCCGCCCTTAAGGGGTCGCCTTCGATCGAGCGGCGGCGCCATCGGGGCGCTGCGGGTTCGCGACAAGCGCCTCCGTCAACACAGGCCTTGACGTCTATTTTCCCGCCTTACAAAGGGCACTCCAAGCCGCCGTAATCGGCTGCTGGGCGATGTCCTCCGCTGATCTTGCGTCCTGATAGAATTGGTCAACCAAAACAACATCTCCATTCGCTTTCACGACGGACAAGGTAGCTTCGCCAAGATTTTGCCCTCGCGGTACCGAATGACAGAAATATTCACCAGATAATGCGCCCTTGGCCTGCTGCCGGTCAATACCAAGCAGGACTTGTTGCTGGACATCAGCCAACCGATCCGCCGTTGCGCGAACACCTCGCTCTCTCCGGTTGGCCATTCCTCCGTTTCGCCAACCCTCGTGCGCTCTTTCTCTGAATAAGCCACCCAGGCCCGCTTCGGGCGCTTTGCCTCGCGCCACAACTGGAGCCCCGCCGCGGTCGCCAAGACCACGAACAGCGAGAGTGCGGCCAGCAGAACCTTCTTCAGCGTGGGGGCCATGGAAAGTATAATTCTACCGCCCGCCGCTGGCACGAGCACCAGCCGGTCCCGAGCAGGGGAGACGGGCGGAGCGTCAGGACCTAATGGCGACCATTGTCAGTGCGACCTCAAATGCGGCCCACCGCTGCACAGTGGGGCACGATGGCCTCCTGAATTTAGCCGTCAGTTCGTCGATGGCCGGACCGTCGGTTACCGCGGGCGAGTCCGAGGGCCGTCTATCGAATCGGATCCGGCCTCCACCGATTGTACACCGGCACGCAGACGCAAAAAACTTTTCTTCGTATTTTTTCATCCAAACGCGAGTTGCTCAATCCAGAAAGAAGTCGCCCCGTAGTGGCTTGCCCGGCGACACCGCATAATGTGAAAAATCGGTTACACCGGCGGCGGCCAGCACGTCTTCGTCGACGAAGAAATTACCCGTGGTCGTGCGGCTGTCCTGGGTCAGAATCTGCCAGGCGGCGTCGCCCATGATGTCCGCCGTGCGCCCCCTTTCCGGTTCGGCGCCCGGAATGATCTGCAACGCCACGGTGGCGATGATCGTGCGCGGCCACAGCGCGTTCACGGCGATGCCTTGTCCGCGGAACTCCTCGGCCATGCCCAGCACGCACATGCTCATCCCATATTTCGCCATGGTGTAGGCGACACATGGCGCAAACCACTTGGCGCGCATATCGAGCGGCGGAGACAGCGTCAGGATGTGCGGGTTCGCCGCTTTGGCAAGATGCGGCAGGCAGGCTTGCGAACAAAGGAACGTGCCCCGCAGATTTACGCCCATGATCAGATCGAAGCGCTTCATCGGCGTCTGCACCGTTCCGCTCAGGCTGATGGCGCTGGCATTATTGACTAAGATATCGATGCCGCCGAAATACCGCACCGCTTTTTCCACTGCCCCGTAGACCTGGTCCTCGAAGCGAATATCCACGGCCAGCGGCAGCGCATGGCCGCCCGCTGCCTCGATCGCCGCCGCCGCGGTGTGGATCGTGCCCGGCAGTTTGGGATGCGGCGTATCGGTCTTGGCCGCGATCGCGACGTTTGCGCCGTCGCGCGCCGCGCGTAGCGCGATCGCCAAGCCGATGCCGCGGCTGGCGCCTGAAATGAAGAGGGTCTTGCCGGCTAGTGTGGACATGCCGGATCATTATATCCGAGCGCGCGCACGCGGTGCGCCATTCTGTCTCCTGACTCCTGTCTCCTGACTCCTATTCTTCACTCCGCCGTGGTCTCGAACGTAGCCAAAACCATAGTCTGCGGGTTCCAGACCTCGAATTCGATATCGTCCCCCGACTGGATCGCGCACTTGCCGCTCCGCGTGGGGACATTGGCCACGAACTGAATCTGACCCGCATCCCACTCGCTGATCGAAACCGTGCATGGGGTCCCGGCCATTCCGGCGTACCAGCCTTGGGTGACATCCACGAGTCCCAGATATTTCGACGTTCCCGTGAACGGCGCTCCGTCCGGGAAAGTTCCGAAGCCGGCGCCGACGATGGTGATCGGCGGATTGGGCTCGGCTGCAAATTGCGTGCAGCCCAGCGCAAGGCATTGAGTGGTCACGCTGCTGATCGAGGGCGGAGGCGCTGAAAAAACTCCGCAGGCCGGGCGGACACCGGGCTGGCCGTCGGGAAAGTCGCCGCACGCGTTCGGCCCTTTTAGCGGAGTCGCCCTCTGCGGCAGGGTGACCGCCGCCGGATAGTCGACCACCGGCGTGTAGTCGCCCAAAAGGCTGCCGGCCGGCGTGTCTACCGCCGTGCGATAGGGAATAAACTGGCCGGCACATGTAAGCCCCTGTTTCGGAATGATGTGCCGCATACTCAGGAAGACCAATTGTTGATAATTCGGTAGCGCGGTTAGGTCCAGGAACGTATAGCCGTTAGCCGCCGTGATCCAATCGGGAATGGCCGCGCCCGTACCCACGATCAGCGTGGCATAGCCGTGCGCATCTTTCGTGAAGGCCGAATCCGCAATGCTCGCTATGGTCTGTCCGTTGGGTGCGGTAAACGACAGGCTCATGTACCGCATCTGTTCATCCCCGGATCGCGAGCAGCCGCTCGCGCACGGCGTGGGCGGCGTAGTCGGTATGCGCACGCGAATGCGCATCGCCTCTCCCGCCACAGCCAGGGTCGCGGGCAGGCCCGGTGGCACGTTTGCCACGATGTATGCAGCATTCGGATTGCTGGCTGGCACGTACTCCGGTTGGCGCGACCACTCGAGGTTGTCCGAAGGCGGTGGCGACGCGTTGCAGAATTTCGGCAGATAGCTGGTTTCGTAAGTGTGGTGCACCGCAAACTGGTTCTGATCGAGCCACGCACCGCCGCTACTCGCGTTATCCGTTACGATTTGCAGGGTGTTTAGCGCATAAGCCGCCGGATACGCGCAGCCCGACGCAACGTCGCGCAGAATGACGTGCGGGTTCGTGGCATAGCTCCCCGCGGTGTCGTCCATGTAGGCCCGTATCATCAGCACGCCCCCCGTGTTCGGATTAGTGTGCTGGGGCGTATCGACGGCATGGTTAGGCACGCCTGGAAATTGCTGGAAGAAACCGGCATCGTTATTCCAGTCCATTCCCGGATGCCGCAGGGTGGCGTCCAGGCCGTTTGGTTTCAAGTTGTAACCGGTCGACCGGCAACCCGTTTCTTCCTTTCCGGGAATGCCTCCAAAACTGATGGGCACGGCATACTGTTGCCCAGCGACGTAGGGAACCCCTGGCATATACGGATTGATGTATTGGGACGTCAACGGAACGATGCTCGTGTCCAAAATCGATTCCGACAACGCCGAGTGCGCATCGTTCAGCGCCACCGAGAAGTAGCGGGTGTTCGGAAACGTGCCCACCAGGATGAGCTCATACTTCGGGTTCACCTGATAGTACAACTGGTAATAGGTGGCGTTCAGGTCGCCGTATTCCGTATTCCCCACGCCAGCCCCGAGATTGATCGTGTAGCAGGGGTTATCAAAATTGCTGAAGAAATCGCCCGTAGGGAATTCCCCCCCGGTGAACGAAGTCGGGAGCCCCGAACAGTCCGTCGCAAGCGCGATTCCCGGAAGCACGCAAAGTCCCAGACACAGCGAAAGTGCACGGACAACTCGGATTACACTCATCGGTCGCGGTTCCTCCATTCGCGCCAGTGTAACAAACTTTACCACCGGCGTTTTATATTTGGTGATATTTAGTACTGGGTCTTGGGTTTCAAACGATCCATAGGTACTAAATCTCACCTAAACCCCTCGGGAGGTACCCTGGCGCGCCAGCACACACCAAGCCCCAGGCCGGTAAACCGTGTGAAATCAATGCGAATGCCACGGGGGCCGCGTCTGTCGGGACGAAATGCGTGGTCTTCCGTCGCGAGACCCGTGCTGCACGCCGCATCCTCTCAAAGCTTGTTTCCCCGCCTCCGATACCACGTGGCGACGCGCCACCCACCCAACCTGCCGCCGGGTTATCATCGGTACTGATGCATCGCCGCACGTTTCTGCAGATGGCCGCCGCCGCCCCTGCCGCGCTGGCCGCTCCCGACCGCAAGCTTCCAAAATATCGCGTCGTCTCGCACTACCCGGCCGCGGCGCAGCCCGGCATGCCCGGGCCTTATCCCGGACAGGTGGCTTCCCTGCACGCCGAAAAATGCATAGACCAGGCCACCGAAAAGCCGGACCCCGCCGTGGTAAGCGAGATGCTGGCGCGCGGCATGCGCGCCTTGACCGGCGACACCGACGTCCGCGACGCCTGGGCGCGCTTCATTACGCCCGCCGATGTGGTGGGCATCAAGGTCAATTGCTCCGGCGCGCCCGGCATCATGTCGTCGCCCGTGGTGGTGGCCGAGATTGTGCGGAACCTCATCGCCGTCGGCGTCAAGCCCGGCGGCATCTGGATCTACGAGCGTTTCCAAGACCAATTAGACTCCGTCCACTATGAACGCTACCTGCCCGAGGGAGTGCATATCTGGGCGGCGGAGACCGAGCGCGGCTCCTCGGGTTCGTACGACCCCGCCACCTATGTGGAAGCCTGGTTCTTCGATGAGGAAGATACGCGCTCCCACCTGATTCGCCTGGTCGGCAGCCGCTTCACGAAGATTATCAACGTACCGAATATGAAGGACCACGGGGCGGCCGGCGTCACCGGCTGTTTGAAAAATATCGCGTACGGCAACTTCTCCAACGTGGCGCGGTCGCACTCCGGCACCGTCACCAACACGTACTCTTTCATCGGCACGCTAGCCTTGGTCGAACCGCTGCGCTCGCGCACTGTCCTGCAGGTGATGGACGGGCTCCGCGGCGTGTGGCACGGCGGACCTTTCTCTCCCAACCGCAAGTTTCGCTTCTATCCCAAGCGCATGCTGGTCGGCACCGACCCGGTGGCCATCGACCGGCTGCTGCTCGATATCGTCGACGACAAGCGCAAAGCCGAGCGCGCCGTCTCGGTGTGGGATCGTTCCACAAAATATCTGGGCAAGCCCGACGACTTCGTAAAGGATCCCAACGTGAATGCGTTCGTGCGCGAGCCGGGGCACATCGAGTATGCGGGAGGCCTCGGCTTGGGCGTCTACCAGCTCGACCAGATCAAAGTAACGAGCATCGAGGTGTGATGCCGCTGGCTTTTCTCGCCGTTCTGTTGCCGACGCTGTATTGGGACCAGCCCATAAGGTCTGCGGACGCCTTGCGCAAAGCCGGAATCGAGCGGCTGTATGTCCCCGCCGGCCAAGAGGGGGCTTGGAGCCGGAAAGGCTTCGCCGCAACCGCCTTCGATCGCGCGCGCGCGGTGCAGGCGGTCGCGCCGAAGGTCGAATACCACATGGACGTCGCTTCCGCCACCCGAGTGCCCTGGGTGGATGCCAACGGCTGGCGTTTCGAGCGGGAGCCGGGACGTGCGTTCTTCTGCGACGCGCCCGTTGGCAGTGCGGTGTTGGCCGCGGCGGAAGCCTTCGCTTATGGCGCCGATGCCGCCATCCGCGCCGCGCCTCAGGACGTGGCGCCGTTCGCGCAAATGCTGACGTTTCTCGGCGGAATCGACCGGCCGCGCCTGCCAGTGAGGGCCAACCTCGGAGTAATCGACGATGGCTCGGAAACGATGGCGGAAGCGCTCAATCTCCTTGCCCGCCATAATCTATTGTTTCATGTGATTAAGACTGCCGATCCCAAGTATGACTTGAATATCCGCCGCGTTCCGGAGGGGGCCAATCCCGATGAATTTGCAATGCAGGTTCGCCGCGATCTTACCGACGAAAAGCGCCTGCTGCGGATCTTCGGCAGCAACGTCGTATTGGTCCGGCTGACAGCCGATCGAGCGCGGGCGCGCGTACATTTGCTCAATTACGGCAAGGCCCCCGTGAAAGGCCTCCGCGTCCGGGTGTTGGGCGCGTATACCCATGGGAAACTCTTCGCACATGGGCTCCCGCATACCGCGCTGGAAGACTACACATTGCAAGACGGCGTGGCGGAATTCACCATTCCGGAACTGGGGATTTACGCCGTCGTGGACCTGACCGTCTCGGGCGGTGCCTACTAGCCGCACTGCGCCGCATACATCGCCACCGGGATGCCGCGCGGTTCGGCCATGCGCTCGAAACGCATCCCCAGCTTCCGCATGACTCCAATGGAAGCTGTGTTGGCCGGTTGCGCGATCGCCACGATCCGCCGCAATCCCACGCGCTCGAAGCCATCCCGCAGCGCCACCCGCGCGGCTTCCGTCGCCAGTCCGCAGCCCCACCAGGCGCGCGCCAGCCACCAGCCGATCTCGATCTCGTCCAATTCCGGCAACGGCTGCAGCCCGCAGAACCCGATCGGCCCACCGCCTTCCTGAGGTAATAGCTTCCACAGGCAGAATCCGCGGTCGCCAAACAGCGCGATCTGGCGCTCCACGAACTGGCGCGCGCGCTCCTCGGGCCAAGGCCTACCGTCGCCGATGTAGCGCATCACCTCCGGGTCGGCGGCGATAGCGCGAAATTCCAGCCAGTCCTCCGCTTCCCAGGGACTGAGAATCAGTCTTTCGGTTTCGAGCCGGATACGGCCTCCGCCATAGGCAAGTACACGCGGAACACCGCGCCCTTGCCGCGTTCGCTCTCCACCGCGATCTTGCCGCCGTGTTGATCCACGATCTTGGAACAAATGGCCAACCCCAGACCCACGCCATCGGGCTTGGTGGTAAAGAAGGGATTGAAGATGGTGTCGATCAGTTTGGGCTCGATGCCCTCTCCGCGGTCGATTACGGAAATCTCGGCGTTATCGGCCACGCGACGCGTCTTCACGGTGACCGCGCCGCCTGGAGCGGTGGCCTGCGCGGCGTTGGCCAACAAGTTGTAGAAGACGCGCTCCATCAATTCCGCGTCCAACGGGAACGGCGGGATGTCCGGCGAGTAATTCTTATAAATTGTCACTTCGCGCGCGGCCGCTTCGCGCTCCACCATGCCGACCGAGCGGTCGAGCACTTGGGCCAGATCGGCCGGCGCCGGCCGCAATTGGAGCGGACGCACGAAATCCAGAAAGCGCGTGACCAGCGAATTGGTGCGGTCCACTTCCTCTGCGATAAAGCCGGCCACTTCGCGCGCCACTTCGTTTTCCAATGCGACGCTGCGGGTGAGCATCTCGGCGGAGGCGCGAATAGTGCCCAGCGGATTGCGTAACTCGTGCGCCAAGCCGGCGGCAAGCTGCCCGAGCGCGGCCAGCCGGTCCGACCGCCGCACGGCTTCCTCGGCCTGCTGCAAGCTGCGGTTGGCATCGGCAAGCTGCTCCGCCACGGCTTTGGTCTTGGCATATTGGCGGCGCAACGCTTCGGCGAGCGTGTTGGTCAGGTTGCCGGCCACCGCCAGGAAGATCACGCGCAGGGCCAGTTCGCGCCTTTCGGAGACCCCGACTTCAAAACGGTTCCAATCGATCCGCAACAGGAACGATAAATAAACGCCCCAGGCCAGCAGCGTGACCGCCAACGTCCCAAATACGCCCAGCGAGGATCCCGCCGAGATCATTGGCAGCAACAGCAGCCAGTAATAGCTGCTGCTCACGCCGTCGGTATAGCCGATCAGCAGATAGCTCAACAGCAGCTTCAGCAGAATCCAGGACACGATGCCGCGCTGGCTGGAGAGAAACGGCAACTTCGACTCCAGAATCTGTACTGCGGCCAAGGCCACCAGCATGGCGATTTCCGAGGCGGTGCCCGTCTGGTTGAAGACGATCATGCCCGAGAACAGCAGCAGCCACACCAAATCCTGCGGTCGAATCCATTGCGCGGCGCGCCGCCACCATGCCAGTTCAGCCACAATGCGGTCCCAGACCGGATTATGCCACAATAACTACGTAGTCTCATGCCCAACAACATCACGCTGGAACAGGATGAAACCCCCACCATGCCCGAACGCGGCGAAAACTTTGCGGACATCCTGTCCCAATACGAACAATCCCACACCCATAAACCCGATGCCGGCGGCCAGGGTCTCACCGGTACGGTGGTCGCCGTTTCACCCGAACAGGTGGTCATCGACATCGGCCAGAAGACCGAAGGTGTCATGCCCGTGGACGCGTTCAAAGACGCGTCCGGCAAGGTGGACGTGCGAGTCGGCGACCGATTCCCGGTATCCATCAAGGGGCGCAACGAGGAGGGCTATTACGAGCTCTCGAAAGTGCGCGTGGAACGGCCCAAGGACTGGTCGTCGCTCGAAGCCGCATTCGCCGAGAAGCGCTCCATCGCCGGCGTGATTTCGGGCGTGGTGAAAGGCGGCCTGAGCGTGGACGTGGGCGTGCGCGCCTTCATGCCCGCCTCGCGCTCGGGCGCCAAAGACGTGCCCGAGATGGAAAAGCTGGTGGGCCAGGAAATCACCTGCCGCATCATCAAGCTGGATGTGGCCGACGAAGACGTGGTGGTGGACCGGCGCGTGGTGCTCGAAGAGGAAGAAGCCATTGCGCGCGCAAAAGTGTTCACGGATCTGCAGGAAGGCGCGGTGATGCACGGCACGGTCCGCAGCCTGATGGAGTACGGGGCCTTCGTGGATATCGGCGGCATGGATGGTCTGCTGCACGTGGCCGATATTTCCTGGGGCCACGTGAATAAGCCGGCCGACGTGCTTTCGGTGGGCCAGGAGGTGGATGTCAAGATTCTGAAGGTGGACCCGGCCAAGCGGCGCGTGGCCCTCGGGCTGAAGCAGCTTCTGCCGCATCCCTGGGAGCAGGTCGGCGAGAAGTACAAAACCGGCGACCGCGTGCCCGGCACGGTGACGCGCGTGACGGATTTCGGCGCTTTCGTCGAACTGGAGCCGGGGGTGGAAGGACTCATCCACCTTTCGGAAATGTCGTGGTCGAAGAAGGCACGCAAGCCCAGCGACGTGGTGAAGCCCGGCGACTCTGTGGAAGCTGTAGTGCTGAATGTGAACCCCGCGGACCGGCGCATCTCGCTGGGATTGAAGCAGGCGTTGGGCGACCCCTGGGCCGATGTGCAACAGAAGTATCCGGTGGGCGGCGTAGTCGAAGGCCCGGTGGTCAGCCTGACCAAATTCGGCGCGTTCGTGCAGATCGCGGAAGGCGTGGAAGGTATGATCCACGTGGGCGACATCACCGCGGAGAAACGCATCAACCATCCGCAGGATGTGCTGCGCGCGGGCCAGACCGTGCGCGCGCAGATTCTGGAAGTGGACGGAGAGCGGCGCCGCATCAAGCTGGGCATGAAGCAACTGCAGCCCACCAGCATCGACGAATACATCGCCGAGCACAAAGAAGGCGACGTGGTGACCGGACGCATTGCGGATATTTCCGCCGGGCGCGCCAGGGTGGAATTGGGCGAAGGTATCACCGTGGCGTGCAAAGTGGCGGGCGCGGAGGCGGGGCAAGCGGAAGAGCAGGCGGGGCCGTCCCAGGCCGATTTGAGTTCCCTTTCTTCGATGTTGTCGGCGAAGTGGAAGGGCGCGGGGTCGGGCGGCGCGCGCGGCGGCAAGCGCGAGGCGCCGCGGGCGGGGCAGATCCGCAGCTTCCGCATCGTGAAGCTGGATGCGGGCGGGAAGAAGGTCGAGATCGAGCTGGCGGGGTAACCAGCGCTTGTGAGGTGATTGCCATGCCTTTTGCGATAAGAAATATTGACTTGATCGCCTATGATGAGCGCGGCCAGGCGCTGCTGTTGGCCATAGTAAAGGGCGCCCACAACACATCTGAGCGCTGGGCCGCCCAGTACCGGAGGAACCTGTTGTCACACGATACGCTTCCGGCAGCTCCCTTCTTTCTGATCGCGGCGCCCGAGCGGATGTATTTCTGGCGCCAGCAGAATCAGGGCGCAGAGGAAGAGTTGCCTCAGTTCACTTTGGACCCTACGAACGAATTGAAACCGTACTTCGAAAGGACCGGCATTGAACCGGAAACAGTGGGGGGGGAGCCCTGGGAGTTGATTGTCTACTTTTGGTTGATCGACATAGCCGAAACCGGGCAATCGAGAGCCAGGGAGGATCCGTCGCTGCGATGGCTAGCCGAGTCCGGCTTGCTCGAAGCCTTGCGAAAGGGCCGGATTGAGGCTGGCGAGGTGCAATGAATGTCTACGTCGAATCCAATTTCGTATTGGAGCAAGCGTTGGAACAGGAGCAGTGCGAGAGTTGTGAGCAACTCATCGGCATGGCTTCCGCCGGTTCCGTTCAGTTAGTGGTCCCCGCTTTCTCGTTCGCTGAGCCGCACGGCGCACTCCTGCGCGCGAAGAACGCGCGATTCAGACTAAGGGACGAGTTGCTCCCACACCTTCGCGAACTGGCGAGATCGAGGGCGCACCGTGAGTTGTCCGGCATCCTCCACGGCCTCGCCGATCTTTTGGCGGGGAGTGCAAAACGGGAACGCATAGGGTTGCAGCGAACGATTGAGCGGATGCTCAAAGTCGTGCAAGTGATCCCTCTCGACGCTCATGTTCTCGACCACGCCGGCAAGATAGAAGCTGCGCTAGAGATGCCGGCTCCGGACTCGATCGTGCTCGCCTCGATCCTGTCGCATCTCGCGAAAACAAAGCCGGCGGAGAGCTGCTTCCTGAACCGCAACACGAAGGACTTCGACTATCCGAATGTCCGGGAAATGCTGAGCGAATACGGATGCAAGTTCTTTGGCCGGTTCGACGAAGGTCTCCGCTACATCGAAGGCGCGCCTCGCAAACGGCCGGAGTGAATGAAGTCCGTGCGCGATCACAAGAACTTCGCCACCCGCTCCCGGAAGCGCGTATAGATCCACGAGACCCCCAGCAGAATCACTCCCAGCCCGATAAACGAAAAGATGCGCGGCAGCGTTTCCAAATGCCGCAGATCCCACACGAACAGCTTCAGGATGCACGCCAGCAGCAGCGCCAGCCCCGATATCCGAAGCACCCGGTCGCGCAACGGGAATCCCGACGCCAGCAGAATCACGCCCTGGATGCCGCAGGCTACCGTCAGCAGGCTGCCTTGGATCCGGTAGTAGAGCAACAGCGTCAGCAGCGTGGTAGCCAGCAGCGAGAAGTACAGGCGCGGGCGGCCATCGCGCGGCGCGACAAGCTGCGCGGCGTAGAAGCAGGCAATCGCCGCGCAGGTGGGCCACACGGCGGCCGAGGTACCCGGCAGATTGACCAAGGCAAGAAGATACGCCAGCGCCGCGGCCGCGCAACCCTGCCAGGTGAATACGTCGCGTTTCCACTGCCATGCCGCCAGCACCAGCACCAGCGCCGCGGCCGCCCACGACGCGGCGACCATCTCCGCGGGCAACAATACCCACATCGCCACGAAGCCAAACGCCAGCCCGATGGAAGACCCTCCAATCAATACCATGACGTTTTCTTGGCGGCGCGCGCGCAACGCGATCGCGTAGGCCAAAAGCGCGGCCCACAACGGCATCAGGCGGGAATCCCACGGGCCGGAATTATTCAGGCCCACCACATTGAACAACCACACACGTCCCGCGCCCACCGCCGCCGCCGCGTAGGCCATGCGCCGGAAATCGTCCGGCAGGCGGCGCATCCCGAGTTCCAGGACCAGTAACGCGAGGGCCATCCAGGCGATGCCCAGATCTTGGCCGGGTACCACCCGCCAGACGAGCGCCATAAGGGCCGCCACTGCCAATCCCGCGCCGCTCAGCCGCACCAGGCTGTGTTCGTCTTCCGCAAAGCGATCGGCGCCCGACCAAAGCGCGCACAGAACGGCCGCGTAGCAAACGCCGGCTGCCACGGCGAGCGGCAGTTCGCGCGTACCCATAGCAGTCCCGGCGAGCCCCACGGCGAGCAACAAGTATCCCTGCAAGCGGAAATCGAACAGCCGCCGCCACCATCCGAAAGCAAACGCGCCCACCGCCGCGGCCTGCCATACGACGCTGCGGTAAGGCTCGTCCGTCTTCTTGCCGATCACTAGCGCCAGCGCGGCTGCCCCCGCGTAGCCGTAGAATTGGTCGGCGGCGTACAACGCGCGGTTTGCATAAAAGACCAAGGCGTCGAGCGACGCTACCGGCGCCCATTGATCGGCCGGCGTCCATATATCGCTACCCAACAGCCGCAGCGCCTCCAAGCCGAATAGCGATGTACCCAGCCATCGCAAATACGGCGCGCGCAGCCTGATCCCGGCCAGGTAGAACAACTCCGCCTCCACCACCAACGCCGAAGCGATCCATTGATGGTCGAGCTTTAGGAAAATGGCGCCCGCAGCCAGTGCCGCTGTTAGAGTAGCTGCCCCGTGCCATTTGCCGGAGGGGATGCGCGCCACGGCACTCACCACGTACGCACCCGCTGTCGCCGCCAGCAGAATCCAGAGCCGATCTGGCGCGGCGGGCTGCCATTTCAGTACCGATAGCCCCAGGAAGCCGACGGCATTGAGCGGCAGCAGCCGGGCCTCCGGATGCAGCACGTCGAAGACTTCAAACAGCAGCCAGTACGCCGCGAAAATAGCCTGCGCCTGCCACAGCGGCGCGCCCGTATCCCCGCGAATGACGACCACCGCGTACGTCCCGATCAGGCCCAGCAGCGCCATGCGCGTCCATACGAAACGGTGCGTCACGTACAGCAGCGAAGCCGCCAGCGGGATCAGCGCCAGAAACGGCAACGAGGTCATATCCGTGATCGCCAGCGTGCCGAACGCCACGAAATAGGCCAGTCCGGTGACCGTTTGGGAGCGGTAGCGCAGCGCGTGTACGATCATCCCGGTAGCCACTGCCAGCAGCACGGCTGCGCCCACCGCGGCGTTGTCGATCACCCGGGCCGCCGCGACGGAGTGCATCGCGTAAACCGTGACGTAGAGTCCGGCCCAGCCTCCACCCAGCAGGCCGCGCGCGAAGATCCGGTAGCGTTCCTTCGATTCGAGAATCGCGCCGGCCGCCAGCAGCGACAGGCTCGCCGCCAGACAGAGGGCCACGCGCCCCAGCGGTCCGAATTGGGTGAATGAATAGCTCAGCAGCAGGGCCAGGCCGATTACCAGGACGAACACGCCAATCTTGTTGAGCCAGCTTCCGCCCAGCATGGTTTCCCATTCCCGTGGGGCGGGCCTCCAGGCCTGCGCGGGTTCTCCAGAACCCGCTCCTCGGTGAGCGCAGCTCGCCCAAGCCGGGCCATGCCCTGCCACAGTATGATCGATGGGCGCAGGTTCCACACGCGGCGGCGCGACGCGCGGCAGCTCGACACGCGGCGCCGCGACCGCGGGCGCTACCGGCGTCACCGGTGCCACGTGCGCTACCGGCCTGACCGGCTGCGGCTCAGTCTTAGCCTCGGGCTGCGCCGCCGCCCGGCTCTTGCGGTAAATCTCCGCCAACGACTCGCTCTGTATGTCCACCCGCCTGGTCAGCTCTCCAATCTGCGATTCCATCCGCGCCATGCGGTCCTTCCACACCGACCACCGGACTACCAGCACCACGATCAAACCAACGATGAGGATGATTTCCATCATGCCCTCACTTCCGCCGCCACTAACTCTTCCGCGCGCTGCTTCAATCCGCGCAGATCCAGCTTCCCCGTGCCGAGCTGGGGAAGCGCCTCGACCCGGTACAGATTCTCCCGCTTGGGAATCCACAAACGCGGCAGATCCGTCTCCGCGAGCTTCTGCCACAATTCCGCCGGCTCCATCTCATGCACATACAGCGCCGCCAGCCGCTCGCCGCGACGGTCGTCCGCCACCGACGTTACGGCGCACGGCGCGGCGCCCAACACACCGGCGACAGCGTCTTCAATGCGCAGGTGCGGCACCATCTCACCCGCGATCTTGCTGAACCGCGAGAGCCGATCCGTGATGCGGATAAATCCTTCATCGTCGATGGCCGCGATATCGCCCGTGACGTACCAGCCTTCGCGCAGCACTTCGGCCGTGCGTTGCGGCTCGCCCAGATAGCCCATCATGCGGTTCGACCCCTTCACCAGCAATAGCCCCGCCTGATTCGCCCCCAGCGGCGCGAACGTGGCCGGGTCCACCACCTGCGCCGCCACGCCCGGCATCGGATGTCCCACCGTGCCCGGCTTGTTTCCGATTTGCGAATCCTTGCCCGCCTGGAAATTGGGCGCGTTCACCGCCACCACGGGCGCCATTTCCGTGCACCCGTATCCTTCCAGCAGCTCGACGCCGAATTTCTCGCGAAAGGCCGCGGCGATGGGTTCGCGCAGCTTCTCCGCGCCCACCAGCACGAAGCGCAGGCTGGCGAATTCTTCCTGCGTGCACTTGCGCGTGTAGGTCGCGCAGAATGTCGGCGTCGAGAGCAGGAACGTCGCGTGGTACTTCGCGATGAGTTCGCCGATCGCTTTCGCGTCCGTAGGATTGGGATGGTAAACCACGCCGCATCCCGCGATCAGCGGAAACCAGACAGTTACTGTGTAGCCGAACGAATGGAAGAAGGGCAGCACGCCCACGATGCGGTCGCGTTCGCCGATCCAAAAAAGCTGCGCCATGGCGTCGATATTCGCCAGCACGTTATAGTGCGAGAGCATTACGCCTTTCGGAACACCCGTGCTGCCGCTGGAGAAGATGACGGTGG
>Ga0302326_10010656_pt1 | contig 19919 bp, 18 predicted proteins | sample Palsa_T0_3_FD_202264 | JGI IMG/M metagenome (GOLD analysis project Ga0302326, IMG submission 202264) | Peat permafrost microbial communities from Stordalen Mire near Abisko, Sweden - Palsa_T0_3 | ecosystem: Environmental > Terrestrial > Soil > Palsa > Peat permafrost | place: Sweden: Abisko...
TACCCATTTTATCTCGAACGGTTGCCCTTAATGGGTTTTTTTAACCGAACATTCGGCTTTGGGACTAAGCTGAATGACGCGACCATACGGGAAACCCTTATGCGAATCAACAAAAAAATGGTCATGATTATCCGCCGGTCTCAGGCCCCACTAAAACCACAAATTCACCTTTGGGCGTCCTGGCGCGGGCTTCTTCCAGCAACGGCCCTGCCTGACCGCTCTTAAACTCCTCGAATTTCTTCGTTAACTCCCTGGCCAAGACCAACTTACGCAAGGGATACAATTCCGCCAATTCCTCCAGCAATTTGACGATCCGGTAGGGCGATTCGTAGAAAACCAGGGTCCCAGGGACCGTCCGCAGGGCCTCCAATTGCCGTCGGCGCTGGCCGCTTTTGTGCGGCAGAAACCCCACGAAATGGAACTCGTCCGTGGGCAATCCGCTGGCGGTCAGCGCCGCCACCAGGGCGCACGGCCCTGGCACCGATTCCACCCGCAAACCCGCCGCCAGGGCTGCCGCCACCACCCGCGCCCCAGGATCGCTGATGCCTGGGCTGCCCGCGTCCGTCACCAGCGCGACCTTCTGGCCGCGCCGCAGCCGTTCCAAAATCTCCTCGCTGCGCCTTGCCTCATTGAATTGGAAGTAGCTCAACATCGGCTTGGAGATGCCAAAATGTTGCAAAAGCCGCCCTGAATGGCGCGTATCCTCAGCCGCGACCACGTCGCACTCCCGCAAGACGCGCAAGGCCCGGAGAGTGATGTCTTCCAAATTGCCAATGGGCGTGGCGACCAGATAAAGGGTGCCGGGATTCAAAGGGGGCAACAGTGGGTCGTTCATTTTGGTTTGACCAGGTCTGACCAGGCTTGGGCGCAAATCGACTTTTGTGCGCAGTCATGAAAAATGGAAACGATCAGTCCACAGGATCGGACGAGCCATTGTTTCTTAACCGCTTTCATTTTAAGTCGTACGTTTTTGAGCCACATTTTCAAAAAATGTTTCTGAGCCGTTATTAGATTCTTAATTTTTAAATCTGATTACTAGCCAAAGATATTTGAAATTTTCTTACAAGGGCATCCGCTGACCCATCCCACCAGAGAATCACAGAAGGCTTCCGGCGGCAGTTCAGAAAATTTCGAATATCTTTGGCCAGGCGTTAGCAGTCGTCAGTTCGCGCAACTCTCAAACGCAATCTAATTTCTCTCGTGTCCAAAATTGGCACATGTCCTGCTATACAGATGGCATACATAGTGCTATCTTTCTACCGTTATCTTAATTGCGATTCGGCAGTTGGACCTCCGGTTCGGCCTGGAAAAAAACCGCGCATCGCCCCTAATGAGCGGGTAACTCGGCAAATTTTGTTTGAGCAGTAGGAGTGTTCTCATGACCTTCAATGAAAAACCATCGACCTCCATTTTGGCAGGGGCCTTTCTGGCCTTCGCCCTTGGCTGCCAGGCTCAAACACCGTCCCCAGGAGTGGACGTGCTCGTCAACCCTCAATTCAACGGACAGTCATCGACCTTTCAAAGCACGGACGGTCCGTTTGCCGCGGGCTGGAATTATTCGCCCGGCTATAATTTCTTCAGCAATCCAGGGTTTCTCGTTTCACAAACGCTGACGACGGGGAATCTCTATTATTATGACATCGCTTTCAATCTAGGCACAACGAAAGCGGAAGGCGGAGTGGATTTCGCCTTGTATTGGGATGGAAGCTTCGTGCAATACGCCACGCTCTCTCCCTCCGCCTCATGGTCGAGCTATAAATTTCAAGTCACGGCCGACGGTCCCAGTTCGGGTTTCGGAGTGGTGGGCAATACCGCGTTTTGGTCGTCCTTGGATAATCTGAAGGTTTCCTGGAACGGCGGCATTGATCCTCCTCCCAGTCCCGTGCCAGATGCGCCCCTTTCCTTTGGCTTGGTGGCGGTCGTGCTGTTGGGAATGGCTGGAGTGGGTGGTTTCGCTCGGCGATGCGAATCGGGAATGCCGCGGCCCAACGCAATTTGATTTGTCCAGAGGGACGTTCTTAAGCGTTGTTCCTGACCGATTTTTCCTGATTATGCGAACGTCATCAAAACCCTTTGATCGGTGGGCGCCGTGGGTGGCCGCGATTTTCATGTGCGCGACGGCTCCTTTGGCCTTTGCCGGCAACCCGCCGCAAATTAGTGTCCAGCCCAACAGCCGGACGGCCGGAGTGGGAGCCAGCGTGAATTTCGTGGTCGTCGCCAGTGGCGATCCCACGCTCCTTTTTCAGTGGTCGTTCAATCTGACGAACATTCCTGGGGCGACGAGCCAGGTTCTGGCCATGGCCAATGTGCAGTCGTCCAATCAAGGCAGTTACCGGGTGGTGGTGACCAATAATTACGGCTCAGCCACCAGTGCGGTGGCCTACTTGCAATTGGTGCTGACTCCCGGCGTGACCGGCTACAACGCCTCCAGTTCGCTGGCGGAAGGCTCCACGGCGGCCTTTTCGGTGTCCACCACCGGACAACCGCCGCTGAGGTTCCAGTGGGATTTTGATGGCGCGGCCATCGCGGGAGCAACCAATTCGACGTTGACCATTTCCAACGTTCAACCATCCAATTCAGGGAGCTATCAGGTTTTCATCACCAATGCCTACGGCCACGCCAGCGGTCCGGTTCTGCCCATGACCGTCACGCTGGCGCCCATTGTCAATGGAACAACGACCAGCGGCCCGGCCCCGCTGGGCGGCACGGCGACTTTCGCCGCCTTTGTGGAAGGTGCGGATCCGTTGTTTTACCAATGGTATTTCGAGCCGATCAGTGGCGCCTCCACCCATGCCATCCCGAACGCAACGAACTTGATTCTCACCCTCACCAACCTTCAACCGGCCAACGCAGGCAGCTACCAATTGCGCGTCACCAATGCTTATGGAAGCGCGCAAAGCCCGCCGCTGCCGCTTCAGTTGAACACCAACCTTGCGTTGGCCAGTGTCTCCACCCAGTTTTTGCAAGTGGGCCAGGAATTGATTTTCACGAATCAGGTATTTGGAGGAACTCTCCCGATCCGTTTTTGCCTCTCTGCCAGCGATCCCATCGGCGCGAGGGTGGACTTCAGCAATGGGGTTTTCTCCTGGACCCCCGCCTGCGAGCAAGGCAGCACCACCAACTCCATCACGATTTGGGCCATCGACAGCAGCACTCCGCCCGCCAGCAACTTCATGACCTTCACAATCATCGTGGGCCAATGCGCCGAAGTATTGGTCGGCTCCGCGCCTGTGCAAATCGGCCAGAGCATTTGCGTTCCGATCAACCTCTTTTCTAGCGGGACCTTGACGAACCTAAGTTTCTCCATCCAGACCCTGGCCCATCGCTTCACCAATTGGACGATCAACACTGCCAACAGCGCCATCGGCGTGGCCACCGTGCTGGACCCAATGACCTCGCAGCCGCGATTCACCGTGGCTACGCAAGCCGGGCAGACGTTGCAAGGAACTTCGTTGTTGGCCTACATCTGCGTGGATGTGTTGGAGACGCCGCCATCGGCCTTCGCGCCGTTAGTGGTCAACAATATTGTTGCCCTTTCGCCCATGTCCGTTTCGCCCGTGCCGGCATACGGAGAAGATGGTGAGTTGGCGTTGATTGCCGTCCAGCCGTTGCTGGGTGGAAATGTGGCCATGCCGCCCACGCTCACGCTCTACGGCAATCCCGGGACCAATTATTTCATTCAGTACACCACCAATCTTCTCCCTCCCGTCGCTTGGACTACATTTACCAATCTCGCCATGATCGGCCTGCAGACCAACTTTTCCCAAGCCTCTTCATCCGACAACGAGGAATTCTTCAGGAGTTATTACATCCCCTAAGGCGAAAGGCTGAAGGCTGAAAATCTTCAGTACGGCAAACTCGGGTGCCGCGCCGATGGCGCGAGGAATTCATTTCGCCGGATTTCTTTGTTGGATGATCTTTTGGAGCGCGGCTTGTTCGGCCGGGGTCTGGACGTAAGGCTGCAGTTGAGTTGGATCAGTGAGGGTTTGTCCCGTGTTCGCGGCGAGGAAGGCTTGGATGGCTTGATGCAACACATCCTCAGTCGTCGTCGAACTGGAGATGGAGCCCGGCGCAATTTGGAAGCGTGATGAATAATAATTGCCATTTTGATCGATCAGGGAACCGGTTTTTTCGGTCACCGTTCCGGGTTGCGTGAATTCATAACCTTGCAGGACGGAATCATCGACGGCTGCTGTGAAATAGGGTTTGAGTTGGGAGAATTCGGCGGGCAACTGGCCATTATTGGCTTGCGCATAGCTGCCGAGGGCGTCCTGGACGGTGGAGGCAAACTCGCTCTTCGCCGCAGACCGCAACGCGTTGAAAGCCTTGTCGAAGTCGGAATCGGTTTCCAGTTGTCTGGGCATCTTGACGGCATCAAGCCAGTCCTGGTCCGTAAGAAACTGGAATTCTGGAATCGTCTGGTTCGGCATTTGTGCCAGCCTCTCCTTGAGTTTCTTGACCCGATCCAGCCAGGACTTAACGGCGGACTCCGCCGGATCATTTTCGTTGCTGGCAGCGGCGGTCTTGAGTTGCGCCAATTCCCGCGATTCGGCCCGCAACTTGGCGACCTCGCCGCGCAATTTGGCCAGCGCCGCCGTGTCGCTGCGCATGCGGCCCATCTCTTGTTGCAGGATGGCCAACTTGTTGGCGGCGTCATCCCTCTCCTGTTGCAGGCGCCGATTTTGGCCGGCCAGCGACTCTTGTTGTTGCTGGAGCGCCTGCGTTTGTTCGCGCCATCGAAGGCCGAGTCGCGCCTGATAAATTTCTGTTCCCACCGCTACTGCGATGGCTGCTGTGATCAGAGTTTTTTGAATCAATGTCATAGTAATGGCTTTCGTGGCTGCAATCGTGGAGGCTTGCTGAATCGCGCCGCCGGATAGTACGACGGCCGCTGAAATGGTGGCGTTGAGTCCCGCCGGGGCGGCGTGCGCCGCCTGGGCGGACAGCGCGGCGGCCAGACCGGTCACTCCGACCGCGACACCGCGCTGGGAAAAAAGCGACCGCAGGTGTTCGACGGCCCGACTCACGCGTTTGCGAGCCGCATCCTCGGATGTGCCCAAGGTTTCTCCGACTTCGCGCAGGCTTTTGTTCTCAAAATAGCGCAACAAGATCGCGTTGCGGTCGGTTTCTTCGAGAGCCTCCATCGCCTCGTCCAGCAGCGGCTCAACACGCGCCCATTCCGAGGAATCTGATTTCATATTGGATAATTCATAGGCGATTTGTTCGCGCCCTTGGCGGCGTGATTCTCCGCGTATCAGATCAATAGCGGCGTGTCGTGCGACTCGGTAGAGCCAGGCGGTCAGGATCGTGTCCGGCTTCAGCGCGTGGGCGCTCCTGGCGAGGCTCAAGAAAACGGACTGGGCCGCCTCCTCGGCCAGTTGAGGCGACTTGACCTGGCGTAAACAGGCCGCATAAACCAAGTTCAAATGACGGTCAACTAGAGCGGCAAAGGCTTGCTCAGAACCTTCCAGCGCGTATCGCCGCAATAAATCCATGTCATTCATTCTTTTCTTTATTAGTATAACGACGCCGACGGAGCAAACCGGACACGTTCACTGCAAGAAAAAAATGTTGCCGGCGTGTCGGCGTCAGTCCTTAGCCAAGCGTGGCAGCCTTGTCCGATGCCATGCCAGTTGCGCCTTCATTCACAGCCTCATTTTGAGCAAACCCACCTCCAGAGCCAGCGCCTCCTGTACGTTGGTGTGAAGCTGCCGCTGCAAACGGTCCATCTCCTCCAGATTCGTCCGCGCTTCGGACGGGGAAACGCGCCTGGCCACGGTCTGCGCCGCTGACGCCAGATTGGGAAAAGAAAGCAAATCTGCCCCGGCTGACAAGCCTTGCAGCCAGATGTCGCGCAACCACCAATGCAACACGCCCAGCAAATCCGTCCGCTGCCGCCGGTATTCCGCCTCGATGGCGGCCGCGAGTTCATCCTCCAGTTTATCGCGCATGGCCGGGTCCAGATCGTCGTATCGTTCCAGCGGCGAGCGCGCGCTGAGTGCCTTCTCGATTTCCGCCTTCTGTTCGGCCAGCTTTTTCATAATCAGCCCCAGCAGTCGGTAGCGCGCCATCAAGCCACCCGCGCCCGCCGCCGCCATGCTGGTGAAAGAATCCAGCCAGGCCGTTTGACTGGCATCGAACTTCATTCCCGTGTCCGCGAAGGTCAACCGCAGACAACGCGAGAGGATGGTTTCCAGCATTCGTTGCGGTTCGGTCGTCAAAAGAATCAGCAACGACCGGGGCGGCGGTTCCTCCAGCGTTTTAAGGAAGGAATTGGCCGCCTGCACGTTCAATCGGTCGGCTGCGACGATGACGCCGACTTTGAAAGGAGCCACCGTCGGCTTCAAATTCATGGTCTGCATCAACTCGCGGATGAACTCAATTTTTATGACACGGGACTTGGATTCCGGGCGAATCCAGGAGACATCGGGATGGTTGTATTGCTCAATGCGGCGGCAATTGTCACAATGATCGCAGGCATCGAGCGGCCGGCCGCTGGCCGCGCGCCGCGAAGGGGAAAGGCAATTGACGGTTTTGGCCAGCGTTCGCGCCATGTCCTCCAAAACGCCCAAGGAGCCGCCGGCGAACAAATAGGCGTGCGCCAAGCGGTCGCGTTCCAAGCTGCGTTGGAGCAGTTGGACGATCCTGGCTTGATCTGGAAAATCGGAAAACATCTTTTACGCGCTCGTGTCCGCAGCCTCACTGTCATTCTGGCTTCTGCTCCAATTGTTTGACCGCCAATGGAATGCTCGAGAGCGTCCGCCCGTCCACAGTTAAATCGACCGAATAAAGCCCCGCCTTGGAGAAAGTTAGTTGCAGAAAATTGACGATCAAGTTGCGCGAGATAAACGTGGCATCGGCGGGGAAGACCACGTCCACTGGAATTTGCATGCTTTTCATAATCGGCTGCCCATCTTCATCGACGAAATTCAGGTTCAGAGTGTGATGCCCCTCTTCGACGCGGTCAAAGGCGATCCGAATGGCGACGGAACATTGGGGATGTTGGGCGGGCATTTGCGGCGCATAAATGGTGTCAAAGGTTCCCAGCAAATTCAGTTTGCTGTTATAATCCGTCGCCGCGTCGCACAACACCGCCACTTGGATGGTCATAGTCCTGAGGGTAAAGGCTGAAGGCTGAAGGATGAAGGCTAAAGTTGAGGAAAGGTCAAGGAGCGTGGCCGACGTGCCCGGCGGCGAGGGCGGCGTCCGCCAGTTTCGCGCCGCACCGGCTGCAATAGCTGGCCGCGGGCGGGGAAAGAAGGCCGCATTCGGCGCAGCGCCTAAGCGCTCTTTCGTGCCGATGATGAATGATCAGGTTGCGGATGTAGGGAATCCACGTGAAGGCGTAGGAGAAAATAAAGACCGAATCGTGCTTGTAAAATAAAGCGTAGGCCAGCAAGACGAGCGATCCGGCGATGCTCAACCACCAAAAAAGCGCCGGGACGACCACTTGCTTGCGCTTCTCCGTGACGTACCATTGCACAAAAAACCGCGAAAAGAAAATCACGTTGCCAACCCAGCCCACCACCTTCCAGACCGACCATTCGATGCCGAGGAACTTCCCATGGATGAACGGAAAATGATCCAACGGAGGCATGGCCGGCGCAGGTTACTCCGCCAGCAACTTCTCGAGCTTGCCGCTCAGACCGGCGAGGGCGTTGATGTCGGATAAGTTGCCTTTTTTATCGATCAACCACATGGCCGGGATGGCTTCGATGCCGAATTGCTGCGCGAATTTGTTGTCCCACTTTTGCCCGTCAAAATACTGCGGCCATTCCATCTTATGGCTGGAGACAAACTCGTTCAGGCTGTCCTTTTCACTGTCCAGGCTGACCCCGATGATCTCGAAACCCTTGGAATGGCTCTTGTCATAAGTTGCCTTGACCTCCGGCATTTCCTCCACGCAAGGTCCGCACCACGTCGCCCAAAAATCGATCAGCACGACTTTGCCTTTTAACTTGGATACGTCCACTTCGCGTCCGTCCACGGCGGTGAAATGCAAGTCAACCGGTTTTCCGACCAGGTCCAGTTTCTTCAATTCGGCGGCAGCGCTCTGTTTGGTATCGTCGCTGGCGATGGGGCTGTTGGTGATCTCCTGAAAAACGGCGCGGGCTTTGGTGGCGTCGAGGTTGTCCGCGATTTCCAGCAGCATTTTCAGGATTTCCGGCCGCTTGGGGAATTCCTTTTGCAAATCGCGGATGCCCTTTTCAAATTCGGCCAGGGCGGCCGCCTCGCTCTCCGAAACCTTGGCTTTGGCGGCGCGTTCGACGTCGCTTTCGCGGATTTCAAAGCGTTGATCTTCGGGAAGATTGGGGTCGGCCAGCAATGATTTTTCCTCAGTCTCCAGGCGGGATTGCTGATTGGTCGCGCCCAGACTCATCAAGGCCACACCCGTGATTTCAAATTCCTGCTTGCGAGCGTCGCTGGCGTGGGAGTCTTTGGGGAATCGCGTGTAAAAATCCTTCGACTTGTCCATCAGCGCCAGAACGTAGGGCAGAAAAAAATCGGTCCGCTCCTTTTCGCTTGGCTCGCTGGTCTGCCACCCGGGGGGCGAATCCGGCCCGCGGGACGCGGTGGTCAACTCATCCCATGCCGCGCCCGCCTCTTTGGCGGCCAGCGTGTGCGTGAGCAAATTGGTGGGTGGCGGGACCAACGCCGCCGGCACTTGATTGCCCGGCGGCGGCAACAGCGCTTCCGGCACTTGCCCCACCGCCGTGCCAGCCAGAATACCTAGAACTAACACCGTGCTTGCAATAGTGACTTTCATAGCAAATTAGCTTAATCCAAGGCCGGTTTAACCGCCAGCGCCTGCTTTTCCAAGACAAATCGCATCCGCCTTGGGTTGTTGGGAGCGTCGAAATTGCTCTCCGCGACATCCGCCACCGGCTCCAAGGAGGGCGGCGCGGCGTTTTGCTCAAGGCGGGCCACTTTGCGTGCGAATTCCAGCATGAGCGCGCATGGTTCAAGGCATGGGATCATGCTCTTTTGACCGGCCTGGTCCGGCTCCAATCCTTCCACCGACCACAGCCGGCGCTTGAGGCAGAAATCGGTATGACAACAGGCGAGGATGGCCGCTCCGACTATGGCGTCCGTGAACATCGTGGTGATGCGATACATCCCAGTTTGACGCGCCGTGAATTGGCGGTAGGAGGTAATCGGCGGATGTTGCGACTGGGCGGCATACCAATCGGCCAGCGCGCCGGGATAGAGGTAATGGATCAGGAGATCCAGGGCGGCGGAGTCCGCCGCGACGGCACGCCAGCCTGCTCGCAAATTCGGTGCGGACTTGAGTGGTCGAAACGCGCCGCTCGAGGTCGTTTGCGCCCAGTTTCGCAATTCCTTGCCTTCAAGAATGGAAAGGGTTTCCGAGGCGGCGGCGCGATCGGAGAAGTGGCGCAGTTCAAATCCGCGTTCCAGTCGCCGTACGAGGACTTGTCCGAGAACGATCTCCGTGTCCCACGCCGCCAAAAATGCGCGCAAATCTGGGTTCATCCGCCAGCGACGATTTTAATGATTTCCAGGCGGTCGCCCTCCGCCAGCGCGCGCTCTCCGAACTCAGAAGGCGTCACGGCCTGGCCGTTGTGTTCTACTACCACGCTGCGAGGAAGCAGTTTCTGCGCTTTGAGAAACTGCTCGAGGGTGCATGGGAATTGCGCGTCGATCTTTTCCCCGTTGGCGATGACAAAGTGGTTCGAGATCATGCAGTCAGCGCCGCGTCCCAATCCTTCCAGACCGGCTCGTAACCCAGGCGTCTCAGCAAGTCGGCCACCTCGCTCGGAGACCGGTCATCGGAGATTTCAAACTGGCCCGTCGCGCCGGAGGCCCATTCGCTGGCGCCCGCGGCCAATTCCACGACGCGCCCCCGCAAGGTATGATGCAACTTTTCGCGGCCCGCCCCGGTGTATCCTCCCGGCTCGGTGTGGCTGCCGGCGCTGATCATCGTGATGCCCAGCGGAATCAAGCCATCGCGGAGTTTGGCGGATTCACGCGTGGAAAGAACCAGTCCCGCATCCGGCAGCAGCAGGCGCAGGGCGCAAACCAATTGCACCAAGTCGCGTTCGGACATGGGCGAGGGCGGCTGGAATTCGCCCGCGCACGGACGCAGGCGCGGCAGCGAAAGCGTCAATTGCGCCTTCCAACAATGGCGCAGCAGATATTCGGCGTGCGCGGCCAGACTGATCGCTTCGCGGCGCCAATCGCCCAGGCCGAACAAAGCGCCGATGCCCAGCCGTCGGAAACCCGCCGCATAAGCGCGTTCGGGAGTTTCCAGCCGCCAGTCGAAATTCCGTTTCGGTCCGGCCGTGTGCATCTCGGAGTAGGTGGCGCGGTCATAACTTTCCTGGTAAACGACCAGGCCGTCCGCGCCCGCCTGCGCCAACGGGATATAATCCTCCGTTTCCATGGGGCCAAGTTCCAGGGAAATGCCCGGAATTTCGGCGTGCAGAGCGCGAATGCAATCGGCCAGGTACGGCCCGGATACAAATTTGGGATGTTCGCCCGCCACCAGCAGGATATTGCGGAAGCCCTGTTCCCGCAGCGCCCGCGCCTCGCGCAGGACATCCTCCACGCTCAAGGTCACGCGCACGATGGCATTGTCGCGGGAGAAGCCGCAGTATTTGCAATTATTGACGCACTCGTTGGAAAGGTAGAGCGGGGCAAAAAGGCGGATGACCTTGCCGAACCTCCTCCGGGTCAGCGCCTGAGAGCGAAGGGCCATTTCTTCCAGCCAAGGGGCGGCGGCGGGAGAAATCAGCCGCGCGAAATCGGCCAGGGCTGGGCGCGGCTTGTCGAGCGCCTGACGCACTTGGTCCGGCGCTGCTTCCAACGAGCATTGCAGCAGGCCGTTGATAGGAAGCGTATTAAACTCACGAACAAAACTCACAAGAACCACCATAACAAAGAAAGCGGAAAAGGAAAGAATCATCCGCATGGGGAGCAAATCGCCACCCCCTGCATCGAAAACGGCATGGGCATCCCGACCCTTTCGCGCTGGTTAAGGCATCAGGACGGCGGCTCACTGTGCATGAAAATTTACAGGCACTTTCGAGACGAACGCAGCACCAACGAAGCGAAGAAGGTCGCATTTTAACGATGTTTCTCTTCCACAACTGGCTCGGTTCCCTTCCTAAACCACATTTGGCTTTCGGTGTAAGTGTAGGTATAAGAGATTCGGTTTTGTGAAATCGCCAGTGCCTTCACCCGTACCTTCAGAAGCCTTCCTGTTGAATTCCAATACACAGTAAAGGACAAGGCAGATTCCTTCTCCGCATAGGTTATGTCACGAACCACGCCTATCTCTCCATCGTACCTATCAGTTGCTTCCACTAAAAAACGACCATTCCTTTTAGAAAAAATGTACTCGACATCAGTTTTGTACTCATCACCATTTACCCATGTGCCGATCAGCGGGTGAGGCTTCTCCTTAGGACGAATGGATTTAGATCGTTTTGACATTCCGACGAATTCTAAAGCATCATGCCCGAATATCCAAGACTTGGATCACGTTCGGCTAATCGCATATCTGTAGCTTGACGGAAGTCCCGCTCGAAGAGAATTCAAGGATTTGTCGGTTCCCTATTCCTCTGCCGAACATTCCCATGCCGGTTCCGTCGTTGTTTGGTTGCGGCTTCGAGCGGGCCTGGAAGTGCGGGAGTTCCGCATTTTTTGATTGGCGGTTTGGGGTTTCTGTTCGTAACCTTGTTCTAATGAGTGAATTATCGTTGGCCAATCAACCCCGTCCTGCTGCCGCCCCCGTTCCATCCGCCGCCCTCTCGCGGGATGATGTTTCGGCGATTGATGATTTGCGGAGCAATTACAAGAATCTCCGCGCCGAATTGGCCAAAGTCATTATCGGACAGGACATCGTCATCGAGCGGCTGCTGATTTGCATCCTGGCGCGCGGCCACGGCCTGTTGATGGGTGTGCCCGGCCTGGCCAAAACTACCATCGTCAATGCCCTGGCCCAGGCCATGTCGCTTGGGTTCAACCGCATCCAATTCACGCCGGATTTGATGCCTTCGGACATTACTGGCACCGATATTTTGCAGGAAACCGATCAACCGGGGCGCCGAGCCTTCGTGTTCGTCAAGGGACCGCTCTTTGCCAATATCATCCTGGCCGACGAAATCAACCGCACGCCGCCCAAGACTCAATCGGCGCTGCTGGAAGCGATGGCGGAACACCGGGTGACGGTGGCGGGGCGTTTCTTCCCGTTGCCCGCGCCGTTTTTCGTGCTGGCCACTCAAAACCCCATCGAGCAGGAGGGAACCTACCCGCTGCCGGAGGCGCAACTGGATCGCTTCATGTTTTTCATTCATGTGGATTATCCCACCAGCGAAGAGGAGGGGAGAATCGCGCGGGAAACGACGGGCGCCGCGCCGGCCCAGTTGTCCAAATTGATTGACGGAGCGCAGATCATCGGTTTTCAGGAGGTGGTGCAGCGAGTGCCGGTGCCGGACCATATTTACGACATGGCGGTGGAATTGGTGCGGCGCACCCGGCCGCGTTCGGAACAGGCGCCGGATTGGGTCAAGAAGTGGGTGACATGGGGGGCCGGCCCCCGCGCGGTGCAATATTTGATTCGCGGCGCCAAGGCGCGGGCGGTCCTGCATGGCAGCTACCTGGTGCGCAAGGAGGATTTGGAATCCGTCGCCAGCCCCGTCCTGAGTCATCGCATCCTGACCAATTTCCAGGCGCAATCCGAAGGAGTGGGCAGCTCGGAAATCATCAACCGGCTGCTGGCGGAAATGGGAGAAGTGAAACGTGGCTGATACCGGCGCATGGCTCGATTCGGCGGTTCTCAACCGCTTGATGCACCTGACTCTGATGGCGCGTTCGCCCATGGAAGGCTCCGTCACCGGCTTGCACAAAAGCCCTCATCGCGGCTCCAGCGTCGAGTTCGCCGAATACCGCAATTACGTCCCCGGCGACGACATCCGCCGGCTGGATTGGCGGGTATTCGCGCGCTCGGACCGGTTCTTCCTCAAGGAATACGAGGCGGAAACAAACTTGCGTTGTTACTACGTGCTGGATGCCAGCGGCTCGATGAAATTCGGGCAGAATCCCGGCGGCAAACTCGCCTACGCCAAGCGCATGATCGCCACCCTGGCCTACATCGCCGCCCACCAGGGCGATGCTTCGGGCTTGATTTGCGCGACCGGGAAAACGGTGGTCGAGATTCCGCCGCGGCGCAATCCGGCGCATCTGAAAATCCTCCTGGAAACGCTGGATAAAGTGGAACCGCGCGGCGAGACCGGCCTGATTACCGCGCTGCACGATCTGGCCGAACGGGTGCGCCGCCGCGCGCTGGTGGTGGTCGTTTCGGATTTCTTTTGCGATTTGGAGCCGTTGCTCAATTGCTTCCAACATTTGCGTTTCCAAAAGCATGACCTGGCGGTCTTCCAATTGCTGGATCGCGCGGAGTTGGAATTCCAATTCGACCGGCCGGTGCGCTTCGTTGATTTGGAAAGCTCCATGAGCGTTGTGACCGAGCCTTCGATGATTCGCGACGAATATCTGCGGCAGTTGCGCATGTTCCTGGAATCATTGCGGCGCGGATGCAACGAATTCGGGGTTGATTACCGCCAGGTGGTGACAGACCAGGATTATGAAAGGGTGCTGGCCGATTTTCTGGTGGCCCGCGTCAACCTGGCGGCATCTGCCTCATAATGCAGCCAAGGCCCACCGCTCTGTCGCACGCCTCTGATGCCCTTATTAAAAAGCAGTTTGAGCCACAGATGAACACAGATAGACACAGATTAGAAGGCAGGGGCGGGGCAGCCTGCCATCCCTGGTGTTCCCATCTGTGTCTATCTGTGTTCATCTGTGGCTTTCCGCACTTGGGATGACATTCCTTCAACCATTCGTTCTGCTGGGTTTGCCGCTGGTGTTGTTGCCGGTGATCATCCATCTGCTCAACCGCCTGCGCCATCGTCCCAAACCGTGGGCAGCCATGCGCTTTTTGCTGACGGCCACGCGCAGTTCCGCCAGCCACACCAAGCTCAGGCAGTTCTTGATTCTCCTCTTTCGCGTGCTGGCCGTTGGGATGCTGCTCCTGTTCCTGTCCCGGCCGCTGGCCGGCGGATGGCTCGGTTGGGCGCTTTCGCCCGCGCCGGATGCGATTCTTCTCCTGCTGGACCGCTCGGCCAGCATGGAGACGCAAAGCGGCGGCACCACCAAACGCGAACAGGCGCTCAGGCTGCTGGCCCAGGCCGCTCGCGAATATGAGCAAACGAGCCATCTTATTCTCATTGACAGCGTCACGCGCGCGCCGCAGGAAGTCGCCCAGGCGGACAGCCTGACCAATTTGTCCGTCACCCGCCCGACAGATACGGCGGCGGATCTGCCGGCCATGTTGCGCGCTGCCTTCGATTGGCTGGTGGAAAACCGCGCCGGCACGGCGGAAATCTGGATCGCCTCCGACGACCAGCGCAGCAATTGGCGGCCGGAAGACCCCCGCTGGAAGAGTGTCATCGCTCAACTTGGCGGCTTGTCGCAGAGAGTCCATATCCGCCTGCTCGAATTGAACTTCGCGCCCGAAGCCAACGCCTCCATTGCCATCCGGGAACTGACGCGCCGTCCGATCGGCGCCAAAGGGGAGTTGCAGGTTATTATTGACATTCAGCGCAACCGCAACGCCAAGGCCAAAGTTCCAGTGGCCATGACGCTCGACGGCCAAAGATCGGAGTCGGAGGTGGCCTGCGAGGGGCAGTCCTTCCGCTGGCGGCGCAAGATTGATTTGGGCGCGCGGCGCGAAGGCGGCTGGGGGGGCTTCTCGCTGCCGGCCGACGCCAATTTGCGCGACAACACGGCTTGGTTTGTCTATGGCGCGGACACGCCTTTGCGGGCCACTGTCGTGAGCACGGAGCGGGGCGTGGCGCGCGACCTTCAATTGGCCGCCGCTTCGCACAAGGCCGAGCCAGCCCAGGTCATTGCGCCGTCGGAAATCGCCAACGCCAACCTGGATGATTGCTCGTTGTTGATCTGGCAGGCGCCGCTGCCGGAAGGAGCGGAGGCGGACCGGCTGCAATCCTTTGCGAACGAAGGCGGGGTGGTGATCTTCTTTCCGCCGGGTCAGGCCGGTCCGCGCCAATTCGCCGGCTTGGGCTGGGGCGATCCGCAAACTTCCGACGCGGCGGAGGGCTTTCGGATTGTGCATTGGAATGAGGACGAAGGCCCTTTGGCCAAAAGCGACGAGCATCTCAGCCTGCCGCTGACACAGACAATCTTCGCGCGCCGCCAAGCGATGGTCGGGCCAAAAAACGCTCTTGCCGCGTTCGAGGATGGCGCGGCTTTTTTGTCGCGGTTCAATATCGGCAAAGGGGAGGTTTATTTTTGCGCTTCCCTTCCGCAAGCGGATTGGTCGAGCCTCGGAGACGGCCCCGTTTTGGTGCCGATGTTACAACGCCTGCTGCTGGCGGGCGGACGCCGCTTGCAACAGGTTTCCTCCGTCGCTTGCGGGGAGTTGGGCGCGGCCGATCTGGCCCGCCCCTGGGTTTCGGTTGACTCGACTCGGCAGAAAGACATTCGGACCGAAGCCGGCGTCTATCGCTCCGGCGACCGGCTGCTGGCCGTCAATCGTCCGCTGGCGGAAGACGAGTCGGACGTGATTGACTCCGATGAAGCGCGGAAACTCTTTGGCGGCCTGTCCGTGCAAACGCTGGAGGAGCGGCATGTGGACGTCGGACAAATGCAGGGTGAAATCTGGCGCGTGTTTGTTTTCGCCATGCTGGCCTTTCTGATTGCGGAAGGAATTTTAATTCTGCCGGCCCGGCAGCCGGTTTCAACCCTCGCCGCCGGCGCACCCCGTCCGCAGAGAAAGGAAGAGCAACCCGCATGAGTCTTTCGCTGGCTGCTCCTGTTTCCGTAATCATTTTTGCCATCCTTGCCTGGGCGGCGGCGGGATGGCTCAGTTTCGCCAATTGGCGCCGCGCCTCCAATCGCCGGATCGCCTTCCGATTGGAGGCGTTGCGCTTCTTGTTGATAACCATTCTGGCGGCCACGCTTCTCCGGCCCGAATATGTCCAGACTCTGGAACGAACCGCCGCGCCGGAAATCGCCATCCTGACCGACGCCTCCGACAGCATGAAAACCCGCGACGTGAGCCTGACCAACGGCATCGTCAGCCGCCAGGCCTGGCTCGCGCGGCAGTTGGGGCGTCAGTTCTGGCAGCCCCTCCTGGCGAAGGCCAAAGTGTCGATCGAGCCTTTTGCCGCGCCGGCGACCAACCAGAACGCGATCAACGGCACGGACCTGAACCTTGCGTTGGAAAACGCGCTCCATCGTTATAAGAATCTCAAGGCTGTTTTATTGTTGACCGACGGCGATTGGAACATGGGGCACTCGCCCCTGGGCGCGGCCACGCAATATCGCGAGCAAAACATCCCTATTTTTGCCGTTCCGGTCGGTCGGGAAACGCCGGTGCCGGATTTGGTGCTCGAATCCGTTTCGGCGCCGTCTTATGGACTGTTGGGCGAGGAAATCGCGGTCGCCTTCAAAGTCGTCAGTCACCTGCCGCGCGAAGTCAAGACGACCGTCACCATCCTGGATAATTTCGGCGAATCGGCCAAGAAGGACATCACCATTCCGGCGCAAGGCGAAGTGGAGGATTCCGTTCTTTGGTCGCCGCGCCAGGCGGGCAACGTCACCTCCACTGTCAAATTACCGGTGGAGCGGGACGAGGCTATCGCGGAGAACAACGAGCGCAGTTTCCAAATGGCGGTGCGGGTGGAGAAGCTCAAGGTGCTGGTGGTCGATTCCCTTCCGCGATGGGAATACCGCTATTTGCGTAACGCCCTGGCCCGCGATCCGGGTGTGGACCTTCATTGCTTGTTGTGGCTTCCGGGTCTCGGAGCGGGCGGCGGCCTCGATTACATTTCCCAATTTCCCGACACCAAGGAGGCGCTGGCGCCCTACGATGTGGTTTTCCTGGGCGACATCGGCCTGGGCGAAGGCGAACTGACGGAGAAGGACACCGAATTGCTCAAGGGGTTGGTCGAACAGCAAGGCAGCGGCCTGGTCTTTGTCCCCGGACGCCGGGGCCGGGAAGCCACGCTGTTGAAGAGTGCGCTCAAGGATTTGTTCCCGGTCGAATTGGACTCATCCAAACCCGGCGGCGTCGGCCTGGAGAACGAATCGCAACTGATGCTCACGAGCACAGGCAAACGACATTGGCTGACGCGCTTTGATTCCGACGAGGATCGGAACGACGAATTGTGGAAACAACTGCCCGGATTCTATTGGTCGGCTTCCGTGGAAAAAAGCCGGCCCGGCTCGGAAGTGTTGGCGGTGCATGGCTCGCTGCGCAATCAATGGGGGCGCATGCCTTTGTTGGTCACGCGTCCGGCGGGCACCGGCAAGGTGTTGTTTTTGGGCACCGACAGCGCGTGGCGCTGGCGCCGTGGGGTCGAGGACAAATTTCATTACCGCTTTTGGGGCCAGGTCGTCCGCTGGATGGCCCATCAACGCCACCTCTCGGAAAAGGACGGCATCCGCCTAAGCTACAGCCCCGAATCGCCCCAGGCCGGCGACACCGTCTTCCTGCAAAGCACGGTCCTGGACCAATCCGGCTTTCCAGTTGACAAGGGTCCGGTGACGGGAAAGGTGACGTCCCCGAGCGGAAGGACCGAGCGGCTGGACTTCACCCAGATCGAAGGTGGATGGGGCGTTTTCAAGTCCAGCTTCACCGCGCAGGAAGCGGGCCGATATAAATTGGAAGCCGACTCCGAGCCGTACAATCGCCATCTGACGACCGACATTGAAGTTTCCCGTCCATGGATCGAGAAGGAAGGCCAGCCTGTCAACGCGCAAATTTTGGCGGAAGTCGCCACCTTGACGCGCGGCGCGAGTTTTCCGATGGCGGACCTGGACAAGATCGTCGGGCAAATCGCGCTGCTGCCGGAACCAAAGCCAGTGGAACGCCGCATCCGCGTTTGGAGCGACCCGAAATGGGGCGGGGCGATATTGCTATTGTTGACGCTCTATTGGGTCGGGCGAAAATGGGCGGGGCTGGTGTAGAGACCGGTTTTGACGGCTATCGGGCGAGGTCCAGGCAGACCAGATGATCTTCATTGCGCAGGTAGAGCTTTTTGCGCGAGAGCACCGGCGCAGCCCAGCAGGGATAATGCAGTTGCGGCACTTGAAAACGAGAAATCTCCTCCGGTTTCACCGGGTTGGGCTTGAACAACCCCAAAAGCCCGCCTTCGCCCAAGGTGATCAATTTCCCATCCGCCAGGATGCTCGAACCGCGACCATAGACGCCCGGTGTCCGCGTGCTGTGCGCCGGCCAGCTTTCATCCACGTCCCACATGAGTTTGCCTGTTTTCCATTCCACGCAACGCATCCGCGCATCGGGTTCGTTGCGTCCGCTGCATGCGTAAAGATAACCGTCCAGGTAAATCGGCGTAGTCCAGTGAAGCTCCATCGCGGTGCCGCGCCAGACCTCCTCAACGCTTTTGCCGTCAGGCTTGACGCGCAGCAGGACGGAACCGATTTTGTAGTATGCCGCCGAAATAAAAATCAAATCATCCACCACCATCGGACACATGGCGTTGACCGAATCGTTGACAGTGGAGCGGAACCAGAAACTGAAGTTCACCGCGCCCGTTTTTGGGTCGAGCGAAACCAGGCCCTGGCGTGTCAAACAAAGAACCTGCCGCCGCCCGTGAATGACTGCCTTCACGGGTGTTGAGTAGCTGGCCTGCTTGTCCCAGGGTTTCCAATGGACCGTCTGTTGGCCGGGCCAGCCGGTCATGGGCACTCCCTCCCAATTGGCCTGGCCTACGCTTTGCCAAACCGTCTGGCCGTTGCGGGCGTCGAAGGCGACCACGCCCGAATTGGGTTGTCCGCCCACCATCACCATGAGCAAGCCTTCCACCAGAATGGGCGTGCTGCCGACGCCAAAAAAAGCCTCCGGCACCTTGAAGTCAGCCGCCGTATCCCGCTGCCACACCAGCTTGCCCGTCTGCAATTCGAGGCATGTCAACTTCCCCTCCGCGCCAAAGGAATAACAAAAATTGGAGGTCAGTAGAGGGGTGCAGCGAGGGCCATTGTTGTATCCGTAGGGATCAATAAAATGGCTTGCGCAAGCGAAACGCCAAAGCGATTTCCCAGTATCAGCGGCAAAGCATTCCACCACCTCTTCATCGCCAAGGCGATGGTGGAGGACTACCATTTGATCGATGACCGATGGAGCACCGTAACCCGTGCCAACGCTCTTCTCCCACACCAAAGGCGGCCCGTTAGCCGGCCATTGATCCAGCAAACCTGTTTCGTCGGAAATCCCGTTGGCGTGCGGCCCCAGGAATTGCGCCCAATTTTCGTCCGCACCTGCCACTCCGAGGAGCGCCGGGAAGAACATCGACAAACACGCAACCAACACTGCGCCGAAACTGCCAAAGGCGCCGCGGCACTCGAGACTTCTATGCACGCTGCGAGACACAAACCAACGCGTTGGCGGAAAAGGGCCAGCCAGCCTATCCATCAAATTCACAGCATCCGCGCGAAAAGCGAACAGCCCTTTCGCGCGAAAACAACGAACGTGGATTCGAGCCCGAACCTGCTACTTCAGATGCCCGGAGACCAGCTTGGTCATCTCAAACATGCTGACCTGCTTCTTGCCGTTGAAGACGGCTTTGAGGCTCTCATCAGCATTGATGAGGGTTTTCTTTTTCGCATCTTGCAACCCGTTCTTCTTGATATAGACCCAGAGCTTTTTCGTCAGCTCGGTGCGTGGAAGGGGTTTTTCACCGACGACTTTGGCGAGCTTTTCATCCGGTGTAACCGGTTTCATGAAGGCCGCGTTCGGTGCTCTCTTTGTCTTTTTTGCTGTATTAGCCATGCCTCTGTTTGCCTGTTGCAGCCAAACAACGCAACAAAAATCGCATCGAAAATAAATGGCGCTCCAAATCGCAGCGATTTCG
>Ga0302326_10010657_pt1 | contig 19914 bp, 8 predicted proteins | sample Palsa_T0_3_FD_202264 | JGI IMG/M metagenome (GOLD analysis project Ga0302326, IMG submission 202264) | Peat permafrost microbial communities from Stordalen Mire near Abisko, Sweden - Palsa_T0_3 | ecosystem: Environmental > Terrestrial > Soil > Palsa > Peat permafrost | place: Sweden: Abisko...
CTACGTCATCAACAGCCGGCTGGTGAATGAATTCCGGTATGGTTTCACCGACTCGATCTTGTCTCCCAACTTCGCAATTGAAGGTGCTGTGGCTTTGCAGGGCCTGGGACTTCAAGTGGGCGGCGCGCAGGGCGTCAATGTATCCAACCACCCGACCGATGAGGGCTTTCCGACGATCGTTTTCTCCGACGGAACGAACTTTACGCCCATAGGCAGAGACCACGTCGGTCCGACGCAATCTACCACCAAGCAACTCGCGGACAATGTCACCTACAACCGGGGCAGGCACACCTTCCGTGCTGGCGTAGACGTTCGCTGGGTGCGCTTCGCCGTGCCGGAGATCGAGACGCCCTCGGACGACTACGGCCTCTTCACCTTCAACCAGCTTACGTTCACCAATAGCTCCTTCGGCGATTTTCTGCTTGGAGCTCCCAACACCACCTACTTTGCCGTAACCGGTCCGCGAGACAACGCAGGAGGCCATCAGATCGGCATTTATGGGCAGGATCAGTGGCAGTTGAACGATCGCCTTACACTTAGCTACGGATTGCGCTGGGAACTGCTTCCTCCTTTTGTGGACAAGAACGGCATCCAGGCCAACTTCGATCCCAACTACAGCGGCCCCAGCGCCGATGGGCAGGGTGCGATTGTCGTCAACAACATCCTGTTGAACGGTCTCAAGCCCGCACCCGACTTCCTGGCTTCCTTCAATGCCTGCGGACTAGCCGGTATCAATCCCAACTACAATGCGGCCACTTGCACGCCCGTAGTGACCAATGAACAGGACCACCTTCCCGCGGGGTTGCGCCAGACGTATATGCGCAACTTCGATCCGCGCATCAGCATCGCTTTTCGTCCCTTCAGGGACAACAAGACGGTCATCCGAGCCGGCTACGGCATCTTTACGGTGACCGCACTTGGGCAACTGCAGAACAACAACGAGAGCAATCCGCAGGCCTCTGTAAATACCTGGTTGAACAACCCCGCCGGCTCGGCGACCACGCCCAGCGGCATACGCACTCCGCAGTTCGCCTTCCCGCAAGTTGCCCCGCCGGGAGCAGGATTTCAGTTTGGCGGCGGAGAACTGGAACAGGCCACCGACCCTCGCTACAGGGATGCGCAATCCGCGCAGTGGAATGTCACCGTCGAGCGGGAAGTGACAGCTAATACCTCTGCCCGGATCAGTTACGTGGGCATGAACTCCTATCGTCTCAACGTGACGGAAAACCTGAACCAAACCATGCCCAATACGACGGGCTATAACCCCGCAGCCGTTCCGTTCCCGAACTGGGGCGTAATCTTCAACACCGCAAATCTCGGCGGCCAGAACTACCAGGCGCTGGAATTGGAAGCAACGCACAAAATGTCCAGAGGGCTGTCCTATCAGGCCAATTACGCCTGGACGCACAACATCACCGATGCGCAAGGCGATGCGCCAACCGCATTTCAAGGAGAAACTCGTTACGGCCTTGCGGATCTCAATCATTTCGACATCCACGCCAACCGCGGCAATGTCGAAGGCACGCGTCAACATCGCTTGCTGGTGACGGGAACCTACGAACTGCCTTTCGGCAAGGGACGCCAGTGGTTGAATAATAACTCCCAGATTGTGGACGGTTTCCTCGGCGGATGGAATCTAAACACCATCTCGCTGCTTGAAAGCGGGCCGTATCTGACCCCGACCGACGGCGTAAACTTCGACCAGACCAACACGGAACCGTCGCTGGATGGATCGATCGTTCGCCCGGACCGGGTTGGCGATCCGATTCCGGCTCATCGTTCGGCAGCCAATTACTTCAACTACAGCGCGTTTGCACACACGCCGCCGGGTGCGGGCCGGATAGGCAACGCAGGCGTCGGAAGTCTTGAAGCGCCTGGAACCATCGCCGTCAGCGGAGGCCTGGCCAAGCTCATCGGCGTTAGGGAAAGCTGGCGTCTGCGCTTCGAATCCACGTTTACAAACGTGCTGAACCGCACCAACTTCGCGCCCCCTGCTACGAACTTCAGCAATCCGATTTCGTTTGGTGTGCTGACAGCCGCAGAAACATCAGAAAACGCAGGCAACCGCACCGGCCAACTTGCACTCAGGCTCGAGTTCTAGGCCTCAGTTGGCGGTAAGACCGCTGGCATTGGACTTGGCCGGCTTATTAAGAAATCCGGCCAAGACCCGCCTCTACACAAGTAGCAAACGACTCTTCAAACAGAGGTAGAACGCAAATCATATGGACAACCTCCCGGAAAAGATTCTCGTCGTGGCGGAGGACGCGTCAGAACGCTTTCGCCTTCGTCGGACTCTCAATGCGTCTGGATTTGATTTGGGAGAAGCTTCGAACAGCGTCCATGCGCTGATGCGTTTACGCATGATCGACTACGAGGCCGTACTCCTACACTCTCCTGTACCTAAAGCCGACGGCATCGAAGTCTGCCGGCAGGTCCGCAACTTCAATCCACGCCTTCCTGTGTTGATCCTGAGCAACGGCGATAACCTGGATCACAAGGTGGAGGCGCTCGAAACTGGAGCAGACGACTATATGACCAAGCCTGTTTCTGACCGTGAGTTGACGGCTCGCCTTCGCTCCGCAATCCGCCGTTATCGCGCACCGTTTGTCCCCACTACTGACCGTCTGGTGGTCCGGGATATTGTGCTCGATCCAACCTTGCATCGGGTGGAGAAGTCCGGCGCGGAAATTCCTCTGACTCCTCTTGAATTTCGCGCCTTGCATCTTCTTATGGAACAAGCCGGCAAACCAATCACTCACGCCACATTGGTTACTGCACTCTGGAGTCCGGAACGAGCTCAACGTCGAGAACACCTGCGTGTCCTAATCGGTGGACTGCGAAAGAAGCTCGAAAACGACACTGCCCATCCTGAATATCTGATTACGCATCCGCACCTGGGTTATATTTTCGCTGCCGACAGACCGAATACCGGATTGCAGGACTGCCGATAGAAAGTCGCAGATCGTCGAACAAGCCGCGAACGATTTCTACTTTGAGTTTTCAGCTTTTTTATGGCATTCCCTCCAAACAGATTTTGGATAAGTTCCGCCGCAGTGAATCGTGCTGATTGGAACGGCGACCACCGTGGATGAAGCGGTTACCCATCAATGTGGCTCAACCCAATCGGGGCCGCGTTGGCGTCCCCGCTCAAGCCGCTTCGAGCGTCTCACATGATAAGGCCCCTAGCTCTGCCGGGGGATGTTTGCTCAGCGATGCAATCGGAGGACACCTTCGGGAGAATCGGCCGTAAGTGGTACGGAAGCAAGCAGAGGTTTGGGGTCCAGAACACTCTGCACGGATCTTGAGCAGGTTGGAGCGCGATATCTTCCGATCCCTTGGTAAGCGCCCTATCACTGCGATCGAAACGCCCGAATTGTTGGGCGTTCTTCGGCGCATTGAATCGCGAGACGGTTCGGCGTGCGCGTCAGCAGCAACGTCGTGCGTAGTCATCATCTCACGTTGATCATGCTGCACAAGCAACACGACCGGTCTCTTGTGAGTGGGATAACAACCCGACCTTGCGCAGGCCGAAAACTACACCCCGAGAAAGTTCAGACCGGTGGTAACTTCCAGACAGGAAGAGCAAAGACGGCCCTGGATAGGCCGCCCTTGCTGTTTGCGAGCATGCCAACGGTGCTATTCGCACTTGCCGGCAATGTCATCGTCGTGGGACGGGAAGGCGGCTATAGCCACGCCGCTCGGCGGGTAGCCGGGAGCGAGGGCGATAGCGCGCAGAGTGGCACCTTTCGGTACAACGATGGGGTGAGTATAGACCGTGGAGTTCTGCGTGGGCGCGGTTCCATCGGTGGTGTAGTAGAGGATGGCACCCGGCGTGGTATCCGAGAGCGTGGCCGTGCGGCGGCAGCCTGCGGAATCAGCTGCGATCTGTGGAGCGGTGTTGGCTCCCGTGGAGACGATGATGACGTCGATGCCGGGAGCGTAGCCGGTTGGATTGGGGTTGGAAAAAACGATAGTGTTAGCTCCGCCGAGTAGTTGTACAGGCAAAACGTAGGGCACCGGGTCGTACCAGTTGTTGCCGTTGAAGGTGAGCTGCAACGGAGTGGCGCCGTTGATGGACACATATACGGTGCGCGGGCCGTCGGTGACATAGTCGACTTCGAGTTGATAGGTACCGGTGGCAGGAGCGGTGACGTTGTTGAAGGTGATGGTGTTGGCGGACCCGGCTCCAAAGTTGCCGACATACGCGCCACCGGAGGCGCGGGTGCTGTAGTCGAAGCCGGCGGTGCCGGCGAGTTGCGCGCCTTCAGCCTCGTAGGTGGTGAAGGTTGGCGCGGGCTCCCTACCGTCGCCGGAGATGACGATGCGATCGAGGTCGGCTCCATAGCCGGAAGGGTTCAGGAATGCGATGGTGTTGTTACCGGCATTGAGCGCTACGGGAACCGTGGAACTCTGCGGCAACAGGTAGCTTCCGCCGCCCATGTTGAGTGATTGGGCAGCGGCGCCATCGACCGAGTACTCAAGGGTGCGCGGGCCCTGGGTCATGGCATCGATCTCCATGCGGTAAATGCCGCTCTTGCGCACGGAAACATTGTTGAAGATGACCTGACTGGCGCCGCCGATGTTGCCGACTTTGACGCCTCCGGAACAGGCCGGGCAGGGAGCGGGCGCTGCTGAGCCGGTGAGCGTAGCGGCTTCGGCCTCATAGGCGACACCAGCCGGCGGATGCTCGATTTCGCCGAGGGGGGTGACCTTGAGAAGACGCGCGCCGTGGCCGAGGACCATAGTGCTGAATTCGCGCGGAAAGGCGCCCAGGTCGGTGTGGTTCCAGATGTCTCGCACGGCGACGACATCTTTGAAGCCAAGATCTCTCCATGGCACATCCACGCGATCTGGGAAAGCGGTGAAGTTGTAGAGCGCGAGGTAGTAGTCGCCGTCGCCTGCATCGGCAATCCATACTGGATGGAAGCCACCGATCTTCTGCGTGGCGGGATGTCCGGACTGATCGACAGCGAGGAGCTCATCGTTGGTGAAGGCGGACTTGGCAAGGGCATCGAGCTGGGTGAGGTCGCCGCCGAGGTAGAGCGGCGCGTTGGCCATGGCCCAGATGGTGATGGCGGTCTGTTTTTCGGTGTCGCTGAGGCCGTCGGCGCTTCCGTTGCCTACGTCCAGGGTATCCAGGTCATTCCAGCCATTGGTGGGGCCAGCGGCGTTTTCCCAACCCACGTCGTCGTATTCGCGCAGGATGATGCGGGGCCAGTTGGTGAGATAACCTCCGCAGCCGCCTTCGCATTCGACATCGTCGTCGATGCGGCGAGCGTTGGCGTATTGCTGCCAGGTGTCTAGGTAGTCCTGATCGAGTTGCCAGGAGATGGTGAGCCAGATGGGCCGGCCGCTTTGGGCGATGGCTTGCGACCATGCCTGTACGTCGGGACGATTGTCGATGGAGAGGTTGTCGACATAGGAGCCAGGGGTGACGCCATCGAGCTTGATGAAATCGATGCCCCAGGAGGCGAACAGATCGACAACAGAGTTGATGTACTGCTGCGCGCCGGGCTTGGTGAAGTCGATTTTGTCGTGGTAGGGATTCGGCAGCGGGCCAGCGAACGCGTTGCCCTGCGCGAGTGGCATGACCACGATGTCCTGGGTGTGATAGGTGGTGCCGAGGATGGGATAGTTGCCGTCGACGGCGGGCTGCTCGATGCCGGGGATCCAGTAGATGCCAGCCTTCTGGCCGTTGGCGTGGATGTGGCCGACGAGAGCCTTTATATCCGGAAAGGTAGTGGAGTTCGGGATGGGCCGGCCATTGGTGTCGAAGCTGCCTTGCCATCCCGAGTCGATGTTGATGTAGCGGAAGCCGTGCTCTTCGATCCCTGAGGCCTTGAGGGCGTCGGACTGAATCTGGACGTTGGCCTGGGTGAGAAAGCTGCCGTTAATCGTCTGCTCGCTGAAGGTGCTCCAGCCAAGGTAGGGTTTGTGGCCGACGCCGTTGACCTGGGCGTCGGCGGGCGCGTGGAGGGAGCTGAGGAGGAGACCAGCGGTTGCGATCGAAAGAAAGGTTCGCATGGTGTAACCTCGCGAGCCTTGGCTCCGCAGAGGGAAGCGGGCCCGCTGTTGGGGAGTATCGACGAAACCACGCCGGGCAGGCGCGGGATCAAGGTGAAAACAGGGGCGAAGAGGCGACTGCTTTCAGCGCTGGCGAGAGCGATATCCAGCGCTCAAACATATGAACGTGTACGATAACGTTTTGTCAATAGCAAACTGTAACGGAAAATAGGTTTCAATCGATAAACAAAATAAAAGTGTACGTACACGTAAAGCAATTAACAAGAGGCTGGATGATGAAGCTACGGCGGCACGATGGAGCGGGCTCTCAGTCCTGGGTGACGTCCGCGCCGATCTGCTCGAGGGTGCGTCCTTTGGTCTCTGGGACGAAGGCAGCGACGAAAACAAAGCCAACCAGGCAGATGACGCCGTAGGTGAGGAAGATGCCTGCCGTGCCCTCAAGCTGCATGAGGAGGGGAAAGGTGTAAGTGAGCAGGAAGGAGGCTATCCACAGGGCACTGACGGCCGTGGAGACGCCCTGGGAGCGGATGCGGCGGGGAAATATCTCGGCGATCAGAACCCAGGTGAGAGGCGCCAGGGTGAGAGCGTAGCAGGCAATCGCGCTCAGGGTGAGGACGAGGACTGCTGTGCCGCGCCACTGGGCGTGGTAGGCCCAGGCGCAGAGCAGATGAGAAACTCCGATGCCGATGCAGCCCGCGAGCATCATGAGGCGGCGGCCGATACGGTCGACGAGAACCATGGCGAGCGCGGTGAAGATGAGGTTGATGGCGCCTGTGATCACGATGTTGAGGAATATGTCGTTGGCTCCGTAGCCGGCGCTGCGATAGACCTCGGCGGCGTAGTTGAAGAGGATGTTGATGCCGGTCCACTGTTGGAGCGCGGCGAGGGCGATGCCCACGAGGAGGATTTTGCGAAATGCGGGGAGTAGTAGCTCGCGCCAGGAGGATTGGGTCAAGGCGGCGTCGGAGTGCCGCGCGGATTCGATGCCGGCTATTTCGGCGCGGGCGTAGCCGGGGCCACCAATGCGTTCGAGAATTGCCTGGGCTTCGCGGGCGCGGTCGACGCCGCAGAGCCAGCGAGGGCTCTCGGGAATGAAGAAAGAAGCAAAGGTGAAGACAAGGGCAGGCGCGGCGACGGCGGTGAACATCCAGCGCCATCCGTACTGCACGTTCCAGGTCTGGAGCAGCAAATCGGCCGGCAAGCCGGCGGGCACAGGACGAGCAAGGCGCCAGTTGACTATTTGAGCGAGGAGGATGCCGACGACGATGGCAAACTGGTTGAGGCTGACGAGGCGTCCGCGATGGGATGCAGGGCTGATCTCGGCGATGTAGAGGGGCGAGACATTGGAACTGAGGCCGATGGCGGCGCCGCCGAGGATGCGCCAGAAGATGAAGGCAGGAAAGGACCAAGCCCAGCCGGTGAGCACAGAGGAAATGGCGAAGAGCACCGCGGCGGCGAGGAGAATGCGGCGGCGGCCATAGATGTCAGCGAGGGTTCCGGCGACGAGAGAGCCGAGCAGGCATCCGACGAGTGCGCAACTGTTGGCCCAGCCGACGAGGGCAGCGGAGGTGAGGTGGAAATAGACCTCGTAGAACTGCCGGGCACCTCCGATGACGACCCAGTCATATCCAAAGAGAAGACCGCCCAGGGCAGCTACCAGGGCGATGCCCCAGATGTAGAAGCTACGTTGGGGCATCACCGAGAAGGACTCGGGAGTGTCGGGGAGTGGGGGTCCGTGCATCGCTACCTCCTGTGGAACCGGAGCAGATCGATGGCGCCGGGGTGGGCATTGTCCATGGCTAGAACTTCTTCAAGCAAGCGGAGTCCCTCGGCTTCGTCACCCAGCCCGAGCCGCGCTTGGGCCTCAAGGAAGCGAGCAGTGATGGTCTGGCGACGGGCAAGGTCTTCCTCGAAGAGGAGCATAGCGGGCAGCGAGGTGGCGAAGTAGTCGATCTTCGGCGTCTGACGTTGGAGCTGGGCAGAGTAATCGAGGATCGTCCGGAAGGCATCGAGGGCATCCTGTTCTTGGCCGAGGCGGCGCAGGGCGAGGGCGCTCCAGTAGGTGTTCTCGGAGACGGTCTTTGCCTGCATCTGCTGGAAGTCGCCTTTCTGGCAAGCGGCACAGGTCCAGTGATGTTTGGCTTCGCCGGGATTGCCTGCATCGTGGTGCGCCACACCTAGCCAGTAGTCAATCATGCTGAGGTTCATCAGCAGGTGTTTGGCCTCGCTAAGATTCTCAGGCAGGTTGGATGCGGCAAGCAGGCTGGCGATGGCCGTCGGAGGTTCTCCACAATGCAGAGAACGATGGGCGAGCAGTACGTTGGCACGAACATATTGAGACAGCACAAGGCCCTCGCCGCCTTCCCACGGCTGGAATTCGTGGCTGAGGAGCAGGTCGAGAGCACGTCTTGGCTGATCGAGGTTGTTGTAGAGCGAGGCGACTTCGACGGAGAGATCGTCACGCTGTTCAACGAGCACGGCATTGGCCTCGAGACCGGCAAGCCGCTCCGGGAGGGCATGACCGGTACGCTTCATGAGCTGGTCGTATTCATACAGAATGCGCGCATCGGATGGCGCGGCGGCGCGGGCGTTGGTGAAGGCTTGAAAAGCGCGAACGGGGTCGCGGAGCACATTGAAGTACGCGATGCCGAGATTGCGCCACGGCGTGGCGAAGAAGGGGTCAAGTGCTACGGCGCGCTCCCACATCACGATGGCTTCAGAGTAGCGGCGGCGGTCATACAGTAGGTTGCCGAGATAGTAAGGTGCATGCGGATCATCTGGGTTCTCCTGTATCGCTTTGCCAAGCAGGACGAGTTCTTCAAGACGACTGGGAAAGACGTAGGTGGGATCAGCATGACGAGCGCGCTCGCGGAGAGCATCACTTTTGCTGGGACGGTCGAGACGTTGGAGGATGTCTGCCTCCAGATAGAGCAGCACAGGCTCGACGCCGGCGGTTGTGCCTGGGACTGTGGTTTCGAGTATCGATAGAGCTTCGTCCAGCAAGCCCGCCCGCACGAGATCGAAGGCGAGGTCGAGCAGAAGGTGGCCATTCTGCGGTGACGCATCGCTCGCCAGCCAGCGACTGAAGATGTCGAGAGGATCGAGGGCGCGGGTTTCCTCAAGGAACGCGACCGCTTCTGCGGTGCGGCCAAGACGGCGCAGCACGAGAGTACGGAGATTGCGAACGTTGAGGTTGTCGGTTTCGGCGCGGAGAGATCGGTCGAGATGATCGAGCGCAGTTGTCCAGTCTGCGCGAGTGCAGTCGATCTCAGCGAGGCGGTGATAGGCAGGAGCGCGCCAGGCGGCGTTCCACGTGCTCTTGTAGAAGGCTTGGTAGGCTTCGTTTGGACATTGCAAATACGAGAGCGCCAGGCCGAGGGTGTAATGCGGCTCGCCGTCGGGCGGATTGGGGTTGCGCATGGTGAGGCGGGCGATGGAGGCCAGAAGATGTTTCTCGGCCTGAGGGAATTCACCGCGGTTCAGATGCCAGCGGCCGAGGGCAAGATTGCAGCGGCTGTCACCGGGATCGCGTTTGATGGCCTCGTACCAGTAGATCTCCGGCGCGCGGGTCGGATGACGATACTGCTCAATATGGAGGCCGTTCAGAAAGAGTTCGTCGTTACTGGTCACTTCTTCGGGTAAGGGCGGCTCGATGGCGACGGTGGGAGACGGCACGGGCACAATTTCGTCCGGCGCATAGCGGAGGACGCGGCGATCGCCATCGGTGAGCGTGACCTCGAGAGGACTGGAGGCCCCGTTGGTGGGAAACTTCAGATGCAGTGGATCGGCGGTGGTCAGGCTGCCGGTCCAGCGCGCGACCTCGGAATCACCGATACAGGTTGTGAGCCGAGCTTCAGGGAGGTTTTCGGTGACCTGAAGATGGATCGTAATGACTTCGCCGGAGGTCTCGACACGGAGTGCGGCTTGCAAATTGGCGATATCGGGGACACCGATGTCGCCGATGGGGTACCAGTATTGGCTGAAAGTCTTCGTTTCGCCGGGAGCGAGGAACGAGAAGTCCGGTTGATTGTCGGTGTAGACGCCGGACATGAGTTCGACATAGGGGCCGTCATTATCGGTGAGGCTCCGGTCCCAGGCGTAGCCGAATTCGTGGTTGCCCCAGGTCCACTGTTTTTTGCCGGGAGCGATGTGGTGGTTTGCGTATGCGACGGTGCCCGCGCGCTGGCGATGGTCATAGCCGCCGAAGAAGTCTCCGCGGGATCCAACGATCATGTAGCTGGTGGGAACGGGGATGTTCGCATACCAGCCGAGATCGTTCGGTGGGTAGGAGCCGTCGGGGACGAACCGGCTGGGCATTTCTTCGGCAGGGACGCCAGCGCGGGCGCGCTCTCCGTAGTCGATTCCATAATAAAGGCCCTCGCTGAGGGGGTATTCGGTGACGGCACGTTTGGCGTGATCGGCAGCGTAGCGCACGTCTTTGGGGAAGAAGGACTGATATTGCTGGTGAACACGAGCGGCCATGTTGGCCCACCACAGGAAGGTCTGGGTCTGGAGAGCGCGGTTGTAAAGGCGGACCTTGAGTTCGACGTAGGCCTTGCCAGGATGCAGGCAGACGCCGTGCATGCCTTTCATGCGGGCGATGGGATCGTGATCGCTGCACCAGACCGTGATCGAGCCGTCAGGATCGCGCTCGATGGCGATTTCAACGGGCATGAATGTCGCGGGGCGATGATGCTGAGGCCAGTTGAATTCGACGCCTCCGGAAATCCACGGGCCGGCGAGGCCAACCAGAGCCGGCTTGATGACGTTCTGGCGATAGAAGAAGTCGTAGCCGGTGCGCTTATCGACGCCAACATGGATGCGTCCGCCGACCGCCGGCAGGATCATCAGGCGCAGAAATTCGTTCTCAATATGTACGGCGTCCCAGGAGTGAGGATGCGGGGTTCGTTCGACGAAATCGATGACCGGCAATGGATACACACGCCCGCTGCTGCCCTGGTAGACGCGTCTTTCAAGGAACAGGGGATTGGGGTCGGGGTCCGCGGGCATGTAGGTGAGCATTGAGACGGGCTCGCGCCAGGTCTTCACAGGCCCCTGTTCCGCCGCGGGAGCGGGCGGCAGCTCCAGTTTCGGTACATCGGCCGGCTGCTCATTGCCTGGTTTCATCGCGTCCAATACATCCTGCCACATGGGATCCCTTTCACAGCCGAGGTGGAGTTTGGAGGCGCCCCGAATGAGCCGGGCGCGAGGCTATCGACCGTGAACGTTACCGTTCATGCCACTCTAGGAGGATCGCTCGCAAATTGTCAAGTAATGGCTGACGGCGTCTGAATAATCGTTTGGATACAAAATTTGAGAAGAAACGTACAGGATGCGGATCTCCATCGAGACAGCAAAGTGTATACGCAGTCCGTGGTTTCCAGCGGCCTTCCCAGTCGCCTGTCTTGAGAAGAACCCCCATGAGCATCCACAACGGAATCGCTCGATACGCAGGTGCTCATAGTGTTATTTTCCGGCCCGGGGTTTCAATGGGTTCGAGAGATTGCGCCCTCCTTGCGACCAGGACAGGCTAAGTCTTAGAGCGCTTCATCTCGCAATGCGGTATGTAATTTGCCCGTTGGCGCGCCTCTCAATATGTTTTCTTGACAAGTCTTTCGTTCTGGGGTTACTTTTTTGCGGTAACGTACACAGTGCTTTTTCTGTGCCCGTGTACGTACACAGAAAGCAGGCCTCAGCTATAGAGGCAAGGTCAGGCGAAATCCCGCCAACAGGAAAGGTAGACCCCATGATGAATCGATTCTTGAGGCCAATCATTTTGACGAGACCAATTTTTCTAGTGTTCGCAGGAGCTGCGTTGCTACTGCTGACGGCCGGGAATTCCTCAGCTCAAACCGATCAGGGCGCGATTACCGGCGTTGTGCAGGACTCCTCCGGCGCGGTCATTCCCAACGCCCATGTCACTGCCACCGACACCGATACCGGCTTGGTTTTGGAGTCCCGATCCAACAGCAGCGGCGTCTTTGTTTTTTCCCCGCTCAAGATCGGAAACTATACCGTTTCCGCCACTTCGAGCGGATTTCAGACCGTAAGCCGCGAGAACATCCATCTCGATGCCCAGCAGCGGCTCAATCTGAACTTCACGCTGCCGGCAGGCTCGGTTACGCAGACAGTGAAGGTCGACACTGACGCTCCTATTCTCCAGACCCAGGACGCGGCAGTCGAACAGGTGATCAGTACCAAGGAAATCAACGACACACCCCTCAATGGACGAAACTGGGTGTACATCGCGCAGTTGACCGACGGTGTAGCTCCACCCTTCGGCAATACCCGCGGATCGGGTAGCGGGGATTTCGTTGCCAATGGACAGCGCGCTGAGCAGAACAACTTCATCCTCGACGGAGTCGATAACAACACAAATCTGGTCGACTTCCTCAACGGTGCAAGCTACATCATGCGACCTCCGCCGGACGCTCTCTCTGAGTTCAGTCTGCAAACCAGCAATTTCAGCGCAGAGTTTGGCCACTCTGCCGGCGCGGTTCTGCAGGCGAGCATCAAGTCCGGCACGAATCAAATCCACGGGGATGTCTGGGAATATTTTCGTAATACGAATCTCGATGCAATCAACTGGAATGCAGGCCCCGGCGCGGTGGCCCCTCCCTATCATCAGAATCAGTTCGGTGCGACGCTCGGTCTCCCTATATGGAAGAACAAGCTTTTCTACTTCGGCGATATGGAACTCAACCGTATCTCGATCAGTAACCCGACTCCGATCAATGTTCCTTCAGCTCTTGAGCGCCAGGGAAACTTCTCGGAACTGCTGAATGGCGATCTGACAGGTGTTGGAGCGCCCACCCTGTTGTATGAGCCAAACACGGCTGATCCCACCAAGCCCCTGATTTGTAATGGCCAGCAGAATGTTTTTTGCGCGAGTCAGATCAATTCCGTTGCCCAGAATATTCTCAATCTTTATCCAACCCCCAATGCCAACAACGGCAAGCTGTACAACAACTATCTTGTCAACGTGGGCAACAGCGACGACATAATCCAATGGGACCAGCGTTTGGATTGGAACCTCAGCTCCAAGGACCAGAGCTATGTCCGGTACAGCTACCTGCATGAGGTTAAGACCAACGGCCTGCCCCTCGGGCCCACACTGGACGGCAGCGGCTATGGCGGTCAATACGACACCAACCTGGCTATGAACTTCATGGGCAGCGAGACTCACATCTTCACGCCGACTCTGACCAATGAATTTCGCTTCGGCTACAACTGGGGCGTCTTCAACTTCCAGCAGCCCAACGCCTACAATCCTACGCTTAATGGTTCACTTGGACTCGGGCCTCAACCCTCGAATCTGAAGCCCGGCCAGTATGGCCTTCCCTCGGGCTATGTCAACGGGACCATCCAGCAGTGGGGTTCCTCTGGCATCAGCCGCGAATCGCAGAACGTCTATCAGATTCTCGACAACGTGACGAAAATCTGGGGGAACCATTCTCTGAAATTTGGGGCGTCCTTCCAGGCGGTCCGCTTCTACTACATTTACGCGCCAGCCGATCTCGGCCAATATCACTGGGATGGTCAGTTCACGGGATTGGTCGGAACAATACCTGTGTATAACGGAGTCAAAGCGCAAACCGGCAACGCTGTGGCGGACATGATGGTGGATCAGGAAAATTATGCCGCTCTTTCCGTCTCACCGAACGTGAACGACGCGCAGTGGTACGACGCCGGATACGTGCAGGATGACTGGAAGATCACGCGAAGACTGACCTTGAATCTGGGCGTGCGGTATGACTACTTCCAGCCATACAAGGAAAACGGCGGCCAGCAGGCGAACTTTGTCGTGACTGGCCCATTGGGCATAGGGACCGGTTCCGGCGTCGTTCAGTTTCCCAGGAGCCAGCAGAACATCGTCCTGGGTTCGCCCTTCCTCGACGCGTTGGCCAAGGATAATGTCACGGTGCAGTTTGTCGATAATGATCGCCTTGTGACGGCTCAGAAAACGAATTTCGCCCCGCGCATCGGTTTCGCTTACTCTCCGCATGACAACACCGTCGTTCGCGCCGGCTTTGGCATCTTCTACGGCGGCCTGCAGTCGAATGGCAACGGTAACCTGGGCGCAAACTTTCCGTATTCCAACCAGGCAAATTTCTATGCGCCAACTTGCGTAACAGGCAATTGCCCTTCGATTGCCGCGCAGGGCGTTTCGCTCAAGGCCGGTTTGCTGCCGGCCACGGACAACGGCCAACTGCAAACCTTCATCTCACAGCCCGGCTTCCACTCCACCGATCCGGAGATCAAGCCTCCGTACACCATGACCTTCAGTTTCGGCGTGCAGCAGCAGATTGAGCCTAACCTCTCCGCTACGATTACCTACGTAGGCAACCTGACTCGGCACATGGAACTCTATGCGGCTCCAAATACTGCGCCCGGTCTCTGGCGGCCAGGCACCAACACCAATCCGTTCAACCCTTTCCCCGATCTGGGGGGCATTGGCGAAGAACATTTTGGCGGCGTGAGCACCTATAACTCGCTTCAAACAAAGCTGGAAAAGCGCTATTCGCATGGGCTGACGTTCCTGGCCACTTATACCTGGTCTCACGCGCTCGATGACGCCAGCGATGCAGGCGGCCTCTTCAGCGCTATCGGCGATCGTCAGCCAGCTTTGATCCCCTACATCGACGAGTTGACCAACTCCGTCTTCGACGTTCGCAATCGCTTCACCATCAACGGAAACTACGAGCTGCCGTTTGGGCATGGACGAGCTTTCCTCAATCATTCTTCTCGCTGGCTCGACGAGATTGCCGGCGGCTGGTCTTCGAGCCTGACGTACGCTGCGCAGACCGGAGTTCCATTCTCCGTGAGTCCCAATATCAACACAGCATCGGGAGGCGGAGCACGCGCCTATCTCGTTCATAGCCCGTTCGCGGGTGGAGGGACACCTGATCCAACCAATCCAAGCCTGACCTCATGCCCAGCCAAGGTCAAAACAAAGCTGAACTACTTCAACCCTTGCGCTTTCCGTAACCCGCTGCCGGGCGAAATGATTTCCGACGCGACTCATCCAGTCGGATCGGTAAATTCGGATGGAGTTCCGGTCAAGTTCCAGTCTCCTGTGACCGACAAGGCAACTGCCATCGCGCTCCTCGGCGGCGTGCAAAACGACATTTACGGTCCTGGCTATTACCAAGTCAATATGTCGCTATTCAAGACTTTCACAACGTTCCGCGAACAGAATCTGCAATTCAGAGCCGATGGCTTCAACGTGTTGAACCATCCAACACTCGGAACCCCGAACGGTTCCATGGACGCGAACGGCGGGCTGATTTCAGGGCCGAAGTTCTTCCAGAACAACACACCCGATGCACGCTTCTTCCAGCTAGCTTTGAAGTACGTGTTCTAACTATTCTGCAAAATCAACGGGAGCGGCTTCTCTTTCCGGGAAGCCGTTTCCGTCTGAGCGTTGTTCACGTGATCGGCTTTATCCTTTCTAACGGAGAGAATTATGTTGCGGTTCATATCTTCTTCCTTTTGCCTTCTTTCACTCTTCGGAGTTTCCTGCTCGATGCTGGTTCTCGCTCAGTCGAGCCCGGTGGAGGTGAGCTCGCCAGATCGTCAAATCGCTGTGCACTTCAGCGTGCAAACAGGCAAGCAGGCAACGGGTCCAGACGGCCAACTGGTTTACGCTGTTACGTTCCATGGCAAGCAAGTGTTTGAAGACTCAGGACTGCGGCTCGAACTCGAGAATCAATCACCGTTAGGTGCAAGCGTTCACGTAGCGAGTGCTACTACCGGTTCTGGAGTGGACGACTATAGCTTGCTCGCCGGTAAAACATCTGCGGTCCATGACCCCTACAACAGCCTCACATTGCAGGTTCGGGAGAGCGCCGGCTCGGGCCGCACATTCGAGATCGAGACGAGAGTCTACGACAGTGGACTGGCGTTTCGGTATCACGTCCCAGACCAACCCGGCCTCTCACGGTATCGGCTGACACAGGAGGATACAGAGTTTCGTCCGGTGATGGATGCAGACGCCTGGGCACTGCGCCTGCCGAATTACCAGAGTGCTTATGAGAGCGAATATGTGCCTCAGGTTCTGAGCGCCCTCAGTAATCAGGGCGGTGTTTCAAGCTACATCCTCAATGGCGCGCCGATGTTGCTGCATTTGCCTGGCGTGGCTTGGGCCGCGGTGGGCGAAGCAGATTTGGAAGGCAACGCCGCGATGTATCTGGAAAACCCGACAGGCAACTGGACCGGCCACTACCTCGTTAGCAAGATATCTCCGGCGCTGGACGGAAAAGGGCCAGCGGTCGATGCGAGTCTGCCTCACAAGACCGCATGGCGGGTAATCCTGATCGGCGACACTCCGGGCGAACTCGTGGAGTCTAACATCATCACCGATCTAAACCCTCCAAACCGGGTGGCGGATACGAGTTGGATTCACCCTGGGAAAGCCTCCTGGAACTGGTGGAATGGAGATCTGGGGCCGGATGGCCAATCGGCATACACGACGAAGAACATGGAATACTACGTCGATTTCGCGGCAGAATCCGGGTTTCCGTACATGATGCTCGATGCGGGCTGGTCCGATCATGACATCACGAAGATGCGCGGAAACGTCGATGTGCCTGAGCTGGTGCAGTATGCCGCGAAAAAGCATGTGAAGATTTGGATATGGTTGTATTCCAAGGCCGTCGCAGAACAAATGCAACAGGCGTTCCCTCTCTATGAAAAGTGGGGAGTTGCGGGTGTGAAGATCGACTTTGTCCTTCGCAACGATCAGGAGGGGATTCAGTGGTATTACGACGTCGCAAAGCTTGCGGCCGAACACCATCTGATGGTGGATTTTCACGGCGCGACCCAGCCCTGGGGCATTCAGAGAACGTATCCGAATGTTCTCGATTACGAAGCCGTACTTGGTCTGGAAAACAACAAAGCGGGCCGTCGCGATGGCCCAATCAACCGCACAACGTTTCCGTTTACGCGCATGTTGAGCGGTCCAATGGACTACACCCCTGGCGGCTTTGAGAATGTCACTCGGGAGGATTTCATTGCGCGGGATAAGAGCCCGATGGTTATGGGGACACGGGCGCAGCAGCTTGCGCTCTATGTGGTGTTTGATGAGCCGCTCGCGATGGTCTCCGACTCACCATCGGCCTACGCGAATCAGCCTAGTTTTCGCTTCATCAAGGACGTACCCACGACATGGGACGCCATCCGGGTGTTGAATGGTGAGCCGGGTGAATTTGTGACCATCGCGCGGCGTCACGGCGATGAATGGTATCTAGGAAGTCTCACCAACTGGACGTCACGTGAGCTGCGCATCCCGCTGCAATTTCTCGGAAAAGGCATATACAAGGCGGAGCTTTACGAAGACGCCGCTGACGCCAGTCAAAACCCGAAACATATTTCGATGCGTGAGCAGAATGTGCGAAGCAGCGATGCCATCACGTTGCATCTGGCGAGTGGAGGTGGTTGTGCGATTCGATTTGTGCTGATGAAATGATGAGCAACTACTTCGCGAAACTTCCGGCAAAGCCGGCGAGCCGGTTGGCGAAGAGTTGGAGGTTGCTGCGCAGAATAATATGCGGGGCGAAGCGGTGCACCTTGATGGGCTTGTGCTTATCGGCAAGGTGCGCAATAAGCGTCTCGAATGCAGTCTTGCCCTGCGCTTCCGGGCGCTGATAGAGCGTCGCCAACACTTTTCCGGACTCTACAAGCGGTACGAGTTCCGGAAAAAGATCCGTCGCAATTACCTGTACGCGGCCGAGAAGCTTCAACTCCTCGAGAGCACGTAGCACGGGAAGGCTGTTTGCCGTGCTGATATAAATTGCATCTGGGCGTGATTTGGCCTTCAGCAGTGCGATGGATTGCCGGTAGGCATCCTCCGGGCTTTCGTGGGACTCAACCACAGGGAGAAGGGTCAAATGAGGAGCAAGCACTGCGAGAGTCGCGGCAAATCCACGAAGTTTCTCTGCGTGGTCGAAGGTGGCCAAATCGCCGGTGATCGTTGCGACTCGAGACGGAGCTTGGAGCTTGTGCGACAGAAGCTCCGCTGCGAGCGCGCCACTGATGTAAGCATCCACCGTCACGCATGAGATGCGGCCGCTGTCAGGTGCATCGCTGGCGACGCAAAGCATAGGAGTGCCTTGCCCGACGATGCGGCGAATAACACCGGCCAATTCGCGAGGACGTCCGGGCGTGAAGAGAATTCCGTCGTACTTCTTCGTCGCTGCACTCTCAAGAGCCTCAACATCGCCCAAACCAAGGCGTGGATATTCGATGAACTCCAGCGTAAGTTGCATTCCGACAGCTTCGTCTGCGGCAGCTTGAATGCCTCCACGCAGAGGATCGAAGAAAGCTGCTATCTCGCGGGGGAATACGGCAGCAATGCGAACATTTCGGTTGAGCTTAAGCGACCTGGCGGCGATGTTGGGTTTGTACCCGAGTTGCTCGGCCATGCGCAGTACCTTGGCCTTGGTGCGGGTGCTTACACCGCTACGTCCATGCAGGGCGCGATCGACGGTGCCGATCGATGTTCCCAGAGCCTCCGCGATATCGCGAATACCAGCCGCTTTGCCGTGTTTGTTTGTTGATTTCATGTCTAGCGTCGCTCACAGTTTCGCACACCGGATCGCTAGAAAACGCTGAAAGATAGATTTTGACAGGCTAGGGAAGCGGTGTGTAAGTTGAGTACGGGCGTGAACGTACACGCACTTGTGCCGATCTCTCCGGAGAGTGAATCTGTGCCTCGATATATCGAAAGGGTGTTCGCGTGAAACCAAGTCGACGGGATTTCTTGCTTGGCGCGATGGCAACCGCCACACTCAACCGCGGCTTGGCCATACCGGAAGTCGGAGAGACACCGATTTGGTTTCAGCGTCCAGCAGATCGATGGCTGCAGGCATTGCCGGTGGGAAACGGCAGGCTTGGGGCCATGGTGTTTGGAGGCACGAATCGTGAGCGGTTGCACCTGACGGAGAGTACTTTGTGGTCGGGAGCGCCACCTTATGCCCATGGCGTAAACCCTGCTGCGCGTGAGTCCTTATCCGCCATTCGCAACCTCTTCTTTGCAGGACATTACACGGAAGCAGAGGAACTCTGCCGGAAAAACTTGTTGGGCAGCGGGAGCCAATTCGGTACCGCTTTACCAATGGGATTCCTGGAGATCGAATTCGTGTTAGCCGGAGATATCTCAGGGTATCGCCGCTCTCTCGATCTTGAGGAAGCCATCGCGCGGGTCGAATTCGCTGCCGGCGGCGTGACTTTTCATCGCGAGGTATTCGCCTCACACCCGGCGGGAGTCATCGTCGTCCGGCTGACGGCAAGCAAGTTAGGCGGACTTTCCTGCAACATCGCATTTGGAGAACCAAGGTTGCCGGGAGAAATTACTGCAGAGGCTGGAAGTTTGGTTCTTAATGGAAATGCATGGGAGAGTTTGCATAGCGATGGGAGACATGGAGCACGGTTTCAATGTCAGGTTCGGGTACTTCCAGAGGGCGGAGAATTGCAAGGCTCCGATAGCAGAATCAAGGTTCACGGCGCCGATGCTGTCACTCTGCTGATCGCTGCGGCAAGCGACTTTCGTGGAGAAAGAGCTGAACGTGCGTGTGCAGCAACTGTAGATGCCGCCAGCGGACGGTCTTACCAATCCCTGCGTGAAACGCATGTTGCGGATCATGGCGCTCTGTACTGTCGTGTGTCGATCGATCTGGGCCAGAGCGGGGCACTATCGAAGCTGCCCATGGACGAACGGCGAAAGCGACTTGTCGGCGGCGGCGACGATCCCGAACTCTGTGGGATCTTCTTTCAGTATGGCCGGTATCTCACCATCGCAGGCTCGCGCGAAGATTCCCCCTTGCCGCTTGCCTTGCAGGGCAATTGGAACGACAGTCTAGCCGCCGCAATGGGGTGGACCGACGATTTTCA
>Ga0302326_10010658_pt1 | contig 19913 bp, 22 predicted proteins | sample Palsa_T0_3_FD_202264 | JGI IMG/M metagenome (GOLD analysis project Ga0302326, IMG submission 202264) | Peat permafrost microbial communities from Stordalen Mire near Abisko, Sweden - Palsa_T0_3 | ecosystem: Environmental > Terrestrial > Soil > Palsa > Peat permafrost | place: Sweden: Abisko...
CCCCGCGAGCAGGGCCAGTCCGTCCGCCTAATATGTTTCGGGACTGAGGGTTTCTGCTGTCAAGATAGATTTCAAGACTGTAATTTTTCCCGCATACAGGGTACAGCCGGCCGCCCTGGAGCTAATCTTGCTTTGACGATTCGGGCGCTACTGGAATCGGACAGACCGGCACACTTGGCGAGATAGACGGCGGCTGCTGCGGCGCTTGCCAACATGGAGTAGGTGATGAGCGTTGTAAGTGTAGTAATGCCGACCTACAATTCAGCAAAGTGGGTCACCGAAACGATCGACAATCTGCTTTCTCAGACTTACCCCCATGTTGAACTGATCGTTGTGGACGATGGTTCGCAAGATGACACCGTCTCGGTCGTGCGACAAAAACTGACCGACGAGTTCAAGCATAGCTGGCAGATCATAGAACTTGGCAGCAACCGTGGCCCCAGTGCGGCGCGGAACGTCGGTCTGCGCGCGGCGACTGGGTCGTGGGTGCAATACCTCGACAGCGACGACTTCATGGCGCCCACGAAGCTCGAGCTTCAGATGGCCTACTGCGAGCAGGTGTCATCGGAAGTCTCGGCTGTCTACTCGCCTTGGAGCCAATGCTACGTGGACGACGGCAAGATCACCTTGGCGGGCAACCTCGCTCAGCCCGACATGGTGGGCAAGGCGCCGATCATGTGCCTTGTGAGCAACCACCGCCCGCTGCACTCCGCGGGCATCGCCCGCAGGTCGGTGTTGCAGCAGATCGGCGGCCACGACGAAACGCTGCGATTCTGGGAATGCGAAGAACTCACCTTCCGCCTCGCCAAGGCTGGCCGGCTCGAGTGCGTTCCGTCTGAAATACCGCTCTATCTGTGGCGCCAGCATCGCGACCGGGCCTACCTCGGCGGCGAGGAGGCGCGTTACCAGACGACGCCGGTCGCCTTGAGCTGGATCGAGCAGATGCTGAAGGGCCTCGATCACAAATCCTTCGACGAACTCGATCTGTCGTCGGCCGACCGCAGGGACATACTTTACTACAGCGCCGATTGGGCCCGGACGCTGTTCCGGGAGGACCGGACGGCTTTCCGCAAATACGTCGCGATGGCGCGTCAGCTCGATCCGAACCTTACGCCCGCCTATCCAAAGCTGATTTCGATCGTTTCGCGCCACATCGGCTACGAAGGCGCCGAAGCCATCGCCTATCTGGGCCGGGCGCCCAGGGCCTTCGCGCGCCGGCTGCTGCAAGGGCTGAGGCCAGCGCCCCAGGGGTCTGCCTTCGAGTGGAACTGAGCGGCGGGGCTGAAGCGCCGACGCACAGCGACCTCGCGAGGAGGAGTGTCAGCTGCGCTTGCGCCAGGCCGGGCGGCGCGCCCAGGCCCGTCGCAGGATGGCGTCCATCGTACGATCGGGGCCGAAGCGTTCGCCGAACACGCGTTGGACCACGAAGGGTTCGTCCTCGCGCAGCCCGTCCGTGTCGAAAAACAGCCCGATGAAATCGTGCTGTTCGCGCAGCCGACCCAGCCAGGCTCGGTCCAGATCGCCGCCGAAGTAGGGAAAGGCGAACGGCACGGACCTCTGGCCGGTAATGTCGCGGATGACGCGGCAGGACTCGACAATCTCGCGCTCCGCCTCGGCCTGGGGCAAACTCTGCAGGCGGCGATGGCTGCGGCTGTGCGCGCCGATCGTGAAGCCGTCCGACTGCAGTTGGCCGATCTGCTGGGTCGTCAGATAGGGCTGGACCCTCTCCAGATAGCTTTCCGGCTCGACCCCGAGGCGCGCCTGCAACCCGTCCAACAGCCCTACCTCCGCCGGAGGCAGGTTTAGCAGCCAATGCAGCAACGGCCGCAATCGGGGGTCCGGCTGCAGGCCAAGGTTGGCGGCTTCTGGCAGCACGATGGTCTGATCGAACGGGGCCTGCGACCGCAATCGATCGCCCAGACCCAGTTCATCGACGATCGTCTCGACCTGCTCGATGGGCAGTCGGAGTATTTCTGTGATGCAGAGCGACGCCGTACTCTCGCGGAACAGTTCGGTATTGTCGACAAGATCTGTAATCACAAAGAATACGCAGCTCACGCCACGACGCAGAAGCAGGGGTGCGACCACGCTGGCGCATTCGGCGAAGCCGTCGTCGAACGTCAGGATCACCGAGTTGTCGCGAACCGTGTTGCCGGCGTTGCGCCGTTGAACAAGCTGCTCGTACGAGATGAACTCGAAATTTCTCTGCAGATAGCTCAGATCGGCTTCGAACTGCGCCGTATTGAGCACCTGATAGTGCCTGACGTGCGGCGCCGCGACGTCCGAGACGATGTGATAACAGACACCCAACTCGGTCTTCGGAAACAGTCGCCGCCACAGCGGCATCGGCGCGAGGTGGAGGGTCTTGTTTGCGGTCCTGCGTACGACTGATGTTACGAGCGACTTCATTTCTCGGTCGGGATCAATTGGCGTGTAAGATTTCGGACTTAGTGTCGGTCACTCGTTTGCAGGCTGGAGCGGCACGGGGTGGGCCGGGGGTGGACCACTCCAGCAACCGGCCTCACGGAGGGAATAGCAGGAACGATGTGAATGCAACTTTATGTCTGGCGCGGTGACGCGACGAATTTCGGCGACGAGCTCAACAACTGGCTCATGCCGAAGATTTTTCCCAGCTTTTTCGACCAGGATGAATCGACGCTATTTCTTGGCATCGGCTCGGTCATCTTTGATTTTCATCCCCGTCACAGTCAGAAAATTGTATTCGGTTCCGGATATGCTGGCTATACGCAGCTCCCCGAATTCGACGATACGTGGCGTTTCTATTGCGTGCGCGGCCCTCGTACAGCAAGAGCCTGCAATCTGAGCACGGACATGGTGGCCGGCGACACGGCCAACCTGGTGAACAGATACCGCGTCCAGTCGGAGCAGCCCGCAAAAGGCTTCTCGTTCATGCCGCACTACGACTCTGTCGATCGCGGCAACTGGGCGATGGCGTGCGAGTTGGCCGGTGTTCGCTACATCGACCCCCGTGCACCGGCCGAGCAGGTTCTGGCCGCGATCCAGGGCAGCGAGGCGGTGATCGCCGAAGCGATGCATGGGGCGATCGTGGCGGATGCGTTGCGCGTGCCGTGGATCCCTGTGCTGCCGATCCACGCGTCCCATCGGATGAAGTGGTGCGACTGGGCCGAGGCGCTCGATCTGGACCTGAAGCCCTACGCGCCCTGGCCATCTTCGATCGCCGAAGCATGGGTGGCTGGCCGGGGCGGCACGGGGTCCGGGGCACGCTTCACCAACGCCCGCGGCCTGCTGAAGGGCTGCGTACGGGTTTTGGACTGGGGCTTCATCAGGTTGGCGTCGGCCAGGCTGTCGCGACTGACCAGGATGACGCCGACGCTCAGCTCAGATGTCGCGATCGCCAGGTCGGTGGCGCACCTCGAATTCCACGCCGACGAGATAAGGCGGGACTACGCGGGTGGGCGGCTCACCAAGTCTGCAGGTCGGGCGCCCGAGAAAGCGGACCTCCCAGCAGGCTGACTCAAGACCGCGCCGACGCCTTAGGCCGCGCCGACCGGCCTGGCGCGCAGCTTCGGGCTCGGCGGATCTTGGCGGAACTCTCCGGCCAGTCCCAGACGCGCGTTGCACGAGGGGCAGCGCACCGCCTCGCCGTCGCCGAGACCGGCGTCGACCTGAAAGCTCGTGCCGCAAGGCTTGCACTTCCAGGCGGACCCCGCCGCCGAGGGCGCTGTCGGGGACAGCGCTGTCGGGGCGATCGCAGGTGCGAATTTGAGATGAAGCGTTGGCCGCTGTCTGCCGTCTGCCATCGTGGACGCTGCTACCTTTTGAATGGTTCTTAAATCAGCCGTTGCGGCTTCCGACGGTGACCGGGATAGCCGCGCCGGTGATCGCCGCGGACTGGTCCGAGAGCAGGAAGGCGATCACCTTGGCGATGTCCTGCGGCTGGACCCAGGTCGAGAAGTCGGCCTTGGGCATGTCGCGCCGGTTGGCCGGCGTGTCGATGGTGCTGGGCAGCACGGCGTTGACCCGTACCCCAACGCTGGCCAGTTCCTCGGCGAGGCTCTCGGTCAGCTTGGCGACCGCGGCCTTCGAGGCCGCGTAGGGGCCCATGCCGGCCACGGCCTTGGCGGCGGCGCCCGCGCCGATGTTGACGATGCTGCCTGAGCCGCTGGCCGAGAGCGCGCTCAGGGCCGCCCGCGACGCGGTCACCGCCGTGATCAGATTGATACGGAACATGTCGTCCCATACCTTCGCCGGCGCGTCCGCCAAGGTGTGCCAGGCGAAACCGCCGGCGATGTTCACGAGGCCGTCGATGCCGCCGCAGCGCTCGACGATAGTCGCCATGGCCGCGGTCGTGGCGGCCTCGTCAGTCAGGTCGAGGCCATCGAACACGAGGTCTTGGGCTGCGGCAATCTTCACGTGATCCAGCCGCGCCACCTTGGCCCCTGCCGCCTCCAGTGCGTCGGCGACGTTTGAGCCGAGCGCGCCAAGCGCGCCGGTGACGACCACCGTTCGACCTTCAAGCATCTTCGTCCCTCATGCCGCGCGCCGCCCAGGCGTTGATCGTCTCCCGCGTGCCCTAGCGCATGATCGGGTCGTCCAACAGGTTCAAGACGATCTGCGAGGTGAACTCATGGCGCCGACGGGCCGCGCGCCGACCCGGCCTAGAAGTCGTAGGCTGCGTCGTCGGCCTTGCGGAAAACGACACGCAGGCTCGGCGCCTGGCCTAGGACGTCAAGATACCACAGTCGGATCACGATAGGCTTGGCGAGCCACTTACACTCGTAGAGGTCGACCTGGGCATAGCTTTTGTCGCCGCAGTCGAACGGCGCGCCGTACCCGGCGGTGAGCCGGTCGGCCATCGCCGTGGCGGCTTGCAGATTCCGTGTGGGATGCGCCGGATCGATCGAGGCCGGCGACAGCATCACCGCCGTCAACCCGCCTTCACGGAAGAAGAACCTGACTTCCATGAAGCGGTCGTCGACGAAGAAGGCGTTGGTGACGAGATCGTCGGTCTCGCCGTCGGCCAGGGTGACGGTGACGGGCGGTAGCTTCGCGTCCGGGAACGCTCGGCCGACCGTTTTCGGGGTTGCTCCGAGATTTAGGCCGCGCCACAAGACCTGCGCGGCGACGGGGTCAGGTCGGACGAAGGCGCAAGAGATGATCAGCGCACTAATAACGCCGCGCCCAGCACCGAGCCATGCGTGAGCCCATGAGTCGCGGCGCGCCGTGTCGGCGACATCGGCTAGCCAGTCGCGCCAATGCGCGCAGGTGGCGAGATTGAGTAGGCGGGCGGCGGGGCTCGTTGCGGCGTGCATCGCTCTCTCAACTCCCGCGGCGCACGCTGAGACGCTCGCCGATGCGGTCGCCCTAGCCTATCAATCCAACCCCACCCTACAAAGCGCCAGGGCGCAGGTGCGCGCCATCGACGAGGAATATGTGCAGGCGCGCGCCGGCTACCGACCGACGGCGGAAGTGCGGGCCCAGCCGGTGCTGCAGCAGGGCCCGCAGCAGGTCTTCTTCAGCACGCAGGTCGATAAGTGGAGCAACTCGAACACCGCCGACCTGGAGATTGATCAACCGCTCTTCACCAGCGGCGCGGTCGGCTGGAACGTCGAGGCGGCGAGCGACGACATCCGGTCCGCCCGACAGGCGCTGCGCAGCACTGAGCAGCAGGTGTTGCAGGGCGTGGTCCAGGCCTACGTCGACGTACGGCGCGACGAGCGGATCGTCGATGCGTTCGAAAACGAAGTCGGCATATTGCAGGCCCAGCTCGACGACGTCACGGCGCGGCAGAAGGCGGGCGAGGTCACCCGCACCGACGTCGAACAGTCGCTGACCCAGTTGGAGACGTCGCGCTCCTCGCTGACGCTGGCGCAGGGCCAGTTGCAGGTCAGCCGCGCCGAGTACTTCGACGTGGTAGGCCAAAACCCCGGCACGTTGGCGCCAGAACCGCCGCTGCCCGGCCTGCCGACCACGATCGATGAGGCCTTCACGGCGGCCCAGGCCAACAACCCCAGCCTGATCCAGGCCGAAGAGACCGAGCGGGCGGCCTCGGCGCGTATCTCGCAGGCCAAGGCCCAGTACCGACCGTCGATCGAGCTCACGACCAGCTACGGCTACAGCGGGCCCGTCGTGCCGTTCAGCAGCAAGACACAGGACAGCGCTTTCAGCGTCGGCGCCCAGGTTACGGTGCCGCTGTTCACCGGCGGGATCGCCGAATCCAACGTCCGCAAGGCGGTTGAGACCGACAGCAGCGATCGCTTCAGCATCGAGATTGCGCGTCGCCAGGTTGTCCAGTCGGTCTCCAACGCCTGGAACACCGCCCTGGCCAACCGCGCGAGCGCCGCGGCCGACGAGCACGCGGTCGAGACGGCGCGCCGCTACTTCTCCGACACGGAGCAAGAATACCGGGTTGGCCAGCGCTCCACGCTCGACGTGCTGATCGCCGAGCAGGCGTTGCGCGGCGCCGAGGTCGCCGCCGCCCAGGCCGAGCACGACGGCTACCTGGCGCAGGCCGCGCTGCTGGCCGCGGTCGGCCGCCTGGAGGCGGCGGACCTGGTGGCGAACGTGCCGGCCTATGATCCGGCCGACTCGTTCCGTAAGGTGCGCCTCAAGGGCGCTGTGCCGTGGGAGGTCATCGTCGCCGGCTTCGATAAGATCGGCTCGCCGCTGCCCGAACAGCCCAGGCCGCTCGGCGCGCCCGACGTGGCCACCCACCCCGCCCTTCGCACCGGACCGCAGATCCCGGACGACGCGCCCCTGGCGACCGGCGAACCGATCGCGCCGCTGCCGGGCACGACCAGCCCCGCGACGCCGCCCGGCCTGGGCGACGACCGCGGCGCACCCTACACGCCGCCGCCCGCCTCGCGAGCGACGCCGTGAGCGACGCGGCGTTCAAACCGGGTCGGCGACTGATGCTCGTCGGAACCTTCGGCGGGCCGCTGGGCGAAGCGCTGACGCTGTGCGGCACGCACCTGCGCTTCGCGGTGCTCTTCAGCGCCATCGTCAACGTCGCCTACCTGGCGCCCACCCTCTACATGCTGCAGGTCTACGACCGCGTCGTGCCATCGGGCAGCCAGCCGACGCTGGTGTTCCTGACCCTCGCGCTGGCGGCGGCGCTCTTTCTGCTCACCTACCTCGATCGCATGCGCGGCCGCATCCTGCTCGCCGCCAGCGTACGGCTGAACCAGGCGTTCGCCGGGCGTATTTTCTCGCGGGCCCTGGCCAGCGCCGCGCGCGGCGCGCCGATCCGGCTCAACCAGATGACGCGCGACTTCGACACCGTGCGCATGGCCATCACCGGGCCGGCGATCCTCGCGGTGTTCGATGCGCCCTGGATTCCGATCTACATCATCGTCTGCTTCATGGTGCATCCGCTAATCGGCGCCATAGCGCTGGGCGGCGCGATCGTGCTGTGCCTGCTGGCGGTGCTCAACGAGCGCAGCACCTGGGGCCTGAACCGGCGCGCCGCGGCCGCGGCGGCCGTCAGTTCCATCGGCCAGGATTCGATCACCGCCAACGCCGACATCGTGCGCTCGCTCGGCATGTCGTCTGCCTTCCTTGGCCAGTTCGAGATGGCGCGCGCGAACGTCGTCGAGCCGCAGCTCGAAGGCGCGCGCACCACTGGCGGGGTCGCCGCACTGATCCGCTTCCTGCGGCTGCTGCTGCAGTCGATCGCGCTGGGCGCCGGGGCGTGGCTGGCCATCGACAAGCAGATCTCCGCCGGCGCGATCTTCGCCAGCTCCATGCTGGCGGCACGCGCCCTGTCGCCGATCGACCTGATCGTCGCCAACTGGCGGACCCTCTCGGCCGCGGTCACCGCCTACGGTTCGATCCGCGAACACCTGGGTCCGGAGGATGCGCCGCCGCTCACCGAACTGCCGGCGCCCGGCTCGCGTCTGTCGGTCCGACAGCTGACGATCGCGTCGCCCCCGGGCGGGCGGGCGCAGCCGCTGGTCGACGGCGTGAGCTTCGAGGCGGCGGCGGGTCAGGTCGTCGGCGTGATCGGGCCGAGCGGCGCCGGCAAGACCACCCTACTGCAGGCCCTCGCCAACGCCCGGGTCTGCGACGCCGGCGAGGTCAGGATCGATGGGGCGTCCTACACCGACTGGGATCCCGAACGGCTGGGTCGCTTCATCGGCTACATGCCGCAGGACTGCGCGCTTTTCCCCGGCTCCATCAAGGACAACATCTCCCGTTTCGATCGCTGGGCCGGCGTCGAGGCCGAGACCATCGACCGGGCCGCGATCGAGGCGGCGGAAGCCGCGGGGATCCACGAGTTGATCCTGACCCTGCCGCAGGGCTACGACACCTTGCTGGCCCCGCGCGGGCGCGGACTCTCTGCTGGTCAGCAGCAGCGCGTCGCCCTGGCCCGGGCCGTCTACGGGTCGCCGTTCCTCTATGTGCTCGACGAGCCCAACTCCAACGCCGACGCCGAGGCCGAGGCCGCGCTGATGCGCCTGATCGGCCGCCTCAAGGCGCAGGGCGCCATCATCGTCATGTCGGTCCACCGCGCCTCGCTGATCGGCGTGGTGGACACCATCGTCCAGCTCCGCGGCGGCCGGCTCGAACGCTTCGGCCCGCGCGACCAGGTTCTCGCCGCCCTGCAGGGCCCCGCGACGCCGGCGCGCGCCGCCGCGGACAAGGTCGAGTAACGCGCATGGACGGCGACCTGCCCCCGCGTCGCGACCTCGCCCGGCGACCGACCCGCCGGACCTCCCTGCTCGGCGGGCTTGGCGCCGGGTCCGCAGACGGGAAGACGAAGAACCTCGGCTCGGCGCGGCGGGAGATCGTCGGCGGCCTGATCGTGATCGGCGGATTCGTGCTGGCGTTCCTGGGCTGGGGCCTGATTGCCCAGCTCGACGCCGCGGTCTATGCGCCCGGCGCCGTCACCGTCTTCGGCAGTCGCCAGTCGGTGCAGCACCGCGACGGCGGCATCGTCTCCGAACTCGATGTCCGCGAGGGCGACCGCGTCCAGAGCGGCCAGGTTCTGCTCAGGCTGTCTGGCAGCGACGTCGAGGCGCAGGACCGCGCCACGGCCGATCAGGTATACGCGCTCGAGGCGCTGCAGGCGCGGCTGCTGGCCGAGATGGACGGCCACGGCTCGTTCGCGCCGCCGGACGACTTCAAGGGTCTCTCCGGCGCCGACCAGCAGTCGACGGCCAACGCCATGCAGGTCCAGCAACATGAGTTCGCCTCCCGCGCGGCCGAGCTGGCGACCCAGAAGGCCGTGCTGGGCCAGCGGATCAATCAGCTGACCGACGAGATCACCGGCTATCGCGACCAGCTCTCGGCCAATCGCCGCCAACAGACCCTAGTGCAGCAGGAGGTCGACAGCCTGAAGGATCTGCTCGATCGTGGCCTGGTGCCGATGACCCGGGAGCGGTCGCTGCAACGCGATGCGGCTCAGCTGTCCGGGTCCGCCGGCGAATACAGTTCCGACATCGCCCGCACCGAACAGCAGATCGGCGAGGCGCGGCTGCAGATCGTCGATCTCGACCGCCAGCGGATCGCCGACGACAGCAAGGACTACCGCGACGCGGACATGGGGCTCTCGCAGGCGCGGCCGAAGCTGGTCGCGCTTCGCGAGCAAATCGACCGGCTAACCGTGCGCGCACCGGCGGCCGGACGCGTGGTGGGCCTCAGCATCTTCACTGTCGGCGGCGTTGTGGCCGGCGGCCAGAAGCTGATGGAGATCGTGCCGGAGAACGAGCCGCTGGTGATCGAATGCCGGGTCAAGCCGGAAGAAGCCGACGACCTGAGGATCGGGCAAGCCGCCGAAATCCGCATCCCGGCTTTCCGCGACCGTCGTCTGCCGCTGCTCACGGGCAAGGTCAGCAACATCTCCGCGGACACCCTGACCGACGACAAGACCGGCGCGCCCTACTTCAAGGTCGAGGTGGCGGTGCCGCCCTCGCAGCTGAGCGTCATCCAGCAGTTTCGCGGCGCCGAGGCCGGCCTGCGCCCGGGCCTGCCGGTCGAGGTGGTCGTTCCCCTGCGCAAGCGCAGCGCCTTCGACTACTTCGTCGAGCCGATCCGGGAGATGCTCTGGAAGTCGTTCCGCCAGAGTTGAGAAGACCAGCTAAGCTGGCCGGCTGAGCCCACTCAGGGCCCAATGTCGGGGCACTTCATTGTGCGGGCTAGCGCCAGGGCGTCGGCGAAACGGCTGACATTGAACCAGCTCAGGTCGTTCCGCGGCGTCGCGCGGATGTAAACCCACTTGGCCCCGGTGACGTAGAACGACGGCAGCGCGACCTCGCCGGCGGACGGGTTCTCGAGCGGGCCGCCACTGCGATAGTAGCCGCGGCGCTGGTCGTCGTAGGTCGCCTCGCGGACGCTGCGCGCCGGACCGCCATCGACGCGAAAATAGGCCTCGCTGGTGTCGTCGAGGCGGCTGAGGTGGAAGATCAGCACGTCCTCGCGGAACTCCACCCTGCCCTTGGTCACCAAACAGGTCACGGCCTTGGTAAACCGGTCCGATGTGACTTTGACGGTCCAGCCGCCGACATGGCGGTGCACGGTGCTGGTCTGTCCGGCCAGAAGAGTGAGCGCGAAGTACGCCGCGGCGATCATGCTCTAGGTCCAGTGGGCTAACAAATCGCCGCCATTCGACCATGTTCGGAACGCGCCGGGAAGGCGGGCGCCCGCCTATTTGCGCCGCGTCCGCTGCGCCGAGCGCTCGTCGCGCAGCTCGATCCAGACCGGCGCATGATCGCTCGCCCCCGCCTCGCCCCGCACCGCGCGGTCGACGCCGGCGCCCGCCAGCCGAGGCGCCAGGTCCGGGCTCAGCAGCAGGTGGTCGATCCGCAGACCTTTGTCGTTCGGCCAGCGCTGCCGCAGGTACGACCAGAAGGTCCATGGCGGGCCCTGCCGATGCGCGGTGCGCAGGGCGTCGGTCCAGCCCTGCGCCAGCAGCCGCGCTAACGCCGCCCGCGCCTCCGGCGCCACCAGCGCGTCCCCCTTCCAGCTGTTGGGCTGGTAGATATCGGCCTCGGTTGGGACGACGTTGTAGTCGCCGGCCAGCACCACCGGCACGCCGGCCGCCATCAACGCGGCGGCGTGAAGGGTTAGGCGCTCCAGCCAGGCCAGCTTGTAGGCGAACTTCGGGCCCGGGTTTGGATTGCCGTTGGGCAGGTAGATGCAGGCGATCAGCACCCCGCTGACCGCCGCTTCGATGTAGCGCGCCTGGACGTCGGCCGCATCGCCGGGCAGCTGGCGCTGGGTGGCGATCGGCTCGGCGCCCCGCGCCAGGATCGCCACGCCGTTCCAGGTGCGCTGCCCGACCCAGACCGCGCCATAGCCGGCCGCCTCGATCGCGGCCAGCGGGAAGGCCCCGTCCTCGGCCTTCAGCTCCTGCAGGCAGACGACGTCGGGCCGGGCTTCTTCGAGCCAGGCCAGCAGGTTCGCCAGCCGCTTGTTGACGTTGTTGATGTTGAAGGTGGCGATCTTCACGCGCCTGCTCGCCCCTCACCCTGCTCTCGACGCGCCCCTGGTTCCGGCCTCATGTAGCGGCGACAAGAGACGGGAGGATAGCTTGAGCGACAATGACCTGTTCGAGGCCGGCCTCAAGGTCCGGCGCGAAGTGCTGGGGGCCGAATACGTCGACGCGTCGATGGCGGCGGCCGACGAGTTCATGGCCCCGTTCCAGCGCATGACCACCGAGTGGTGCTGGGGCGCGGCCTGGACCCGGCCGGGTCTCGACAAACGCACGCGCAGCCTGCTCAACCTGGCCATGCTGACAGCCCTCGGTAAACCTAACGAGCTGAAACTGCACGTGAAGGGCGCGCTCAACAACGGCCTCACGGTCGCCGAGATCCAGGAGGCGCTGCTGCACGCAACCGTATATTGCGGCATCCCGGCCGGGCTGGAAGCCTTCCGCGCCGCCAGCGCGGCTCTGAAGGAGGCCGGTGCGATCCCGGCATGACCGCTATCGGCTTCATCGGCCTCGGCAAGATGGGCGCGCCGATGGCCGTCCGGCTCTGCGCCGCCGGCCATCACCTGACAGTGCTCGACGCCTCCGCCGACGCGATCGCGACGTTCCTGGCGGCCAACCAGGCGACGGCGGCGAAGACCGCGCGGGACCTGGCCGCCGGCAGCGATATCGTCGTCACCATGCTGCCCACCAGCGCCATCGTCGCCCAGGTTCTGCTCGGGGCGGACGGCGTATTGGCTGGCCTGAGGCCAAGCGCCTTGGTCATTGAGATGAGCTCCGGCGTGCCGGCGACGACGCAGGTGCTCGCCGCCGATGTCGCCCGCGCCGGCGGTGTGCTGATCGACGCCCCGGTCTCCGGCGGGGTAGCGCGGGCGCTCAGCGGCGAGCTGGCGATCATGGTCGGCGGGCCCGCCGACGCCGTCGCGCGCGCCAAGCCGATTCTGCAGGCGATGGGGACCAGCATCCTCCCCACGGGCGCCGTCGGCACGGCGCATGCAATGAAGGCGCTCAACAACCTGGTCTCGGCGACCGGGCTGCTGATCAGCGTCGAGGCGCTGTTGATTGGCAAGCGCTTCGGGCTCGACCCGGCGGTGATGGTCGACGTGCTGAACGCCTCGACCGGCATGAACAACTCGACCCAGAAGAAGCTGAAGCCGTTCGTGCTGTCACGGCGGTTCGACTCCGGCTTCGGCCTCGAGCTGATGGTCAAAGACCTCTCGATCGCCCTCGGCATCGCCCGCGACGGCGCTGTCGCCGCGCCGCTCTCCACCCTGACGCGGGAGCTGTGGGCCGCCGCCCTGGCGATGGAGGTCGGACCCGATCACACCGAGATCGCGCGGCTCAGCGAGCGGCTCGCTGGGCTGGAACTCTAGTTATGCCGGACCCATACGAGGTCTATGCGATCCGCTACGCCCGGCACGAGCGCACGGCGCGGGCCAACTTCATCGACGGCGACGAGCACGACGGGCCGATGCCGCTGGACTACTTCGTCTGGCTGATCCGTGGCGACGCAGGGACCTTCGGCGTCGACACCGGGTTCGACGCCGAGGTGGCGCGGCGACGCGGTCGCCAGATGATCGCGCCGGTCGGCGATGGCCTAGCGTTGCTCGGCGTCGATCCCGCCGGCGTGGAGGACGTGATCGTCACCCACATGCACTACGACCACGCCGGCAACCACCACCTGTTCCCCAGCGCCCGCTATCACCTGCAGGACGCCGAGATGGACTACTGCACCGGCCGCTGCATGTGTCATCCGGCGCTGCGCCACGCTTACGCCGCCGACGACGTGGCGCAGATGGTGCGCAAGGTGTTCGACGGGCGGGTGGTGTTCCACGCCGGCGAGGACGAGATCGCGCCGGGCCTCAGCGTCCACCATCTCGGCGGCCACACCAAGGGCCTGCAGGCCGTGCGGGTCTGGACCCGGCGCGGCTGGCTGGTGCTGGCCTCCGACGCCGCGCACTTCTACGCCAACATGGACCAGGGCCGCCCGTTCCCGATCGTGCACGACGTCGCCGCGATGCTGGAGGGGCACCGCACGCTGAGAAAGCTCGCCAGCGCCGACGACCTGATCATCCCCGGCCATGATCCGCTGGTGCTGCAGCGCTTCCCGCCGCCCTCCCCCGCTCTCGCCGGCCATATCGCCCGCCTGGACGCCGACCCAGTCTAGAACCGCGTCGTCGCCAGCAGGATGCTGGTCTCGGTGGTAGCGATGCCCTTGATCTGGCGGATGCCGTCCAGGGCGCGGCTGAAGGCTGTCAGGCTCTCGGCGTTCAGCTCGGCCATCAGGTCCCAGCGGCCGTTGGTGGTGTGCACCGCCTCTATCTCCGGGAAGCCCTTCAGCGCCGCCATCACCGCGCTCGAGCGCTCGCCCTCGATGGCGATGGCCATCACGGCGCGGACCCGGTGGGCGTCGCTCTCGGGTGGCAGGCGCAGCGTGAAGCCCAGAATCGCGCCCTCGCGTATCATCCGGTCGATCCGGTTCTGCACCGTGCCGCGCGAGACGCCGAGCCGCTTGGCCAGCGTGGCGACCGCGGTGCGGGCGTCGTCGCGGAGGATCGCGATCAGCTGGCGGTCGACATCGTCCATGGTTCCTGACTATTTGTGCGAGACGTCAATCATATTGTCAGATTGTCGCACAAATGACCTCATCTCGCTAGCTTTTCGCTGACGTGGCCGTGGGCGAGACTCATCGTCGAACTGGCATCCGAATCGAGGCGCGCGTGACGACGAGACCCCTGATCCTGATGACGGACCCGACGTGGTTCGACGTGTCCTATGAGATCAATCCGTGGATGCGCCCCGGCGTCTGGCGCGCCGACGCCGAGCGCCACCTGCGGGCGGCGCGCAACGCCTTTGGCGCCCTAACCGCAGCGCTGAAGGCCGCCGGCGCCTCGGTCGAGATCATCGACGGCGCCCAGGGCCTACCGGACATGGTGTTCGCGGCCAATGCGGCGGTGGTGCTGCACCGCCGCGTGCTGGTCGGCCGCTTCCGCCCGGCCGAGCGGCGCGGCGAGGAGGCGCTCTATCTCGCGGCGTTCCGGGCGATGAAGGCCCGTGGGCTGGTGGACGAGGTGGCGCAGATCGCCCCTGGCGTCTTCCAAGAAGGCGCGGGCGACGCGATCTGGGACGCGCGGCGCGGCCATTTCTGGACCGGCTTCGGCCAGCGCTCCGACCGCGCGGCCAGCGACGCCATCGCCGCCTTCTTCCGCCGCGAGGTGGTCCCGCTCGAGCTGGCCAGCCCCCGCTTCTACCACCTCGACACCTGCTTCTGCCCCTTGAGCGGCGGCGAGGTGCTCTATTATCCGCCCGCCTTCACGCCAGCCGCCCTGGCCGAGATCAAGACGCGCATTCCTGCCGAGCAGCTGATCGAAGCCAGCGACGACGACGCTGCCGGTCTTTGCGTCAACGCCGTCTCGATCGGCGAGACGGTGATCATGGCGCGGCCCCCGGCGCGGCTGCGGCGCGCCCTCGAAGCGCGCGGCTACCACGTCGCCGCGGTCGATCTTTCACCCTTCATCCTGGCCGGCGGCGCGGCCTTCTGCCTGACCCTGCGCCTCGACCATCTCTCCGCGCCCAACCTCGCCGAAACGGTCCTCGCCAAAACCGCCGCCGCCTGAGCTCAAAAGGAGCCACCCCATGACCCCCGCCCTGACCGATCTGCTGATCCGCCCCCCCGCCACGACTACCGCCACCACCACCGACTTCCTCGCGGTCGAGGCCGAGTACGGGGCCAAGAACTACAAGCCGCTCGACGTCATCCTGACCCGCGGCGAGGGCGTCTACGTCTGGGATATCGAGGGCAAACGCTACCTCGACTGCCTCTCGGCCTATTCCGCGGTCAACCAGGGCCACTGCCACCCGAAGATCCGCGAGGCGATGATCCGCCAGTCGACGCGCCTGACACTGACCTCCCGCGCCTTTCGCAACGACCAGCTGGCGCCGTTCTACGAGGAGCTCTGCGCCCTCACCCACTCGCACAAGGCGCTGCCGATGAACTCCGGCGCCGAGGCGGTGGAGAGCGCGCTGAAGGTGGTGCGCAAGTGGGGCTACGAGGTGAAGGGCGTGCCGGACGGCCAGGCCGAGATCATCGTCTGCGCCGATAACTTCCACGGCCGCACCCTGGCCATCGTCGGCTTCTCCACCGATCCGCAGTCGCGCGGCGGCTTCGGCCCGTTCGCGCCCGGCTTCAAGGTGATCCCCTTCGGCGACGCCGACGCGCTGGAAGCGGCGATAACCCCCAACACCGTCGGCTTCCTGGTCGAACCGATCCAGGGCGAGGCGGGCGTGATCATCCCGCCCGCCGGCTATTTGCGCCGGGTGCGCGAGATCTGCACCCGCCAGGGCGTGATGCTGATCCTCGACGAAATCCAGACCGGCCTTGGCCGCACCGGCAAGCTGCTGGCCGAGGAGCACGAAGGCGTCGAGGCCGACCTGACCCTGATCGGCAAGGCGCTGTCGGGCGGCTTCTACCCGATCTCGGCGGTGCTCTCGAACTCGGAGGTGCTGGGCGTGCTGAAGCCCGGCGAGCATGGCTCGACCTTCGGCGGCAATCCGCTGGCCTGCGCCATCGCCAGAGCAGCGCTCGCGGTGCTGATCGAGGAAGGCATGATCGACAACGCCGCACGGCAGGGCGAGCGGCTGATGGCGGCGCTGCGGCGCATCGCCAGCCCGTCGGTGCGCGAGGTGCGCGGCCGCGGCCTGATGGTCGCGGTCGAACTCCACCCCGGAGCCGGCGGCGCGCGGGCTCATTGCGAGCGCCTCCAGGCCCGCGGCCTGCTATGCAAGGAGACCCACGAGCACACCATCCGCATCGCCCCGCCGCTGATCGTCACCGACGCCCAGACCAACTGGATCGCCGAACAGTTCGCCGCGGTGCTGTAGGGCGTTCGGTTTCCTCGTTGCCGAAGATACTTCAGGCGGAACTTACCTCCGCTAACGACCGATAATGACGGCGCCCAAATTGTGGCCGCGCCGCCGCGGGCTCGTGCGAGCCCCTCGGTTTTTCTACGATCCACGATGTCAAAGACCCGACGATAGCCCAACCAGTAACGCCGCTGAGTCGCGGTCAGGCGATCCGGGCGACTAGGTCGGGACTCGTGGGTGACCACGAGGCGGACTTCCAAGGGCGCGAGGTTGTCGGCGTTGCACCAGTTCGAGCCCCCATGCGCGATAACACCGATGTGGCTGGGTCAGTCGCCGCGCGAGAGCATCTGCGGCGAGTGGCCCAGGGCGTCGGCCACCATCGGCGCGTTCAGGTCGCGGACCGCCCGGTCGACGGCCGCTTCGCGGCAGCGGACGAAGCCGTCGCTGAAGCGGATCGCCACCGGAGAGATCTCGCTGCCGCAGGCCACCGCGGCGGCGTTGCGGATGCGGAGCGCCATCAGCCGCGCGCCGGTGGATGTGTGCAGGTTCACGTCATCGGTCCTCACGACGACCGAGACGACCGAGGCCGGCTCGATCGCGGCGAAACCGGCCGCGGAGGCCGCGCCGCAGACGCCGAGCGCGGTCGAAACGCCAAGCGCGATGATGATTTGAGAGTGCAACATGCTGAAGCTCCCATGCCTGTCCTCATAAGTTCGTCTGCTCGTGTAACGTCGATATCAATTCACTTCATCTTAATCTTGCGTCATTAAACGCGCATCATTACTTTACCTTAATCTGTAAGATCAACTCACATCGGACGCGATTATTTAATTCCGGATGTGCGGAACGCCGCGAACTTCGGATCCGGACCCGGATGGTACGATCGCGCTCGGCAGAGGATGTCGCCCAGCGTCGGTCCAATGCTGACAAGACGCTGTTCGCGGTGGGCTTACGGTATAGTTCGTGCCGTCGACGCGCGGGAGACAACGATGACAGATCGCACTGGTGGCTGCGCATGCGGCAGGGTTCGGTTCAAGATCACCGCGCCGCTGATGGGCGTCGGTGTCTGCCACTGCACCGACTGCCAGAAGGCCTCCGGCGGCCCGCCGAACTACGTGGCGCTAGCGCCAAAAGACGCTTTCGAAGTCACCAAGGGCGAGGCCAAGGTCTACTTCAGCAAGGGCGACAGCGGTGGGGCCGCCGGGCGCGCCTTCTGCCCGGATTGCGGGTCTCCGTTATGGAGTTTGCCCCCCAACGCGCCATTCACGGCCGTCAAACTGGGCGCACTGGACGACAGTTTAGATCTAGCGCCAACCCTGCATCTCTATACGGCGTCGGCGCCACCCTGGCATTTGATGCACCAGGGAGTGCCGACCTTCCCCAAGATGCCGCCATCTCCGCCGCCCGGGGCATGAGCGACGCCGATCGTGGTGACGCGCGCCGGGGCGGAGCCTCCTTGGCTGAGTTTAGATTTGAGACGCGCATCATCTATTGGCGAGGGCCATCGCCGTTCTTCTTCGCGCCAATACCGCCGCAATATGTCGAAGACGTCAGGCGGCTCGCGAAAGTCGTTACATACGGGTGGGGCATGGCGCCAGTCGAAGCACGGATTGGCGACGTCGACTTCAATACCTCACTGTACCCCAAGGAAGGCGGCTATCTTCTCCCGCTGAAGGCGGACGTGAGGCGCAAAGTCAATATAACGGCGGGAGATTTGATCGCCGTCGACATGGCGATTCAACCGCCCTCCCGCTAGCGCCTCGGCCGCGCCAGCGAGTCGGCCACGACCCAGGCGGCGCCGATCAGGGCGAGATTCAGGGCGTTCTCGCTCCAGTTCGTATGGCTGGAAGGGCCGGCCAGCAGCATCGGCAGGTGCACCAGCGGGGTGAAGGACGCGAACATGGCGGTCAGCAGGATCGCGGCGAGGCGGGCCTGTACGCCGGTCAGGATCGCAACGCCCGCCGCGATGTGGCCAAACCCGGTCGCATAGGCCCAGAACACTTGCGAGGGTGGCAGCCACTTGGGGACCAGCGGGGCGGTGAGGTTCATATAGAAAAAATGCGCGCCGCCGAATAACAGCCCACAAACCCCGAACGCCAGCTGGCCCAGGCGCGTAAGGCGTGCGGCCAGGGCCGCATCGATCTTGGCGTTGGCGGCGTAGACGATCAGCCCGCCCGCCGCGATCGCGAACTGCTCGCCGCCGCCGCTGTAGGCCCCGAACTCGGCAGGGTGGGCGAGCACCACGCGGCCGTCCATCAGGATGACGACGAATAGCGCGTAGTAGACGGTGAGCGCCGCGGCGGCCCAGGCCGCGGTCCGGCGCCACTCGATCGCCGCCCCCGCGACGAGCATGAAGGCGGCGGCGGCGTAGGCCAAGACGATGCGGCCCGGAAGGTCCTTGGGCGCCGGCTGCCCCGGGTCGAAATCCCCCCACGCCAGGCAGACCATGCCCAACGCCATCACGCCCAGGCCGTAGACGCGCCAGCCGAAGGCCATCGTCGTTCTTTCCGCGGTCACGATTTCCGCCTTCTTCGCGGGCGCCTGAGCTCGGAAGCGCAGGCGGGCTGGTTCGTCCAAATTATCGGGCGCCGCGAACAACCGCCGGCTGCTATAAGTCTCCCCAATGACCACATCGACGGTCGAACAGCCCATAGGGAGGGCTCAGAGATGGCGACAAGCAGCCAAGAGGCGCTGACGCACGCGCACACCTATCACGGCTTCATGCTCGGCCTGAAATGGGTCTGTATCGGCCTGGGAACGCTGGTGACGCTCCTCGTCATGTGGTTCGCGGCGCCGGTCGGGTTCTGGGGGGCGCTCTTCTGCGCCGCCATCGTCTTCGCCATCGGGGCCTGGGCCATGAACCACGGCCTGAACCACTCCACCGAGAGCGAGGACGCCGAACTAAACGCCGCGATCCGCGGCGGGCACTGAGCGAGAGCGCCCGCGTCAGGTGATCGCGTTCCAGGCCGCGAGCGCGCCGGGGAAGGTGTCAGGGCCGAGCTTGGGCGCCAGGGTGTCGGCGTCCATGCGCAGCGGCTGGTTGGGGGCGACGCCGGCGAGCCAGGTGTCGGCGTAGTCGGCGATGTACTGGATATCGACCTGGTCGAGCGCGGTCAGGTTGATGCCGGCCAGGTGGGCGAGCTGCTCTTGGGTCCACGACCCCGGGCCCTTCCAGCCGCCATGACCGTCGGACACCGGGCTGACCATCGGGTTCATCCGCACGACCCGGCGCACCGGCGGGAAGGTCCTTGCCGCCGCCGGTCGTGACGTGGGCGAGGAAGCCGGCGACGTCCGGCGGATCGTCGTTGATGGCCCCAGCGATTTTGGCCAGGTCGATCGGGAACGACTGCGCGGCGCGCTTGGAGATGAACGGGCCCGGATTGTCGGTTGGCGGTCCGGGCGAGCGCACGGTGGCCGTGCCGATGCACAGCGCCCGAACGTCGCCCAGCGCCACATCGAGCGTGGCCGCTTCGGCGACGCCGGCCATCACCGGAGGTTGTTGCAGCCGGCGATCGCCCCGTCCCAGTAGCGGCTCAACGGGGCCGTGGACCGCGCCGCCGCCTAAATGTAAGCGGGTAACTCGCCGAATTCGCGTATTGCGAGTGGAATTCGCCGTGGTTAAGCTGTGTCCTCTCGGCAA
>Ga0302326_10010659_pt1 | contig 19912 bp, 19 predicted proteins | sample Palsa_T0_3_FD_202264 | JGI IMG/M metagenome (GOLD analysis project Ga0302326, IMG submission 202264) | Peat permafrost microbial communities from Stordalen Mire near Abisko, Sweden - Palsa_T0_3 | ecosystem: Environmental > Terrestrial > Soil > Palsa > Peat permafrost | place: Sweden: Abisko...
TGCTCACGCTTGCACGAAATTTTCTTGAGTTGAAGCGCGTATATTTTTTGTCGCATTGCCCCAACCCTGCCTGCCGGAATTATCAGGGACTTGTCTTGAGCACGTTCCGAACGAATGAAATAGAAAGCATTTTGGCAGAGTTGGAGCGGGACGAATTGAAGCTGTATCACATCATCTGTGATGGAGCTTGGAAACCGGGTCCACAAGAAAAAGCGAAACTCGCGGCTGTGCTAAAAGCAGCCTGGAACAGTTACCGTTCCAAAGAGCTATGACATCGATTGTCGCAGTCGTGCGGGCCGACACTGCCACATCGATTCGCTGGCAGCAAAGTGGGCCGTCTGGTGTGGGGACGATCGAAAGGATGGGATTTGAGCATGTCCGACCTCACTTATGTAGAGAAGAGTAAGTTTGAAAAACTCCTTGGAATGGAGAGCGGGTACGTCTTGGACTTCAGCAATCGAAGTTTTGCTGAGTTCGTCCGCGACAGCACGGGCCGCGATATTTACGACTCGCGTTATGACTACGAAAGTGGGTCCAAGGCGAATCGGCTGCGAGCTTTTTGGCAGAAGGAAGAAAATGACGTGGTCGGAAAGCTCATGAGTGACCTCCTGGACTACAGCGACGCAACGGGACCGCCGCAAGAAGTATGCCGTCTAATCGTTGCGCGCCTTCGGCAAAAGGGTTCAGACCCTCGGGCGGACGCCGGCTCCGAGCGGAAGGAGCAATCATCCCAACAGCAGCGACGATCTCAAGTACTTAGGCAATTAAAGGAAGATTTTTTTCAGCTCGCGGCCGAGCGTGACAGAAACAAAGCCGGGCTGGCTCTTGAGAAGCTCCTGAATCGGCTGTTTGAGATATTTGAACTCCGACCGCGACAGCCCTTCCGCGTCGTAGGAGAACAGATAGATGGGTCGTTTGAGCTAGAAAGCCAAGTCTACCTATTGGAATCGAAATGGGAAAAGCATCCGTTGCCCGAGGCGGATTTGCTTATTTTCAGGGGCAAGATAGAGGGCAAGTCCACCTTCACGCGCGGCGTCTTTATTGCACTCAATGACATCAGCATGCCGGCGCGCGACGCCATCACACGAGGGAAGGCTCCTTCATTTTTCGTGATGAACGGGCATGACCTCATGATGATTCTGAGCGAAGCAATCAGTCTTACAGACTTCCTACGAAAGCGTGTCCGTCTGCTTGCAGAAGAAGGATGCGTGTGCGTTCCTTTTTCAGAACTCGTCTAAAGTCTGAGTACCATGCCAGATTTCAGCTTTTCTGCAAATTCTCAGACGAGAATGCTCCGTACCATCGAAGATACTTCGCCTCTTCCGCCTTGTCGTCGATGTTACAGAACACGTATTCCATTTTCTCGGGCAGAGGAATGTCGGTTCGCTCCCCATATTTCATGGTGTGCTTGTCATAGATGATCTCGACGACCTGCTGCCCGTCTTTCTTGTAGAAGAAGCCGACTCCTCGGGGTTCGCGCGGTGACAGAGCGACCACCCAATCGCCAACGATTTCTGTCTTGTCTTCATCTCTGGTTACCTTGAGGTTTCGGTACAGAGTCAGGTGCGTGCCGTCGGGAAGACGGAGTTGTGCGTCAGGGACTCTCTCATTGCGTGGCATTACGTTAGACAAGTTTAGCAGCCGCCGTATCGCGCGTTGTTCAATCGTCTACTCATTTTCAACTCTTCTCATAATCCGTTCCGCCCATTGGACCGCGCTCGCAATCAATGATTCGGTTCGCGGACTGGGTCGGCTTTCCCGAAGGTCTTCTAAATTCTTTATGTGTCGGGCGACGAGGATGCCTGCGATGATTGCGACGACGCGCTTGCGGCCCTCTTCCACGAACCTGAGTTTAGCAGGTTCGCCTTTTGTTCGTCCACCTTGCCCCCAGTGGATTTATGGTATTCTGTGCTTTCGCCAATGCGCTTCCCCAGCTGGTGCTGGCGAACGATCTAGTCCAAACGGGGCCGTGAGGACTCGCGGTCATCGACCCGCGCTTCCCTTGTTATGACCACTACACGGGAGCGAGGTTTGGCCCTTGTTGATTGCCGCTCTCGGGTGGAACAAGGGGCAAGCGGAAGACTCGGCCCCAAGGACATTGTGAGAAGCCTCCCGACAGCGGAGGCTTTTCCACTTCAGAGCCCACCCATTCCCTCCCTTAAGACCGGGCGCAATAGGAGCGTTCCTACATCGACTTTGAACCGGCCTGAACCGGCGCGGAAGCGGGCGCGAGGGCTGTCACGAGCAGGCCCGCGTTGATCTTCTGCCTGACTTCGCTGGCGCGCAGGGCTTGCAGATACACCATGGTCGTCTTCACGTCCTTGTGGCCGAGCCAGTTCGATACGGTCAGGATGTCGACTCCGCTGCGGAGATGCATGGTGGCGAAGGTGTGCCGGAATTTGTGCAGATAGAATTTCTCGCACCATGCGCCCTCCGCGCAGAGTTTCCCCTGCCCGTCCACGCACCGTCCGCAATTCAGGCGGGCGCGGTGCGCCACGCGCTTGCACATTTCGAGGAAGTGATCGGTCGGTTTTCCGCCTGGCCGCGCGTTCGGCGCTTTCCAATGCGCCGGCGACGGAAACACCAACTCGCCTGTCACTTTCTGATTGCGCGCCTTCAACGTCGTGAGCAGAGAATCCGGTATGGGAATAGAGCGCACGCCTTTGCCCTTGGGCTGGAATTTCCAGGGGCGCGAGCGCGTCGTCTCCTTGCGCGTGACGCGCACGACGCCGAGATCGAAGTCGATGTCGCTCCAGATCGTATGCCGCACTTCCTGGTCGCGCTCGCCGGTGTGCAGGAAGAACTGAAACGTGATGTTTTCCTCGTCGTTGCACGCGAAGAAGAACTTCTGCAACTCGGTGACGCTGTAGGTTTCGATTTCACGCGGCGTAAAGTCCGGCAGGTCGCGTCCGGTTATCAGATCCTCGACGCCTAACGTGTTTAGGAACGACAAAACCACGATGGTTTTGTTGCGGATTGTGTGCGCGCCCAAGCCCCGGTCGTGCAGGAATTTTTCATACTCCATGATGTCGTCGCGGTCGATTTTTCTCGCGTCGGCCTTGCGGCACGATTGCTTGAACAGGTCGAGCGTATGGCGATAATGGATGAAGGTCGAACGCGCCCGGTTCATCTCGATCTCGCCCAGATACTTCTCGACCGCATCTTTCAGATAGAGGGCGCTGTTCGCGGGATCGTCCGCCACGATCTCGATGCCTGCCGCCTGCGCATCCATAACGGCGCGTTTCCTCTGCGCCTCGGCCAGCACATCCGAGGGAATCGTACCCACGGATTTGCGGCGGCGCGCGCCGTTCTCGCGCCATTCGATGAAGTAATTGCCTTCGGGATGGTGTTCCTCCTTACCGGCAATGACGACGTAATCCCAACGGATGTGGCCGGTCTTGGTCTTGGCGGCGGGCGCGAAGCGCCAGGCGGAGTCGGTCTTCACGTACTTGATGATGTTGACGCGCTCGGAGTAGGAGTTGCGGGCCATACTGTCCCCCTGTCTTTGAGTCTTGGACAGTATCTCGGACAGTAAACGGCTCTGTCAATCGTAAGCTATTGATAAACCTACCCCGCCATCGTCCAGCTTGGGAAGCTGGCGTTCTACCGCTGAACTACTCCCGCTCAGCGCTACGACGGACATAGTTTACCAGCGTTGGCAGGCCATCACAACGTTTCGATCCCATCAAATGCCTCGGACATCGCCGCCGGCACCTGGCTGTCAACCGCGAACTGGCTTTGCCGAACCGGGTTCATTAGAGACCACGTCCACTTATCTCATCCGCTGCGAAAAACCGCGCTCCAGGCCTCTAATCTACCTATCTCCCCCACGGTCCGTCGTGTTACTCTTCCAGTTATACGAGGGGGTTTTACCATGTCCAACATGCACAACGTCGTAACTTCCCTGCGTGCGGAGTACAACCGTCTCCAAAAAGAAGTGGAGCGGGTAGGGAAGGCATTACATGCACTCGGCAATGGCAACGGTTCCAAGCCCGGGGTGAAACGAATCCTGAGCAAGGAAGCCCGTGAGCGCATCGCCGAGGCGCAGCGGCAACGCTGGGCGAAAGTTCGGAAACAGCAAAACGCCAAGTAACGGTCGCTGTTGTTTTTTCGCAAGCACCCGCGGGGACCTCGTTCGTATCTTCCCCCGAAGATTGCGGACGGGGTCCTAAGCGGACCCGCCAGGAGCCTCTTCTTCCCCACTTTGAATGGTTTAATCCCTCAGGCCGGATTACTAGGTCCAGCGGAACCATTTCAGCGCCAGTACGAACGAGATTCCGCCCCAGAGAATCATCACCAGCAAACGCGGCCATTGCTGGAGCAGAGGTGTCCCTTCGAGAATGCTGGCGCGCAGGGCGTCGTTGAGCGCGGTGAGCGGCAACGCCTTGATCAGCGGATGGATCAGGTTGGGGAAGCGTTCGTAGGAAAAGAACACGCCGGAAAAAATCCACATGGGCATCATCACCAGATTGATGAGCCCGCTGACGCTCTCAATTTTCTGGGCGCGGCTGGCGGTGAGTAATCCGACGCCGCCGAAAGTGAGGGAGCCCAGGCCTGCGATCAGAGCGATCGAACCGATCGAACCCAAAACGCGCATGTGGAAGAAAAGCACGCCAAACAAAAGCAGCAGTCCGACTTCGATGATCATCAGAATCAGGCGGCTTGAGGCCAGCGCGAGGAGAAAGTCGGTGCGGCGCATGGGAGTGCCGACGAAGCGCTTGAGCAGCTTGCGCTGGCGCATATCGACGAGGGCAAACCCGATTCCCCACATGCCGGAGTTCATCAGGTTCATGCCCAGAAGCCCGGGAATCAAAAAGTCGATGTAGCGCGATCCCGGCTCGGACGAAACCACCGTCGATGTGGGCACGGCGTCTTTGCGCCCGGAGGCAGATTGCAGCGCGTCGTTGACCTCGGCCTTGGCCAGGACGCTTTCCGGACGCGAGGGATCGTAGCGATAGGCGAACCCGCCCTTGCCATCGGGTTCGACCACCAGATCGAATTTTCCCAGCCGGAATCCCTGGTGCGCGGCCTCTTCGTCCATGACCTGCACCTTGAACAAGCTATGTTGCGGTGAGCGGGCCAATAGGTTCTGGGCGTTGGCCGACTCAACACTCGAAGAACCGGCGCTGACCACCGCCACGGACACCGCGTCGCCGGGCTTGTTGCGGAAAGCGATGCCCAGTCCCAGCGCCAACAGCAGGGGAAACACAAACACCCAGAACACCACTTCCGGCTCGCGCTTGAGTTCGAGCATGCGCGCCGTGAGCAGATGCCGGTAGCCGGACCAGCGGCCGTTGTGGCGGGGAGGCTGTGGAGATGCGGGTTCGGTATTCACCGGGAGTTCCTGGGCAACGCTCATATTGGAAATTGTTGATTGTTGAATTTTGATTGTTGAACACGAACCTTGTTCCTCGGCTTTTATTCAACATTCAACAATCAACATTCAACAATCAATACTCAATACTCAAGAATTGACGACAGCAGTCACCGCGCCAATGGCTTCCACTTATTCAGGAATTCGAGCAAGGCTTCGGGGGTGAGAGCGCGCGCGTCCTCAAATTCGCCATTTTTCTGGCTGAAGACGACCGTGCCATTGGCCTCAGCCACGGCCAGCACCGGGACGCCTTTGTCCAAGGGCGTTTGAAACGCTTGCGCCACATCGGCGTTTTTCTTGCCGTCGTCGCCGATGTCGACGTGCACAACTTCATAGCCGGCCAGAGCAGGCGCAAAATCCCGCCGCTGAAACGCGAGGTCGAGCACATGACAGTCGAAACACCAGTTCGCGCCAAAAACCAGCAGGATGCGCTTGTGTTCTTTCGCGGCGCGATCTTCCGCTTCTTTGATTTCAGCGTGCGCATCCGCATTGGCCGGATAAATGTCCTTCTTCATGTCGGCAGGCTGCTTGAGTTGCGGGTCGTCGGTGCGTTCCGCGCCGACTATGCGCCATGTGTCGCCCTGCTTCTGCCAGCCCTGCGCATCGGTCACGACAATGCTGTGTCCGGGAGCCGCGATTTCGGCGCGGAAAATAATGCTCCCGCGGTCGGGGTGAACCACCAGCCGAATGACCTCCACCTTCATGCCGCGCGCCTTCAGGCCGAGCCAGAAATTCACATCGGCGCCGGCATCCTGGGTTTCTCTTCTCACGTCAATCTGCGCCGGCGGATCAGTGCTGTAGAAAGATTTCAGCGCCGCCGCGTCTCCGGCCTGCACCGCGGCCTTCCACTGCTCGAAGGGAAACGGAGGCGCATCCGCGGTTTGAGCCTGCGTGGCACACGCCAGACTCAGCAGCACTAGAATCAGCAACTTGCTATTTCGAATCATTCAGTGACTCCCCCGAAGAATTGTTGATTTTTGATTGTTGATTCAAAACCTGGTTGCCTCTGACTTTTTCTTTTTAATCAACAATCAAGAATCAACAATCAGAAATTTCTCTTAGCTCATTCCTCCCGCAACCGCCGTCCCGTGAGCCGCACGAAGACATCTTCCAGGCTGGCCTGCCGCGTGGTGAGATGCTGCAACTCGCCGCCTCGTTTTGTGACCGCATCCAGCAGCGCGGGAATGGTCAGATGCGGCTGCTCTACGTTCAACGCCACCATGCCGTCCTCTTCGCGCACCGACTCCACACTGGGCAAGCCGCGCCAGGTGGTCAGCGCGTCCCCATTCGATCGATTCCCATTCGACCCAGTCACCGCAAACTCGACCACGTGATGTCCGCCGAGCCGGTTGATCAGATCCGTGGGCGATCCTTCGGCAATGACCTGTCCATGATCCACAATGGCCAGGCGGTCGCAGAGTCTCTCGGCCTCGTCCATGTAGTGCGTGGTGAGCAGCACGGTGCCGCCGCGGTGTTGAAAGGCGCGGATAATGTCCCATAACTGGCGGCGGCTTTGCGGATCGAGCCCGGTCGTCGGCTCGTCGAGGAACAAAATCTTGGGATTGCACACCAGCGCCGTGGCCACGGCCAGGCGCTGCCGTTGTCCGCCGGAAAGTTTTCCCACCCACGCATCGGCTTTCTCGGTGAGTTGCAGTTGGTCGAGAACTTCTTCGGTCGGGCGCGGCTCGCGATAAAAGCTGGCGAACAATTCAATGGTCTCGCGCACCGTGAGTTTGTCCGACAACCGCGTTTCCTGCAGCGAGATGCCCAGCCACTCGCGCATTTCGCGTTCGTTCTGCTTCCAGGTGTAGCCGAAAATGGTGACTTGTCCGGACGTCGGTTCGAGCAATCCTTCCAGAATTTCGATGGTGGTGGTCTTCCCTGCTCCGTTGGGTCCGAGCAGCCCGAAGCATTCTCCCGCTTCGATGGCGAGATTCAGCCCGCGCACGGCTTCGACCTTGCCGTCATAGGTCTTGCGCAGATCGTGGCACTGGATGGCGGCGGGCATTGTGTGATTCTACCCGAACCGGTCGGACCCGGCGCGGCCACCGCCGTTCAGGGTCTGATTTATCGAGACAGGGTTTTCGACATCAGACTCACGCGCTTCTTCCCGCCTTCGGTGTCCTGCTGGCCGACCTCGACAAAACCAAGTTTCGCGTGGAATGTTAACGAATCTTCGTTGCGCGGGATTACGTTGACCTCGCAGGTTAGAACCGGCGCGACCCAGCGCGCGAAGCTTTCAATGTTCGCATACAGCGCACGGCCAATGCCGCGTCCCTTAAAGGCGGGCGAAACCGCGAGGCGGTCCACATACACGAACTCCTGGCAGCGGTCGCTGAACCAGCGGTAATTGATGCTTTCGTAGGGCTGGCCCTGCTGCATCGCCATCATGAAGCCGGCCAGATGACCTTCGGCTATGACGACAGTAAAGTCGCAACACATTTCTGCCAGGACGCGGAGTTCGTCCATCGTAATGTTCGAGACGGCAGGCGCGGCATCCTCGTTGATAGCGTGGATCACGTTGTAGTCGGCGGACGTTGCGGGACGAAGAATAATTTCCATGCCTAAAGGATAAGCCGTTTCGCACCACTCATTCGGTCCTGGGGGTTGAGAGCTGGCGCTGAGCGGTCGACCAAGGGCCCGTTGTCCAGACTCTCGTCGACTGGTTTAGTTGCTTGGGCTGGTCTGACTAACATACTTCGCCGCCTTCGCCGCAAGGAAGTTCGTTCGCGGGAAACCTGACCGAGCCTGACGCCGCCCTCAGCGCGCCCTTGCCACGATCTCTCCGGGGCCGCCCGGCGGCTGCGGAATATCCGGGGGCGGCATGACTGGTACAGGAGACGTTCGCTGCTCCGGCTTGGGAACGTTGTCCGGATCCTCGCCGGGACGGCGCATGGTGGGCGCATTCGCGGGGCGATCTTCGTCCCGCTTCTTGGCTTCCTCTTCTTTGTCCGGCTTGGGGAGAACCACTTCTTTCGCCGTGCGGACGATCTTTTCCCCACCCACCTTCATGGTTTCGACGCGCACCACTTCGTCGCCCACAATGCGGACAAAGTCCACATCCCGCGGCGGTTCGCCATAAATCCATTCCTCGTATTCGGAGTCGCCGTCCCGCTCGCGCACCTTTTTCGGAGCCTTGCCCATAGCATGCAACACCATCTCGGAATTCATGCCCACGAGAACGCGATGCTCTTGAATCGCCTTTTTCACGATGGGCGGAACGGTCTCCAGATACGCCTGCTCTTTATTCTTGGCGTTGAAATCCAGCACGGGAAACAATAACTCGCGCAACTGCGCCGCGCTCATCTCCGGCACGTACTTGTCGAAATAAATGTCCAGATAGCTGCCGTGCGGATTCTGCACTTCCTGGTCGTTGCCGATCGGTACCGGAGCTCCCCCGGTTCCCGAGACCTCAATGTGCTGATACCACTTCTTGCGGCGAACGGGCCCGCCATTGAGATCGAAGTGAATATGGTCATCATGAATGCGAATGTACGAGATGTGGGCGGGATCACCCGGTCTGATCGACGGCCCATAGAGCGCCAACATCTGCTGCAACTCGGGGCCATGGGGCGACAGCGTGCCGGCCTTCAGCTTGAGTCCTTTCGATCCCATGGGAAACGTGGTTCGCGAATACACGAGCTGCATCTCAAAGTCGTGGATGATTTGATAACGCGTTTGCTGCGACATATGGGGAGCGTTGCCGGGAATCGGTCCAGCAGGGCCCTGCGATTGCTGGGTTTGAGGCGACTGGGTTGCGGTCGCGGACGGAGTTGCAGCCGGATTCGTAGCTTGCCCGAAGATCAGGACGGTCGGCAGGAAAAGGAGGGTCGCGATGCGAAGACGCAGCATATAACACCCCAGCACTTGAGACGATTATAGCGCCGGACGGGCAGTCCCGGCGCATCAAGGCAGGTGCTTATTCAGGATGCAATTTTTCTGGAATGAGTTGCTGCGAGGAAAACACCCGGCGAACTGGGATGAACTGTGCCGCTACTGCTTACGCTTGGTAGGGGGATTGACTTTCTCTTCCAGGGCAGCGATTCGCTCATCCACCCGGAATGAGCGCTCGATGTAGTCGAATCGGCGGTTCAATTCGTCACGCAAAGTATCGAAACGCTTGTCCACGCCTTCAAAGCGGCGGTTTATTTCTTCATGCAGGCCATCGAGTCGGTGGTTCACAGCGTCGACTTTCACAGCGAGCGCACGCATCTCTGGTGTCACCAGATCCTGCAGGAGCTTGCGGACATCTTCGACCACGCCCATGGCGAGATTATATGCTTCCTTGGCCTAAACCCTTATCCTTATTCTTCTCAGCCGTAATACCGCATCGCTACGTAAGGTTCAGCGCCTTGCGAATCGTGCCGCGCTCTTGCTGGATTTTTTCCTGCAGCAGGGTCATGGCGTAAATCAACTGCTCGGGCCGCGGAGGGCAGCCGGGGACGTAGACGTCGACGGGGATCACCTGATTCACGCTCTGCACCAAAGCATAGTTCTGAAAGACTCCGCCCGAAGTGGCACAGGCGCCCATGGAAATCACCCACTTCGGTTCGGGCATCTGCTCCCAGAGTTGGCGGATGACTGGCGCCATTTTGTTCGAGACGCGCCCGGCAATGATCATCAAATCGCTTTGCCGCGGCGAGGGGCGAAACACCTCGGCGCCAAAGCGGGCGATATCGAAGCGCGCCGCGCCCATCGACATCATCTCAATGGCACAGCAGGCCAAGCCAAACGTCATGGGCCAGATCGAGCCCTTGCGCATCCAGTTGACGGCCGAGTCGAGCGTGGACAGGATGACGCCTTCCGGCGTGGGATTGCCAAAGGTCAGGTCTTTGACGACTTTCTTGCCGTCCTCGACGTCAACGTAAGGTCCGAAATTCAGTTCGGGGGACATAGCGTTATTCTAAACCACCGATATTCTAAATCACCGACGCCGAGGCCGATCTTGAGTAGTGTCCTAAATTGACTTCGACAGTCGTGCGCGGTCTAAAAGCAGGTTCCTCACCGCGCCTTCGGCCCGGTTCGGAATGACAAATTAGGACCTACTGATCTTGGTTCAGTGCCTCTTTGCAACCAAGTGGGCTAGGCATTCAACAGCGCCTTTACATATGCCGGTTTCAATGGAACCTTGCGGAGTATTTTTCCGGTTGCATCATACAGAGCCGCTGCAATCGCGGGTGCCGCGAGGGCGTTGGCCGCTTCCGAGCCTCCGCCGTAGGTCCCGACTTGCGGATTGTTAATCAAAACGACTTTGATCTCAGGTATATCCGACATGCTTGGGATGGGATAGGAATTCCAGTCATCCTGGGTGATGCCGCTCTCATCGAAGATTACCTCCTCGAAAAGTGCGTGGCTGATTCCCATGACCGCTCCGCCTTCGACCTGACGTTTGAGCTGCATGGGGTTGATCACGATGCCGGGATCGACCGCGATCGTGTATTTCTCCACCACGATTTTGCCGCTGTCGGGAGTGACGGCGATGTGGCAGGCGCAAGCCCAATAGCTCCGGTTGCGCAACATGAGCGCGACTCCGCGGCCCCGTACGGGTGTTGATCCGGTGAAGGCTGCGTCGCGGCGCGGCGCGGGGCGGGTCTCCCAGCCGGAAGCCTCGCGAACTGCTTTCAGCACGCCGATGGCGCGTTCTTCTCTGGCGTGGTCGAGTCGAAACTGCAGAGCGTCCGCTCCTGCCAAAGCGGCGGCCTCGCTGATGGCGAGTTCCCGGGGAAAATGCTGCTGGTACTGACCGGGAGTACGCATGCTGTGATCGCGGAGGCCGACCGCAATCGGCGAGGCTTTCTGCCCCAACTGAAAAGTGCCGTGACCTCGCTCGGTTACGTTCGGGATCGAAGCGTAAACCCACGGATCCTGAATGCCATTCACTGTGGAACTGATGAAATCACCTTGGGGGTTGGGAGCGGCCATGGTGGGCAAACCCGCAAGCACCGCGCCGATGGGACGATCGTCCTGCATCGCGGGCATATAATGGTCCACTTGATAGGCGGCGATTTTTCCCTTCTCGTCCAGGCCAATCTGAACATCGGAAAATCCGCCTGAGCCTTGCGTCGACCACTGCATATCGTCGGCGCGCATCCACTGCACCCGCACCGGCTTTCCTAACGCTTGCGATAGGAGTACCGCCTCGTCTTCCGCTCCCGCATTTCCGCCGTTCGATCGTCCATAATGACCGGGTCCGGGATAGGCGTGAACGACTACGTGATCCGGGGCAACGCCCAGCATCAGGGCGATCTCGCCGCGAAGTTCCTGCGGATTCTGGTTGTGCGTATAAATGTGTACCGTGCCATCCGCTTTGACATCGGCAACGGCCATGGTTGGGCCAATCGGGCCATGCTTCATGTAAGAAACTTGATAGGTCGCCGAAAGCTTCTTGTGAGCCCCAGTGAGCGCGGTTCCCACATCACCCTTGTTCAGGCTGCCATTCGCCACGGGCGTGCTTTTCCAATCGGCTTCTTCGCGAAGATACTGGTAAAGTTTGGCGCTTGCGGGCAGGCCCTTCCAATCCGTCCATTTGGTTGCGCCGGCTACCTGTTCCGCGGCCTGGATTGCCTCCCACTCCGTAAGCGCAACCACACCGACCAGGTTGCCCTTCACGATCACCTGGGAATTGGGGAACTTCGTTTTATCCACTTGCCCAGCGGAGACCAGAGTCGAGCCCAGGGTTTTCGGATGCACGACTCGCGCATGCAACATACCCGGCAAGCGCACGTCGGTCGCCCAGGTTTCCTTCGCAGCCACTTTCGACGCAGTGACGGAATTCTTGAACGACTTGCCGATTACCGTGTACTGGCTGACCGGCTTCATTGGCGGATCGCCCTCAATGGTCAATCCCATGATTCCGGTAAGTTCTCCTTTGACAGGGATGGTCAGCTTCAGTTGCTGATTATTCACCAGGTCGCCGTAGGAAATGCTCTTGCCGCCTCCAGAGACGATGCCGTCTTTCACGGAAAGCTTGTGCTTTTCCACGCCCAGGCGCTCCGAGGCCAGATCGAGCAGGGCCTGATAGGTGTAGGCGGCCGCTTTGCGGATGTTGGGCATTCCGCCGCCCAGGAAATCGAAGGCCCCGCTTCCATCCGGCGTCTGATCGGTGTGTCCCTGGATCACGGTGGTGATGGCCTCAAAGGGCACACTCAGTTCCTCGGCCACAATCTGGCGGTAAGAGGTAAAGGTGCTGCTCTGGCCGAAGTCGCTCTTGCCGGTGCGAATCAGGATGGTGTTGTCGGGATGAAGCTCGATCCATGAGTTCGGCAACGTTGGATCGAGGGAATTCTTCATCGCGGCGGGTTTCGGAGCGCCTTTCAAGATGCCCGGACCCACAACGCTGAATCCCACGACGAGCGCTCCACCCGCCTTCACGAACTGACGCCGCGACAGCGTGGGACCGAATGGTTTTTCGCTTAAGGTTGCCATTGTTTACCTCCCCTTCGCCATGATGGTGGCGGCATGTTGGACAGCCTCAATAATTGCGAGGTAAGTGCCGCAGCGGCAGAGATTGGGCGACGGACCGGAATTGGTGAACGCGTTTTTGATCTGCGCTAGGGTGGGATTGGGATTGCTTTCGAGTAGTTCGGTCGCCTTGATCATCATTCCGTTCTGGCAGAAGCCGCACTGCGGAGTTTGTTCTTCGATCCAGGCTTGCTGCACGGGATGAAGCGTATTCTTCGCCGCCTCGGCGGAAAGACCCTTTTGCCTGGCCCAACGGGCGGGAAGACCTTCCAGCGTGACGATCTCCTGATTGGCTACGCTGGCGGCGGGAAATACGCAGGACCGCACTTCTTTGCCATCCACCAGAACGGCACACGCTCCGCACTGCGCCAGTCCGCAGCCGAATTGCGGGCCACTCAGTTGGAGATGGTTGCGCAATACGTAGAGTAGTGGAGTGTCATCGGGCGCATCGACCTGGTGCCGGGCCCCGTTTACGTTCAAGGTCAGCATCGGAGAACTCCCTCCAAAAACATTTCGTTATTAGACGGTACTTCGAGTGAAAAGCTTCTACATGGCTCGTACTAGAAAGCGCCGCAACCGCAACTGCGGGCTGGAGAATCGTGCTACTGTCCCGACAACTCCGTCGTCCAGTTCTGCACCAGGTTCAGTTGCTGCGAGCCCCCTTCGCCGGGTGTAATGGCGATGAAGCGCTGGCCGTCACGCGATGGCGAATACTCCAGGGAAAGACCAGCTAGTCCTACCCGAAACAACGGCTTGCTGGCGCCCACCTGGAAGGCCGGGCCGCTGCCATCCACTTCGGCTGCGAAAATCTGGGAAAGGTCGTAATAGTAAAGCTCTTTGCCGTCCGCTCGCCAGCGGGGTTCCGTTCCCAATCCCTGGGAGACTTGCCACTTCGCTCCGGTCCAGGGAAATGGCGCCACGAAGATCTCGGGAATGCTTCCTGGCTGAATATAGGTGTAGGCAACCCAGCGACCGTCGGGGGAGAATGCGGCCTGGCGGCCCTCGGTGTATTTGATGGGCTTGTGATCACCAAGCTTATTATCGCCAGGCTTATTATTTCCATTCATGGGAAGCGCCCATAGAGTGAAGGCCTGCTCGTATAACAAGTAGCGGCCGTCGCGCGACCAGCTCGACACCGCGCCATATCCCGGATCCGTAGGCTGCGGAGAAATGCCGGCTCTCGGCGCTAACGACAGCACGATCTGTTCCGGCGTGCCGCCGCTGGTCGGCAAGACAGAAATGCTGGCCTGCTGGTGAGAAGTAAACGCGATTTCCTTTCCGTCCGGCGACCATGTGGGAGTGCGGCTGACACCGCTGTTGTAGGTGAGCTTGCTTCGTGTTTTGCCGCCAAGATCGTAGAGCCAGATGGCAGCCGCTGCCGAGTTCGCATCCGTCACCGCCAGTTTCTTCTCGTCCGGGGAAAGCTCCAACTCCTGGAACGCTCCCGGATCGCCTACCGTGCCCGTTGGTTTTCCGCTGCGGTCGAACCAGGTCAGAGTTTGTGTGCCAGAGGTCGCCCCGGAAACGTAGATCATCATCCCGTTGTCGGACACGCTGAGGTTCGCCCGCCACACCGAGCTGTCATACTGAACGTTTTCCTGAAGGACTTTCGGCTCGCCTGTGACCTTCCCCGCGCCCGGATCGAACGGCTGTGCCATGAGCGAGTTCTCTTTCATGAAAAGCAAGCGACCTGCCACATAAATGGCGTTGGACAGCGAACTGAACAGAAGCCGGTTTTCTTTGCCATCGAGCGAGGCGAAAAATACTCCAGTATTGGGCCCCACCGGTTGATCGTGGTTCACGGCCAGATACAGAAAATGCTTTCCATCGGGCAGCACGAACGGCCAGCGGTGCGAAGAGTAGTTGACGAAATCCACCTTGGTGATCGCGGTGGGTACCCCGCCGGTGGCGGGCACGCGAAAAATGCCGGCGTTGTAGTAGATAGCGGCCAGGATCGTGCCGTCGCGATTCCAGGTGCCGCCGCGCCCCAGCGATCCGTCACAAATGCTCACCGCCGATGCTCCGCCCACGTCGATCCGTTTCAACTTGTCGGCGGTAAAGAACGCGATGGAGCGGCTGTCGGGCGACCAGAACGGAAAGAAACCGCCTTCCGTGCCCGGCAAAGAACGCGCCGTCCCCTCATCGAGGGCGCGCAGATAGAGTTGCGCTCCATTGGCTCCGATTGCCCCGAAAACAATGTAGTGGCCGTTCGGGGAAATGGCAGGCGTACCGGAATTGTCGCCCGACAAATTGAAGTGTGTTTTTTCCGGAGCGTCGATCTCTGACCGCAACAGCGGCATCGGCCGCTGGCCGGCCATATAGGCGGCAACGATGGCTGCGACCGCGACTACGCCTAAGACAGCGGCAACAATCCAGGCCCTGCGCCGCGCCGGGGCTGCGAAAACCGGCGCCAGATTGGTTTGAGATACAGGTTGCGCTCCGGCCTGCGCAATCTCTTTGAGTTGCAGCTTGACGTCGTGCGCGGTTTGCCAGCGTTCATCGGGATCTTTAGCCAGGCAAATCTTCACCAATCGCTCAAACGCCGGCGGCGTCATGGGCTGGGTGGATGAGATCGCCTCTGGTTCCCTTTCCAGCACCGCCGCCATCGCGCTGGCGGCGGTCTTGCCGCCGAAGGCCCGCTTGCCGGTCGCCATCTCATACAGCACCGCGCCCAGAGCGAAAATATCGGAGCGCGCGTCCGCTTCTTTTCCCTCAACCTGCTCCGGCGCCATGTACTGGAAGGTTCCAATCACCGCGCCCTGCGTGGTCAAAGGATGACTTGCCATCGGCGTCGAGAGAGTCATCGTAAGGCTGGCGGAATTTGCCGAAGCGGTTACAACCGACGCTTTTGCCAGGCCAAAGTCCATGAGCTTGGCGCCGCCCTTGGTCAGCATGATGTTGCCCGGCTTCAGGTCGCGGTGAACCACTCCGCTGCGATGCGCCTTCTCCAAGCCGTCGCAGATTTCAATCCCGTAGCGGAGAACCTGCTCAATCGGAAGTGGACCTTTGGCGAGCCGGTCAGCCAGAGTCTCGCCTTCCAGGTATTCCATTACCAGGAAGTCGGTCCCATCCTGTTGGCCAACATCATAAAGCGTGCAAATGTTGGGATGGTTCAGCGAAGAAATGGTGCGCGCTTCCCGGTCGAAACGTTGTTTGGCCTCGGCATTCTCCGACATGTGCGCGGGAAGAATCTTGACTGCGACTTCTCGATCGAGTCGTGTATCGCGCGCGCGGTACACTTCGCCCATGCCACCCGCGCCGGCGCGCGAAAGGATTTCGTAGGGGCCGAGTTTGGTGCCAGAGGCCAGTGCCATAGGAGTTGCGTCATTATAGGGCAGGACTGGCCGGACTCACCATTCTGGTATGGCAGGTGGTCGCTCGCCAAACCGTCCCGTCTGGCGGGTCACCGTCAAGAGGGCAGAGCTGACCCGACGGCTCTTCGAATGGCTTTTTCCGCACCTTCCGGAAGGCGCACGGCCACAAAAAAGTCCTGCGGGTAAAGATAGTCCTCTCCCGACTCGTCGATGATGCGAATCTGGCGAAGCTTGGCGGCAGTATCATCAGAAATGACCTGATAGAGCTTGCGCAACTCGATCGACGCGGCGTATCCCTTGTTCTTCACGCAGACGACGAATTGTGGATTGGCTCGCTTCATTGGATTCTTAGAATGCGCTTGATTTTGAACTCCTTCGAGCCTACGCCGTGAGCCTCGTACCAGTGCACTTCGGCATAGCATATCGTACCATCGGTCAGTTCGACCTTCGCTGTCCCCTTGAGCTTTCGCCACTGGCGACCAGCGTAGAGCTTCCGTAATCGGCGGCGTTCGCGGATGCCCCTGCCTGAGGCAATCGTCTCAACTTCGGAAATGTCGCCAACGACCCGGAAGAACACCGAGTCATTGTATGCCCCATAATCCTGCAGTCGCGCCGAGAGTCAGATGTTACGGGTTCACCACCACTTTCCCGAACATCTGGCTCTTTTCCAGATATTCGTGCGCGGCGCGCAATTCGCTGAGCGGGAAGGTGCGGTCCACGACCGGCTTGATGCGGCCGGCGAAGACATGGCCGAGAGCCTCATACAAGTCCGCCATGGTTCCCATGTATGAGCCCAACAGCCGCATTTGGCGGGCGAACAGATGCCGCAGATCGATCGCCACATTCGGACCCGTGGTCGCGCCGCACGTCACCAGGGTGCCGCCCGATTTCAGCGACCGCACACTCTCATCCCAGGTCGCGGCACCGACGTGCTCCACTACGATGTCGACGCCCTCCTTATTCGTGATCCTGCGGACCTCGTCGGAAATTTTCTGTTTGTAATGATGAATCCCGTAATCGGCCCCTAACGCCTGCGCCTTCTCGAGCTTCGATTCGTCGCCGGCGGTGGTAATCACGCGGCAGTGGAAGAGCTTCGCAATCTGAATCGCCGAAGTGCCCACGCCCGAACCCGCTCCCAGCACCAGCACCGTCTGCCCCGGACGCACGCACGCCAGCGTCACCAGCATGTGCCACGCGGTGACGAACACCAGCGGCACGCTCGCCGCCTGATTGAAGTCGAGTGTGTCAGGAATTGGAATCACGTTCGCCCCAGGCACAGCGATGAGTTCGCAATTTCCTCCATCGACCGCATTGCCGATCACGGTGAACTCACGGCATTGATTCTGCAGTCCAGCCACGCACTTCACGCAATGTCCGCAGAAATGCATGGGCGCAACCAGCACGCGCTGGCCTGTCTTGAATCCGCCGATGTACTCGCCCACAGCGGCCACTTCTCCTGCGATGTCGCTGCCCAGAATGTGCGGCAGTTTGACGCCGGGCAATCCTTTGCGCACCCATATGTCGAGATGATTCAGCGCGCAGGCTTTCACCCGCACCAGCACCTGATCCTTGCGCGGCTCGGGATCAGGAATGTCTTCATACTGCAAAACTTCGGGTCCACCGAACTGATGAATGCGAACGGCCTTCATGAATAGTTCCTTTCGAAATGTTGCATCTCATATTAGGCGTGATCTGATTCCGTTTTGGGAATGGATTGCAATTTTTTTCTAGCCGTGTGACACGCATTAGCACCGCAAACCTGGTTTGCGGTTAGCATCAATCTTGGCAGGGCGTGGTCTAGAGGGCGTTGCCAGTGGGTACTGGACACGACTTGCCAAGTCGGTGAGTGGGCTCATCAGCCACTGCGGTTCAACTCCGCCGCCCTCTGTTCGTCCGCTCACCAAAGATCTCTTGACAATGAAATCTGCCGAGATCAACATAGAGGTGCTTGGCAGGTCGTGTTCTCAGGTCTACTGGTTTAACGCCTAAAGCCCTGGACTGATGACCCGGGGCTTTTGCTTTCGTTTGACTCCCGCTGTTTACCGACTGATAATCAAAAAGCAGACTTGCCCGTGGACATCTACGAACAAATCGTCGAACTGCGCCGCTCCGGCCGCCGCGGTGCCGTCGCCACTATCGTCAACGTGCGCGGATCGATCCCTTCCTTTCAGACGGCCAAAATGCTGGTCCGCGACGACGGATCGATCGTCGGCACCATCGGCGGCGGCTGCGTGGAAGCCGACGTCTGGCAAGCCGCCCGTGAAGTCATGGAATCGGAAAAGCCGCAAACCTTAAAGTTTGACTTGAACCAGGATCCCAAGTACGACACGGGCCTGGTTTGCGGTGGCACCCTGGAAATTTTCATCGAGCCAGTGCTGCCTCCAGCGTTACTTTATGTTTTCGGCGCAGGCCATGTTTCCATCAATCTTTGCCGCGTTGCTGCCAATGCTGGATTTGACCTGATCGTCACCGACGACCGCTCCTCATACGCAACCAAGGAGCGCTTCCCCGCCGCCCGCGAGGTCCATGCGCTCGAATTCGACGAAGCCATGCAGAAGCTCGACCCGCACGAGGCTTCTTACATCGTGATCGTCACCCGCGGCCACCGCGACGATATGCGCCTGCTACGCTGGGCCGTGCAAACTCGCGCCCGCTACATCGGCATGATTGGCTCGAAACGCAAGGTGATCGGAATTTTCAAAACGCTGCAGGCAGAAGGTCTGCCTGCCCATCTTTTCGATCGCGTCCACGCGCCTATCGGCCTGGATATCGGGGCCGTCACGCCGGAAGAAATCGCCGTCGCCATCACCGCCGAGTTGATCGCCGTACGCCGCCACGCCACCGCCGCCTTGCCGCACTTGAGCTGGTTCAAGGGCACCCGGGAAAGTCCTTCTGAAGAGGATGCAGCCGCGTTTGATCAAGCGGACCACGATCAGTAGTTCGGCGCACAAGACGGCACGAGCTTCTAAGAGCGCGCTTGATTTGAGACGTGCCAGCGTCACTTTGCCGGCGCCGGCTGCGGACTCGTCTGCGGCGCTGGTGCTGGAGTCGAGAAGTTTACCTTCGGCACCTGTTTCGCAGCCTCCGACGCGGCAAAATAAGCTTCGTTCGGCTTGAACCCCGCCCAGCCCGCAAAAATGTTGTTGGGGAATTGCTGGATGTAGGTGTCGTAGTCTTGCAGAGTATCGTTGTAGCGCTTGCGCTCCACCGCAATGCGGTTCTCGGAGCCGGCCAGTTCATCCTGCAGGCGAAGGAAGTTTTCGTTCGCCTTCAGATTCGGATAGTTCTCCACGACCACCAGCAGACGACCGAGCGCGCCATCGAGCTGGCCGTTGGCAGCGATCTTCTCCTGCGGCGTGCCCGCAGAGAGCAGGGCCGAGCGCGCCTTGGCGATGTCGTCATAGACGGTTTGCTCGTGCTGCGCATAACCTTTCACGGTTTCGACCAGATTGGGGATCAGATCGGCTCTCCGCTGCAGAACGATGTCCACCTGCGACCACGCGGCTTTCACCGCCTCGTTTTTCTTCACCAGTGTGTTGCGGGTTCCCACATACGTTCCAAACCCGATCAGCCCGACCAGCGCGACAAGCACCACGACCACCACCAAAACCACGATGAACACTTTCATAAACGCTCTCCTTCGAAAAAAAACTGAAAAGAAACTCCTGAGTCTACGAACCGCCGGGCACGTCTGGCGCGGCGATCGCATCGACCGCCGCTACCGCTTTCTCTACCGCGTCAAGATACGCGCCTACGAGTTCAC
>Ga0302326_10010663_pt1 | contig 19908 bp, 21 predicted proteins | sample Palsa_T0_3_FD_202264 | JGI IMG/M metagenome (GOLD analysis project Ga0302326, IMG submission 202264) | Peat permafrost microbial communities from Stordalen Mire near Abisko, Sweden - Palsa_T0_3 | ecosystem: Environmental > Terrestrial > Soil > Palsa > Peat permafrost | place: Sweden: Abisko...
AGCCAGGCGGCATACGCCGACTGCGGATCGGGCGGCTCATCCTTCTTGGGGTCGGCAGGCTTCGGTTTGGCGGGCGCATTGACGAAGACGTGCGCATGGTGGACGATGCGGCGATTGCCCGGACGCAGCTCAGCCGCCACGATTTTTGAAATATTTCATCCGAGCTAACGTTCGAGCACCAAAGGTTTTCCTGAATCCAGCAGTATCGCGCGAAGCCACGCTCCAATCGATTAAGCGCGGTTTCCGCATCCGCTGGCGTCACGTTGATTAGGGGCATCGCTCAATCCTGGCACGGCCCGCGGTATCACCTACGCAAATCCGCGTGCAATTGGGCGTTGCCCCCCACCGGTGCATCCAGATACTCGATCCACCCGTCCATCATCTCCATCTCGCTAGCCTCACCCCATCGCACGACTTTGGTGGGGTCGGGATTCAGCGGATTGTTCGGCGAATTATCGAAATGCGAAATGATGGCGATGCGCGTCCCCTTGGGTATGAACTTCGGATCGGCCATCCGGTAGGTGATCTGCCAGTTGAAATTGTAGTGCGGCACCAGCAGCAGCGTCTCCTTGCGGCCATCCGGATAGGTGGCTTCAAACCGCGAGTCCTTCCCGCGCAGATGCATGTGCGGCGTCAGGCTGGTCAGGTACATGTCCTGCTTGAATGTGTGGCACTCGGAGACTTCCACGTTCGGATCGCCGGCCGGGATGCGGAAGAAATAGTTCGACAGGTCCACGCGCTTGGCGACCTGCTTGGGCGGCTCCTTGGCGAAGATGAGGCCCACGGACGTGACGTCGACCTCCGGCTTCTTAGTCGCCTTGGAATAGTGGATCTGGAAGCCGAGGGTGGAGCCGGCTGGAATCTTGCGCGCGGTGCCTGCTGGATAGATGTCCGGCTCGCGGCCTGGAAGGTAGGAGCTGATCAGGCCCCAGCTTCCGAGGTTTTCGTCGCGCGGTTTGTCGCCGGGCCAATAGGAGTTGTCGTCGACGATGCAGCCATCGTCGATCACCGGGGCTTCGTAGCGGATCCACGACAGCTTGCCTTCATGCACCCGCAGCCAGGCGGCATACGCCGACTGCGGATCGGGCGGCTCATCCTTCTTGGGGTCGGCAGGCTTCGGTTTGGCGGGCGCATTGACGAAGACGTGCGCATGGTGGACGATGCGGCGATTGCCCGGACGCAACTCGGCCGCCACAATCCATCTGTCTTCGGTGAAATTGGTGGGCACATTGAAGTGCTCGTATTCGTCGGGACCATCGGCGGTCAGCGAATGCGGGGGGATGGAGATGATCAGGTCGGGTTTGCCGATGCGCCAATCGGTGGAGAACTCGGGCGGCGCGGGCAGCAGGTGCGGGTCGCCCTCGCGCGCGCCCTGGTCAACCCAGGCTTTGATCGTTGCGATTTCGGTGTCGCTGAGGCTCCAGTCGTTGGACCATTTGCCGTAGCGCGCGTCGGCTTTCCAAGGCGGCATCTGCCGGGTGAGCACCGCTTCGCGAATGGCCGCGGCCCAGGGGCGAGTCTGCTGGTAGCTGAGCAGCGTCATAGGAGCGACGTCATTCGGATGATGGCAGGTGGCGCAGTGCTGGTACAGGATGGGCGCGACGTCGGTGTACGTGACTTCGGCGCAAACGAGCGGAGCGAGCGAGCCGGCCAGCGCAAGAGCGCACAGCTTCATAACAACCTTCCTGTGAGAGCGTGGTAGGCACGGGCAGATTCGAACTGCCGACCTGTCGCTTAGGAGGCGACCGCTCTATCCATCTGAGCTACGTGCCCGCGATCCATTTCATTATAGCGTCGCGGCGCCGTCGCGCTTCAAACCTTTGCGGCCGATGTCGGTGCGGCAGTGCATGCCTTCGAAATGAATCAGGCGCGCCGCGGCGTAGGCGTTGTCGATAGCGGCGGCCAGGTCGGCGCCGGATGCGGTGACGCCCAGTACGCGGCCGCCCGCGGTTTCGAGGCCCGCCGGCCCCTGGCGCGTGCCCGCTTGGAAGATGGTGGCGCCCGTGGCCTCCGCGTCGTCGATTCCGTGGATCGGCTTGCCCGCGGTGAAGGCGCCCGGGTAGCCGCTGGATGCCAACACCACGCAGACCGATGGGCCAGGCTTCCAATCCAGGGGCGCATCGGGGAGCGCGCCGTGCGCCGCGGCCATGAGCAACGGAGCGAGGTCGCTTTGCATGCGGTGCAGGATGGGCTGAGTTTCGGGGTCGCCCAGGCGGACGTTGAACTCGAGCACCTTGGGGCCTTCGGCGGTCATCATCAATCCGGCGTAAAGGAAGCCGGTGAAGGCAGTGGCCTCGACGGTAGGCCGGATGATGCGGTCGAGGATGGCGCGGCTCTCGTCCGCGGTAAGGATGCGCGAATCGCAATAGGCGCCCATACCGCCGGTGTTGGGGCCGGTATCGTCATCGAAGACGGCCTTGTGATCCTGCGTGGGCGCCAGCGGAACCACATTGCGGCCGTCGCTAAGGACGATGAAGCTGACTTCCTCTCCGCGCAAGCAGTCTTCGATCACGAAGGGTGGCGTGAGGGATTCCAGAGCGGCCTCTGCCACGGCGTAGTTTTTCGCGATTACCACGCCTTTGCCGGCGGCGAGGCCGTCCGCTTTGATCACCATGGGGTAGGTGAAGCGGTCGAGGGCGCGGCGGCCCGCGGCGACATCCCGAGCCGTGGCGAAGGCGGCGGTGGGGATGTTCCTCTGCCGCAAAAAGTTCTTTGCGAAAATCTTGCTGCCTTCCAACCGGGCGGCTTCCGCGGTGGGTCCGAGGATGGCGCGGCCGTGCGCGCGAAACACATCCACCACTCCCGTGACCAGGGGCGCCTCCGGGCCCACGACGGTGAGATCGGCATCCACCGATTCGGCAACCGCCAGGTACGCGGCCGGCGACCCGTCGCCGGCGGGCAGACACTCCGCGACGTGCGCGATGCCTGGATTGCCCGGAGTTGCGAACACCCGCTCGACCTCGGGACTCTGTGCGATGCGCCAGGCGAGCGCATGCTCACGCCCGCCGCCGCCAATGATCAACACCTTCATAGCCGATACAATGATAACAATGCAAGAGCGGTATGACGTGGTCGTAATCGGAGCGGGACACGCGGGATGCGAGGCGGCGCGCGCCTGCGCCCGTATGGGATTGCGGACCGCCATGGTCACCATGAACCTGGATCTGATAGCGCAGATGTCGTGCAATCCGGCGATAGGCGGCATCGCCAAGGGGCACCTGGTGCGCGAGATCGATGCGCTCGGCGGCGTGATGGGGGAAGTCACCGACGCCGTGGGCATTCAGTTCCGGTTGCTCAACACCAGCCGCGGCCCGGCGGTTTGGTCACCGCGCGCGCAGTGCGATAAAAAGATGTACCGGGCGCGCATGCGGGAAGTACTGGAGCGCGAACCAAACTTGCGCATCAAGCAGGCGGAAGTTGCGTCACTGGAAATCACGGATGGCCCCGAGCGTCGAGCGACGGGCGTACGGTTGCGCGACGGGCGAACAATCGGCGCCGGGGCGATCATCGTCACCACGGGAACGTTCTTGAACGGTCTGGCGCACGTGGGCGAGATGCAATATGGCTGCGGCCGCAATGGCGAGGCGCCGTCGCAACTTCTTGGAGAGCAACTGCGCACGCTGGGGCTGCAGTGGACCCGCCTGAAGACGGGAACGCCGCCACGTCTGGACGGCCGGTCGATTGATTGGACCCGCTTCGAGCCGCAGCACGGCGATGCGATGCCGACGCCGTTCTCGTTTCTCACGGAACGAATCGACCGGGTGCAGGTGCCGTGCCACATTGCTTACACCACAGAGGAGACGCACCGCATATTGCGCGACGCCATACCTCGTTCACCGTTGTACAGCGGCCAGATTGAGGGCGTCGGGCCGCGATACTGCCCGTCCATTGAAGACAAGGTCGTCAAGTTTCCGGATAAGCTGCGCCATCAGATCTTCCTGGAACCGGAAGGGCTGGATACGAACGAAGTCTACGTCAACGGCATGTCCACCAGCATGCCCATCGATGTGCAGGTGGCGATGGTAGCTTCTGTGCCTGGGTTGGAGCGGGCGGAGATGATCCGGCCGGGTTATGCCATTGAGTATGACGCGATCGATCCGCGGGAGCTGAGCCATACGCTGGAGGTGAAATCGATTCGGGGGTTGTATCTGGCCGGCCAGATCAACGGCACGTCCGGATATGAGGAAGCTGGGTGCCAGGGGCTGGTGGCCGGAATGAATGCGGCGTGTGGGCTACAGGGCTTGGCACCGGTGATTATCGGGCGCACCGAAGGCTACACGGGCATCCTGATCGACGACTTGATCACGAAGGGCGCCGACGAGCCGTACCGCATGTTCACTTCGCGGGCGGAGTTCCGGCTGCATCTGCGTATCGATAACGCGGATGAACGGTTGACGGCTCTGGGCCGGCGGGCGGGATTGGTCACCGACGAGCGCTGGGAACTGTTTTCGCGCAAACAAAGCCAAAAGGATCGGCTTAGGGCGGCGCTGCAAAGGCATCCTCACGGTCAATGGCTGAAGCGCCCGGAGGCCTCGATCGGCGAGATCGGTCCTTGGGTACGCGAAGCCCTTGGCGAGGAACCTGTGCGTGGGCTGCTCACCACGGTCGAAACCGAGGTGAAGTATAACGGCTACATTGCGCAGCAGGAGCGCCAAATCGAGCGGCTGAAGGGCGCCGAGCGACGGCCTATTCCGGATTCGTTTGGTTTTGGCATCCCGGGCTTATCGCGCGAGATTCGTGAGAAGCTGGAGCGCGTGCGTCCGGGGACACTTGGCCAAGCCGCGCGGATTCCGGGAGTTACGCCGGCCGCGATCGCGATTTTGGATGTTTATTTGAGTTTGAACCGTGTTTGCTGAACTGCTGCGGTCCAAGCTGGTTGGCGTTTGCGACTTATCTTCCGCGCAGATTGTGCGGCTGCAGGAGCACTATGAGTTATTGACTCGCTGGAATCGTACGGTGAACCTGACGAGCGTCCGAAACTTTGAAGAGGCAGTGGAGCGGCATTATTGCGAGTCGGTATTCGCGGCGTGTCATTTGCCGGCAGGCCCCGCTTCGATTGCCGACATCGGATCGGGGGCCGGCTTTCCTGGAATCCCGGTCGCCATTATGCGGCCGGAGGTTTCGGTCGTATTAATTGAGGCGCATCAGCGGAAGGCGGCGTTTCTGAAAGAGGCGTCGCGCAATCTGCCGAATGTTCGGGTGACGGCGAAGCGGGCGGAAGATTTGGCGGAGCGTTTCGATTGGGTTGTTTCGCGGGCGGTGCGGTATTCGGATATCGCTGGAGCACTAAGGAAATTGGCGCCAAATGCCGAACTACTCACTGGGGGAGTGCGGCCTTCCGATCTGCCCGGTTACGATTGGAAGGAACCTATTCGGTTGCCTTGGGGTGACCGCCGGCATCTCTGGATTGGGACCGCCTGTGTTTCACGTGAAACATGAGGGTTGCGCCGCCGTTTCACGTGAAACAGAACGCCTTGCGGTCCTCCAGAACAATCGTGCTAGCATGACGACTTGGGGAAGATCCTCGCCATAACGAACCAGAAGGGTGGAGTCGGCAAGACCACTACCGCTATCAACGTGGCTGCCGCCCTGGCTGCCAACGACCTACACGTTCTGGTGATCGATTCCGATCCCCAGGGCAACGCCACTACCGGCTTGGGAGCTACGAAGGATCCCTCCCGGTCCAGCTTGTACCAAGTTCTATTGGGTGGAGCCGAACTCGCCGACGCCGTAGTGCACACCGGATTCGAGGGCCTCGACTTGATCCCGGGAGACAAGAACCTCGTCGGCGCCAATCTGGAATTGGTGGATACGCCGCGCCGCGAATTCCGCCTACAGGAGAAGGTGCGTGCTGCCCGTGCGCAATACGACTTCATTCTGATCGATTGCCCCCCCGCGCTCGATCTCCTGACCCTGAATGCACTGATCGCCGCCGATTCCGTACTTGTGCCCATCCAGTGCGAGTTCTTCGCTCTGGAGGGTATCTCCGAACTGATGGACACCATCCAAAGGATTCGCGATTCCTTCGAACACCCACTTGAAATCGAGGGCATCCTCCTGACGATGTTCGACGACCGCACGAACCTCACACGCCAGGTAGCCGCCGACCTTCGCGATTTCTTCAGGGAGCAAGTATTTCAAACCGTCATTCCGCGCAGTATTCGCCTGGCGGAGGCTCCCAGCCACGGCCAGACTATCCTGGCCTATGACGTTCGGTCGCGCGGTGCGGAAAGCTACATTCGTCTCGCCAAGGAAATTCTGGATCATGAACAAAAACGTGGACAATCCGCGGCGGGCGCTCGGTAAGGGGCTCACAGCCCTGCTGCCGACCCGGCCCACGGTGCAGTCAGCGGTCGATCATCCCCATGCCGGCGAAGAGGTTTCACAGCTCCCCATCGAGCTGATCGAACCCAATCCATTGCAGCCCCGCCGGGTCTTCCACCAGGAGCGAATCGAAGAGTTAGCCCAGTCCATCCGCGCTAATGGCATCATCCAGCCATTGGTGGTACGACGGCACGCCGAACGATATCAATTGGTGGCCGGTGAGCGCCGCTGGCGGGCTGCCAAAATTGCCGGTGTTGCCCGTGTCCCCGTGGTAATCCAAGACATCCCCGACGAGCGGCTGCTTGAAATCACTCTCATCGAGAACATCCAGCGGGAGGACCTCAATCCGATCGAGGCTGCCCAGGCCTTTGACCGGCTCTGCCGCGAACTCCAGTTGAACCACGAAGAGGTCGGCCAGCGCACGGGAAAAGACAGGTCCACCATCGCAAACCTGATCCGTCTCCTGCAGCTCCCACCGGATCTGCAACAGTTGATCGCCGAGAGGAGGCTTTCAGCCGGGCACGCCCGCTGCCTGCTCGCATTACCGACCGCTGAACTGCAGAGAGAAGTCGCCGAGAAATCGGTAGCTCAGGGCTGGTCCGTGCGCCAAGTCGAACGGCTAACCCAGCGCATGATGGAAGACCGGAAGCCCAAGACGGTCAATGAGGTCAAAACCGATCCCAATGTGAAGGCGGCCATAGAGCAATTGGAGAGAGTGCTCGGTACCAAGGTGCGGATCATCGAGCGGGCCAGGCAGAAAGGCCGCATCGAGATAGACTACTACTCGCCGGAAGATCTGGATCGAATCTACTCCACGATCATTGGCGAAACAGCATAACTATTTTAGAATCTGTAATATAGAAGCAAGTTCGCTGCGAATTCCAGCCAACGGATCGGGAGCAAAGAGGTCCCGCTGCTGCCGCTCAGGCGGCTTCAACTTGTTGATTTTAGCCTCGTTACTGAGGGACTGCCGCGCGCCTTCAATCGTATACCGCTTGTCATACAGCAAGTGCTTGATTTTGAGCAGAAGTTCGACATCCTTGCGCCGGTACAAGCGGTGCCCCGTCCCAGATTTCTTCGGCGCCAGGCTCGGAAACTCGGTCTCCCAATAGCGGAGCACATACGGTTCGACGGCCAACAAACCGGCCACCTCTCCGATGCGAAAGTATAACTTGTCCGGTATTTCGGGCGAATCCTCAGGCACAGCCGGCTCTGTCATCGGTCTTTCGTCATCCTACCCCATATGCGCCGGGATTGTCATCACAGTGAGTTTGCCGCGGACCGCAACGCGTCCCTCAGCGCCTCCGGCAAGGCCTGTGCGCGGCCAGGTCGACCCACGCAAACCACCACGATGCTTCCGTTGGCGGCGACAGCATGGTCCTTCAACGCGGCGAATTGCAACGTATATGACGACGTGCCCACCCGCTTTACCGACACGGCAATGTCCAATTCGTCGTCAAAACCCACCGCCAACCGGTACTCGCATTCCACCCGCACGCGCGGGAACCCGACATCCGGCGCGTCGCGATAGCAGTATCCCAACGAGCGCAGAAACTCAATTTCCGCAGCTTCGAAATAACGCAGCATGGCGGTGAAATGAATTCGTCCGGAGGCGTCTGTGTCGGGAAACGCCACCCGCACGCGGTGTATGAAGTCTGGCATGGGATCTACTTTTCCGGCTTGGCGAAGGCGGTGTCGTCGAGCGGCGCGTTGTTCTTGATTTCGGAAAATTTAAAAATCATGGTGTTGTCCGGCGACCGCTGCTCGATGGTTCCGGGCATCTTCAGGCCGTCCACGTCGCGGTAGTCGCTATAGAGGACTTCGTATTGCACGATGCCATCCTCCAGCGTTACGCGCTCGAAATCCTGTTTCACCAAAAGGCCGCTCTCCGCGTCGAAGTAGAATTTCTCAGCCGGCCCGTTGGCGGGTGTGGCTTCAATCACGTAAACGGCGCGCCCGTTGACTCTGTCCGGGGCGGCAACCGCCATTTTTGGATATAGCTCCTTAAGCCGCATTTCGCGGTGAAATGCATGATCGCGCCGCGCAATCGTCAGGTCGGTCTTGCTCATGGCATGGGTGCCCGAGTCGGGATCTTTTTTCCAGCCGTTGTCGCCATCGAGTACCGTCTCCACGATACCGTAGCCGGGGATGTCCATCGTCAGCCGGTAGCTGCCCGGCGCCTTGGCCCACACCCGCGCCGCGCCGGTGACGTTGTCGTCCGGGATCTCCACCGTTCCTTTCATGGCGCGAGTGGTCACCTTTTCGTAGGCCGCCTGGCCGCCTAGAGCCTGCGCATACTTCTCCAGAATCTGATCGACGCTCGGCTCCGCCAGCGCCGGAACCGCGCCCGCGAGCGCCAGCAGCCATAATTGCCGGTAACTCATGAAACCTCCAGGGCAGCGGAGCACGCGGCCCACAGACTACAATAAATCTTTTATGCATCTACAGGAAGTCGTGGAAGCGGAAGGCCACCTGATCGACTCGCACGTGATGGAGAACATCTTCGATAAAGTGGTAGAGCATCACGGCCGCTTCGAAGTGGAACAGTTCCGCATCGGCCGCACCAACAGCGAGCCCTCTTACCTGCGCCTGAAGGTGGAAGCGCCTACCAGCGAACTGATGGCGCACATGCTCGAAGACCTGCTGGAGCTGGGCTGCTCGGCGGTGGATTCGGGCGACGCCCTGTTGCGCGTCGTGGAACGCGACTGCTGCGCGCCGGAGGATTTCTACTCCTCCACGAATCACCGAACGTTCGTGCGCTATGAGCAGAATTGGCTGGAAGTCGAGAACCAGCGGATGGACGCGCTGGTCGTGGTCTCCGATGGCCGCGCCTGGTGCCGACGTCTGCGCGACATCCGCGCGGGCGATCGCGTAGTGGTCGGCATGCGCGGTATCCGCGTGGCGCCCGAATCGAAGGAGCGCGACCGTTTGGCGTTCGCCTTCATGTCGAACGGCATTTCGTCGGAGCGGCAGGTGGAGACCGCCGTGCGGCAAACGGCCGCATTGATCCGGCACGCGCTGGAGCAGAAGCAGAAGGTGATCGTAGTGGCGGGTCCGGTGGTGGTGCACACCGGCGGCGTGCACGGTCTGGCGGCGCTGATCAAGGGCGGCTTCGTACACGCGCTGCTCAGTGGCAACGCGCTGGGCGTGCATGACGCGGAGGCCGCGCTGTTCGGCACTTCGCTGGGTGTGCGGCTGGCCGACGGCCGGCAGGAAGAACACGGCCACCGCAATCACATGCGCGCCATCAACGCGATTTATCATGCGGGCGGCGTGCGTGAAGCCGTGGCCGGGGGGCGCTTGCGCTCAGGCATTCTATATGAGTGCGTGCGGGCCAACGTGCCTTTCGTGCTGGCGGGCAGCCTGCGCGACGATGGTCCGCTGCCCGATACCATCACCGACATGAACACGGCGCAGGACGCCTACGCCGAACAGTTGAAGGGCGCCGGGCTAGTGTTGTGCCTGGGATCCATGCTGCACTCCATCGCCACCGGCAACATGCTGCCAAGCTGGGTGAAGATCGTGTGCGTGGACATCAACCCTGCGGTGGCGACTAAAGTTAGCGATCGCGGCACGGGGCAAGCAGTGGGAGTGGTGGCAGACGTTGGCATGTTTCTCGACCTGCTGGCCAAGACGGTTACGGCCCAGCCATGAAACGCGCTTACACCGACGAACACGCCGCGGCCGGCATCGATGCCGCGCTGCCGGAGATTGAAACCTGGCCCAACCAGTTTCCCGACTACGAAATCGAGATCGCGATTCCGGAGTTCACCTCCGTGTGCCCGAAGACCGGGCTGCCGGATTTCGGCAAGCTGACGCTGCGCTACGTCCCCGACAAGAAGTGCCTGGAGCTGAAGTCGCTGAAGCTGTATCTGCTGGCCTATCGCAATCTGGGCATCTTCTACGAGAACGTGGTGAACCGGTTCCTGCGCGACGTGGTGGCCGCGGCCAAGCCCCTGAGCGCCACGGTCACAGGGGAATTCACGCCGCGCGGCGGCCTGCAATCCAAGATCTCGGCGAGCTGGAGCAAACGTGGAAACCGATGAATTGACGGCCATCCTGCAAGAAGTCCGCGACCGGGTGCGGGCGCGGCATCCGGACGCCTCGGCCTCCGCCGCGGCATTGCCGCTGCCGGACCTGATGGCTCTGGTGCACGCGCGCGACGCCGCGGAAGCCAAGGTGGCGGCCATCGGCACGGTGAATCCGCGGCGCGGCGGGCCGCTGAATTGGCTGGTGCAGCAGTCGAAGAAAATGGTCGCGCGCGCGCTCGACTGGCACGTGCGCGAGCAGGTGGAGTTCAATCGCAATGTGATGGCTTGCGTGCAGGCCTCCCTCGACGCGCTGGAAGAGACGCGGCGCGCGCTGGCGGCGATGGATCGGCAATGGGGTACGATTCTGGCGAGTCTCGAAGCCGAGGTACGGGGCGAGGTGCAGGAACTGAAGGATGTGCGCTCCCATTGGATCGACTGGCGGCACGAGTGGGAACACAAGCTGGTGGTCAATGAGACCAAGCTGCTGCGCGGGCTGGCCGAACTGAACGCCGCGTTCCAGCATCGCGCCGGGCTGAGCGAGAGCGCCTTGCGGGAACAGATGGGTCTGCTGCACGCGAACTTCACCGCCGCGCTGGAACACAGCGGGATGGATATTCAGAAGCGCTTGTGGGCGGACCTGGAGCGCATCCGGCTGGAATACGAGCGCCTGATTCACGCCGAGTTGCGGGTGATCCGGCAGCGTGCCGCAGTGAGCGCACCGGCGGCCATCGCGCCGGCGGCAGCGCCGCAAGCACCGGCCGCCGCGCCACTCGAATTCGATTACGGCCGCTTCGCCGAGCGCTTCCGCGGTTCTGAGGAGTACGTCAGGGACGGCCAGCGATTCTATCTGCCGTACTTCGCGGGCCGGCGCGACGTGCTGGATATAGGCTGCGGGCGCGGCGAGTTTCTGGACCTGATGCGCGAAGCGGACGTAGCGGCGAGGGGCATCGACTTGAGCCAGGAATCTGTGGACCTGTGCCGCCACAAAGGCCTGCAGGCGGAGACCGCCGACCTGTTCACGTACCTCGCGGAACTGCCGGAGGAATCTCTGGACGGCGTTTTCAGCGCGCAGGTGGTGGAGCATCTGCCGCCGGATCGCTTGCCGGAGATGATCAAGCTGGCGGCCTCGCGGCTGCAGCGCGACGGCGTGCTGGCGATCGAAACGCCCAACCCCGAGTGCCTCGCGATTTTTGCCACGCACTTCTATCTGGACCCGACGCACACGCGCCCGGTGCCGCACGCCCTGTTGGCATTCTACATGGAGGAGTACGGATTGGGTTTGATCGAAGTACACAAGCGTTCTCCGGCAGTTGAGTCCATGCCGGCCCTGGCGGGTTTGCCGGAGGAATTCCGGGAGGCGTTCTTCGGCGGCCTGGACTACGCGATCGTAGGGAGGAAGTTATAGCCGACACACATGGCCGCGAGATCGAGATCAAGCTGGCCCTGCCTGGCGCGGCAGCGGGCCGCAGAATGCTGCGGGCAGCCGGATTTCGCGTTTCGAAACGCCGGGTTTTCGAAGGCAACACTCTATTCGACACCTCACGGGGCGCGCTGCGCCGCACAGGTCAACTGCTGCGCGTGCGCGAGGCCGGCCCGCTTGGTCTTCTCACATATAAAGGTCCGGAAGCCGAGGGCAAATATAAAGACCGCGAAGAACTGGAAGTCGAAGTCTCCGATCCGCACCGGCTAACCGAGATCCTTGGCCATCTCGGTTTCATCACCGGCTTTCGCTACGAGAAATACCGCACCGAATACCAGCGGCCGCGCGAAACGGGCGTGGTCACACTCGATGAAACGCCCGTCGGCGTGTATCTGGAACTCGAAGGCGCGCCCGGCTGGATCGACCGCACCGCGCGACGGCTGGGCTTCGCGGAATCCGCTTACCTCACCACCAGCTACTACGGCCTCTATGCGGACTATTGCCGCAATATGGGACTGCCGCTCACGCACATGACGTTTGCGGCTAGGCCTTCTTCCCGCGCCCCAACGTCTGAATCTCGCTGAAGTCCACGCGCCGGTGCTCATCCATGGCGAGGTTCGATAGGATCACCGCCGTCGAATCGTTCAGCCCGATTTCCAGGTTCGACTTCGGCTTGTGGTTGACCGGATCTTTGCAACACAAGAAAAAGTCTTCGAGCTCGACAGTCACCGGGTTGCGGTCTTCCTCCGGCGCCATGATGCCCTTGCTGTAAAGCCAGCGCCGCGCAAATTTGGACTCGCGCGTCAGGAACGAGTCGCCGGCGTCTTGCGAGTCTTTCGGCAGCAGCAGCGGGATGCCGCGCGAAGCCGCCGCCGTGGTCATGGTGGCGCCGGCTTGGAAAGTCGCCTTCTTGTCGGTGGACTTCTTCACCTCGGGTGCGCTAACCGGTTTGGGTTCGCGATACCAGAGCGCGGTGGCCGGATGGTTATCGTCGCCGATGGTGATCTCAATGGCGCCCGCGGTCCCCATGATCACCTCGCCGAATTCCTGGCGTTGCGCCTGCAACAGATCCAGATGCGAGCTGGTGCTGATGGAGGTGTAGATCAGCTTGCGGCCGTTGGAATAGACGTAGATCAACTGGATGTTGTCGTAGACGTCGCGGCCGTCTTTGAAAGTATCGATGCCGCCCACGCCGATGACGTATTCGGGCGGCGAGCCGAACATCCAGTCGGCCACGTCGATCTGATGCGAGGCCAGCTCGGCCGTGTTGCCGCCGGCGTACTCGCGATACATGCGCCAGTTGATCTTGCGCTCAAGCGAAGGGTCGGGCACCGGACGGCGCTGGTCCGAGTTGCGATGCCACTGGCCGCGGATGTGCGTGACGTTGCCGAGCACGCCCTGGTCGATCATCTGCTTGCAGGTCTGATAGAACTGGCTGTAACGGCGCTGGAGGCCCACCTGGAGCACCTGCTTGGGATGCTCGGCCACCAGGGCGCGCAAGGCGTGCACCTCCTCGGGCTTGTGTACCAGGCTCTTCTCGCAGAAGACATGCTTGCCGGCCTGCAGGCTGTCCTTGGTGATGGGAAAGTGCTCATAGAGCGGCACGGCGATGAGCACCGCGTCGATATCTTTGCGCGCCAGCAGCTCGCGGTAATCCTTGTAAGCCGCGGGATTGTTGCCGGCCGTGGCGACCCCTTTGGCCAGATTGACATCCCAGTTGTCGCACACGGCGATGCAACGGCCCGCGTCGGTTTCGTGGAGATGCTTCAACAGGTAGTTGCCGCGGCTGCCGGTGCCGATGAAGCCGTATTGCACCTGGTCGTTGGCGGCATGCACCTTCTGAATGAAAGGCGCGCCTTGGGCGGCGGGCAGGGCAGCGGCGACGGCGGTAACGGCGCTGGCCGCCTTCACAAAATCGCGGCGGGTGACATCGTTGTCTTGTGCCATGCGGGTTCCTTAAAGCGGAGTGTTTCCTCCAAATTGTAACATGTGAGGGGAGGGGGTTCCGGCGACTGTTCGGCGGACGGCGGCTGAGGGCTTGACCGGTTGGGGCGGGGTTGGGTGTTGTGCGTCCGGGTTGCGGGGGGCGGCGTGCGACAGTGGCAAAAATGCGAAAAGTGTCGCATTGTGTCGCATTCGTTGCGTGGCTTTCGCTTTTTCGCCGCCTGAGGCAGGTGCAGCGCTATCGAAAATTCGCGAAGCGTAATTTCTGTGAGCGTAGTGTTGCACTTTCGTTACTTCCGCTTTTTGATGGGCCACCGCACCAGAACCGCGCTCTGACGAAGCGTTCCGCGATTCATACTGAGAAATACTGAGACAAAGGTAGCACAGCGGCAAGCCGCGACCGGTCCGCTGCGGGTGGCGTGGATCTGTGTTCACAGTGGGTTACGAGGGTAGGGGAGGGTTGTCACCGCGGTTCAGCCTTGACACGACGCTGGCGCGAAGTGCGGGACGCGATGCATAGCCAACCAACGCCCCGAAACCTCAAGTGCTCGGGCCACATTCGACCAAACCGCCTTCCGCATCAAGGCCGCCGTTCAGGATCCCGCCTGAATACGCACTGTCATCCTTTGGGCAAGCCTTACGCGGAAGGTTTCCTTCACCTTCCGGCTCGGCTCGTCGACAAGCCCGCCTCCGCCAGATTTACACCATACCTCAGTGTGGGCGTAGCAGCACTCCATCGGCTGGTGCACAGGTTCGAAGTGGAACACTTTGCCATCTTGGCCAACAACAGGGGTTGGGAGATCCGATGATGAACATTCTAGAACTCCCCACCCAGCGTCCAGTTGCTTACCGTCGCAACAATCCCGGTGTAAAACGTCTTCCGGGGTGCTGTATTTTTCGCGATTGAAAGACTGGCGTGGGAATTTGAACGCTGACGGGAGCAACTGTCGGTTTTGGAAATGTTCCGCCCTGTAGCGCCTATACAAACGTTCCCCTTCGGTGAAGCTCGGATCATCAGGCGCATCGTTTCGATATCGAGGGTGTCCGGCTTCGTCCGAGCAAGGCATACTTCAGCCGAGGTATGCCAGGATCTTGCCGCCTATATCGGCTCGAACAATATCGCGCCCAACCTCAAGAACCTCCGTGTTGCCATGCCGATCGTACATCACGAGCACCTGGGATCCCTGGTTGTAGTTTTCAATATAGACAGTCCGATCGCCGGTCATGAAATAAATCGAAACGCCGCCCTCGGCAGACGGGACGATCGTGGACGGTAGAATCAGAGCGCCGGCGAGTTCTTCAAGGACTTCCTGGGATGCCCGGATTGCGGTCGCGCTGGGAGCCTCCGCTCCGTAAGAGTCCCAGTCCGGCTCCAGATTGGAAATTCGGTGGAGTTCCAATCCGGCATCGATACGCCCATACTTTAGTTTCAAGAATATGCTTTGCTCCTGGCGGCGCCACCAGTCTTCTAAGAGTTCCCCGATTCGCTCGTTGTAGTTCGGCGTCTCTACGCGGTGGATCGCGGGTCTGAATCGATCAAATCGGAACGTATCGCGTTCGGGTGGAACCTGGGCTGCGGTCATTAGCTGATTAACTCCCTGGTGTTATTGGTAATACAGCCTTCAAAGACCAAATTCTTTCGCAAGCGAAAAGTCTCCATCATGTTCCACACTTCATCATCCGACTCGAGTTTGAGGCCCTGGCTGAAAACATCAATATCGAGCACTATCGAAGCGACGTTTGGGCCGGGCGGCGGAACCATGGCCTCGTTAAGGATTAGCATGGCGCCCAGGTCCGCTTGCGGAATCTGAACTTGCAAGAAGAATCCTCCTACCTGTTGAGGCAGGTCGGATGATATCTCCGGGTACAGGCGGATGAAGTCTCGAAGGTCGCGCATCGGCATCGGAAGGTCTAGTTGGTTCACGTACCGGAGCCCAACACGGATAATGGGGAGTGGCCCGACGATCTGCCGATACGAGTTCCACAGCCTTTTCGCCTCGTCTCGAAGCTGTTCCCACGTTAGATATGGAGCCAGCCGGCTGAAGGTGAACCCGTTCACCCGAAACTGTACGACATGCTTCCCTTCGCCCCCGACGAAGGCATAGCCAATTTGGTCTTGTTTGGCGGTCGCGGTGGGCACTCCTCCCTCGAACTGGCCCCGCAGTTGGCCCATCATCACCTTTTGGGGTCCCGCATATCCTTGGGGCGGGGAGATCGATTTCCAAAAGTTCGCTAGGGTAAGCGACGAAGGATCCTCGATTTGAATGTAGATGATGGCCTCCTTGATAGGAGCTTGGTCGTAGTGTCTATTCTTCAGCCACGACATCCACGTTTGAGTTTCCATGTTGTCAACTGTATCAGTCTGACGGCTGCCGGGCAGCTTTCTTTATGCGAGCGGCTACAGCCTTGCGAGCAAGCTCACTTCGCTGTTCGGGCGTGAGTCTGGCCATCCGTTTCTTGCCGCCAATTTTACCACCGAGAGATCCTTGTTTGACGAAGAAGTTCCGAACATCTTTGGTAGTTTTGTTCTACTCACCTAATCTATCCTAACCCCCTCTGGATCATTTTATAAGCCCAATCCCTTCGGGGCATGGGCCCGGAACCGGTGGAGCCGCACGTCTTCGATTGCTTCGACTGCGTGCTGCCGTGGATTCAGGTCTGAGCAGGGAGCGGCAAAATGGCACGAAGGACACCGGCACCAGCGCTTCCCTCTGATGCAGAAGCGGTACTTGCCAAGGAAACGAGCCGGGTTCTCGCTGCGCGAGCGCGGACGGCAGAGCCGCTCCGGCTTCGCATACTCGACGATCCAGCAAAGGGAACCGTTCAGATCCCGGCCTCCGCGGTGCGGATGCTGATTCGCATTCTGGAAGAGATGGCGCGGGGGAATGCGGTCACGGTGATTCCTGTACGCGCGGAAATAACGACGCAGGAAGCAGCGGATATGCTGAATATTTCACGGCCCTCCCTAATCCAGCTTCTCAACGAGGGAAAAATCGAGTTTCGGCGGGTGGGCACGCATCGGCGGGTTCGATTTGACGCGCTGATGGCATACAAGCGGCGAGCGGATGCCGACCGGCGAGCTGCCCTTGCGGAACTGGCGGCCTACGACCAGGAATTGGGAATCTGAAGGCGGTGGCCGGGTTCACCGCCTTCTACGACGCCAACGTGCTTTATCCAGCGGAGCTTCGGAATCTGCTCATGTACCTGGCGCTCACGGGACTGTTTCGTGCGAAGTGGTCGGCGGACGTTCATGAAGAGTGGATTTCCAACCTGCTCAAAAAGCGGCCGGACCTCACACGCGACAAGTTGGAACGTACGCCATGTCGATGGACAAGCACGCTGCGGATGCGCTCGTGACCGGCTACGAGGATCCGATTTCCGGTTTAGGGCTCCCCGACCCGGATGACAGGCACGTGCTAGCGGCTGCTATTCGCTGCCATGCGGATGTCATTGTTACGATGAACCTGCGAGACTTTCCTCTCGAGCTCGCACCGGGCGCCGTGGCGGCAGCGGCACAGGATCATCGCCGAAGCCTTAAGAACCCTGCCAAGACCGTGGCCGAGTATCTGAAAACGCTTGAGAGGCAGGGCTTGACTCAGACGGTCTCGGTTCTTCGGGACTATATGCTCTGAGGCAGGAATCCCGGCGAGAAGATCCCGACTTGTTGTGTCCCTGATATCATCGCATAGCTTACTTTGCGGTGGGTAGGCCGAGGGATTGTTGCCGGCCGTGGCGACCCCTTTGGCCAGATTGACATCCCAGTTATCGCACACGGCGATGCAACGGCCCGCGCCGGTTTCGTGGAGATGCTTCAACAGGTAGGTGCCGCGGCTGCCGGTCCCGATGGAGCCGTATTGCACCTGGTCGTTGGCGGCATGCACCTTCTGGATGAAGGCGCGCCTTGGGCGGCGGGCAGGGCAGCGGCGACGGCGGTAACGATTCGCAATCTTGAGGGCTCGTTCGGCCGCGCCGACCCGCGCGCGCTTATCCAGATGGCGACGGGGTCCGTCAAAGCCTTCACGGCGGTCAATATTTCTTACCGTCTGCTTAAGTTCGCCGCGGCGAAACGGAATTGCGGCGATGTCGAACACAGTGACCATGGCCGTGCAATGAGGTGGCTCCACGACTGGGGTCAGGAACGATGCAATTACCGCAGAGGCAATAAGCGAGCGCGCGGACGGCCGGACCAATCAATCGTAAGAATAGCTCCGGAGTCTAACTCCGCAGCGCATTGGCTGATAGCTGGCAGCAGTGGGAAAGTCGAGGCCGTTCGTGACCAGCACAAATCCGTGGCGGCGCGCATGTTCGCAGATGTTTAATCCGATACGCTGATCGGTCCCAGAGTTGAGCAGTGCACAGCCTCATGGCCAGCCGCGGAAAGCGCCGCAGGCCAGCGTGGCGTCAGATCCATGCCGATCGGCAACCGCACTGGTCAGAATGCGGGAGACGAACCTCGCGTCCCTCTAGCTTAGCTAGCTAGCTTGATAGTTGCCCGGAGCAAAAACTGTTGCCGTGGTCTGCGCGGAGGCAGTGCCGGCCGCGACTAAAGAAAGTAGTACGGCTGCGATTAACGCGACCGTTCGGTGCCGTCTTGTCATTCCGATCCTCCTTGCCTACGAAGGCACACCCTTCCAAGCACGCGCCCAGGACTACCAAGAAGCACGGCTTAGCATGCCTGCCCGCTCCTCAGGATTATACACCGGGGTTGGTGCCCGCGCACGCGAGGTCCCATGAATCCTAAAGAATTGGACGTACCAAAACCCTTGGCGCGGGTCAACGTCACCGGTACCGCGTGAAATCTGCCCGCCTGTTCGATTTTAAGGGGAAAGTTTCGGGCCCACTCGTCCCACTGCGGGGACTTGGCAAGTTCGCGACGCCGTTCCTCAGCTTCGTCGAAATGAAGCAGCAGGCTTAGCCACAGATGCGCGGGCCGCTGAAAGGCCTTCTCAAGGGCGAGCGCGGTCGGTGGCGCGATCGGCGCCTTCGCATTGCAGATCTCGCTGATGGTCTTCGACGTGAGGCCGGTGCGGCGGGCAAGATCGCTTTGCGACCACCCGTAGAAGTCGAGGTACTCGAGAACCGTTTCGCCGGGATGCGGAACCGCGTTCGGTTTAAGACTGATGGATCTCCACCGTTGTTGTTCATCGGGATATTCCAACGACGTAGACCCGCTTGCTTTAAACAGCAGCCGATATGGCTGCTTCAGGTCGACGGAAAAGGTGCCCGCGCGCTCGCCCTTTAGCTCGTGACAGGCGATTCGAGTTTGGTTAATAGGAAGTGTCGGCGGGGTGGTAGAAGAGGTTCCTACCGTCGCGCCACCAAGCGCACCCGGCGCGACTCGATCAACGGCCGCTCCGACATCGCCTCATCCGTAATCGCAGCCTGCTCCTCCTGGTGGCGCCGCCCCGAGCCGGTCGCCGGGCTGGCGCTCTCCGGACGGCCGACGTACCGCAACTCGCGTCCCGTGGGCGTCAGCAGCGGCTGAAGCTGCTCCTCGATATAGCGGCGCGCGCCCATGTTGCGCGGCTCTTCCTGCGCCCACACCACTTCGGCGGTGAGCGGGTAACGCAGCAGCGTATCGTTCACGTCGCTCTCCGGGAACGGATACAACTGCTCGATACGCACCAGCGCCACGTGATTGGCCTGGCGCGCTTCGCGGGCGGCCAGCAGGTCGTAGTAGATCTTCCCTGAACAGAAGATCACGCGCGCGACCTGGTCCGGTTCGATGGCGATGGTGTCGGGCAGCACTTCGCGGAATCCGCCGCTGGTGAACTCAGCGGAAGTCGATACGGCCTTGGGATGGCGCAGGACGCTCTTGGGCGTGAAGACGATCAGCGGCTTGCGCATGCCGCGGCGGTCCGTGCCGCCATACATCTGGCGGCGCAGCAGGTGGAAATATTGCGCGGGAGTCGTGCAGTCGGCGATCTGCATGTTGTTGCCGGCGCAGAGCACCAGGAAGCGCTCGATACGCGCACTGGAATGCTCCGGGCCCTGGCCTTCGAAGCCATGCGGCAACAGCATCACCAGGCCGCTGGGCTGTCCCCATTTGGATTCCGCGCTGGAGATGAACTGGTCGATCATGATCTGCGCGCCGTTGGCGAAGTCGCCGAACTGCGCTTCCCACAGCACCAGCGTCAGCGGATCGGCCACGCTGTAGCCGAACTCGAAGCCCAGCACCGCGTATTCGCT
>Ga0302326_10010666_pt1 | contig 19907 bp, 15 predicted proteins | sample Palsa_T0_3_FD_202264 | JGI IMG/M metagenome (GOLD analysis project Ga0302326, IMG submission 202264) | Peat permafrost microbial communities from Stordalen Mire near Abisko, Sweden - Palsa_T0_3 | ecosystem: Environmental > Terrestrial > Soil > Palsa > Peat permafrost | place: Sweden: Abisko...
GGTGGGAGGCAACAGCAGGTCCTGCTCAGGAAGGTAGGTTCGGTAGCCCTTTGGCATAAAACATTATGTACCGGTTCTGTTTCGTTTGAACCCGCGAAGTTGGAGAATACTCGGACAGGCTCCTAGAATCGCTGGCCTCCCAGCAGTTTCCGCTGCGCGCCGCCTCCGTCGCGTCCAACTAATTTCTTTTCTTTTTTCTGGCGCGCTCTTGCTCCACCAGCGAAAACTGAAGCTTGTGTTCCACCGGATCTACGCGGTCCAGCATCACGTTCACCGTATCTCCGATGCTGAACTCGCGCCTGGTTCGCTGGCCGACTATCTTGCGCGTGTTGTCCTGAAACATAAAGCGGTCGCCCGGTAGCGTGTCGATGGGCACCAGGCCTTCGACAAACAGATTCTCCAGCTCCACGAAAAAACCAAACCGTGTAGTGCTCGTGATCAGCCCGCGGAACTCGTCGCCCACTTTGGCTTCCATGAAGCGCGCTTTTTTCCATTCCACCAGCTCCCGCTCGGCATCGGCGGCGCGCCGCTCGGTCTCCGAGCAATTGTGCGCGATCGATTCCAACTGTTCCGGTCCTAAAAGATCGCGCTTCCCTTCAAACGAGGCGTCCAGGAGTCTATGTACAATCAGATCCGGATAGCGCCGGATGGGCGACGTGAAGTGCGTGTAGCTTTTTGCAGCTAATGCAAAGTGACCCTTATTCTGCGCGCTGTAGCGCGCCTGCTTCAGCGAGCGCAACATCAGATAAGTCAAGATGCGCTCTTCCGGCTTCCCCTCGATCTGCGCGATCAGCTTCTGATAATTGCGCGAAGAAATCGACAGGCTGTCTTCGGCGATCACGATCGCCTTCCTGACCATCTTCCCATCGCGCCTTCGCATGGGCTGTGTCCGGAACCGTTTCACCGGCACTGCGCCGATTCCCAGCGAATAGCCGAAATGCGTCGCGATCTCTTCGAACTCCATCACGCGCTTGGGATCGGGCTTCTCGTGAATGCGAAATATCGATGCTATGTCCGCCTGCTCCAGGTGCGACGCCACGGCTTCATTCGCCGACAGCATAAACTCCTCGATCAGCCGGTGCGCGATATTGCGCGGGCTGCGCGTCACTCCGGCCATCTCGCCAAACTCGTCGAATTCGATCAGCGGCTCCGGCATATCGAAATCGATGGCCCCGCGCCGGATGCGTTTCTGGTTCAACACCAGCGCCAGCTCGCGCATCAATTCGAAGCGGGGGATCAGCGGTGGGTATCGTTCCCGCAACGCGGGGTCGCCCTCCAGCAGCGCATGCACGCTGGTGTAGGTCATCCGTTCCACGCTGCGAATCACGCCCCGCCCAAAACGCTGCGCAAGGATGTCGCCGCGCCGGTCGATCTCCAGCTCCACTGAAAGCACCAATCGATCCACGCCCGGCTTCAGCGAGCAAATCTCAGTGGAAAGTTCGAGCGGCAGCATCGGCACCGCGCGATCCGGAAAGTAGACGCTGGTGCCGCGCAGAAAAGCTTCTTCGTCTATCGGGCTGCCCGGCTTCACATAGTGGCCGACATCGGCAATGTGAACTTGCAGCGCGTAATTGCCGTCCGGCAGCCGATCCACCCAGACTGCATCGTCGAAATCGCGGGCCGTCTCGCCGTCGATGGTCACGATATCCAGTGGCCGGTAATCCCGTCGCCCAGCCAACTCTTCTCCGCGAATCACATTGGAAAAATCTTGCGCCTGTTCCAACACCTCCGGTGGAAAATGATGCGGGATGTGATGCTTTCGGATCATGATCTCGACGTCCACGCCGAAATCGTCCGGCCGACCCAGGATTTCGATCACGCGTCCCACGGCGCTGCCGCCATTTTCGGGAAACTCGAGAATCTCGACGTTCACTACCATTCCGTCCAGATCTTCGGCCGACTTCACGTCCACCGGTGTCACGCCCACGCGGTCGCGGCTCAGGGCGGCTGATGGCATCTCCATCCCCGCCGGAATCTCGATCCACTGCCGGATGCGCTCGTCATGCGGCGCCACAAAGTTTCCGCGCTTGCGAATGCGAAACTCGCCCACCACCGTCTGGTGCGCGCGCCGCAGCACCTTGACGATCTCGCCATCCGCGCGGCCATCGTTTTCGATCCGTGCAATGCGAACCACCACGCGGTCGCCATGCATTGCAGCCTGCGCCGATTCGCGCGGAATGTAAACGTCTCCCCGCAGGCCCTGGATCGGATGATCCGGAATGAGGAACCCATATCCGTCGCGGTGCATGTTCAAACGGCCCACTGCGTACTCGCGGCTAAGTCGCGTGACGACGAAGTGCCCCGATCGGACTTCCAGCAGCTGGCCGCGTTCCATTAAACGATCCAGCGCGCTCTCCAGTTCGTCGCGCGATGCAACCTTGGAGCCGAGTTCGCGAACCAACTGCTTGAACGTCGCCCGCGCGTGCGGAAGACGCGCGACGTAATCGAGAATGTTGCCGTCGGTCACTGGGACTTGGCGAATCCTGCGGGCGTCATCGGCAGCGATCGAAGGCGTGTGCCCGTGGCGTGAAAGATGGCGTTCGCAATGGCCGGCGCCGGACCGATTATCGGCGTTCCGCCCGCTCCGGCAGAAGGCAGATCCTTGCGATCCAGAAGCACCGTCTCAATCAGCGGCAGATCGCTGAACCGCGGAACACGGTATCTCGAGAGGCGCGGATTCAAAATGCGGCCGTTTCGGAACTCCACAGCTTCGAACAAAGCGCCGCCGATCGCCATCATCACCGAGCCTTCGATCTGGCTTTTCAAATGCCCCGGATTCACTATCGCGCCGCACTCCATGGCCATCAGAACGCGGTCTATTCTCACTCTGGGAGGCCCGGGCGTCACTTCCGCGCCGAGAAACTCGCTCGGCACGATTGAAATCTCGGCGCAGGCGGCCACGTAGCCGCCATTCTCCACGCCGCAGGCCAAGCCGAATCCGCGATCCTGTTCAGTCTTTGTTTTTTCCGATCTGGCTTTGTCCCATCCGAACTTTTCCGCCGCCGCCTGCAACACCGCCCGGAGCCGATCGTTTTTCAAATTCTTCAGACGAAACTCCAGCGGGTCCATCCCCACCGCCGCCGCCAGATCGTCCATGTGCGATTCTCGCGCAAAATGATTGGCCGTGGCCGCCGATCCCCGGTACGAGCCTTGCCGCAAAGGCGATTCGGTGGCGTGAAACTGCTCTGTGCGATGCGCGATCTCATACGGGCTCTCAATGCCCGCCGGACCGGAATTGTAATTATGCATTTCCCACGCGGCGATCAGGCCGTCCTTGGTCAGGCCGCTTCGAATGTCGATCACACCGGCCGGCCGGAAATAGCCCCAGGTAAATTCTTCCTCGCGCGACCAGATCACCTTCACGGGTGTGTTCGCCGCCCTCGCCAGGCGCGACGCCTCGACGGCTGCTTCGCCGGTGTTCTTGCCGCCGAAAGCGGAGCCGGTGTCGGGAACAATCACGCGCACGCGATCCTCGGGAATCTTGAACGCCTCAGCCAGTTCAGACCTGACGCCAAAAGGACGCTGCGTCCCGGTCCAAACCGTGAGCTTACCCTGGTTCCATTCCGCGACCGCGGCGCGCGGTTCCAGCGGAACATGCGCGATATACGCCACCGTGTACGTAGCGTCCAGGGTATGATCGGCTGTAAAATCGGCGCGCGGGCTTGGCGAGGCGGTCTTCTTCAAGGAATCGAACAGCTCCGCGCTCGAGGGCTGAGAATCGGCGCTCCATTCGGCGTGGATCGCACCCAGGGCCTTGTTGAGCGTCACTTCGTCCGGCGCCACCGCACCCACGAAGTCGCCATTGCGAACGATCAGTACATCTTGAATTTCGCCGGCCGCTTTGGCATCCAGCGATGCCAGCTTCGCCCGGAACGCCGCCGGCCGCAGCACGCGCCCATGCAGCATCCCTGGCCGCAGCATATCGGACGCATAGCGATGCGCGCCGGTAACCATATCGCGCGCGTTGACCTTCGGAACGGACGTGCCCTCCAGCTTCCACTCGCTGGGCGGCGTAACCGTTGCGCCGTCCACTGTCCTCATCAGTTTCTGCCCGCGGGTCAGCTCACCGAATCCCACGGACTCGCCGTTGGCATTGTTCTTCACCTTGCCTGCGGCCACGCTAATAGACGCGCGGTCCACCTTCCATTTGTCCGCTGCCAGATCGATCAGCGCCTCGCGCGCCGCCGCGCCCACCTTCTTCATCTGCGGCGCCATCAACGGCGTGGTCCGGCTGCCGAAGGTTCCCATATCGTAGGGCGTTAGATCGGTGTCGGCCATCACCAGCCGCACTCCGCTGATGGGTACGCGCAACTCCTCAGCCACGGCCTGAGCCAGCGAAGTTCGAATGTTTTGCCCGACCTCGGTTTTACCGGTGTAAACAGTCGCCACGCCATCCTCGCCGATGTGCAGCCATGCGCTCAATTCCGGGGGGCGCGCGTCGCCTCGAACCTCAGTCTGCGCATCACCCGGACGGTCTAGCGCGAGCATCAGGAGCAACCCTCCGCCGGTTAACTTCAAAAATTCGCGGCGTTCCAGTCCCATCTCAGGCACGCGGCGCTCCAGCGGCCAGCTGCACCGCGGCAATAATTCGCGGATAGGTCCCGCATCTGCAAATATGGCCCTCGAGCCCGCGGCGGATCTCGGGCTCGCTCGGTTGCGGCGTTTTCTTCAGCAGGCTGACGCTCGAAAGAATCATGCCGGGCGTGCAATAACCGCACTCGAGCGCGCCGGCTTGGATAAACGCTTCCTGCACGGGGTGCAGCTTGCCGTTTTGTTCCAGGCCTTCAACGGTCGTGATTTCCTTGCCCGCCACCGACGACGCTAGCGTAACGCACGATCGCACCGGTGCGCCCTCGATCAAGACAGTGCAAGCGCCGCACTGACCCTCGCCGCAGCCGTATTTCGCGCCGGTGAGCTCCAGTTCGTCGCGGAGCACCCACAGCAGCATGCGCGCAGGGTCAACCAGCAACCGGTAATGCTTTTGGTTGACGACCAGCTCCATGCTCCGATTTTACGCTCCGGAATCGATCCGCGTTGAGCCAGCGAAAACGAAACTGGCCTCGGTGTTCCTCAGCTCCAGCCCTTCGGACGCTCCGCTTTCTTGCGGCCCAATCGAGCGACCAGTTTATTCATCCAGCCGGACTTCGCGATAGCCTTTTCCAGGGCGAGATCCTTCCTGACGATGTGATGCAACTGAACGCCCGCCCGAAAGAGGCCGGGAGAAGTTTCCCGGCAGTGGCTGACCACACCCAGCGCGATGTTCCCCTCGCTCTGCACTGCGATATTGCTTTGTATCGGTAACGGCGCTGGCAGTTGGATTCCCAGACCTTCGCCGGATACGTCGATGATCCTGCATTCCTGCGGAGCATCGATGCTGATAGAAAAAGCTCGAGCCGGAAGGTTGACCGGAAATCGAGGCGTCCTGCGCAGCCCCATTTCATCCACGTCGTCAAACGACACGTGTGCTTCGTAACTGCTGCCGCGGGGCGAGCAGTAGAGGATTTCGCCGGGGAAAGAGCAAGTATTCAGCTGCACCGTGACGCGGGTGCCGGCGGCGATTTGATCGTCCAGAAGAAGAACCACTTCGCCCGGCGTGAAGTCCTGCACCACGGCCGGGAGCCCGAGCTCCCAGGTGTGAGCCGTCACCAGCGCTTTCATTTGAAGGCCGCGCGCGGGCCGGCTCTGAACGGTGGCCGGGCTAGTATTCTCCGACGGCGGCCGAGCTTCGATCTCTTCCGGCAATGGAGGCATACAAACTCGCTTGCTTACAAGCTAACATTTTTTGCGGGATTTGTTTAGGCCCACCGGGACCGACCGAGCGATACGACACGGGCGCCGAGCCGCGCGTCATGAGCCAGTTCTGTCTGAAAGTATTATTGCGGAACCTTCGAAGACGGCAAGTTCCAGCACGCGCGACGTCACCCCGGGATCGTCAGCCCCCGGCCGGTGAGCCTGAGTGGTTAGGAATTTGGAGAAGCGGGTGTACCGAACGGCAGCCCAATAGGCTTTAGCTTGCCGCCGCCGTCATCACACTGCCCACCCTGCTGAAGATTTTGCTGATGCTGCTGGACACGCCGGGCATAATCGCCCCTGCCGCAACCGCCACAAAACCAGCCATCAAGGCGTACTCGATCAAATCCTGTCCGTGATCGTCTTGCCAAATCTGCAGGTGACAGATCACGCTCAGGTACGTAAACCTAAGCTTATGTACCGTCTTCATCATGTTTCCAGCCTATCCCGTAAAGGGAGTACGAGAAATTAGGTTAACCCATCATAAAGACGCGAGAATCGCCCTAGGCGGCGCTGTCCCCTGGATAGCCCATAGTACCTTCGATACACGATTTCCCGCGCTTGGTCACTCGCCGTCCCCAACTTTTCTCCCATCCCCTCAATCACTTTCCCCCGCTCTTCCTGAGCCGGCCCCGCTTCCGGCCCTACCCTGGAACCAACTGGCATGGCCAAGCGTCTCAACCAGGCCGATCAGGCGCTCGCCCTGCTGTACCACGCGCGCGCAGCCACACCCTTCTTCTCGCAAGGCGGCCAGCCCTGCGCCAGCATTCCCCATAACATCGATTCCTGCCGCATACTTCCCCTCCGCTCCGCCGATTTCCGTGACTGGCTCAGCGCCAATTACTATTCCGAATTCGAAACCGCTCCCTCCACGCTCGCCCTCCACGCCGTTCTCCGCACCCTGGAAGCCCGCGCCCAAAACGGCGACTCGCCTGCTAAAAAAGTGGATCACCGCGTCAGCTTCGAAGGCGATCCCTTCGCCCCGTCCAAAATCTTGCTCGACCTGGCCAACCAGGCCGGGGAAATCCTGGAAATCACTTCCCAAGGCTGGGCCCTGACCTACAACCTGCGCCACTCTTTCCAGCGCGCCCCCGGCATGCTCCCTCTCCCCAATCCCCAACCCCTAAGCGTTAACCCCCTGGCCGGCTTCTCCACACTGTTCAACCTCACGTCGCACGAGCGAACGCGAGTGTTCTTCTGGTTGACCGCCGCGCTACGCCCAACCGGCCCTTACCCCATCCTGGTCCTCCGAGGTCCCGCCGCCTGTGGAAAATCTCTGCTCGCCCGCGCCCTCCGCACCTTGATCGATCCCTCCGCCGCGCCTCTCCGCTGCCTCCCCGTCCGCGATCGCGAGATCCTCCAGCTCGCCCCGCACAACTGGGTCCTGATATTCGATCATGTCCATCGCATCCCCATCAAGATCTCCGAGGTTCTGTGCGCCATCTCGTCGGGCGAAGCCATCGAAACCGCGCAGCCCGATAACCGCGACAGCGCCCTGGCCGAAATCGCACGCCCCGTCATCTTGATCGCGCCTCTCGATGAAGCCCAATCTTCCTGGACCCCCACGCGCTCGCTTTCTAACCGCAGCCTCACCGTCGATCTCGCGCCCATCGCCGCCCCGCGCCCGGAAGCCGCTGTCTGGTCCGATCTTGAGGATCTGCGCGCGCCCGTCTTGGCCGGTCTCGCCGATGCCGTGTCCTCCGCGATCCGCCATGTGCGCGACATCAATATTGGTCCCATCGCTCGCTTCTGGGATCCGGCTGCTTGGGCCACCGCGGCCTTTCCCGCTCTCAACCTCGATCCCGCCGCTATCGTCGACGCCGTCTCCGATCCGGAATCCATATGGCTGGGCGTCGACCCGCTTCGCGATACTCTCTACGCTCTTCTTCGCCCCAATCCCCTATGGTCCGGCGACGCGGCCGCTCTCTTAACCGAACTCCGCGCCATCGCCGGGCTCGCCACCCTCCCAAGCACCCCCCAAGGTCTCTCCCAAGCTCTCGCCCGCGTACCAGGCATCAGCGTTTCCAGAAATCACCGAACCCTGACCATTACGCGCATGACGCACCGCACCGCCAGCCCCAACCCTGATATCCCTATCTTCCCGAGTCGCGGCCTAAGAAGTAGCTAAACGCTCAGTAAGTGAGCTTCCACCGGAGTCTTATTTAAGCGCGCCAGCGCGAGGCCGTACCAGCGCAGTTGATGTTCGTATCGCGCGCGCTTGCTTCCACTTTCGGAGCCGATTTCCGCGTCGGTCTTGAAGTCGACAATGTGCCAGCATCCGTTTTCCTCGAATGCCAGATCGATCACGCCTTCCAGAACTCGGTTGCCCTCCAGCTTCAACAGAATCGGAAATTCTCTCCGGCAGAGCTTCGATTTTCGCGCTCGCTCAAGCAGTGGATGTTGCAAAGCCGCGGCTGCGGCTGCGCTGGCGTCTTCGATCTCTCGATCGGTGGCGCCAAGAATTCGGCCATAGACTTTGGCCAACTGGCCGATTCCCCTGCCGTCCAGCGCTACATCGCGAAGAAAGGTATGAACCAGGGTTCCAAATCGCGGACCCGACGATCGGCCGCTGGTCTTTTTAATCGCTTCCAACTTCACCGCAAGCGGGAAATCCGCTGGCCCTTCCGCCGCCTCGGTTGCCGTGAAAACATCAAACTCCTGCTTCGCTCCCGACGCATTCACCTTCTCGCGTTGCGCCTTCCACTCGCGATAAGCCAACCAGCTCGGCGATTCTTCTTGGTTCGAATCGTCCCGCAGGATTTCTTCCTGGCGCAATCCCAGATTCGCCGGGGGCGCCAGTTTCAAAACCCTCGGATCCCACCAAACCACTTCATGAGTCCCATTTTGCGGCGAATGCAATCCCGGCTGTACGGACGGTTCTTCCTGCGTGAAAAACGGCCGGTCCACTACCGAAGCATTTCCAAACTTGGGGCAGCCTTCAGCCGGCGTCGCATTTCGATAACGGTCGTTGGCCGGATAAATGGCTTTGTTCAACGGACTGAGCCAGCCATCGAGCTCTTCATCGCCGACGCTCGGAATCACCAGCAAATCGCGGGCCCGGGTGGCCGCCACATACGCTACCCGGACACCTTCGGCGCGCTCGCGCAAGCGTTCTTGGTCTTCGTGATCGCGCAGTTCCCAGGGGGCGCACCGCAGCAGCCGGGTTGCGCACAGCCGCTCGCGGGCATTCACGTAACGATCGGGGTCGCCGGCTGCGATGTTGGCTGTCATGTCGGCCAGAATCACCACCGGGAATTCGAGTCCTTTCGCCGCGTGAACCGTCATCAGCCGGACTCCTTCGGCGCCTTCTTCGAGCACCGGCGCTTCCGCCGATTCGGCTTTTTCCGACTGCGCTTCCAATTCCTCGACAAAGCCGCGAAACGAAACTCCGCCCGAAAGCTCAAAACCGCGGGCCAGGTCGGCAATTCGGTAAACATTGGCCAGTACTTGATGTCCAGCCGGCCGCAGCGCGAATCCGGCATGTGCCCGCGTGGCTTCGAGCAGCGAATTCACCGTATCGGCAATCGGACGTCGATTGCGGCCACGATTCAGACCGGCCAGCAAATCGAGCGCCTCTTTGATCTGCCTGAAATCTTCATGCAGGTCTTCGGGCAGCGTACGAAACGGATGCAGCCGCCCGATTTCGTGATGGAAGCGCAGCAGCAGGTTGTCGGCGATGGCGAACAGGGAGCCCTTGAGCGTGGCGAAAACCGACAGTTCGTCTTCCGGCCATTCGATGGCGGTAAGCGCAGCGCGCAACGTTTCCACTTCTTCGCGGCTATGGAACGATTTCGATCCAACCAGCAGGTGCGGAATTTCGCGGGCCTCCAGGCTCCGAACGTAATCGCGCGTAATGTCTTTGCCAAAATTCGTAAAGCGTCGAAACAGCAGGCAAACGTGCCGGGATGAAACGGGCAACAGTTGCGCAGGATCTTCGGGATCGCGGACCCTCCAGCCGCTTTCGCGCAGCAGCCATTCGACGAACGCAACAATGGTTTCGGGCAGGCATTGATCGATGGCCGCCCGCGAGATGCGTGTGCTTCCGTAAGGCTTCGGGGCGGGCAGTGCGATGATGCTGGGCTGTTTCGAAATCGCGGGTGTTGGTCCGTGCAGCGGCGCGTAAGCGGCCTGGCCGGAAACGGCATCGTCCTGCATTTCCGTTTCAAACGCGGCATTCACCAATTGCTGAATGGGACGCAACGCCCGGAAGCTGGTGGTCAATTGCACCATTCCGACGCCTCGTTTTTGCAGTGCGTCGCGAATGTCCCGGTACAAGACGACATCGGCGCGGCGAAATTTATAGACCGATTGTTTGGGATCTCCGACCACGAACAGTTTGCCGGGTTTGGGCGCGATTTTCATCCAATCGGATTCGGCGGGATGGTCCGCGGAAAGCAGCAGCAGGATCTCAGCCTGAAGCGGATCGGTATCTTGAAACTCGTCGATGAAGATGTGAGTGAAACGATCTTGCAGGTACCGGCGCACATCGGGTTTGTCGCGCACCAGATCGCGCGCCAGAAGCAGCAGGTCCACGAAGTCGAGTTTGCCGGCGCGCCGTTTCAAGCCATCGTATCGGTCCACCAGGTCCCACATTTCAGTGCGAAGAATTGCGGCGAGATCGGCGTCGGCGGCTTGATGAAAGGCTTCGAGCCGATCAAGCAAATGCCGGCGGGCCTGTACCACCTGCTCGCGCGGAACGCCGGCGGCAAAGAAGCCGGAGCCTTTTTGCGGATTCCGGTTGATATCGCGAATCAGCTTGATGAGCAGGCTTTCCAGCGCATCATAATCGCGAGCCCGGGCCGCTTCCGCACGCTCCATCCAGGTGACCAGCGCCTGTGCGGGCCGCAGCGATTTCACCAGGTTGTCGTTCAGTTTGGCGCAGCGCGAGGCCGCTTCCGCCATCAGACGCACTTGTTCCACCAGCTGGTCGATTTGTGCTTCGCGGTTGAATTCCACTTTGCGCCAGGGCGTCGGATGGTCGCGCCATTCAATCAGTTTCCAGGCCGCGTACTGCAGTTGCTCCAGCGGGGATGCGCCATCATACGAGTCGCGCCACGCCAGCCGGGCCAGTGCGCGGCGGAGCCCCGGAGCGCCTTCGCCGAGTTTGCGCTGCATCCAGGCGCGGAAAGCACGCTCGTAAATGCGGGAAGCCTGCTGCTCGGACAGTTCCTCGAAGGCCGGATCGACGACGGCTTCCACGGGCCGCTCGCGCAGAATCTGGGCGCAGAACGAATGAATGGTTCCGATGGAAGCTTCTTCCAAATGCTCGAGAGCGTGCTCGATGTTGGAACGTTCGTCGTGAGTTTTTGCGGTAAGGCGGGCGCGATCCAGCACCTGGCGCAGGCGCAGCTTCAATTCGCCCGCGGCCTTGTTGGTGAACGTAACAGCGACAATGCGATGGATTTTGGTCAGTCCGCCGGCCAGGACGGCGACGACGCGAGCGATCAGCTCGGTGGTCTTTCCAGTGCCGGCCGACGCTTCAACCAGGAGACTTTCAGCGAGCGAACTACGAATTCGGTCGCGAGCGGCGCGGTCATCGAGTTGCGGCTGAAACGCGCTAGTCATGGAGAATGGCGGATCTGGATCAGCGGATCCAGGCGCTCCGGCTGTTTCCGTTTCACGCGGGTCTCTTCGTAGGGACCGCATACAGCGCGGTAATCGCACAGCGCGCAGGCGCCAGGTTGTGGAGCGGCAGGCAGGAATCCTTCTTCGATAGATCGGTCGATTGTTTCGAGCACACGGCCGAGGCGTGCGCGCGATTCGTCGTTGAGCGGTATGTCAACGGCCGAAAAATCGCCGCGCTGGGTACAGAAAAAGAGCCGTCCCGATTCAACGGAGTGTCCCAATAATGTTTCGGCGGCGTGGGCGTAAAGCAGCGGCTGCAGGATGGCGCCGCCTCCCACATATTGCGGACGGTCCTTGGGAGCCTTGCCGGTTTTATGATCGGTGACCCTGAGCGCGCCGGTGGTCGCGCGGCGCTCTATCAAATCGATGGAACCGCGCAGACGAATGCCATCCCGAATCACGGCCTCCTGGTTCGTACTGGACGGATCGCGATTGGGATCGGGAGCGAGTCCGAAGCCGAATTCAAAATGCACGGGAAGCCAGTCGGATTGTGTCGCGGCTACCTGCTGCAACCAGCCGCGCAGGTCGGTTCGGAGATTTTCAATTTCACTTTTCCAGACGCGCGGGATGGCGGGCGCTAAATCGTCCTCGTATTGAGCGGCGATGCGATCGAGCACCCGATCCGCCAGATCGAGCGTCGCTGCCAGCCGATCGGTTGTGATGGGCAGCAGATGAGCGCCGCTGAGTGCGCGGAAAAGTTCGAACTGGGCCGAGTGGAATAGCGCGCCACGCGTGAGCGGGTCCATTTGTTCCAGAGGCGCCGGCTCCTGGCGCGGGCGCAATTGAAACACCGCCTGTAAAGCGAAGCGATAGGGGCAAGCGGCGAACTGTTGCAGCGACGACGGCGAGTAACTGCGATTGGCAAACCGGTGCGGGCGCAGAGCGGCGAGGGTGGCAGAGTCGGGATTGACGATGCCATCCGCGCCGGACCATGAGTTTCTCCAACGCAGCCAGCGGGTGCGGAACGATCGCGCAAGCGATTGGTTGGTCTGCATCAGGTAGCGCGCGCTTCCCATGGCTTCGGGGCCGCGCAATTTCAGAGCCGCCTGGAGCGCTGCAAGGTCGTATTCAGCGTCGTCGATGGCGTCGTGAGGATCGGCGGGCGCGGGCCAGTCCAGCCGGGAGGAGGCGGCGCCGGCGGCGCGGTCGCGAAACTCACGCAAGGAAGGCAGGCGGCCCTCGGCGGCGCGCGCCACTTCCAGCGCATAGAACGAAGGCACGCGCGCGCGGGATTGCGCGACATCCATGCGCGGATAGGAAACCACCAGGCTTCGAGCGGCCGCCGCTGCCGCCGAACGCAACAACATGCGTTCACGGGCCACGCGCACGTCCTGTGTATCCAAACCTGTGTCGAGACCCGCTGCCAGTGTGAGGCGCTGTTCGTCAAGCAAAAGCGGATCTTCCAGAGCGCGGCGCGGGAAAAGTCCTTCGGCGAGTCCCGGAAGAAAAACCACGTCAAAGCTGCGCCCGCGCGCTTCCTCGATGGAGCCCACCAAGACGCGGCCATAACGGCGTTTGGGCGGCTCGGTACGGAGGAAACCCAGGCGTTCCGAGAGCACGTCGTACACTTCGTCCAGCGAAGCGGGGCCGACGTCGCGCATGGGCTCCAGTTCACTCAGAACGCCGAGGACCGATTGGGGCTGGCGCAAAGCTATCTGCGCGAGTTCGGTGAGGCGATCGAACCATCCGCCCCACTTCTCGGAAGACGGCAGCGAGCCGAGCAGTTCAATTAGTGGAAGGGCGAAATGTTCCAAACGTTCCAGCTGCTGAATGCGATTGAGGAGGTGGGCGCGATGCGTGTCGTCTTGGTCTTCCAGATCGCGCAGTTGCGCTTGGAATTCGGCGCGAAGACCTCGCAGGCGGCGAGCCCAACGGTCGCTTCCCCCGATGACGGCAGCGTCCACCAGCAGCTTTTCCCAGCCGACAGGGACGTCGAGCGGAGCGGGCGTCGCTGATTCCGGATGGGGCGCGAGAGGCGCTTGAAAAATCGCCAGGATCTCGTCGTCCGCCGGCGTCCATTGCGGCGGGCGCGTTTGCGGGGAGCCATCGAGATCGAGAGGCGGCGTCTGGCCGAGCGAAAGATATTCTGCGAAACGCGATGCGGAGCAGCTTTCAGCGGCGCAGGCCAGCAGAGCCAAAAAGGCGCGGCCGCTGGGATCGGGACGAGCGGCGCCCCGGCTAAAATAGTGGCCGATGCCGGCGCGGCGCAGCGCCTCTTCCACCAGCGGCTGGTAAGGATCGACGTTGCGAAGCAGGATGGCAATGCGGTCGAACGGAGTGCCCTGTTCGGCGAGCGCGCGAATGCGGCGCGCAATTTCGACGCACTCGAAACTTTCGCCGGGGGCGGAGAAGAGCAGCCCCGGGTCGGGAGGCGCGGACGGCGGCGCATCGGAAGAGAAAAGCCAGGCGCGGACGCGGTCGAGTGTTCGAGTGGGCGGCGTGGTGTCGATGTTTTCCGCCGTGACGCCCAAAATTCGTTCCAGCGATGGAATGGCGTCATCGTCCGATGTGGCTGTGGCCAAAACGTTGGGCGAACGTTGCACCAGCGTTGTCAGCAGCCGCTGGTGAGCCGCGGATTCGACAGCCAGGCCGAGCAGAACAAGGGGAAGACGCGTGAAACGGTGATCGGCTTGCGTGGCCTGGTCTCCTGCTTCGACCTCTTCTGTTGCCAGGCGGAGAAGTAGCGGGAGATCGGCGATGGAGCGCCGCTCGAGTTCCGCTTCGTAGAGCGTGATAAGATGCGCCAGGTCGCCCGCCGGGGTCACATTTTGTAGACGAAGTTCCATGATAGTTTTCGCAACAGCGCGAGCGAACCCGGGCGTCTGAGCCACCGGGTGGAAGTAGGGCAATTGCTTCGCGGTTGCGGCGTTGTGAACAATCCGCGCTGCCAGGGCTTCGATGCCGAGCCGCGAGATGGGAGCAAGCGCGAGACGGCCCATGGGCTGTGCGGCGAGATGCGCGGCGAGTTGCGTGAGAGTAAGTGCGTGAACGCCCTGGCAGCCCGCCGGAAAAGCGCGGGCGGCGAGTTCGTTGGCGGCGGCTCGGGTGGGGGCAACGACCAGAATTTCGGTGTGCTCCGGTTGTGCGGCAAGGAATGCGGCGGCGCGCTGGAGCAGTGCGGCGTTGGACCGGGAGTGAACGAGCGCGCGCGGGGCCACAGACAATTATATTGGGTTGATTAAGGCTAGTCGGCGCGGAGGGCGGCCATCGGGTCGGTTCGGGCGGCCGCTAGAGACGGCGCCAGGGCTGCGACGACCGCGCATGATATGAGAAGCGCGGCGACGATGGCGATAGTCAGGGGATCGCGCGAAGAAATTTGAAACAACATAGAATCGAGCCAGCGGCCGATGAGGAGCGCACCCGCGATCCCGAGAGCGGCTCCGGCCAACGTGAACCGCATGGCCGAGCGGACGATCATGGCCGCGATGCCGGCGGGCGATGCGCCCAGTGCGATGCGGACGCCGATCTCCTGCGTGCGGCGGGCCACCAGGAAGCGGACCAATCCATAGAGCCCGCTGACGGCCAGGAGCAGCGTGATGGCCGCGAACAGGCTGAACAAAATGGCATGAAAACGTTGCAAAAGAGCGAAATCGCGGACGCGATCCTGCATGGTCATCACGTCGACGGGAACGGACGGTTCGAGGACGTGGATCTCGTCGCGCAACCAGGATTCCAGGAATTGCGAACGCAGATTGCTGCGGATGGCGACGGCGATGTGATGGCTGGTGACGCCGCGCAGCCAGATCGCTGGATACTGTTCGCGATCCAGATAGAATTCAGGATCGGGTGCGCCACCGAGTCCGGAATTGCGGACTTCGCCAGCCACGCCCACCACGGTGTAGGTTCCGGAATCGCCGTCGCCGAGGGTGATGCGCCTGCCGATGGGATCTTCAGCGGGGAAAAGCTTGCGGGCCAGCGATTGGCTCAGGACCATCGCCGGAGCGCTGTTTGTGCCCATGTCGGACGCATCAAAAGCTCGGCCTTCGAGCAGCCGGACATGGAACGTGCGGAAATAATCGGCAGAGACGGCGCGCCATGGCACCATACCGCCGACACCCTCCTGAAAGGGCGCACGCCCGGGAACGCAAAGAGCGAAGAATGGCATGGATCGCATGGGGCCGCCGGGAGGAATAGAGTCGGCGAAGGCAACGTCGGTGGCTCCGGGCTGCCGGCGAAGGTGTTGCCGAGTGTTTCGGAGAGGACCACCAGGCGTGTGGAGTCGTAAGTCGGCCCGAGCGTGAATTGCGCGGTGACCACATGCTCAGTGTTGATCCCGAGCGGGACGCTTTCGAGTTTCCACAGGGTGCGGAGCGTCAGGCCGGCGGCGGTCAACATGATCAGAGATCCGGCAATCTGAAAGGTGACCAGGGCATCGCGAATCGATGTTCTCGAAGGCGAAGTGGAGCGCCATCCGGCCAATACTTCGAGAGTAGGCTGTCGGAGAGCCGGCAGCGCTCCGAAGAAGAGGCCGCTCGCCAGGGAGAGCAGAGCGGCGCAAACGAAGATACGCGCGGAGAAGTGGGCTTCGGTGAGTCCGGGGATGCTGTTCGCGGAAGTGGCGAGCAACATTTTGAGGAGGGACAGAGCGAGCGCGCAGCCCAGCGCTCCGCCGCACAGGCTCAGGAGAATGCTTTCGGTGATAGCGTGACGAGCGAGACGCAAGCGGCTGGCGCCCAGAGCTTGACGCATGGCGAGTTCGCGCTGGCGGCTGGTGGCGCGCGCCAGCAAGAGACTGGCGACGTTCATGCACGCGAGCAAAAGGACGGCCAGAACCGCGAGCAGCAAGACCCAAGAGGTTTGACGGCGATCGCCGTTTTGCCAATCGCGGAGCGTGCGAACACCGATGTGGATCTCTTTGCGATAGGCTGGCGGAGCTCCCGAGATGTCTTTTTGCAGCATGGGATCGAGCGCGGCGACCGCTTGCGCGGGAGTCCAGCCGGGGCGGAGGCGGGCGAAGGTGCAAAGCGTGGTGCCGTTGCTGGGGAAGACTTGCGCGGACTCGTCTAATTGCTGGGGCAGGATGATGTCGAATGGGCGAAGCGTGGGCATCGCGAAATCCTTGGGGAGAACGCCGACGATTCTGGCTGGAGTGTTGTCGAGCGAGATGGAAAGGCCGAAGATGTTCGGCTGACCGCCATAGCGCGTTTGCCAAAGGTTGTACGACAGCAGAGCCACCGGGGGCGCAAGCGGCCGATCTTCATCGCGCGTGAAGTTGCGTCCGAGGATGGGGCGGACGCCGAACAGTGGAAGGAACGTGGATTCGACGCGGGCGCAGGCCAGGCGGGCTGGATTCGATTCGGTGAGATCGCAAGGTTGGTCGCCGGGGAACATGGAGGTGACCGCTTCGAATGCAGGGATCCTGTCGCGCCAATAGAGATAGTCGAACCCGAATTGAAATTCGCGGGCTTCAATCGGCGCTTTGAGTCCGTAAGCGACCAGGCGGGCTGCATTCGCGTAAGGGGCGGGACGAAAGAGCACGCCGTCGACGACGGTAAAGACGGCCGTGGATGCTCCAATGCCGAGCGCGAGGATGAAGAGGACCGTGAGGGAGAAGGCCGGGTTGCGAAGGATCTGGCGCAGAGCGTGGCTAAGATCCTGAAGGATGCTTTCGAGGAAGGGGGCGACGTGGACCTGGCGAATGTCTTCCAGGATCAGCGTGGCGTTACCGAACTTTCTGCGCGCGGCAGCCTGGGCTTCGGTGGAGCTGAGACCGGACTGGCACTCCAGATCGGCTCGCATGGCTAGATGGGATTTAATCTCTGCGGCGATGTCGGCGTGGACGCGGGAGCGCCGGAACAGAGTGTGCCAGAACCGTTTCATACATACCTCAGGACGCGCGTTACGCCCTTAGAGACGTTGTCCCAGTTCGATTCAGCATGGTCCAGGCGCTGGCGGCCGGCGGCGGTGAGTTTGTAGATGCGGGCGCGGCGGCCGTTTTCGGTTTGGGTCCAATTGGCTTTGACGAATTTGTCGCGCTCTAAACGATGCAAGGCGGGGTAGAGCGAGCCTTCCTCCACGCGCAGCAGTCCTTCGGAGACAGATTGAATATGCAGAGCGATGCCGAAGCCGTGGTTGGGACCGCGGGCCAGCGTTTTGAAAACTAAAAGATCCAGGGTTCCAAGCAGCGTGTCGGAAGAGCGGGCCACCAATACCTCCCTAGATATCTCAGTAAGACACCTAGGTGTACGATAGCACACAAATTCGCGGCGCGATAGACTGGTGTTTCGGGCACGTGATGAAAGTCCATTATCTATTGGCGCTGAGCGTTGCGGTTTCATGGGCGGGGCCGCTCGACGATACGCTGGCCACGGGACGAAAGGCGCTAGGAAACGATGGCGTGGCTACGGCCTGGAGGATCGCGCAGAAGGCCATCGCGGATGCTCCGGAATCGGCAGCGGCGCACGAATTCGCCGGCGAAGTCCGCTTCCGGCGCGGTGAATTCGCGGAGGCCGATGCGGAGTTCAAGGCCGCCATCGAGTGGGACCCTCGATTCGCGCTGGCATGGTGGGGGCTGGGACGAGTGGCCGAATGCGCTTCCATGCACCGGACGGCGGCCGAGGATTTCCATCGCGCATACGAACTGAATCCGAACGATTCGCGAATTTTGGCGGGGTGGATTGCCCGGCTCAAAGGTCAGGAACAGGTTGACGCTCTGAATCGTTACCGGGCGATGGGTAGCGCCGACCCGAAGGTGCTGGAGGAATTGCGGCAGCGCGGAGAGCTTGCCAAGGCGCTGAATGGCCGCGAGGCAACGGCCCTGGCAAGTCCTTATAAGACGGCGGAAGTCCCGCTGCGGGCGTTTGTGAGCGGAGCCACGCACATGCGCACGTTTGGACTGGAAGTGACGGTGAACGGCAAACCAGCGCGCTTAGTGTTGGACACCGGTGCGGCGGGAATCGTGCTGTCGCGTTCGGCGGCGGAGCGGGTGGGGCTGATGCGAGTGACCGATGCCACCGTGCGCGGAATAGGCGACAACGCGAAGCTGACGGGCGGTTACCGGGCGATTGCGGAGCGTTTTCGAATCGGAGACGTGGAGTATAGCGATGCCGTGATCAGCGTCGCGGACCAGAGCTTCGTCGGGATTGAAGACGGGCTGATTGGGTCGAACGTGCTGGACGAATTTTTGATCACGCTGGATTTTGGGGCGGGGAAGCTGCGTCTGGAGCCGCTGCCGGGTTTTCATCCGGGCCAGGAGTTTGCGGATCGCGCCGTGGTCCCGCAGATGGAGAGCGCGACGCGTGTATTTCGATTCGGACATTTGCTGCTGCTGCCGGTGCGGGTTGGCAATGCGTCCGATCGTCTGTTCGTGCTGGATACGGGCGCGGCCAGTACGCTGATTTCTCGCGATCTGGCGGCGGCGGTGAGCAATCTCAATCGAGACGATAAGACCGCGCTGCGGGGCTTGAACGGGCGGGTCGGCGATGTGTATCAGACCGGCAATCTGGCGCTGGAGTTCGCGGGATTCGAGCAGAAGAATCTGGGGATGACGGCGTTCGATACTTGGGAGTTAAGCCATCGGCTGGGCACCGAGATTTCTGGGTTTCTGGGGCTGCCGGTGCTGGACCTGTTTACGCTGACCATTGATTATCGCGATGGTTTGGTGAAGTTCGAGCGGAGGCCCTAGCGTTTTCGGCAGCGTCAGCCTCTGCCGCGCAGCCGGTCGATTTGACGGCGATCGCGCTTGGATGGCTTCTGCGCCGGCGACGTTTCGAAACGCGGCATCGCTTTGCGCTCTTCGGCCAGCTTCAGGCGCAATTCGCGGCTGGCTTCGGTCTCGCGGTAGAGCGTCTGCGCAATCGGGGCGGGGCCGCGCACATCGCTCAAAGCCAGCACCTCGATCTGAAAAACGCCGCTGTCGTTCTTAATTTTGAGCAGATCGCCGGCGTGAACATCGCGCGCGGGCTTCACGGATTGCCCGTTCGCTTCCACTCGGCCGAGTTCGCACGCGCGTGAGGCCAGCGAGCGGGTTTTGAAGAATCGCGCGGCCCACAGCCACTTGTCGATTCGGATGCCGGTCGCGGACACTGGGAGGTTTGGCGGCTAGGCGGCGACTTCCACGTAGTCGACCGAAGACTGGGGCCCGGCGAAATAGCCCGTCCCGGTTTGCTCAATGATCAACGGATAGCGTTTGACGTTCATGCAGAGCGGCCTTTTGAGTATAACGCTCAGGCCGACGCTGGCGTCGGCCGCGGTAGCCGCGCCGGGCAGCCCGGGGGACGGCCCCACTAGGCTAATTCCTCGATGAACTCGAGAAAGTTCTTGCCTTCAAGTCAACTTGAAGTTGTAGCATCATCCTGGAGGTAGTCCATGAAGCTCTTGCTGTTCCTGGCCATCGTCGCCATCGCGACGCCGTCTTTCGCCGAATCCCCTTCGCTTGCAACCGCGCCGCGCTCACCGCTCAGGCACGCAAGCGCCACTTCGATGAACTAAGCCCCGCGTTGCGAGCCCGCAAGAAGAGCATCCGCGAGCTGCGCGATGGCTTCGAGTTTGAG
>Ga0302326_10010667_pt1 | contig 19907 bp, 15 predicted proteins | sample Palsa_T0_3_FD_202264 | JGI IMG/M metagenome (GOLD analysis project Ga0302326, IMG submission 202264) | Peat permafrost microbial communities from Stordalen Mire near Abisko, Sweden - Palsa_T0_3 | ecosystem: Environmental > Terrestrial > Soil > Palsa > Peat permafrost | place: Sweden: Abisko...
CTACATACGGAAACTTCTGAAAGGAAATGGTGGGCGCGACAGGACTCGAACCTGTGACCTCCTGCGTGTGAAGCAGGCGCTCTAACCAACTGAGCTACGCGCCCGGTGTGGGGAACTTCTTCTGATTTTAAAACACTTTTGCCATTTTGGAAACTGCCACGGCTGCCCAACGCTTTTAGGGCCGGGGAGAAACGGCGCGATTTCAGCCGGAGTTGGCCGGCGCCAACGTGCCGTCGTGGTGACATCGAAGGCAGATCTGGTGTGAGCGGCTGATTGAGAGGAGGTCTCCGACGTTGTCGAAAAGAACTGTTTGTCTTTCGGCGATGGCTGTGACCCCTATGCGTATGCCTCTGCGCGCTCTGCCATCTCCGTGAGCTCGGATTTGGACTTTGCTTTCTCCCTGTCTCTGTACCTCAGCGGTGAACGAATGATTTCTCCGCTCGGGTTGACAATTTACCCAACCCGGACCATACTCAGGTAAAGTGTCTACCCAAAGACCGGAACGCCTGGAACTCCTGCAAGGAACGCTCGACCTGCTCATCCTGCGGACTCTGATCTTTGGCCGCGAGCACGGGCAGGGAATCTCCCGCGCGATCCTGCAAACTTCCGACAACGAACTCCTCGTGGAACACGGCGCGCTCTATCCGGCGCTCCAGCGTCTGGAAGCTCGTGGCTGGATCGCCGCCGAATGGGGCACGTCGACCAACAACCGCAAGGCTCGCTTCTACACGCTCACGAAAGCAGGGCGCAAGCAGCTGGTGCAGGAAACCACGCAGTGGCGGCGGATCGCCACGGCCATTGGGCGTGTTCTCGGTCCCGAAAGCGAGGAAAGCTGATGCGCAACCTCGACGATTTCCGAGAAGAGATTCGCGCGCACGTCGAACTGGAGGCCGACCGCCTGCGCGAGCAGGGCCTGAGCCTCGAGCAAGCCCGTGCCGCCGCCCGGCGCAGCTTCGGAAATGTGGCCGCCGTGGAAGAGCGCTACTATGAATCGCGTCGCTGGGTATGGCTCGATCTGCTGGCGCAGAACCTGCGCTTCGGGTTGCGCATGCTGAGGCGGAATCCCGGCTCCTCGCTCGTGGCCGTTCTCACGCTGGCGCTCGGCATCGGCGCCAATACCGCGATTTTCAGCCTGCTCAATGGCTTGATGCTGCGCCATCTGCCGGTGCGGCATCCGGAAGAGTTGGTGCTCTTCGGAAAAGGGGAATGGGGCGGAAGCGCGAACGTTCTGCCGAATCGCAACTGGCAGCTCTTCTCCTATCCCGGGTATCGCGACTTCCAACGCAAGAACAAGGTGTTTTCCGATGTTGCCGCGATCGATAGCATTCTTTTCACCACTCACGGCCGCGTTGCGTCCGCCGAGAATCTCGAGAAAGTGTCCGTGGAACTCGTGTCCGGCACCTTCTTTCAGACCCTTGGAGTAAATGCCGCTATTGGCCGCACTCTGACGGACGCAGACGATGTCCATCCCGGCGCGCACCCCATCGCCGTGGCCAATTACGCCTGGTGGAAGCGTCGGCTGGGCAAGGCGCCGTCCGTTCTTGGCACGCCGGTGACGATCGGGAAGACCACTTACAGTATTGTCGGCGTCACACCGCCGCAGTTCTTCGGCGCGATTGTGGGGCAATCGCCAGATTTATGGATTCCCTTGTCCATGGAGAAAGAAGTGTCGCCAGGCTGGAATGGCCTGGACCAGGATCTGTTTCAGTCGCTCTACCTTTTTGCGCGGCGCGAACCCGGGGTCAGCATCCGGCAGGCTTCCGCCAACGTGAACGTGATCTTCCAACAAATGGTACGGGCATATGCGGGCACCGAGGCTTCCCCCAAGGTGTTGGAAAGCATTTCCCACGCGCATGTGGAACTCACCCCGGCGGCTACCGGCCTGGCGCGCTTTCGGCGTCAATTGGCCGCTCCACTCGTGATTCTGATGTCGATGGTCGCCCTGGTGCTGATTATCGCTTGCGCCAATGTGGCCAACCTGCTGCTGGCGCGTTCCGCTTCGCGCCAGCGGGAGATTGCCGTGCGCATGTCGATCGGCGCTGGACGGCCCCGGCTGATTCAGCAACTGCTGATTGAAAGTGGACTGCTGGGTCTGGCGGGGGCGGCGTTGAGCGCGCCGGTCGCCTGGGTTCTTCTTCGTCTGCTGCTCTCGATGAAGTCGGCCCCGCCCGCTCTTCGCGTCGAGCCCGATTGGCGCGTGCTCGTATTTGCCCTGGCCATCACCCTGCTGACGGTGCTCCTGTTCGGGACCGTTCCTGCATTCCGAGCCACGCGGCTCGACCTGCCGGGTTCCTTGCGGGCAGGGCGGAGCGTCACTGGTGGCCCCGACCGCAATCGCCTGGCGCGCGGTTTGATTGTCGGTCAGGTCGCGTTATCGCTGGCAGTGCTCACCGGCGCGGGTCTCCTTTTGCACAACCTCATCAATCTGAGGAACGTGGACACCGGTTTCGACAAGCGCAATGTGCTCCTCACGGGAGTCGATCCCGCAGGGGCCGGTTACCACGAGGACGTCCGCCTCGAGAACATGATGGAGAGCGTCGAGGAGCGCGTCGACGCACTTCCCGGTATTTACGGGGCCGCTTTTGCGTTATCGGTTTTTGACGGCGGAGGCTGGACCGACTCGATCGTCGTGCCCGGCCAGCCGCCGCTGCAGCAGGACGTTACTCACAATATCGTGGGCACCCATTATCTCGAAGCGATGAGCATGCCGCTCATCCTCGGCCGGTACCTGACAGCGCGCGACGATCACGACTCGCAAAAAGTCGCGGTAATCAACGAAACCCTGGCGCGCACTTACTTCCCCGGCATGTCGCCGGTCGGCCGGACTTTTTCCATCGGAATGCAGCCCGATTGGCAGGGTCTCCAGGTGGTTGGCGTAGTTCGCGACGCCAAGTACATGGGCTTACAGGAGAAGCAGCAGCCGGCCGCATTTTATCCGCACGCCCAGCACTGGTCGATAGTCGGTAACTTCGCGGTCCGTTTGAGCGGAGATCCGAAGCTGGCCATTCCGGCGATCCGCAAGGCGATCGCCGACGTTGACCCCAATCTTCCGGTGGCCGATTTCACTACTCTGGAAGAAGTGGTCAATCGTTCGCTGGCAAGTCCCCGCCTGGTGGCGGAATTATCGAGCGCGTTCGGCGCTCTAGCCGCTCTTCTTGCCTCCATTGGGATTTACGGCGTGATGTCGTATGCCATTGTCCGGCGGACTAACGAATTCGGAGTCCGCATGGCCCTCGGCGCGCGCCGCGGCGATGTGCAATGGATGGTCCTGCGGGAGACGCTCAGGCTGGTGCTCGTGGGCGTCGGGGCCGGGCTGATGCTCGCGCTGATTCTCAACCGCCTGATGACCAGCATCCTTTTCGGCCTCGGTCCGGCCGATCCTCTGGCGATTGGGGCGGCAGCGGCGCTCATGATTGCGGTAGCGATTCTCGCGGGCTGGATTCCCGCGCGGCGGGCGACACGGATCGATCCGACAGTGGCATTGCGGTACGAGTAAACTCGTAGCTGGACTTTTGGCCTTGTCGTGGGGCATGCGTTAACTTGTCAGGCGAGCGGAGCTCGCCCGAACGAGTAAACTCGTAGGTGAATGCTGACGAAGGTGCTCTGCGCCGGAGCGCTCGCCCTCACATTGCCGGCGCAATCGATTGTTCCCGCCAAGGCGGGCCTGGTCTCGTACGCCAAAGAGGCTTACCTCGACGACCAGCTCGTGAAGATATCCCAAACGCGGTTTGTCGTCATGAATGAGAATGCCGTGTTGCGCACGGGTATCGGACGCGCCGAAGTGCTGCTCGGTCCCTGCTCGGCGATGTGGATCGATGAGCAAAGTACACTCCGCATGATCTCCTCTGCCTTGAGCGACGTTCGGGTCGAATTGCTCAAGGGTTCGGTGGTGGTTGCCACCGGCCAAATGGTCCATGGGACAAAGCTGACCGTGCTGCTCAAAACCTCGGTGGCGCTGCTCGATCCGAAAGGGGCCTACCGGTTCGATGTGGAGCCGGCGCGTATCAAAGTGCTGGCGGGCAGGACCACCGCGCAGTGGGCGAACCGGGCCATTCCGGTAACGGCTGGCCGCCTGCTGCCTCTGGATGCCGCGGAGCAAACCGGCAAATTCGACAAGCGCAGCGCGGACGCTTTGGAGAAATGGAGCAAGTGGCGGGCAGCTTACCTGTTCGAGCTTTCAGTTCGTCGGCGGGAGATCGGTCCGGAGCCGCCGGGGGATGCGATGGACCATCTCAATACGACCCGCAGCGCGCCGGCACAGAGAGAATCGCCGCCGATTCTCTCGCCGCCCACCTTTGGGTGCGGCGTAGCGCCTTGGTAAGCCGCGATCCACTCCCTGACCCACTCCGACCCTTCCAAGATACTTCGCGATCAACCCATTGCGGGGTTCCGTCTTACTGAGCCGCGGCCGCGAGCGAGCGTCGCCTTTCGGAGCGGTACTCCCTACTTAATTTCCAGGATGTCCTTTTCCTTCGTCTTCGCGGCGACGTCTATCTTGCCGATATAGGCGTCGGTCATCTTTTGAATCTCGTCGTGGGCCTTCTTGTCGTCATCCTCGGTGATCTTTTTGTCCTTCAGAAGCTTTTTCGACGCTTCATTGCCCTCGCGGCGCACATTCCGCAACGCCACGCGATGATGTTCGGCGGCCGCGTGCACCTTCTTCACCAGATCCTTGCGCCGCTCTTCAGTGAGAGGCGGGATGGGAAGGCGAATTACTTTTCCGTCGTTGGAAGGATTGAGTCCGAGATCGGACGTGCGGATGGATTTCTCGATTGGGCCGATCTGCGACACGTCCCAGGGCTGGATGGTAATGAGCGATGGCTCCGGCACGTGCAGGTTGGCAACTTGATTCAACGGCGTGGGGGTGCCGTAATAATCCACGCGAATGTGGTCCAGAATCGACAGGCTGGCGCGCCCCGTGCGGATAGCCGCCATCTCGTGCTGCAGATCGGAGATGGCCTTCTCCATGCGCGTCTTGATTTGAGTTTCCACTTCTTTGATGGAATTGTATGTAGGACCGCTGGTTGGTACCGGCTGTTGTTCAGTTTTCATTGCAATCTCCTAGTGAATCACCGTGCCTACGGATTCACCCATCGACATTCGCATTATAGCGCACGCATCCGAAATAAACCCTTTGGAATCCATATGTTTGTTTCGTTGGACGAAAAGGACAGCAGGGTGTAAAAGCACAGCTAACGGTACGCCGCGGGCTATCGCATCCACGGTTGACCTTCGGTTAGACCGATCGGGCCCGCCGCGTTAACCAATGCAGAAATCAACGGCGAAAACCGTCTAGTCATGCAGAACAACGTTCAGCAGTGAACTATGAATTTTCAGGCCGCCGTTGTACTCGATGAATCCGAGCTTGCGAAATCGGTTCATGAAGACGTTGACCCGAGAGCGGGTCGTGCCGACCATACCCGCCAGCGTTTCTTGACTGATTTTTGGAACGGCCGTTTGAGGTGCGTCTTCCTTCCCGAAGTTTGCCAGGATTAACAGCACTCGGGCCAGTCTCTTCTCACTGGAGTTAAACAACTGGTCAACCAAATCTTCCTCAATTTTGATGTTCCGTGAGAGAAGATGACCCATGAACAGGTTTGCAAAGGACGGCTCTTCTTGAAGTAGACGAACCACCACAGGCTTCTTCACCTTTGTGACGGCGCACTCCGAAATAGCAGCGGCTGTTCCCATCCGTACCTGTTGGCCTGCCAAGCATCCCTCGCCAAAGAAATCACCGTCTTTCAAGATGGCGACCACGGCTTCCTTACCTTGTTTTGAGACGACGGAGAGCTTCACCTTGCCCCCTTGAATATAAAAGAGTGCGTCGGCAGTGTCACCCTGGACGAAGATGCGGTCGTTGGCGCGATACTCGGTAATAGTCGTTCCGCTGCTGACCTTCGTAAGAAAGAGCTTCAGATCGAAAGCCTTGGCTGTTCTTTCCGCCTTCATACCAGTATTTTGTTTTCAGTTAGAAACTATAGCTCGCCGAATCGGCGATGGCAAGCGGCATCTCGGCAATCGCTCCCCGGTGGCCGTGGCTGGTAGATTGAGCTGGACGTGGATGTTTGAAATACCTATTTCTATGTTCCTTATTGAACAGACAGTTAGATTTGGAATTGATATCGTCAGTGAACGAAGGAATACAAACGGACGCATCGGCCTGGAGCCCTAGGGGTCCGGGTTGGATGGCGTTTCGCGCCTTGAAGAAACGGTTTCCTTGCCAGGTAGAAAGGGATGGGGCAAGGTCATCGTTCCGGGCGACGTCGGTAAAGAGGCGTTACAAAAAGCTCGTGAGTTCGACGGAATCATCGACCTGCTTGCTGTCGGATGTCGAAATACCCGATAGGACCGGGATTGAACAGGCGATCCAGTTGAACCAGGAAAGACCCGACACGAAAATACTGCCGATCTCCGGTCTCACTACTCGAATGCTGGTGCTAGACAACGGCCGGCAGTTCCTACCGAAACCATTTATGTCGGACATGCTCAGTGATCGGATTCGCGATTTTCTCAGTGACCAGCCGCCGATAAAGGAGCACATGGCGACGGGTGCTATATGACGGGCAGTTCCAAGGATCTCGGTAGAATCATTGCCTCCCTCCGTTCCGCAGTCTTGGAGATCGAGAGGTCGATTGCGGATCTTGAGCGGCAATCCGCGGAACTTAGGCTAAACAATGGCACTACCCAAATGGCTCCCGGGAAAAAATGCAGAAAGGCTAGCGCGTGAATGTGACGGCATGCGATCCGCAGCTTCGCGCCGAGGAGCAGTTCGAACGGGAATCCGAGGTTTGAAGCGATTCCGTTTCGGCGCCTCGGACGCAGCGGAGCAATCCGCGAGGAAACCATATCGGGCTGGAACTGCCGGATTCACCCTGCGTCACACGAAGAAACGATGACTAACGGCGTACCGGCGCCCTTTCTCCGGGCGGGCGAGCTAATGATTCTCCCCATCTTGAAAATATCGGACGAAGACAAAGCACCGTCGGCAGGCTTGCGGCAAACCTCAATCGATGTGACGGAGTTCAACGAAGAGCTTGAGAGAATAGTGGAGAGTATGATCGAAACTCTATTGCTCTACCACGCCGGCGGATTATCGGCGCCGCAAATCGGAAGAAATCTGAACCTCTTCGTCATGCGCACAGGCGCCGGCTCACAGAATAATCGCACAGTGCGAGTCGTCATAAACCCGAAGACCCTCACCGAAGCAGGCGAGGATATCGGCACACCGAACGAAAAGCTGGAAGGCTGTCTGAGCGTTCCAGGGGTTTTGGGATTGGTGACCCGCTGCCACGAAGTCGATTTCGTTTATTGCGACGAAAGCGGAAAGCACCACAGGGAATCGCTAAGCGGCAGGGAGGCCCGCATTTACCAGCATGAAGGGGATCATTTGCGCGGCGTCTTGTTTGTCGATAAAGCCAAGGCGTTTTATCCAATCGGGCATCGCTTTGCGGAAACTGACCGAATGCTAAGAGCCGCGGGGCGTGATTGAACCGCGGCCGCCCTTTGGGGGGGCTGCCACTATGCTGGGTGCGGGTTTGGGATACTACCCGCACTCCGCATGGGTGGCACTCTCGTGGGTTTGCCTAAGGCCAGTGACTTAGTACGTCATTTCAGAAATTCGGTAACGTATTGCCTGGAGTGCGGGCTGATGTCGAATTTCCACGCCCTCAGGAGTTCCGAGCCTCGCCACGGCGGGTGCACGTTCGGAATTTCGCCTAATCCTTGGCTAGAGCCACGCGGAGATTGGACTGGATTAAGCGCAGCAGCTGCTCCGCGCTCATGCTTCCGCTGTCGAACAAGCTGTTCAAGGCTAACCCGTCAAGAATAGCGCCAATTTGTGCTGACTGCGCCCGCTTCTGCTCCGGACCGGCGCAGGCGAATTCCGGAATCAGTTTATTGAGATCCGTTTCCACGCAGCGCGAGCACATCGCGGAATGGAGTTCCGCCAGGCGCTTCTGCTTGCGTGGATGTCGGATGGCGTAAAGCTTGAATTCCAGCGCGAGCAACATTCGCGGGCGGTCTTTGATCACGTTATCCAGGTGGAGAGCCAAAGCCCGGATCCGCTCTTCCGCCGAAGTGGCATCGCTCAGGTGCAGAGTGAACTGCTCCCGGTCGTGGGTGAGATTCTCCTCGAAAATCGCGAAGAAGATATCCTCTTTGTCCTTGAAGTTCGCGTAAAACGCTCCGCGTGTCTTGCCGGCCGCGGCGGCAATGTCTTCCACCCGCGCCAGTTCGAACCCGTCGCGGGCAAAGACCCCGCGGGCCGCATCGGTGAGGTGCTTCCTTGTAACAATGGCGCGATCCTGCTTCTTGGCAGCCACCGGTTGCCCATTCACCGATTGACGACGCTTTTTTGAAGCGTACATAGCGCTTTCAGAATCTCACAAAAGATACGTGGGTGTATATTTTTTGCAAAACAGGACTCAGGGAGGGGCAAATTGCATATCGTAATCAATCGGACATCCGCAACCCGGAGGGATAGCAGCGCGATTATCCTGATTCTTTGCTTCGCGATAACCCTTCTGTCTGGGTGCGGAGGCAAAGGCGCTGCCGCCGCGGCGCCGCCTGCCGGGCCCATGCCCGTGTCGGTGGTGCGCGTCCAGCAAAAGGACGTTCCGTTATCCGGAGATTGGGTAGGAACGCTCGATGGGTACGTAAACGCACAGATTCAGCCGCAGGTGAACGGCTATCTGATTCGCCAGGAGTATCGCGAAGGCTCGCAGGTATCCAAGGGCCAGGTGCTATTCCAAATCGACCCGCGCCCTTTCCAGGCCGCACTCGATCAGGCACAGGGTCAGCTCGAGCAGGCGCAGGCGCAGGTCGCCCAGGCGCAAGGCCAGGTGGGGCAGACTCAGGCGCAACTCGAATTGACCGAGATCAACCTGAAACGCGACACGCCTCTGGCGGAAGCGCGGGCCATCGCACAGAGCCAGCTCGATAACGAAAAGCAGCAGGAGGCGCAAGCCAAGGCATCGGTCAGTTCGTCGCAGGCAGCGGTCAATGCGGCGCAGGCCAATGTGGTGGCCGCGGGGGCCGCGGTAACCACCGCCAAACTGAATCTTGGATTTACCGAAGTGCACTCGCTCATCGATGGAGTCGCCGGGCAAGCTACCACGCAGGTGGGCAACCTGGTGAGCCCGCAGTCCGTTTTGACGGCCGTCTCCCAGCTCGATCCCATCAAGGTCTATTTCTCCATCAGCGACAACGAATATTTGGCGCTGGCGGATCGGGCCCGCCGCGCCGGCGGCGATCTCATACACGCCAACGTGCCGCTCACTCTCACCCTTTCCAACGGGCAGCAGTATCCGCGCAGAGGCCACATCGCCTTCGTCGACCGGCAGATGAATCAACAGACCGGAGCCATTCGCATCGCCGCTGCCTTTGCCAATCCGGGCGGAATTCTGCGCCCAGGCCAGTTCGGCCGTGTGAGCGCGCCAACCGAAGTCCGCCGCGGCGCCATTCTGGTACCGCAGATCGCTGTACAGGAGTTGCAGGGCATCCAGCAGGTGGACGTGGTCGGCCCGGATAACAAAGTGCACGTGGTGAACGTGAAGCTCGGCCCGCAGTTCGGCAAGGATTGGATTGTGGAGAGCGGACTGGAGCCCGGCGCTATGGTGGTCACCGACAACCTGCAGAAGTTGAAAGACGGCGTTCCAGTGGCCCCGCATGAGACTACCGCCAGCGCCGCGAGACCGTAACCATGTCGAAATTTTTCATCCGCAGGCCCATCGTGGCCATCGTCATCGCCATTATTACGGTCATCATCGGGGCAGTCTCCATGTTGACCCTGCCCACCTCGCAATATCCGGACATCGTTCCCCCGGAAATCCAGGTGCAGGCAATCTACCCCGGAGCTGACGCCAAGACCCTGTCTCAAGCCGTATCGACACCGATCGAGCAGCAAATGAACGGTGTAGACAACATGCTGTACATGTACTCGGTGAACGCCAACAACGGCCAGGCGACGGTATACGTGGATTTCGATGTCAAGACCAACTCGGACACCGACCAGGTGCTTTCGCAGCTACGCGTGTCGCAGGCGCAGGCGCAACTCCCCGCGCAGGTAAACGCGGCGGGCGTCACAGTGTTGAAATCGCTGACGTCCCCGCTGATGTTGATCGGCCTGTCATCGCCTGGCAACAAATTTGGCGCCGATTTTCTGACCAACTACGCCATCATCAATCTGCAGGACGAACTGACGCGCGTTCCCGGCGTTTCGCGCGTGCAGATTTTCGGCGGCCAGTACGCCCTTCGCGTCTGGGTGAAGCCCGATCAGCTCGCCAAGCTGGGGGTCACCGCCACCGAGATTATCGACGCGCTGCAGACGCAGAACAACGTCAATCCGGCCGGCAAAATCGGAGGCGAGCCGGTGCCGGCAGGCCAACAGTTCACCTATACGGTGCGCACCCAGGGCCGCCTGGTAACCCCGGAAGAGTTCGAGAAAATCGTCATTCGCGCGAATTCCGACGGCTCCGTGCTCTACCTCCGCGATGTGGCTCGCGTGGAACTCGGCACGCAGGTTTACGACCTCACCGCACGCTACAACGGCGCGCCCGCGGGAATCATGGCGGTATACCAGCTTCCGGGCTCGAATGCCGTAGCCACAGCGGAGGGCGTCAACAAGCGCCTGAAGGAACTCTCCGTGAACTTCCCCGCCGGCGTGAAGTACGACGTGCCGCTCGACACCACCAAGGCCGTAACGGCGGGCATTCACGAAATTGTCATCACGCTGGCGACGGCGCTGGTGCTGGTGATCGTAGTGGTCTATATCTTCCTGCAAGGTTGGCGGGCGACGCTCATCCCCCTAATGGCCGTCCCGGTCTCGCTGATCGGCACCTTCATTCTGTTTCCGCTCCTTGGGTTTTCCATCAATACGCTTTCGCTCTTCGGACTGGTGCTGGCCATCGGACTGGTGGTGGACGATGCCATCATCGTGGTGGAAGCTGTGGAGCATTTGATCGATGAGGGCATGAACCCGCGCGATGCGACCATCAAAGCGATGGAGCAGGTGGGAGGCCCGGTGGTGGCGATCGCGCTGATTCTCGCCGCGGTGTTCATTCCCACCGCCGCCGTACCCGGTATCACCGGACGGCTCTACCAGCAATTCGCCATCACCATCGCGGTGTCGGTGTTGATCTCGGCTTTCAATGCGTTGACGCTGAGCCCCGCGCTGGCGGCCATGCTGCTGAGGCCGAAGAGCAATGTGCGGCGGCGCGGTCCGCTGGCGCGCTTCTTCGATTTCTTCAACCGCATTTTCGGGTATACACAGAATAAGTACGTATCGACGGCGGGAGTGCTGGTGCATAAGTCGGGATTCGCCATGATCGTCCTATTGGGGATAGCGTTCCTGGCCGTATTCATGGCCGAGCGCATACCGGGCGGCTTTATCCCGCAGGAAGATCAGGGCTATCTGTTTGTCGCATTGCAATTGCCGGACGCGTCATCCCTGCAGCGAACTGACGAAGCGGTGCAGAAGGTAAGCGCAGCCCTCTTGAAGACTCCCGGAATCGAAGGCGTTGTGGGCGTGGACGGCTTCAGCCTGCTCACCCAGACACAGAGCACGAATAGCGGTTTCTTCTTCGTCTCGCTGAAGGACTGGGACGTACGCAAGTCGAAGGCCGAGAAGATCGAGGCCATCCAGAACAACGTGCAGCGCGAGCTCGCGGGCGTGTCGGATGGGCTGGCATTTTCCTTCCCGCCGCCCGCGATCCCAGGCATCGGTACTTCCGGCGGCGTCACGATGATCTTGCAGGACCGGTCGGGCAACGACGATCCTGGTTTCCTCACCCAGAACTTGGGCGCCTACCTCGGTGCGCTTTCCAAGCGGCCCGAGATCGCGGCCGCCATTCCTTCCTATCTCCCAGCGGTGCCGCAGTTGTATGCCGATGTGGACCGCGAGAAGGCCTTTACGCAGCAGGTAGACCTGAACAATATTTATACGACCATGCAGACGTTCATGGGCGGCTATCTGGTGAATTACTTCAACCGCTTCGGCCGCCAGTGGCAGACCTATGTAGAAGCAGAAGGCGACACCCGCACTAACATTCAGAACATCAACCAATTCTATGTGCGCAGCGCCAACGGCGGCAGAGTGCCTCTGGGTTCGCTGGTGCACGTCCGGCAGATCGCGGGGCCGGAGTTCATCCTGCGATTCAACGAGTACAACGCCGCGCAGCTCAACATCACCGGCGCTCCCGGTTACAGTTCCGGCCAGGTGCGCGCCGCTCTGGAAGAGGTCTTTCACCAGAGCATGCCTGTGACTATGGGCTTTTCCTATCAGGGCATGAGCTTTCAGGAGCAGCGCGCCGCCGAGGGTCTTCCCGCTTGGGTAGTATTCGGACTGTCTCTGCTGTTCGTCTTCCTGATTCTCGCCGCCCTCTATGAGAGTTGGACCTTGCCATTCAGCGTTCTGCTGAGTACCCCGGTGGCCATCCTCGGCGCGTACCTGGCGCTTAACCTACGCTCGCTGGAGAACGATATTTTCGCCACCATCGGGCTGATCATGCTGATCGGGCTCTCGGCCAAGAACGCCATCCTGATCGTGGAATTCGCGGTGGAAAATTACCGGCACGGGCAAAGCATTTCGCGGTCGGCATTAGACGCCGCGCGGCTGCGCTTCCGCCCGATCGTGATGACCGCCCTGGCATTCATCTTCGGCTGTCTGCCGTTGTGGACGGCAAGCGGATCTGGCGCGGTAGCGCGGCGGATTTTGGGGACGGTGGTGATTGGCGGCATGACGTTGGCTACTCTCATCGGCATTCTCATGATCCCGGTCACCTTCGCGGTAGTCGAGTACCTGTCGCACCGCTTGGCGAGAGGCGGGCGCGGCACCACCATGGACTCGATCCATCCGGTCGAGCCGCAAGGGGAGCAGGCATGAAGATCGCCACTGGAGTTCTGCTGACCGCGATTCTATTGGCGTTGTGCGGATGTACCGTGGGGCCGAATTATACCCGACCGCAGACACCCGCGCCCCCAACCTTCCGCGGGCCCGACAACACCGAGGCAGCCAGCACGGCCGGTTCGCTGGGCGACCAGGGTTGGGAGCAGGTCTTCCCAGGCCAGGAATTGCAGGGCCTGATCCACACCGCGCTCGAGAACAATTTCGATCTCCGCATTGCCGCGCAGCACATCCTGGAGCAGCAGGCGCAGGTGAGAATCGTGCGCTCGCAGCAGTTCCCCTCGCTCAGCGGCGGCGGCACGGGCATCGGTGCGGACTTGCCGTCGTCAGTCGGGAGTTCCATCGGCAGCCCGCTGGCGTTCGGCTCCTTCAGTCTCTCCGGTTCGTGGTCGCCCGATTTTTGGGGACTCTATCGCAGACAGACTGAGGCAGCCCGCGCACAACTCCTCGCCCAAACCTGGGCGCAGCGCGCGGTTCGCTTGTCCATCTTGTCGCAGGTCGCCGCCACCTATATCGAACTTCGCGCGCTCGACCGCCAGTTGGCGATCGCACAGGACACCCTCAAGACGCGGCAGGAATCGGTAGACCTCACATCCCGCTTGGAGCACGGGGGCGCCATACCATTGTCGGATTTGCGGCAGGCGGAGGAGCTGCTCTACGCCGCCACCTCGCAGATCCCACAACTTCAACAAAGTATACAGGAGCAGGAAAATGCGCTCAGGATCTTGCTCGGACAGGTCCCCGGTCCAGTGGCGCACACCGATCCCAAGGCATTGACGGCGCCTGCGCAGGATCTTCCAGCGGGCTTACCGTCGCAGTTGCTGGAACGCCGTCCGGATATTCAGCAGTCGGAACAGCAACTTGTTGCCGCCAATGCACAGATCGGCGTCGCGCGCGCGCAGTTCTTTCCACAATTCTCCATCAGCGCGTCCGCCGGACTGGGCGGCAATGAGTTTTCCAATCTCTTCGCGCTATCGGGCCGCACGATTTACGGCATCGGATCGCTAGCGCAACCGATCTTTGCCGGCGGCAAACTGAGGGGACAACTCCAGCTCGCGGAGGCGACCAAGGAAGAGATGGTCCTTAACTATCAGAAAACCATCATCGGCGCTTTCCGGGATGTCTCCAATGCCTTGGTCGCGCTCAATAAACAGCGCGCCACCCGCGAGCAGCAGGAAAAACTCGTCGCCGCGGCGGAAGACGCCACCCGCCTGGCCAGAATGAGATATCAGAGCGGCGCCACCAGTTACCTGGAGGTCCTCACTACCGACTCCACTTTATTCTCGGCACAACTGAACCTGGTAGAGGCGCAACAGGGCGAAGCTCTCGGCCTGGTGCAACTCTACAGCGCTCTCGGGGGCGGCTGGCGATAATTCGCCTCAATCTTCCGCAGTTGCGGGGGCGGTTTTCCTGGCGGCGGGTTACGCTTTCGCCGCGGCCTTCTTTGCTGCCCACCGTTTCTTCAAAGCGGCCACGATGGCGGCGCGGCCGGCTTTGCTCAGTGTCCTTTTCGCCTTGGCCGGCGCCGCTTTCTTAGCCGGTGTCGGCGCAGACTCTCCGCGGACCTTGGCCCATCTCCGCTGTTGGGCCTCTCTCATTCGCTTTAGTGCTTCAGCGCTGAACCTGCGCTTGGCCTTGTGAGCCGTGGGTTCTCCTGCGGAAGCGGCGGCAGGCGCAGGCCCGCCGGACAACGTGGCGCGCAACTCCGCGATCTGAGCGTCGATGCGCTGTTTCTGAGCTTCGAAACCTACGATTGCGGCTTCGATAATTTCGTGAGTGAACTTGGGTGTCGGCATTTGAGTGGTGATTCTCCCTTATTTTGGCACTTGTACCTATCTTGGCACAAATTCGACCCTCCAGTCATAGGGGCGTGCTAGTATCAAGGTATCAAGATGAGACCGGGATTTCACCACTGCATTGTTTGGCTCATCGTGTTATTCTTTGCCGCGCCGCTGGGATTCACGGGAGAATCCACCAACCCCAATCCGCACGAATACCAGCTACGCTTTTATAACACTCACACCAACGAGCGCATAGACATCGTTTATCGGCGAGGCGAGACCTACTTGCCGAAAGCATTGGCCGAACTTGACCGCTATCTCCGCGACGTACGCAGCGGAGAGATCCACCATTTCGATCCCCGCCTGTTCGACCTGCTCTATGATCTCACCTCTTCGCTTAATGATGCCGGCGGTGAGATCGACGTCGTCTGCGGTTTCCGTACTCCCGAGACTAACGAATTCCTACGAACCCGTAGCGCCCATTCGGGCGTCGCGGTCCACAGCCTGCACATGCAGGCCGAAGCCATCGATATCCGTCTATCGGGGGTCCCGACGTCGGCAGTTCGCGATGCGGCCCTAAACCTTCACCGCGGCGGAGTTGGCTACTATCACGATTCCAACTTCGTCCACGTCGACGTGGGTCCCGTCCGCCGCTGGTAGCGCGTTCACTAGGGGTACGTATAACCCTTGGCGAGAACCTGGTCGAGAGCCGCGTCGTGCCGGTAGATATCGTCGCAAAAATACACTAACACATCTTCGGGCGCCACCACGGTGGCATAGACGATTAAGACCGGAATCGGGTGGGTGAGGTTACCTGCTGGGCTGGCGCCGTCCGTCATGGCCGAGTGTATCCGGCCCGGTGTCCAATCCGGCTTGTTCCGCAGCACCCACGCCGTCAGGTCGGCCAGCTTGAGGCTGTTGCCATCTGAATCAACTCGGCGCGCTACAATTGGAGACATTTCACTTAGATGAGGGGAAGCATGAGTCGAATCGGCCCGCTGGTTTTCATCCAATTTATGGTCGCCTTTCCCCTGTTTGCTCAAGGCCTGCCGGTCACGCCTGCCGACCGGGCCGAAGGAGAAGCTTGGTGGGCGCACATCAAGGTGCTCGCCGACGACGGCATGCAAGGCCGCCTGACGGGCTCGCCGGGCTACTTGCGCGCCGCCAAATACGTCGTCTCGCAATTCGACGCTATGGGATTGCAACCGGCCGGCGTAAACGGCTTTTACCAGCCCGTGAAATTCGACATGACCCGCGTGATTGCCGACAAGTCTTCCATGACTTTAGTCGTCGACGGCCGCAACGATCCGCTGGTGCTCGGCCGCGACGCGATCCTCGGCTCTCGCGGCACACAGCCGAAGTCGGTCTCCGCTCCGCTGATCTTCATCGGGTATGGACTCCACCTACCCGAGGCCAAATACGACGATTTCGATTCGCCCGAAGTGCCGTTCGGCTCTATAAAGGGAAAAATCGTCGTGTTTATCAATGGAGGACCCAGCGATCTGCCCGGACCGCTGAAATCTTTTGCCCGCACGGCTCCGCTGGCGAGAGCCCTCGCCGACGCCGGCGCCGTGGGCTCCATTAGTATCCCCACGCCAAAGTCAATGGATTTCCCGTGGGATCGCGTGGCAGCCAACGCATCGCAGCCGGGCATGACGCTCGCGGCCGATCCCAGAGACGCCGCCGTGGCAGTCCGTCATCCCGCACTGGCTGATCTGCACGGAACGAGGTTCTCCGCCACCTTTAATCCAGCCGAGGCAGAGAAGTTGTTCGCCGGTTCCGGGCACACGTTTGCGGAATTGCTGGCTCTAGCCGACGCCCAAAAGCCATTACCGCGTTTCGATCTGAAAAAGAGCCTGACGGCATCCGTGACCTGCGAAAACACCAGCGTCGAGTCGCCCAATATTGTCGCCAAACTGGAAGGTTCCGACCCCTCCCTGAAAAACGAATACGTACTGCTGTCCGCCCACCTCGATCACCTTGGGGAGAGCGCGCCGGTGAACGGCAGGACGGTTTTCGCGGGAGCCATGGACGACGCTTCAGGAGTCGCTTCGGTGCTCGAAATCGCCAAGAGCTTCAGTCAAAACCGGGATCGCCCGAAGCGCTCCATGCTATTCGTCATTTTCACCGGCGAGGAGAAGGGACTGCTCGGTTCGCGCTTCTTTGCCGGACGCCCAACCGTGCCGGAGACGGCCATTGTCGCCGACCTCAACCTCGACATGTTCATGCCCCTGTTCCCACTGAAAAAGCTACACGTGCAAGGGCTGATGGAATCCACACTGGCCGAGGACACGCGCGCGGTCGGCGCGGCGCACGGTATCGAGATCGCCATGGACCCCGAACCGGATCGCAACTCGTTCATCCGCACCGATCAATACAGCTTCGTCCAGGCCGGCGTGCCCGCGCTCGCCATGAAGTTCGGCTGGACCGCCAACTCCCCGGAATACCGAGCCTGGAGGCAATGGCTCGCCCAGCGCTACCACTCCGTGGAAGACAATCTCTCTCAGCCCGTCGACACCGCCGCGGCGGCGCAGTTCGACTCGTTTCTCGGCGATTTGGCCCGGCGCGTCGCCAACAACGCTGGTCGTCCTCACTACGTGGAGTCGAGCTTCTTCCACCGCTTCGAAAGATAAGCGCGCCGGCAGTTAAGCTTTTGCGGCCTTCTTTGCGGCCCACCGTCTCTTCAACGCCGCAACGATGTTCGCTCTGCCGGCTTTGCTCAGTTTTCGTTTGGGCTTCGGCGCTTCGGTTGCCTTTGGCGCCGGCGCAGCTTCTCCTCGGACCTTGGCCCATCTCAGCCGCTGAGCTTCCTTCATGCGTTGCCGGGCCGCTGCGGAAAATCTCTTGCGCTTTCGTGGCGCCACTTCGGAGGTGCTGGCGGTATTAGGAGTGCCGCCGGTCAGCAAGGACCGGAGTTCGGCAATCAGGGAGTCGATGTGCTCCTTCTGTTTCTCGAAGCCGTCGATAGCGGCAGTGATGATTTCAGCAGTAAGTTTAGTTGGCATGTAAGCTCTTCGTACTATCAACCTTAACTCAATCTGGTCGAGTTAGGAAGATATTTGCCTGTCATCGCACACGTTGAATGATGCCAAAAAGAAATACATAAGAAAATCTGAATACGCGGCCAGGGAAATCATCAAGCCATGCCGCATCTGTCACTGGAATTTGCCCGGCTCTTGGCGCACCCGTGTGAGGTTGTTCAATCCCGTCACTGTGAGTGGATTGGGTGGGACGTTCGTGAGTGTTCTGGCCGCGATCGTCGCCCCGGTATGCTTATTGGACCGATACCTCTTGACCCGACTGACTCGCTAATGAGCCGCGGAGAACCGCTCTCTGACGTTAGGTAATTCGCATTTAGTGTGTGCCAATCGAAGTTCACCTTATGCGAGAGCCGCCCGCCGACTCAGACGGCGATATGATGAGGCGCTGCTAGGAGGGATGTCGTTCTTTCGCTCCGCAATGATATGCAAGTTGTACTCTCCGACCGCAGATGCCAGCAGCATGCACCGGGAACGTGTTGTGACGCCGGAGACATTGCTCTGCAACTGCAACGCTCTGCGCCGGCACCTATTCAGAGGGGAATCGTGAAGTAGAAGGTGGACCCTCCACCGAGCGCGGATTCGGCCCAGATCCGCCCCCCATATTGCTCCACGATACGCTTGCAGATGGCGAGTCCGATGCCAGTACCGGAGTACTCATCGCCTGTGTGTAATCGTTTGAAGAGACCGAAGATCCGCTCCGTGTACTGGGAATCGATACCGATGCCGTTGTCCGAAACGGAGAACAACCAGTGCTGATCCTGTTTCTTAGCCTCTACGCGGACTAGAGGCGGTCTCACGCTACGATATTTCAAAGCGTTTCCGATCAAATTTTGGAACAATTGCTGCAAGTGAATCCTGTGAATCTTGACCGGCGGTAGTACTCCGTACGTGATTTGCGCGGAACTCGCACGGATCGCGTTCTCCAGGTTCGCAAGGGTGGTGGCGATGGCTTCCGTGGCTTCGGCTTCTTCCCGTCCCTCTAAATTCTTGACTTGCGTGTAGGCAAGCAGATCGCGGACCAGCATCTCCATTCGCGACGCGCCGGCTTTCAAATAACTGAGCATCTCAAGTGCTTGCCCGTCGAGTTTATCGGTACAGCGGGCCGCCAGCAGCTCACTATAAATCTTGACCGCGCGCAAAGGCTCCTGCAGATCGTGGCTCGCCGAATAGCTGAATTGTTCGAGATCTTCGTTGGCCCGCCTCAGGTCCTCATTGGCCTCTTTCTGGGCGTCGATGTCGGTGGACGTGCCGATCCATTTGACCACCTCGCCGCGCTGGTTTCGGATGGGAACGGCGCTCACCAGATGCCACCGCAAAGTGCCGTCCGTCACGCGCAGGAAACGGCATTCAACGCTATACGCTTTGCCAGTGCGCAAACTTTCCGCGAACGCGAAATCGAGCGTCTGCAGATCCTCGGGCGGCATTTTTTCGCGAAATGTCTTGGCCAAGGTGGCTTGGAGATCGCATCCCGTCAGCTCCGTCCAGCGCGAATTGACGTAGTCGACCACACCGTCGGCGTCCGTGCTCCAGACCACTTGGGGCATGCTCTCGGCCAACTGCCGGAACCGCTCCTCGCTCTCCTCAATACGCTTGCGCGCGTTGACTAAATCGGTAACATTGACGATGTGAGCAAACACGCCGGTAATTTCGCCTCGATCGTCGCGGATGGCGTTATAAACGAAGTTGAGGTACACGTCCCGCAGGACGCCGTCTCCCGTAGCGTCTAACTGAATGAGCGCCTCCCTGGCGCTGAAGGGGATGCCGTATCGATAGACGCTATCGAGCAGTTGGACATAACCTTGCTCAACAACTTCGGGAAACACTTCGCGCACCGGCTTGCCGGAGAGCTGCTGCGCGGTGCGGCCCACCAGCCGCTCATACTCCTCATTGAAGGAGTCGAAGACGTGATCCTGCCCCCGCATGATCGCGACAGCGGCGGGAACCTGAAAGAACAGCTCACGCCATTTCTTGCGATCCGCCTCGCGCAGAGCTTCCTGTTCGCGCAGAGCGACCTCGGCGTGTTTCTGTGGGGTGATGTCGCGGAAGTAATTCGAAAGCCCGCCCTCGCGCGTAGGATATCCCCGGATCCGAAACCACTTGTCCCACGGCGCATAGTAATATTCGAACTCGATCGCAACCTGCTCGCGGACGGCGCGGCGGTATTCGTGCTCCACGACCGTTCCC
>Ga0302326_10010670_pt1 | contig 19898 bp, 12 predicted proteins | sample Palsa_T0_3_FD_202264 | JGI IMG/M metagenome (GOLD analysis project Ga0302326, IMG submission 202264) | Peat permafrost microbial communities from Stordalen Mire near Abisko, Sweden - Palsa_T0_3 | ecosystem: Environmental > Terrestrial > Soil > Palsa > Peat permafrost | place: Sweden: Abisko...
CCGACCAGGTGGTCTTTGCCGACACGGGAGCGGCCTTCGCCAGCAAGAATGTCGCGAACGGCCTGACCGTGACGATCTCGGGCATCACCGACAGTGGCGCCGATGCCGGCGACTACACTCTGAATAACACCACGGCGAGCACGAGCGCCAACATCACGCCGTTGGGTATCACGGTAGTGGGCGCCGGAACCAACAAGATATATGACGGAACGGTCCTCGACACGGTGACGCTGTCGAGTGTCGGCGTGCTAAGTGGCGATACAGTTAATTTTGCGAGCACGTCGGCGGTATTCGCCAGCAGGAATGTCGCCAATGGCCTGACCGTGACGATCTCGGGCATCACCGACAGTGGCGCTGATGCCGGCGACTACACTCTAAATAACACCACGGCGAGCACGAGCGCCAACATCACGCCGTTGGGCATCACGGTGGTTGGCACCGGATCCAACAAGATATATGACGGAACGGTACTTGACACGGTGGCACTCTCGAGTGCGGGCGTGCTGAGTGGCGATGCGGTCAATTTTGCCGACGCGTCGGCAGTATTCGCCGGCAAAAATGTCGCGAACGGCCTCGCCGTGACGATCTCGGGCATTACGGATAGCGGAGCCGACGCGGGAAACTATACCGTAAATAACACCACTGCGATCACGAGCGCCAACATCACACCTCTCGGCATCATGGTCACGGGCACCGCGGACAATAAGATCTACGACGGCAATAGCGGTGCCTCGGTTTCCGCGCTTACCAGTGAAGGCGTTTTGCCGGGTGACACGGTGAGCTTCAACGATACCGGCGCCGCCTTCGCGACCAAGAACGTCGGTACAGGCAAGGCGGTAGTGATTTCTGGAATCACCATCGCCGGCGCGGATGGGGAAGACTATGCGGCAAACTCCACAGCGACGGCGTATGCGACTATCACGCCGCTGGCGATCACCGTCAGTGGAACAGGCACCAACAGGATCTACAACGGCGGCGTCGCCGATATAGTGACCCTGGCCAGCGTCGGCGTGCTGGCGGGCGACCGGGTAACGTTTGACGATACCTCAGCGACGTTCGCCAACAAGAACGTCGGCATCGGCAAAACGGTACGGGTCTCCGGAATCTCCGCCGATGGCCCCGACGCTGGCAATTACACTGTCAGCAATTCATCCGCAATCACCATTGCCAACATTACTCCAGCGACGCTGACCGAGACTGCAACCCCGGCGATTGACGACGGAAGTAAATTGCCGAGCTTGACTGGTTCAATTAGCGGCTTCGTCCCAGGCGATACGCTCGCTAGCGCGACGGCCGGCACGTTGGTATGGCTGACCAATGCGCCTGCAAATCCGCCTTCGGGATTGTACGCCGTCGATGGAGCCGGACTGAGCGCCCAGAATTACGTCATCACGCAGGCGCCCGGCAATATCAGCGCCCTGAGTGTCAACACAACCACGCCGAATGACTTTGGGCTCCTGGAGCTACCACTGGCGGACGACACTATTGCCACGCCCTACGGTGTTGGTTCCAGCGACTATCAAGCTAACAATACCGGCAACGCTCGCAGTGATTCGGAGCATGTCAAAGGCAATCGGCACCTAAGTGATTTTAGCGGCCACCTGGCGCTAGTTGTCATTCAAGGTGGCGTGAAGTTGCCCCAAGAAGACGTGAATTGACAGGCCGCAATAGCACACGCGTCACTCGTGGACGGCTTTACCTCCTTGTGTGTGTGCTGCTTAGCGCAAGTACCGGCGTTGCCGAGGCACAAACCGTACCCAACAGCGGAGAACTGTTGCAACAGACCCCGCGCTTTACGCCTGCTCCCCCAGGGTCCAACCCCGCTCTGACGATTCAAGAGGATCACTCCAGCAAGCTTGATTCCGGTACTTCTTTTCTGGTGAAGCACATTGTGATTCGCGGTAACTCATTGTTGTCGACGTCTGAGCTACATGCACTGGTGGAACCGAGCGAAGGTAAGCTACTGAGCTTTTCGGATCTCGAAAATTTAGCGGCGCGCGTTACCAAGAACTATCAGGACCGCGGGTATCTGTTATCGCGGGCCTACATTCCCGCGCAGACCATCAGGGATGCGACCGTACGCATTGAAGTGCTCGAAGCACGCTATGGGAATCGAGTGCTATCCAACAGCAGCAATGTGTCGGACGCCTTGTTGAAGTCATATCTTGCGCCGCTCAAATCGGGTCAACCGGTGGCTGAAGATTCGCTTGAGCGTAGTTTACTGCTGCTGTCAGATGTTCCAGGAGCAGTGGTAACCTCGACGCTGGCGCCGGGCGCGGCGCCCGGCACGTCGGATCTGCAAGTGACGGCAGCGCCGGGGGCGCCTTATACCGGATCGGTGACGTTGGATGATGCCGGCAACCGTTACACGGGACGGGCTCGCATTAGCGGCACCGCAGGCATCAATGATTCCTTACGACAAGGCGATGTGCTGAGTGCAACTGGGATGACCGCGGGCCCCGACCTTGACTATGGACGGCTTGGATACCAGACGATTGTCAGCAACGGCGAGGGCACTACGTTGGGCGGTGCCGTATCTAGCTTGTACTATCACCTGGAGCACGGACTCTCCGATTTGCATGCCGACGGCACTGCCGAGGTAGAAAGTCTTACGGTGATGCAACCATTCGTCCGCAGCACCGCAGGCAATTTATTTGCACAGGTTGGCTTCGATAACAAGCAGCTGCACGACGAAATCGACTCAACCGATATCCATACGGATCGGCGCACCGATGCCTTCAGCATGACGCTGGCCGGAGATCGTCGCGATGCCAGCGGCATCTTCAATATCAACACCGTCCTTACCCTTGGGCGACTGGAATTTGAAAACACTGCGGCCGAACTGGCTGACGCAGCTTCTGCAAGGACTCGTGGGGACTACGGAAAACTCACTTTGTCGCTGGCGCGACTGCAGGGATTGAGCGAATCGGACAGCCTATATCTTGCGTTCGACGGGCAACTGGCCAATAAAAACCTTGATTCTTCCGAACAGTTCTTCCTTGGGGGCCCAAACAGCGTGCGCGCCTATGACGTCGGATCAGTAGGGGGTGCTTTAGGTGCACTAGTGTCAGCCGAGCTACGCCACACCCTGCGTCTGCCGGTTCCGGGCGCCTGGCAGGCAATCGCATTTGTGGACAGCGGTGTTGTACGGGTTAACAAGGACCAATTCACTACGGGCGAGAACCGCGCAAACCTCTCTGGCGTCGGCACGGGATTGAACTGGATCGGAGCGGGTGGTTGGACGGCGACCGCCGCATTGGCTACGCCGATCGGAGGACGCCCGAGCCTGGCAGGCGACAGTAACTCCATGCGAGTATGGGTCGAGCTGAGGAAGACGTTTACTGCGAGCCCGGTAGCTCGATAGAGAGGTGTCACATTCTGCGCCCTACGCCGTCGCGCAGGCCTGCAGCGTCTGCTTGGTGGCTTCTCGACCGGCTGGGGGCTCGGTGAGCTATACCGGCGTCGGCGGTATTCTTCAAGTCCTTGAATGTGGCGGTTTCGCAAGCGCTTCCGGGAATTGAGGCAACGAGTCTGTGATGGGCCACCAGTTGGACTTTGATGCAACGAAGGCGTGAGCGATCGGCCGTGCCGACACGGGATCATCGATGAGCCCGACCCTAATGCGCAGCTTGCCGGGCAATGAGGCACGTGAACTGTAGATGGGCGAACCGCATCGCCTGCAAAAGACGCGCTTTTTCCCCGGCGAGGATTGATATTCCGTCAGTAGGCCATCGCCACTTGTGAGGACAAATGCGCTCGCTGCGATCGGCGAGTTTGTCGCAAACGGTGAGCCTTGCGCTTTGCGGCATTGTCGACAGTGACATATTTCTATAGGCGCAAGCTCCGCGGTAATGCGGAATTGAATTCCTTCGCACAAACAGCTTCCCGTGTACATGATGCCTCCGGCAACTTTCAGGTGATGATGTCATCAATGGGAATCCAGGTCGACGTCGTCGCTTAAGCATGCGAACGGTGTTTAACACGCGCGCACCCACGCAGCTCTTGCGTCGTTCTGCCTGCAGGCTTACGAATGGCCGCCATTGCGGTGTCCGCCGTTGGAGGTTAAGAGTATTTTCCAGGCATCTTTCCGGCCCTCCGGGCACGGACGCTCTGGCTACAGATACGGCAAGGGCTGGAAGAGGGGGCTTCCGAGTTGTCAGCCAATCGCGTACAGCTGCCCGTCCCAACTGCCGAAGTACACTGTGTCGCCGTCAATAACCGGAGATGACACGACTGCCCCTACGCTCATCATGCGGTATACACCTACGACAAGGTCGTCATAGAAGAAGTCGCTGAAGGCCGCCTCGTAGTTGGGTGTACCGTCGGCCTTGGTCCAGGTTGCGCCGTTTTTCCGCGCGCCGTCGGTCTGAAACGTCCAGGCCATTGTGCGGGCCTTGAGATTAATGGCGATGAGCTTGCCGGAATGCGAGCCGATATAGAGGAGGTCGCCGGCGAGCGCCGGGGATGAGAAAAACGGCCAGTGGCTGAAACTCAAGGAAAACACCGGGGCGCCAGATTTTGCGTTCAGTGCTAGCAGCAGCCCACTGTCGGAAGTCGCAAAGTAGACCGTGCCGTAGCGAACCGCCGGGGAGGTGATGACCCACGAGCCATTTGCGGAATACGACCAGCGTTTGGCGCCGGTCACTGCATCGAGTGCATACAGGTTCGAATCGCGGCACCCGAAGTACACCAGCCCGTTTGCGACCGTTGCAGAGGACTGGATACCCACTTGGTTGTTAATATTCGTGTCTTCACCGGTCTTGAATCGCCACCGTTCCTTTCCGCTTGCCGCGTCCAGCGCGTAGAAATAGCTGTCCCAGCTGCCCACGTATAGCGTGCCGTCGGCGACGGCCGGCGAAGCGTGCACTACGTTGCCGGTATGAAATTTCCAACGCAGCACGCCGCTACCTGCATCGAGCGCATACACGTTGCCGTCGCCGCTGCCGAAGTAGACGTTTCCGTCGACGACCGCCGGGGACGACAGGAACACGTCGAACGGATCGGGCATTACTTCCGCCGCGGGCTCGGCACCGTGCAGGTGTCGGGCGCTGAAGCGGTGTTCGCCTTCAGTCGCGAACTTCCAGGCGAGCGCGCCGTTTGCCGCCTCGAGCGCATAGAAAAATCCGTCGTAGCTGCCGAAATACACGCGACCCCCCGCCACTGCAGGCGAGGAGGTTATTCGGCCCTTTGTCACGAATTTCCAGCGAAGCGCACCCGAGTGCACGTCCAGCGCGTAGAAAGTGTGATCCGCGCTGCCGAAGTAGACCGTGCCGCCTGAGACTGCAGGACTGGACACCACGGGCCCCTCGGTCTGGAATTTCCATTTCGCGCCGTGTAGTACTGGTGCACCGGCGCCTGTGTAAGTCCCACCATGGCGCGCATCCGTACGGGATTCGATTGGGCCGCCGCCGACAGATGCGGTCGCCACGAACCCCAGAACGAGCGCTGTGGCAGGCCCCTTCATGAGAACGCTCCCGGTTCCGTGATGATTGCCGCGTGCAGCCGATGGGCATTATAGAAAATCGGCGACACAGATCGCCCTCAGCTTGCCGACGCAAAGCGCCAGCCCGGCGTGTTTTCGGGATTAATGACCCTAAGAGATTCGAGGTGTCGATACCGACGGCACGCGTGCGGCGCTATTGCCCTTGCCAGTGCGGTGTGCGCTTTTCGGCAAACGCCTGTGCACCTTCTTTGAGGTCCTGCGACTGAATCACCCTCTGCACGGCGTACAGGGCGTCGTGCACCGCGAAGGCCTCGTGCTCGGGCACCATCTCGGTAAGACGCAGGAGCTGCTTGATAGCGGGGAACAGCAGGGGCGGGCCCGCGACGAGCTGGCGCGCAATTTCGCGGGCCTTTCCGAGTGCCTCGCCTTTCGGGACCACATGGTTCGCAAGACCCCAGTGTTTCGCCTCCGCGGCATCCATCCAACGCCCCGTCATAAGGAACTCCACAGCGACGTGATAGGGAATTCTGCGGCGCAGCTTGATGGTGCCGGCGTCCGCAAGCACCGCCACGTTGATTTCCGGCAGCGCGAACCGGGCGTGCTCCTCCATGATGATGATGTCGGTACCGAGCACGACCTCGAAGCCGCCTCCGCAAGCGATGCCATTCACGGCAGAAATGATGGGCTTGTCCAAGTTGCGCGGGTAGTTAAGGCCGCCGAAACCGCCTACGCCCCAGTCCTCGTCAGATTTCTCACCGGCAGCGGCTGCTTTCAAATCCCATCCCGCGCAGAAGAAGCGATCGCCGGCGCCGGTCACGATCGCGATCCGCAGCGCCGGATCGTCGCGAAACGAGGTGAACACCTCGTTCAGCCGCCGACTCGCATCGCGGTCCAGCGCATTCGCCTTAGGCCGATCGATCGTGATCTCGAGAACCGCGCCGTCGCGCACGATATTGATTCCGTCAGGCATGTGTGAAATCTCCCTAAGCAAGGCGAATCAATGCATCTACCGCGACGGCTCCCGAGCCCTCTGGCCGCGCGATGACCGGATTGACGTCAAGTTCGGCGAGTGAAGCCACGTTTGCCTCGGCATATCGGCTGACCGCAACAATCGCCTCTACGAGCGCAGGCACGTCCGCACGCGGCTTGCCGCGAAAACCCTGGAGCATCTTATTAATCGTGAGCCGCTGCAAAGCGGCGCCGATGCTCGCCGCGGTAAAGGGCGGCAACAAGCTTACGCTGTCCTGCAGGAGTTCCGTGAGCACTCCACCCGCGCCGACCACCAAGGTGAGCCCGAACTGGGCATCGACGACGGCGCCCACCAGAATCTCGGCTACACCGTCCGTGATCATCTCCTCGACGAGGAAACGGTCCGTAAGCGCGCTCAAGCGCTCCGCCGCCGCGGCTGCTTCGGCGCGAGTGCGTACGTTCAGAATTACGCCGCCGACATCCGACTTGTGCGCAAGGTCTGCACCGGCCACTTTAACGACAACCGGAAAGCCGAGCTCCGCCGCCACGTCTGCAACCCGGGTCCGTGGGACCGACTGCGAACGCGGAACGCGCAGACCAAACGCGGCGAGCGCCGCCTTCGCTTGCCCTTCAGCCAGCGTGCGCGCGGTGCCGCGCCTGCCCTGCGGAAGCCGCAGTTGCAACTCCTCCGTCGCGCTCCAGGCTTCACCCACGGAACCGGCAAGGTTCAAGGCCTCGAGCGCCTCGCGCTGCCCCTGCAGCGGGACGACTCCGGCGGCGAGGCAGCGCTCGCGTACCGCCGCAGACAAAGTCTCCGGCAGCGTGGCGATGAGTGCAGCGCGCGTCGGTGCGCCGCGCGCTGCGGCGATGAACTCGTCGATGGCGACGGTAAAGGCGGAGACGTCCGCCTTAGCCTCGGGCGGACTGTCCAGAACGAATCCCACCGCATCAAATCCACAGCGCAGCACGACGGTGAACATGGCGCGCAGTGCTTCGCGGTCAAACCAGATGTAGGTGTGGAAATCGAATGGGTTTGCGACAGTCACGCGGTCGGTCAGGATCTCGCGCAGCCGCGAGGCTGCCTGCGGTGGAATGGGCGCAAAATCAAGCGCAAGGGGGCGTGCAAGGTCGGCGGTCATCGCCATATCGCCACCCGAGGCGCCCATAATGAGGACACGCCGCCCCGCCATCGCGCCGCCTGCGTGGAACAATTTCAAGGTCTCGCACAGCGCGGCGAGCGTATCGCAGCGTGCTAGGCCCGCCTGTCGGCAGAAAGCATCGAATACCACGTCGGCGCCGGCAAGCGATCCGGTATGGCTTTGCACGGTGCGTGCCGCCGCCTGCGTCCGCCCCGCCTTGACGACGGCGATGGGTTTGCCCGCCGCACGGGCGATGGCAGCGGCGCGCGCGAGCCGCGGGGCATCCTTGATGCCTTCGATGTAGAGTCCGAAGGCGCTGACCCGCTCATCCTTTGCCAGGATCTCGATCAGGTCCTCCACTGCGAGCGACGTCTGGTTGCCGACGGTGAAGATGTAACCGATCGGAACCGAGCGCTCATTGAACATTAATGTCAATGCGATGGTTCCGCTTTGGCAAATCAACGCGACGCCCCGCGTGACGGGCAGTCCGACGACCTGATCGGGCCACAGGGAGACGCGATCGAAGAAATTGACGAAGCCGTAGCAATTGGGACCGAAAAACGGCAATGGCGCGGCGCTTGTGATGAGCTCCTGCGTGAGACGCTCGCCCTCCGCGGTTCCAGTCTCGGAGAATCCTGCTGCAAAACACACGAAGCCGCCGCCATCGCGCGCGCGCAATGCGGCGGCAACCGTAGCGACATCGCGGCTCGGTACCGCGACGAAGGCCGCGTCAGGGATTCCGGGCAGCTCCTCGACGCAGCGGTAGTAGGTCGTCGCAGCACTCGAGGCGCGGCTCGGATGCACGCGCCATACTTCGCCCGTATAGCCGATACGCTCGTTGCCGCGCGCAACCGCGTCCGTCCAGGCTCCGCCGATAAGTGCCAGCGTGCGCGGCACCAGCAGGCGTTTGATGTCATGCGCACTCATGCTAGCGGCCGCGTAGCTCGATCTTTCGCGAGCCGCGCCTGGCGGGTGCGGCGCCGGCAGTGGCGATCTTCAAGGCCGCAAGTGCGCGCGCGACTTCTTCAGGAAAGGCGAGCGCCCTGACGCTCTCGCCCTGCTCGACATGCAGCAGCATGAGTTCGATGCTGGCGGCGGGCTCGCTCAAGCGCTCGCAGCCCAATTCAAATCCGGCATGAATGCGCTTCTCGTCGGCGCCGATGATGCGTACCGCGACCTCCACAGAATCTGCCAACTTCACCTCGTGGAAATAGTGGACATGCAGTTCGAGCGTATAGAGAGTGCAATGCGTACGCTGCCGGTAGGGCTCGTCAATCCCTAAGTGGTCCATGAGGGCATCGGCAGCGTAGCTTGCGATGAGCACGTAGTAGGCGTCGCGCAGGTGACCGTTGAAGTCGACCCATTCCGGCAGCACCGGCGTGCGATAAATGGTGCGGCCGCCGGCCACTGCTACGCTCCAATCCTGAGCCGCTCGCGGGTCTGCGCGGGAGTCAGAATTTGTGCGCCCATCGCTTCGATGATGGTGCGCGCTTTGGTCACAAGTTGGGCGTTGCTCGCGTACACGCCGCGGGACAGATACAGATTGTCCTCGAGCCCCACACGCACGTTGCCGCCCAGCAGCACCGATTGCGCAACCCACGGCATTTGCATTCGGCTAATGGCGAAGGACGACCAGACGCACTCATCGGGCAGTGAGTTCACCATCGCGAGCAGGTGCCCGACATCGGCCGGCACGCCGTAGGGGATCCCCGTACACAGTTGAATGAGGGTCGGAGCCGCGAGTAGGCCCTCCTTCAGCAACTGCTTGACGAACCAAAGATTGCCCGTATCGAACACCTCCAGTTCCGGCTTGACTCCGAGATCGCGCAGAATTCCCGCGCCTTTGCGCAGGTAGTCCGGAGTGGAGATGTAGGCGCGGTTACCGTCGCCGAAGTTGAGCGTGCCGCAGTCGAGGGTTGCGATATCTGGCCTATACAATCCCTCGTTACATAGCTCGATCACATGGCGCATGCGCTCTTCCTGGCTGACGAAATCCGTGCCGGGAGCCGGCGTATTGGTTAATCCCTGATCTCCGATGCAGATGTAGCCGCCCATGCCGCAGGTCAGATTGACGATGACGTCGACCTTGCTTTCGCGGATCCGCTTGACGACCTCACGGTAGTGCCGCGTCTCCATGCTGAAGATCCCGCTCTCGGGGTCGCGCACGTGGATGTGCACGACCGCGGCACCGGCGCGTGCCGCCTCGACCGCCGATTGCGCGATCTGCTCAGGTGTCACTGGGCAATGCGGGCTCTTGGTGAGCTTCGTGTCATCGCCGGTGATGGCGCAGGTGATGAAGACGTTGGAATTCATGGTTGTCATGATGGAGATTTCCGTAAATGTCAGGTTGCTTGCAGATGGTTGAGGTACCAGGTGCAGAAGGTATCGACCAGGTCTTCCGTGTACGTGGAGTAGGGTCCGGGCAAGTAAGCGGGACTGCTGATCCCTTGGTGGGCACGTGCGACGAGACTGCAGTCCTGATCGTTCGTCGCCTTCCACACTGCAGTCAGGTGGCCGACGTCGTAGTCCGTGCCTTCCTGCGCATCCTTGTGCACGAGCCAGCGGGTGCGCAGCAGCGTCTTGTCCGCTGCCAGCGGCCAGACAGAGAAGCTGACGATGTGGTCGCTCATGAAGTGGTGCCAGGAATTGGGCTGTGTCCAGAAGGATAATCCGCCGAGGTTACTCTGCGTGAACTTGCCCAGAAGTCTGCGGCACGCAACCTTCGTATCGAGCGTCTGTGACTCGCCGCTCTGGTTGAGCGGCAGCCGCACGGTGCGAAAGCCTGTCGTGGCGTCGAGCCGCTCAATCTCGGCGGAGGGCAGCCCGGCAGCTTCCCATCGGGCATGCTCGTTCTTCAGCAGCTCGCCGAACTCTTCTACCTTGGAGTGTGCATCGGGCGAGGCCCCGTAACCAAATCCGTACTCGTAGAGCGATGCCGTGAGCTGCGGATGGTTGGCGCGGCAGTGATAGCACTCGCGATTATTCTCCATCGTGAGCTTCCAGTTGCCGTGCTCCACAAGATCGTACTGATGAGCGATCTTACTGTTGGCAATGTCGTGCGGAGCGATATGCGGCTGCATGGCGGCACGCATGACTGCAAAGTCCTCGGGCGGCGTGTCCGCAAGGCAGACAAAAATGAGACCCGCGAGGCTCTCGACGTGAACCGGCTTGAGGGCAAAATTGCTGCGGTCAAAACCCTCTCCCATGTGCTTGTTATTGATGAGCTCGCCGCGCCGGTTATAGGTCCATTGATGATACGGGCAGACGAGCCGCGCGAATGTGCCGCTGCCCGGATTGCACAGGCGGGCTCCGCGATGCCGGCAGACGTTGTGAAAGCCACGCAGCGACATGTCCGTATCGCGCACGATGACGATCGAATCGCTGCCCATCTCGACCGTGAAGAACTGTCCGGCCTTCGCGATTTCGGGTTCAACGCCCACGAAGATCCAGTAGCGGCCGAAGATCCGCGCGACGTCTGCAGCGAAAACCTCCGGACTGAGATAAAACGCCGCGGGTAACGAATACCCGGGCTGGCGAAGGGTGATCAGGCTTTCAACGGCGTTAGAATTCATGGCCGGGACCTTAGTATTCGCTCACGACTTCACAGATGAAGCGCGCGACGTAGTCAGTGAAGGAGCGCCATACTTCGAGACGGAACACGTCGGGCGCGGTGCGCCACAGAACGATCTCGGCCTTGGCGAACACGGTGCGGGTACACATATCGACGGGAAATGCGCCGACGTCGAGATCGAGCGGACATCCGCCGTTTAGGATATCCGGCGCGCGAGCTCCGCTTAACTCAAGCGCAGTCTGACGGTGACTCACGTCGACAAGTGCATGCGGCTCAGCCTGCAGAGCACCCTCGACCGCGCCGGCGACCGTCGGCGCTTCAACTTGCGGTGCGAGCAGCAGGTACTCGTCCGGCCCCAGCCACAGCATCGAGCGCGTTTGGCCGCGCGAGGCTCGGCAGGGCGTTGATAACACGTCTATGCCGAGGGCTGCACCCGCGGAGCGGATCGCGCGCGCCTCGGCGCGCAGTATGAAGCGCGCCGCAGGCTCCAGCAGACGCAGTCCTTCGGCCGCCGGTACTACTGGTGTGCGCCGCAGGGCAGCAGGTTCAGCCATTCAGGCGCGCTCCTTTTGGATCGTAGAAGACGGGTGATACCACCTGCACGGGCACGTCCCCTGAGGGCATAGGCACGTAAAGAGTTTGGCCGGTGCGCGCGCGTCCCCCGGCTACAAGTGCAAGCGCAATGGAGCGTCCGAGGACGGCACTGTAATAAGAGGAGGAGACATGACCGATGAGGCGCATGGGCGCCCGTTGACCCTGCGTCTCGATGATCTGCGCGCCTTCTTCCAACACGGTTTGTGGGTCAACGCTCAGGAGGCCGACGAGCTGCTTGCGCTCTGGCGCGCACATCGCTGGTCTCGCCAGCGAGCGCTTGCCGACAAAATCCGGCTTCGCCTGGCCGATGGCCCACGACAGCCCCACATCATCCGGCGTGACGGTGCCGTCGGTGTCCTGACCCACAATGATGTAACCTTTTTCCGCGCGCAGCACGTGCATGGTCTCCGTGCCGTAGGCGGTCATGCCGTGCGCTTGACCAGCCGTATAGATCGCCTCCCAGACGGCACGCCCGAAATCCGCCGGCACATTGACCTCAAAGCCAAGTTCGCCGGTGAAGCTGACTCGAAACAGCAGCAGCGGCGCCCCGCAGATATGGCCGCGAGCCACCGCCATGTGTGGCAGCGCGTCGGGCGCCAGAGTGATGTCCTCAATAAGAGGTTGCAAAACCGCGCGCGCCGCGGGGCCCTGTACAGCAATCACGGCCCATTGCTCGGTTATCGAGGTAAGCCATACGGAAAGATCCGACCACTCCGTCTGAAGATAGTCTTCCATGAGTGCGAGCACGCCAGCGGCGCCGCCGGTCGTGGTCGTGACATGGAATCGATCCTCGGCGGTGCGTGCGGCGACACCGTCGTCGAGGATGAAGCCGTCCTCCCGCAGCAGCACGCCGTAGCGCGCGCGACCCACGGCAAGCTTCGTCCAGCTGTTGACGTACATGCGGTTCATGAAAGTGGTCGCGTCGCGTCCGGCCACTTCGATCTTGCCGAGCGTGGAAGCATCGAATATGCCGCACTGGCCGCGCACCGCCAGGCACTCGCGCGCGACCGCGTGGCGCATGTCCTCGCCGGCGCGCGGGAAGTAGCGCGCGCGCTTCCACAGAGAGACGTTCTCAAATACGGCGGCGTGCTCCTGCGCCCACTCATGCATGGGCGTTCGACGTACTGGATCGAAGAGGTCGCCGCGCGCGCGGCCCGCCATGCTGCCAAAGCTCACTGGCGTGTAGGGCATGCGAAAGGTCGTCACCCCGACATCAGGGATCGGCTTACCCAAGCTTGCGGCAACGATGGCGAGCGCGTTCAGATTGGAGGACTTGCCCTGATCGGTCGCCATGCCGGTGGTGGTGTAGCGCTTGACGTGCTCAATGGAGCGGAATCCCTCGCGCGTGGCGAGTGCCAGATCCCCCGTCGTCACATCGTTCTGCCAGTCGACGAAGGACTTCTGCCGAGGGGGCTGCCGGCGCATGGGCAACGTTCCGAGGACGCCGTCCGCCGCACCGGTGCCGTGCCGCGCGGGTGGGGCGGCCCGCTGGGTTTGAGCCGCGGCGTGGCCGGCGGCCGCGCCATCCTCGATGGCCGCGGCAAGTGCATAGATGCCGCGGCAGGCTCCAGCCGAGCGCTCACGCTCCGCCGCGGCGCCCGGAATGAAGCCCTGCAATCCCTCATCCCATGCGAGTTTGCCGCGCGACTGGGAGAACAAATGCACGCACGGCGTATGGCCGCCCGACATGAGAACGAGATCGCATGACAGCGTGGGTCCGACTGACACCGTGCCATGCATGTCGATGCGTCCCAGTTGCACCGCACGCACGCGCAGCCGGCCGCGCGTACCCAATACCGTCATGCGCTCCTGCACCGGCAGTCCCGCACGGCGCGCAGCCTCACGCCAGGGGCCGTCTGGGTTCGTCCGTGGATCCGCGATCGCCGCGATCGCAACTCCCGCTGCGTGCAGGTCGAGCGCCGCCTGATAGGCTGCGTCGCATCCTGCGACAACGACGGCGCGCGAGCCGCAGCGCACGCCGTAACGCAGCAGGTACGTGCGCGCGGCGCCCGCGAGCATGATGCCCGGTCGGTCATTGCCCGGAAACACGAGGGGCCGCTCGAGTGCGCCGGCAGCGAGTACGACTTCACGTGCGCGCACCTGCCAGAGTCGCTCGCGCGGCAGATGCGCCGGTGCCGCTGCCAGATGATCGGTGAGTTTCTCGTTCACTCCCACGAGGTTGTGGGGGAAGTAGCCAAAGGCGGTGCTCCGCGGCAGCAGTGTGACGCGCGCGTTTTGCGTGAGCGCGGCGAGCGTCTCACGCAGCCATACGTCAGCTGGGCGACCGTCAATGATCGCGTGGCTGTCCGTCAATAGAGATCCGCCGAATTGCGGCTGCTCATCGCAGAGGATGACGCGCGCGCCCGCGGCAGCCGCCGCCCGTGCCGCGGACAGACCCGCAGGTCCCGCACCGACCACGAGCACATCGCAGTGCGCATAGCGGCCCGCGTAGCGATCCGGATCCGCTGCCGTGGACGCGCGGCCGAGACCCGCGCGCGCGCGAATGAGCGGTTCGTACAGGCTCTTCCAAAAGCGCCGCGGCCACATGAAGGTCTTGTAGTAGAAGCCGGCGGGAATGAACGGCGCGATAAGGCCGTTGACGGCGCCAATATCGCAGGCGAGGCTCGGCCAGCGGTTCTGGCTCTCGGCCCGCAGCCCGTCGTAGAGCTCGACTTGAGTTGCGCGCAGGTTCGGGGTGTAGCGTGCGGCGTCACGCCATACGGCGACCAGTGCATTGGGCTCCGCAGAGCCTGCGGTGAGAACACCGCGCGGGCGGTGATATTTGAAGGACCGTCCGAAGAGTTGCACGCCGTTGGCGAGCAGGGCGGAGGCGAGGGTGTCGCCGGCAAACCCATGGAACCTCCTGCCGTCAAAGGTAAATCTCAGGCGCTGCGTGCGGTCCACCAGGCCGCCCGAGGCCGTGCGAAACCTGCTCATGGCTCTTTCTGCGCCAGTTCGGCCGGCGGTCGCGCTTCACCTGCCTTGTAAGTGGCGATGAACTGATCGGTCGTGGTATCGCGCAGCGCATTCAGGAAACGCCCGCACCCACGCGTATGGCGCCAGCGCTCTGCATGTACTCCGCGGGTGTTGGTGCGCGCATACAAAAAGGCAGCCCACTGGCCCGGGGTCAGGTCCGCCTCCGGCGCCGGTCGGGCGATATGCGCCTCGCCGCCATAGACGAACTCAAGTTCGGGGCGCTCTCCGCAATACGGGCATTTGATGAGCAGCATGGAGCGTCTTAGTGTGCGACGGCCGCCGCCGCCGCTTCGTCGATTAGATGGCCGTCACGGAAGCGCTCGATGGTGAACGCTGCGTTGATCGGGTGGGGCTCGTCCCGTGCAATCGTCCAGGCAAAAACATGCGCCGAGCCCGGAGTTGCCTTGAAGCCACCTGTGCCCCAGCCGCAATTGACATACAGGCCCGGAACGCCGGTCTTGGCAATGATGGGAGAACGGTCCGGGGTAACATCGACAATGCCGCCCCAGTTGCGCAGCATCTGCAGGCGGCGAAAGGCGGGGAAGAGCTCGCAGATTGCTTCCAGGGTATGTGTGCTGACGTGCAGCGCGCCGCGCTGCGTGTACGAGGTGTAGGCATCAGTTCCCGCGCCGATGACGAGCTCGCCCTTGTCCGATTGGCTGACATAGGCGTGAATACCGTTCGACATTACGACGCAGGGCAGCACCGGTTTCAGCGGCTCCGACACCAGCGCCTGCAGCGGGAAGCTCTCGAGCGGCAGCCGCACGCCGACCTTGTTCATGATGACGCTGGTGTTACCGGCGGCGCAGACCCCGATCCTGCGGGTGCGAATCAGGCCGCGGCTCGTCTGCAGCGATTCCACCGTGCCGTCGCTGCCGCGATTGATGGCGGTCACTTCGCAGTTCTCGATAATGTCCACGCCGAGCGAGTCAGCGGCGCGCGCATACCCCCAGGCAACCGCATCGTGACGGGCCGTGCCGCCGCGGCGCTGCAGCGCGGCGCCCAGCACCGGGTAGCGGATATTGTGTTCGATGTTGAGCGCCGGACAGAATGCCTTCGCCTCTTCGGGCGTCAGCCACTCATTGTCGACGCCGTTGCAGCGGTTGGCGTGCACATGGCGCTTAAGGATCTGCTCATCGTGGATCGTGTGCGCCAGCATCATGACGCCGCGCGGCGAGAACATCACATTGTAGTTCAACGACTGGGCAAGACTCTCCCAGAGTTTGAGCGCATGATCGTAGAGCGCCGCACTTTCATCAAATAGATAGTTGGACCGGATGATCGTTGTGTTGCGCCCCGTGTTGCCACCGCCGATCCAGCCTTTTTCGAGCACGGCAACGTTGGTGAGGCCATGTTCGCTTGCAAGATAATAGGCGGTGCCCAACCCATGACCGCCGCCGCCGACGATGACGGCGTCGTAGCTCGACTTAGGTTCGGGGCTGCGCCATTGCACGCGCCAGCCTCGCTGACCCACGAAGCCTTCTTTAAGAAGTGCCAGTGCAGAAAAAAGCTGCATGATAATTGACTTTAAATTTATGCTTTAAGTTCTTGATTATTAGGATCAAATGGCGAGTCTATTAGAACCGTCGCGCGTTTGCGCTCGCCGAGGATCTCAATGCCGAGCTCGGTTCCGGGGGCTGCGAGTTGGCTCTGCAGATAACCGATCGCAAGACTCTTCTGCAGCACGTGTCCGTAGTAGCCGGAGGTTGCGCGCCCGACGATGGCGCCACGCGTATCAAAGAGCGGCTCGTTGCCCAAGGGATCTGCGTCATCGACGTCGTGCACCTCGAGAGTGACGAAGCGGTTTGGCACGCCGTTTGCGAGCTGCCGTTCAAGCGCTTCGCGACCAATGAATGGCCCCTTGTTGATGCGCACGAAACGATCGAGACCCGCCTCGAAGGGCGTGTAGTCGGTGGTGAGATCCGTACCCCACATCCGGTAGGACTTCTCCATGCGTAGCGACTCCATGGCGCGCATCCCCACCATGCCGATGCCGAACTCCTTGCCCGCCGCGAACACGGCATCGAAGAGGTGGTGCGCGTACTCGATCGGAAAATGCAGCTCCCAGCCGAGCGCGCCGACGAAGTTCACGCGTAGCGCATACACATCCGCCGCAAGCCCGATCTCGGCGATGCGCCCGGTGAGCCAGGGAAAGGCTGTATTGTCGAGCGCCACATCGGTGAGCTTCGCCAGCACCGCGCGCGAGCGTGGGCCTGCGAGGACGAAGCAGCCGCGGCTCGTCGTGATGTTTCTGATGGTGACGCTCGCATCGCTCGGCAGGCAGCGCAGGAGGTAATCAGAGTCGTAGCGCTCGGCGGCGCCGGCGCTCACGACGTAGTAGCGTTCTTCGGCGAGCTTCGTGATCGTAAATTCGCTACGAATGCCGCCGCGCGTGGTAAGCGCGTGGCACAGGGCGATGCGGCCTGTCTTGCTCGGAACTTTGTTCGCCACTAGAGCTTCGAGCCACGCTTCGGCGCCGGGACCGGTGACCTCGTGCTTTGTGAACGGCGTGAGATCGATGACGCCCACGCGCTCGCGCATGAGGCGGCATTCATTGCCCACATGCGCGAAATAGTTGGAGCGGCGAAAGCTCCACTCATCCTGGCGCGCAACTCCCGGCGGTGCAAACCAGTTCGCCCGCTCCCATCCGTAGCGCTGTCCCCACACGGCACCCAGGCGCTCGAGCTTGTCGTATACCGGACTCGTCTTCGCCGGTCGCGCGGCGGGCCGCTCCTCGTCGGGAAAATGGATGGTAAAGACGCTGCGGTAGGTTTCTTCGTTTTTCTGCACAACGTAGCGTTTGCTTGCGTAGGCGCCGAAGCGGCGCGGATCCACCGCCAGCATGTCAATCCCGGGCTCGCCCGCCGCGATCCATTCAGCGAGCTGCCAGCCGGCGCCGCCCGCGGCCGTGATGCCGAAGCTGTGGCCTTCATTGATCCACACATTCGGCACGCTCCACGCGGGCCCGATCAAAGGGCTGCCGTCGGGCGTATAGGAAATGGGGCCGTTGACGATGTCCTTGATGCCGCAGTGCTCGAGGGCCGGCACCCGCCTGACGGCAGCTTCGACGTGCGGCAGCAGCCGATCAAGGTCCGCCTCAAAGAGGCTCCGGCCGAACCAGTCTGGCACGCCATCGGCAAAGCGCGCTGGAGCGCCGGCCTCGTACGGTCCCAGAATCCATCCCAGGCGCTCCTCGCGCAGATAGTAGGACTGGTCGGGCTCGCGCAGCACCGCAAGCTCCCGGCCACCTTTCGCGCGATAGCTTTTGAGCTCCGGGGACTCATCGTAAACGATGTATTGATGCTCGACGGGGATGGCCGGAATATCGAGCCCAAAGAGCCGTCCGGTCTGGCGGGCGTAGTTGCCGGTGGCGCACACGACGTGTTCGGCTGTGATCTCGCCCTGGTTGGTTGTCAGGCGCCACTCACCCGCGGCGGTGCGTACGGCGCCCGTCACCTCCGTGTGCTCGTAAATCTCGGCACCACCGGCGCGCGCGCCTTTGCGCAATGCCATGGTGAGATCCGCCGGTGCGATGTGGCCATCGTCCGGGTGATACAGCGCACCGATGATGTTGGCCGTGCCTGCGCCATCGCCGAGATCCACCAGAGGCCACAGCTCTCGGACTTCTTTGGCAGTGATGATCTTATACGGCACGCCGATGGTGTTGGCCGTGCCGCAGTACTTCTGGTACTCGTCCATGCGCGCCGCGCAGGTGGCTAGGCGCAGGTTTCCGGTGACATGGAAGCTGACATCCTGGCCGGTCTCGGCCGGCAGTCGCTTGTACAGATCGACCGAGTACTTGTGTAGTTGACCGACCGTGTAGCTCATGTTGAAGAGTGGCAAGAGCCCAGCCGCGTGCCACGTCGAGCCCGCGGTCAATTCCGAGCGTTCAAGCAGCACGACGTCAGACCAACCCTTCTTCGTCAGGTGATACAGCGTGCTTACGCCGACGACGCCGCCACCTATCACGACCACCCGAGCGTGCGTTCTCATCTTATATACGTCCTGCCCGTGTTAAAGCCGGTGCAGTGTAGCCAGCGCACCGCGGGGCAAAGCTGTCAATTGCGACAGGCACTTATACGAATACGTCGGCCACTTGATCATGCATGGCGCGCGAGGGGATCTGCCAGCCATGATATGTCGCTGGCAGATAAACTTTTTGTCGATTTTAGGCACGTGGCAGGGCGGCAGCTTATAATCGGCGCGCCGATCCGAAAGGAAGACGCGCCATGGAATCCGCCGCTGCGATCCGCAAGACCCGCTACGCTTTTATTACCCTGCCGAACTATTCGCTCATCGCGCTCACGAACGCGATCGAGCCGCTGCGGATGGCGAATACACTCTCGGGTCAGAACGCGTACGAAGTGTCCGTCGTGAGCTTGGACGGCGCCCCAGTAGTCGCGAGCAACGGCCTGCAGCTCACGCCGACCGGTGCGCTCGATCAGATCGGTCGCGTGGACATCGTCTTTGTGTGCGGCGGAGTCAATGTCCGCGACGCAGTGTCGCGGCCACTGTTGACGGCGCTGCGGCGCATGGGTGAACAGCGGATCGGACTTGGGGCGCTGTGCACGGGAGGGTATGCGCTCGCGCGCGCCGGGCTCCTCGATCAATACCACGCCACGATTCATTGGGAGAATCTGGCCGCGCTGCGTGAGGAATTTCCGCGCGTGCTGATCAGCGATCAGCTATTTACGATCGATCGCGATCGCTATACCTGCTCAGGCGGCATTGCGCCGTTGGACCTCATGCTGCATCTCATCCGCGTCAAGCTCGGCCCGCGGATCGCCAATCTTGTCTCGGAGCAGTTCATCGTCGACCGCGTGCGGAACGACAAAGACCGGCAGTACATTCCGTTGAAGGCCCAGATTGGCGTCTCACATGCAAGCCTGATCAAGGTCGCGCAGCTCATGGAGGAGAACATCGAGCGGCCGCTGTCATTGGATGCGATCGCAGGCGCCACGGGCCTCTCGCGGCGCCAGATCGAGCGCCTTTTCAAGCGTCATCTGCACTGCGTACCGAAGCGCTACTATCTGGACATGCGGCTGCGGCGCGCGCGCGACCTCCTGCTGCAGACGGCGATGCCCGTCATGGACATCACCACGGCCTGCGGCTTTCAATCGCCGCCGCATTTCTCCAAGTGCTATCGCAATCACTACGGCTATCCCCCGAGTGCCGAGCGACAGCCGAACCGCGCCAGCGCGCCATA
>Ga0302326_10010671_pt1 | contig 19898 bp, 16 predicted proteins | sample Palsa_T0_3_FD_202264 | JGI IMG/M metagenome (GOLD analysis project Ga0302326, IMG submission 202264) | Peat permafrost microbial communities from Stordalen Mire near Abisko, Sweden - Palsa_T0_3 | ecosystem: Environmental > Terrestrial > Soil > Palsa > Peat permafrost | place: Sweden: Abisko...
GAAGGCGGCTACACCACGACCTGGCTGGTGAACCAGGACATCAACGTCACCACCTCGCTCGGCATCGTGGCTGACCACTTCGACTTTCCGCCGGAGATGCAGGGCACGGTGTTCGGCCGTGGTGTCCTTGACGATAAGCTGCTCGCGCCTTACCGCCGTGAGCTCAACCGCAACGGCGCACCGCGTTTCATCGGCATGCACGTCATGGGCTCGCACTGGGAATACTACCGGCGCTACCCCCCAAGTTTTCAGCGCTTCGGCCACGCGCACGAACTTAGCATCCTGTCGCTCATGGATTCCGGCCCGCGTGCTGACCAGGCGATGGTGGACGCCTATGACAACAGCGTGCTCTACACAGACTGGTTCATCGAGCAGGTGATCGAAGCGGCGCGACAGCTGCACGTGCCCGTGAGTGTCACGTTCCTGCCCGACCACGGCGAGTCTTTGGCCAAAATGGATGAGGGTATGGCCGGTCACGGTGGCCCCGTCTACGCCGCATCCCAGTTCAAGATCCCGGCTTTCGTGTGGCTCAACGATGCCTATCGCAAGGCACATCCGCAAAGGGTCGCCGCTCTCGAGGCCAACGCCGACAAGCCCATCCGCAGCCACGAGTTCTTTTACATGGTGTCTGACCTCATGGGGCTCTCCTGGCCCGACAAGCCGGCGCAGCACTCGTTTGCATCGACTAGCTTCGTGCCGGATACCTCAGGAAAGATGCTGGTGGGGGGCGTGCCGCAGACTCATCCCTGAGCCTGCGGAAAGGGAGCGCAAAACGCCGGCGCTACTGCGCTGCCGGCGGCTGCATGCCGAGCCACTTCGCCAGGAAGGCCCATTGGTCGGCAAAGTCATCGATCTGCATCCACACGGGCTTGCCGGCGCCGTGCCCGGCTCGCGTCTCAACCCGGATGAGAATGGGGTTGGGACACAGCTGCGCTGCCTGCAGCGCCGCGGCGAACTTGTAGCTGTGCCAGGGCACGACCCGATCGTCGTGGTCCGCCGTGGTGATGAGCGTCGGCGGATAGCACACGCCCGGCTTGACGTTCTGCACCGGCGAGTAGGCGTACAGCGCCTTGAACTGCTCCGGATCCTCCGACAGGCCGAAGTCGGAACTCCACTGCCGCGCGTTGGCGCTGGCGGTGTGGTAGCGCAGCATGTCGAGCACGCCGACCGTGGGGAGCGCCGCAGCGAACAGCTCCGGGCGCTGCGTCAGCACCGCGCCGATCAGGAGCCCGCCGTTGCTGCGCCCGTGGATGCCTAAGCGCGCGCTGCGCGTGTAGTGCTCACCGATGAGGTACTGGGCCGCCGCGATGAAGTCATCGAAGACGTGCTGCTTGTTGGCAAGCGTGCCGGCCTTGTGCCAGGCCTCACCGTACTCGCCGCCACCGCGCAGATTCGCCTCGGCGTAAGCGCCGCCGAACTCCAGCCAGGCCTCCACTGAGGGCCGGTAGGTCGGCGTCAGCGAGATGTCGAAGCCGCCGTAGCCGTAGAGCAGCAGCGGCTGATTGCCGTCCTTCACCATGTCGCGCCGGTGCGTGATGTACATCGGCACGCGCGTACCATCCTTGCTGGTGTAGAACACCTGCTCGGTGACGAAGGCGGCGGCCGCGGCCGGTGCCTCGGGCGCGCGCCACAGGCTCGCCTGATTGGCGGTCACGTCCAGACGGAAAATCTTCAGCGGCGTCAGGTAGTCGGTATACGAGAAGAAGGTCTCGGTCTGGGCCTCCTCGCCGTGGAAGCCCGCGATGCCGCCAAGTCCGGGCAGAACCACGTCGCCCACCGGACGCCCGTCGCGCTCGTAGATGCGCGCCACACCATGGGCATCCTCCACGTAACTGGCGATGATGCGACCGCCGACGTAGTTCGCTTCATCGAGCGCCGCGGCACCCTCCGGCACGACGACGCGGCGGCTCGACGGGTCGCGGGCATCGACGGCGATGACACGCCCGAGCGGTGCATCCTGCGTGGTCTGAAACATGAGTTCATGGCCGTGCGCACCGATGTAGCTGTAGAGCGCATCCCAGGCCGAGAACAGCGGCCGCGGCGGGCTGTCCGGGTGGCGCAGGTCGAGCACGTCCACGCCGTTCCTCTCATAGCCTTCGACCAGCGTCACGATCAGGTAGTGGCCGTCCTCGCTCACCCGCGCCTGCGGAATGCGGGTCGGGTGATTGCTCACCTGATACACCAGCGCATCGTGATCCTGCGGCGTGCCGAGCTTGTGGAAATACACGGCGGGTCGCCCGGAGTCATCGCCGCGTCCGTCCGGCAGCGCCGGGTAGCGGCTGTAGTACACGCCCGAGCCGTCGCGCGCCCAGGAGACGCCCCAGAACTTGGTGAAACGCAGCGTGTCGGGCAGATCCGCGCCGTCAGCGACGCGCCGGAAGCGCCACAGCTGCCAGTCGGTGCCGCCGTCGGAGACGGCGTAGGCGACCACGCTGCCGCGCACGTCGGGGGTAAATTCCGACAGCGCCACCGTCGCATCCGCGCGCGCGCTGTTGGGATCGAACAGCACCCGCCCGGGTGTCCTCAGGCTGTCGGCCACCAGCAGCACGCGCTGATTCTGCGTGCCGTCATTGTGCAGATAAAAGTAGTGTGTGCCGCGCTTCACCGGCACGTCGTAGCGCTCGTAGTTCCACAGTTGCGTGAGGCGCGCCTTCAGCCAGGCGCGCGCCGGCAGCTCCGCCAGGCGCGGCTGCGACAGTGCGTTCTGGGTCTTCACCCACTGCGCCACCGCCGGCGAATCGAGGTTCTCGAGCCAGCGGTACGGGTCCTCGACCTTGGTGCCGAAATAGCTGTCGGTCACCGCGACGCGCGCCGTGACCGGATAGATGGGAGCGCTCGCTGCCGGCGGCATGCCGACGGCCGTTTCGGTGACGGTGCGCATGGGTTTGCCCCCCGGCCCGCTGCCCGGGAAAGGCTGCGGTCCGCCGCCCACTTGTGCCGCGACGCAGGCGTACAAGAGTGCCGCGCTCACGAGCGCCGTGCCGGCGGCGACGGCGACGGCGGGCTTCAGCAAGGACGCACGCATCGCCTTGAGCTTATGGAAACTTGATCTTGCCGCCGCCGCCGCCAGGCCCGGCACCTGCGCCCACGTCCGGCACGACGATGCGCGAGGCGGCTTCGCGGCGCATCTCGCGCGCCTCGTCGATCGCCTGTTCCAGCGCGACCTTCACGCCGTCGGAAAACTTCTGCAGCGCCTCGGGGAGCGTCAGTGCGTCAATTTCGAACGCGAGCGGCAGCACGCCGGCGGGCGTCAGCAGCTGCGTCTGGCCGGAGAACAGCACATGGCGGGTCGTATCCACCGCGCCGTCGGTGGTCACCGGCGTCAGCCGCCGGATGCTGCCGGCGCGGCGGTCGGTGAACACGTCCTCGCGGTAAAGACTCTGCGAATCGAGCTGGATTTCAGGAAGATCGTTCTGCGCTGCCATGGAAATTTCCGCGTGAAGAGTGCCGCACCATTGTACACCGCGCTCGCGCGACTGCCGCTCGTCACACCGATGCCGGCGGGCGCGTGAGCGCTTCGATAAAGGGCCGGTCGGCTTCCAGCATGTCCTGCGCGGCGAGCGCATCGGCCGGCACCCACTTGAGCTCCTGGCCTTCGACGGCGCCGGGTGTGCCGCTGAAGCGCTCGATGATCCACAGCGACAATTCCACCTCGCGATCTTCGTAGGCATGCCTCAGGCGCATGCACGGACGCGCCGCGCCGACCTGGATGCCGAGTTCCTCGTGCAGCTCGCGCACCAAAGCGGCGCGCTCGCTCTCGCCCGCGTGCACCTTACCGCCGGGAAACTCCCAGCGGCCGGCCATGTGCTTGCCGGCCGGCCGGCGTGCGATCAGCACGCGACCTGAAAGGTCGTAGAGGGCGGCCGCCACCACCAGGATCCGCGGTGCGGGCGCGGCGGGGTGCGGCATCGGTACCGCCGGCTATTCGACGCTGGAGAGCGCGCCGTGGCAGTGCTTGTACTTCTTACCCGAACCGCACGGGCACGGCTCGTTGCGTCCGACCTTGCGGTCACCGCGCACGAACGTGCCACTCGCATCGCTCGCCTGGGGCGGCGGGGGGCCGGGCTGGGCACGCAGGCTCAGCGCGCCCGGCGCGGCTGCGCGCGCCGCGGCGGCCGGCTCCTCGGGGGCCGCCAGGAGCGACGTCGCTTCGGCGTGCTGGGCCTGCAGCGCCTGCATCAGGCGGGCGCGGCGCTGCTCCTCCTCGCGCTCGAGCTCTTCCTGGGTGCGCACTTCCACGGTGGCGAGGAACGAGGAGGTCTCGAACTTGATGCGCTCCAGCATGCCGGCAAACATCTCGAACGCCTCGCGCTTGAACTCGAAGCGGTAGTCCTTCTGCGCGTAGCCGCGCAGGTGGATGCCCTGGCGCAGGTAGTCCATCGCCGCGAGGTGCTCGCGCCAGTGCTGGTCGACCTTGCGCAGCATCACGTCCTTCTCGACGTGCCGCATGATCTGCGCGCCGGTGCGTGCCACCTTCGCCTGGTAGGCGTCGTCGACCGCCTTGAGCACGCGCTCGCGCAGCGCCTGCTCCTCCAGTTCCGGCTCGCGCTCGAGCCAGCCCTTGGGATCGATGCTGGTGCTGAATTCCTTCTGCAGTGCGGTAGCGAGGCCCTGCAGATCCCAGTCGGCCGAGAGCGCCTGCTTGGGCATGTACTGATCGAGCAGCGTGCCGGCCGAGTCGGCCATCAGCCCGCGGATTGCCGCGGACAGATCCGCCGTACCCATGATCTCGGTGCGCTGCGCGTACACCACTTTGCGCTGGTCGTTGGCGACGTCGTCGAACAGCAGCAGGTTCTTGCGGATGTCGAAGTTGTGTGATTCGACCTTGCGCTGCGCCTTCTCGATCTGGCGGGTGAGCATGCCGCTCTCGATCACCTCGCCTTCCTTCATGCCGGCCATCTTCAGGAGCCGCTGCGTGCGCAGCGGATCGCCGAAGATGCGCATCAGATTGTCTTCCATGGACAGGTAGAAGCGACTCGAGCCCGGATCACCCTGCCGCCCGGAGCGCCCGCGCAGCTGGTTGTCGATGCGCCGCGATTCGTGCCGTTCGGTGCCGACGATGTGCAGTCCCCCCGCCTCGAGCACCTTGTCGTGGCGCAGCTGCCAGGCCTCGCGCGCCGACTCGCGGCTGGCGTCGTCAAGCTCGCCGGCGGCGGCCAGCTCCGCTTCGAGGTTGCCGCCGAGCACGATGTCGGTGCCGCGGCCGGCCATGTTGGTGGCGATAGTCACAGCTCGCGGGCGCCCGGCCTGTGCCACGATGTGCGCCTCGCGCTCGTGTTGCTTGGCGTTCAGCACCTCGTGCGGCACCCCCTCCTGCTGCAGGAGGCCTGCCAGGAACTCGGATGTTTCGATGGAGGTGGTGCCGACCAGCACCGGCTGCTCGCGCGCGACGCAGTCGCGGATGTCTTCGGTGATCGCTTTGAACTTGTCCTGCTGCGTCAGGTAGACGAAGTCCGGGTTGTCCTTGCGGATCATGGCGCGGTGGGTGGGGATCACGACCACCTCCAGCCCGTAGATCTGCATGAACTCGGGCGCCTCGGTGTCGGCCGTGCCGGTCATGCCGGACAGCTTCTTGTAGAGACGGAAGAAGTTCTGGAACGTGATGGACGCGATCGTCTGGTTCTCTTCGCGGACGCGCACCCCTTCCTTGGCCTCGACCGCCTGGTGCAGGCCATCAGACCAGCGCCGTCCCGGCATGGTGCGGCCCGTGAACTCGTCCACGATGATGACCTCGCCGCCGCGCACGATGTATTCGACGTCGCGCTTGTAGAGCGCATGGGCGCGCAGCGCGGCATTCAGGTGGTGCATGAGGCGGATGTTGGCGGCGTCGTACAGGCTCTCGCCTTCCTTCAGCATGCCGCTCTGCCCCAGCAGCTGCTCGACGCGCTCGTGGCCGGCCTCGGTGATGTGCACCTGCTTGGTCTTCTCCTCGACGGCGTAGTCGCCCGGCCCGTCCTCCAGCGCCTGGCGCGCAAGGCGCGGCACCAGCTCGTTGATGCGCAGATACAGCTCGGTGCTCTCCTCGGCGGGCCCGGAGATGATGAGCGGCGTGCGCGCCTCGTCGATGAGAATCGAGTCGACCTCGTCGACGACGGCGAAGCTGAGCGAGCGCTGCACGCGCTCCTCCAGGTGGTACGCCAGGTTGTCGCGCAGGTAGTCGAAGCCGAACTCGTTGTTGGTGCCATAGGTGATGTCGCAGGCGTAGGCGGCGCGCTTCTCCGCCGGGCTCTGGGCGTTCTTGATCACCCCGACCGTGAGTCCGAGGAAGCGATAGACCGGGCCCATCCAGTCCGAGTCGCGCTGCGCCAGGTATTCGTTCACCGTGACGATGTGCACGCCCTCGCCGGAGAGCGCATTGAGATAGGCCGGCAGCGTCGCCACCAGCGTCTTGCCCTCGCCGGTGCGCATCTCCGCGATCAGGCCCTTGTGCAGCGCGATGCCGCCGATCAGCTGCACGTCGAAATGGCGCATCTTCAGCGTGCGGCGCGCGGCCTCGCGCACCACCGCGAATGCCTCCGGCAGGATGTCGTCGAGGGTCGTGCCCGCACCTACCCGCTGCTTGAACTCCTCGGTCTTGGCGCGCAGTGCCTCGTCGCCGAGCTCCTGGATCTGCGCCTCGAGCTGGTTGGCGGCGCGCACGTAGCGGCCGTAGCTGCGGACGATGCGCTCGTTGCGACTGCCGAAGACGCGGGTGAGAAGTTGGCGCAAAAGTTGAACTCGCTTGGAGAAAAAGTCTTTAGTGACAGGTACTTACGATACCCAAGGGCTATCGAAAGCGGCGTATTGTACGCAATAGAGGACTGTAGCGGCCAATTGGTTCAGGAGGCGGGAATTTCAAGGCCGCGGACCAAGGCCGCCGCCGGGACAGCTCGAGCGCGGCCTTCAGCGGCCGATGAAGGTCAGCGGATCGACCTGGCGGCCGTTGCGCAGTACCTCGAAATGCACGTGGGGGCCGGTCGAGCGACCGGTGGAACCCATGAGCGCGACCGGCTCGCCGCGCTTGACCGTCTCGCCGACACTCACGAGCGTGCGCTCGTTGTGACCGTAGCGCGTGACGAAGCCATCGCCGTGGTTGATCTCGACCATCTTGCCGAAGCCTGAGCGCTCGCCGGCCCAGGTGACGACGCCCGCGGCGACCGCGACGACCTTCGAGCCGACGCTGCCGGCGAAATCGACACCCTTGTGGAAGGCCTCACGGCCGTCGAAGGGATCCGAGCGTTCGCCGAAATAGGAAGAGATGAAGCCGTTGGCCACGGGGCGGCCTTCCGGATGAATCTGCGCCCGAAGCTCGCGCGCCAGGATGACGTTTTCCAGCGCACTCAGCTGCGACTCGCGCTGGTCCACGTTCTGCTGCAGCTGCGCCAGCATCGCCGACAGGTCCGGGATCTGGGCGCTCACGCCCTCGCCGTCGCCTTCCGGTCCGCCGCGCGGCGGGTCGCGGTCGAAATTGAACTCGCGGCTGTCGATGTCGGCCATTTCGGTGAGCCGCTTGCCGAGTGCATCGAGGCGGATGACGTGCGCATTGACCTCGCCGAGCCGCATCGCCATGGCGTCGACGCGCAGCTGCAGCTGCTGCTTCAGGTCCTGGATCTGCTGTGTCTGCTGCGTGAGGACGTCGCCGAAGTGCACCGTGTCGCTCAGCACCACGCGCTCGCGCGCGCCGCGGCCGAACTGCAGACCGAGCAGGAAGGCACTGGCGAGCACCGCCAGCACCAGGGCCCCGACTAGACTTAACGTAAGCGGGCGCGCCAGGTTGAGGTGCCAGCCGCGGCCCTCGCCCCCGGATAGAAAGATAAGGTTCATGCCCTGCGTTCCAAGCGTCTGAGCTCCTCAGCTGCCAGGCAGACGCGGCTAAATCGCATGGGGGCCAGCCTCGGGCGTTCCCCGCCCTGTTCTGTTTCAGAAACCCTGTACGATGCTGGCAACCCCGCTGTCATAGCTCCTCGCTTTAGACCGGTGGCTTTGCGTCCCCGCCTTTCGGCGGGTTTGCCCAAGCAGCAAGGGCTCAATATGCCGAAGAAAACCAGCCGAAACAAGCGCGGCAGGCCGCCAGTGAGTACTGCGACGGAGCTTAAGTCGCGCCGGATTCATTCTGTAAAGGAGCTGCTGGGACGGCGGCTGCCCGGCTTGACGCGCGTCACGGATCAGCTGGCGCGCCACGGTTTCTGGGGTGACTGGCTGCAGGCGCACGTGGCCGCGGAGCTTGGGCGGCGCATCTCAGGCGTCACCGAGCGCGACGGCATGCTCGTGATTTTTGCGGAAAACGCCGCGTGGTCGGCGCGGCTGCGCTACCAGATCGGCGAGCTTGAACATGACATAAGGGCAGCCAATCCGGCCATCACCCACATCGAGGTGCGCGTACTGCCGCGCGAGTAGCTGCGCGGCGCCTCAAGGCACGCCCTCACGAGGTCGGGCGCGCAGCGCGCAGCGCAAAAGGCTCACGGCTGGCTCGTCAGGGGCCGCGCTGCAACAGGCGCCTGGGGCCTGCTGGGCAAAATCAGCGGGTGGCGCGCACTGCGCCGGTGGATGCTTCAGCCCCCGGGGGGATGGAGCGCCGGCGCCTCGATGTAGGAGATCGGCGCATCGGTGTAGCGCTCGAACACGACCTCTTCCCAGGTCGAGGTGTCGGCGAGCAGCGTGCGCAGCAGCTTGTTGTTGAGGGCGTGGCCGGACTTGTGGCCGCTGAACTCGCCGATGAGGCTGTGCCCGAGCAGGTACAGATCGCCGATGGCATCGAGGATCTTGTGCTTGACGAACTCGTTCTCGTAGCGCAGTCCGTCCTCGTTCAGGACGCGGAAGTCATCGAGCACGATGGCGTTGTCGAGGCTGCCGCCGAGTGCCAGGTTGCGTGAGCGCAAGGTCTCGAGATCGCGCATGAAGCCGAAGGTGCGCGCGCGGCTCACTTCCTTCAGAAAGGAAGTGGTGGAGAAATCCATCGAAGCGCTCTGCGAGCGACGCTTGAAGATCGGATGGTTGAATTCGATCTCGAAGTTGACCTTGAAGCCGTCGAACGGATCGAACTGCGCCCACTTGTCGCCGTCCTCGACGCGCAGCCTTTTCTTGACGCGGATGAAGCGCTTCGGCCGACGCTGTTCCTCGATGCCGGCGGACTGCAGCAGGAACACGAAGGGACCTGCGCTGCCGTCCATGATCGGCACCTCGGCTGCCGAGACCTCCACGATGGCGTTGTCGATACCCAAGCCGGCGAACGCCGACAGCAGGTGCTCGACCGTGGAAACGCGCGACTCACCTTTGCCGAGCGTGGTGCCGAGCATGGTGTCGCCGACGTTCTCGGCGTTGGCGCGGATGTCGACCGGGTTGGCAAGGTCAGTGCGACGAAACACGATGCCGGTGTCGGGATCGGCGGGCTTCAAGGTCATCAGCACCTTCTTGCCCGTGTGCAGCCCGACGCCGGTGGCGCGAATCGAGTTTTTCAGGGTCCGTTGTCCAACCATGCTCGTGCTTTTCCCTAACGCCCGGGTGGCTGCGCGGATGACAGGCCCGGACCAGGAAGGAGGGACCACCGACCGAGGAGGTCCCTCCTTAGGCTTACATAAAGTCGCGTTACCGTATCACATCAATCGGCCTGCCGCCGCAGGAACGCCGGGATATCCAGCAGCTCCTGCGAGTCGGCTTCCGGCCGCAAGCCGTCGCCAACGGCTCGTTGGCGTTGAACCGTCGGCTTGTCGAGAGTTGCGTAGTCACTGCTTGACAGCGGTGCCCTACGTACCACGCGCATCGACGGTTCCCCGCGCGCATCGCGACCGCCGGCGGCCTCGCGCGGCGGGGTGAGCGGCGTGCGCGCCGCGGATGCCGGGCGGCCGAGCCCGGTGGCGACCACCGTGACACGCACCTGGTTGTCCAGCTCCGGATCGATCACCGTGCCCACGACCACCGTGGCGTCGTCGGAGGCGAACTGCTTGACGATCTGGCCGACCTCCTGGAACTCGCCGATCGACAGGTCCATACCCGCCGTGACGTTCACCAGGATGCCGTGGGCACCTGCCAGGTTGATGTCTTCGAGCAACGGCGAGGACACCGCTGCCTCTGCTGCAGCGCGCGCGCGACCCTCGCCGCTGGCCGCACCCGAACCCATCATCGCCATGCCGGTCTCCGCCATCACCGTTCGCACGTCGGCAAAATCGACGTTGATCAGGCCGGGACGCGTAATGAGCTCGGCGATGCCCTGCACCGCACCCTGCAACACCTGATTGGCCGCCTTGAAGGCGTCAAGCAGCGTCGTCTGCGGGCCGAGCACGGTCAACAGCTTCTGGTTAGGAATTGTAATGAGCGAGTCGCAGTACTTGCCGAGCTCGGCGATGCCGTGATCGGCGATGTAGGTGCGCTTGTTGCCTTCCATGTCGAACGGCTTGGTCACGACCGCCACCGTGAGGATGCCCAGCTCACGTGCGACCTGCGCCACCACCGGTGCGGCGCCGGTGCCGGTGCCGCCACCCATGCCGGCGGTAATGAACAACATGTCGCAGCCTTCGACCAGCTCGACGATGCGGTCACGGTCTTCCATCGCGGCCTGGCGGCCGATCTCCGGGTCGGCGCCCGCGCCCAGTCCCTTGGTGATGTTGCAGCCGATCTGCAGCGCCGTCTTGACCTTGGCGTGCTTCAGGGCCTGGCTATCGGTGTTAACGCACATGAACTCGACCCCGTCGATGCCGGCCTGGATCATGTGTGCGACGGCGTTGCCGCCGCCGCCACCCACGCCGATCACCTTGATGACGGCGCTCTGGCTATACGCGTCCATCAGTTCAAACATGTTGTCGCTCCTCTACACGAATAAAGTGGTTGGTTGACTGTCGTTCTCAGCAAGCTCTGTCAGCTTCAAAAATTTCCCTGGAACCAGGAGCGCATGCGGTCAAGCACCGTCTTGGCATTTCCCAGGGAGCCCCCGCGCCGTGCGGGCAAGGCGTTGTCACGGGCGTAGAGCAGCAGCCCCACACCCGTGGAAAAAATCGGATTGCGCACGACGTCGGTAAGTCCGCGCACCGCTTGCGGCACGCCCAGACGCACCGGCACGTGGAACACTTCCTCGGCAAGTTCGATGGCGCCTTCCATCTTGGCGCTGCCGCCGGTGAGCACGATGCCGGCGGCGATCATTTCCTCGAAGCCGCTGCGCCGCAGCTCTTCGCGCACCAGACCGAACAGCTCCTCGTAGCGTGGCTCGACGATCTCGGCGAGCGTCTGCCGCGCCAGGCGCCGCGCCGGGCGCTCGCCGACGCTCGGCACCTCGATGCTTTCGTCGGGATTGGCGAGCTGCGACAGCGCGCAGGCGTAGCGGATCTTGATGTCTTCCGCGTACTGCGTCGGGGTGCGCATCGACACCGCGATGTCATTGGTCACCTGGTCGCCGGCGATGGGGATGACCGCGGTGTGGCGGATCGCGCCGTTGGCGAACACGGCCAGGTCCGTGGTGCCGCCGCCGATGTCGACCAGGCACACGCCGAGCTCCTTCTCATCGTCGGTCAGCACGGCGAAGCTGGAAGCGAGCTGTTCCAGCACCACATCGTCGACGGTGAGTCCACAGCGCTGGATGCACTTCTCGATGTTCTGCGCCGCGCTGTCCGCGCCGGTAACGATGTGCACCTTCGCTTCCAGACGCACGCCCGACATGCCGATCGGATCGCGGATGCCTTCCTGCCCGTCGACGATGAATTCCTGCGGCAGCACGTGCAGGATCTTCTGGTCGGCCGGGATCGCCACGGCCTTGGCGGCATCGATGACGTGCTCGACGTCACCGTGACTGACCTCCTTGTCACGCACGCCCACCACGCCGTGCGAGTTGAGACTGCGCACGTGGCTGCCGGCGATGCCGGCGAACACCGAGTGGATCTCGCAGCCGGCCATGAGCTCGGCCTCCTCCACCGCGCGCTGGATCGACTGCACGGTCGATTCGATGTTGACCACCACGCCCTTTTTCAGGCCGCGCGAGGGCTGCGAGCCGAGGCCAAGGAGCTCGATCGAGCCATCGAGTCCGACCTCGCCGACCAGGGCCACCACCTTGGAGGTGCCGATATCCAGGCCAACGATCAGATTGCGTTCCGAGCGCTTAAGCATCGTGATCCCCTTCGTGGGGCGCACCGTGAGCGGCGGCGCTGCGCCACCCGATGGCAAACCCGTTTGTGTACCGCATGTCGACGTAAACGATGTCTTCACCGCGCTGCGTCACCAGCTTCAGGGCGGTGTGCATGAATTTCTCGAAGCGTTCGTCCACCTGGCGCCTGCCCAAGCGCACGGTCACGCCGTTGGCGAGATCGAACTCCCACGCGCCGCGCGCATCGAGGCGCATGGCGGTGAGCCGCAGCCCCGCCTGCATGAGCCGACCCTCGGCGGCGAGGTAACGCTGCGCCACTTCCGATTCCTTGCCCTGCGGCCCCTCCAGCTGTGCCAGCTCCGGCGGCACGTGGCGCTCGTCGGTATCGAACAGCTCGCCACGCGTGTTGAGCAGGCCCCGCTCGCCCCAGCGCGCGGCCGCGGTCTGTTCGATCACCAGCACGGTCAGGCCGCGCGGCCAGGCACGCTGCACGCTCACGGCATCCACCCAGGGCAGTGCGTGGATCGCGTGTCGCACGGCGCCCAGGTCGACCGACAGGAGTCCCGCGCCGTGCACCTGCGCCTTGACCACGCGTTCGACATCGCCCGCGGCGACCCGCTGGAAGCGCCCTTCGACGGACACCTGTTCGATCGGCCGGTTGAGCGCCCAGACCACCGCGGCCGTGCCGCCGGCGATGAGCGCGATCGCGCCGCTCGCAACCCCGAGCGCGCGCCAGTTGATCTGCGGCAGACGCAGGCGTGCCTCGGAGGGCCTGCGGCGGTTCTTGGGGCGGCGGCGCAGCATGATCAGCCCTGCCGCGCAGGTGCCAGCCGGCGCGTGAAACTGGTCTCGAGGACGCGCCACACCAGCTCCTCGAAATCGATGCCCACCGCGGCAGCCGCCATCGGCACCAGGCTGTGGCTGGTCATGCCGGGGATGGTGTTGATCTCCAGCAGCAGCGGGCGACCGGCCACGTCCATCATGAAGTCCGCGCGCCCCCACCCCGAAGCGCCGGCGGCCTCGAATGCGGCCTGCGCCAGGCTCTTGAGATGCGCTTCCATGCTGGCGGGCAGTCCCGAGGGGCAGAAGTAGCGCGTGTCGTCGCGGAAGTACTTGGCCTCGTAGTCGTAGAAGGTCTTCGGCGTCTCGATGCGGATCGAGGGCAGCGCCTGCTCCTGCAGCAGCGCCACCGTGTACTCCTTGCCGGTGATCCACGGCTCGGCGAACACCAGCGTCTCCAGCTGCGCGGCGGCGGCGTAAGCGGCCGGCAGGTCCGCGGCACGCTCCACCTTGCTCATGCCGACGCTCGAGCCCTGCGTGGCGGGCTTGACGATGAGCGGCAGCTTGAGGCGCTCGAGTGCGACCTCGAAGTCCTGCGGGCCGGTCAGCACCACGAAATCCGCGGTCGGCACGCCGACCGCGAGCGCCAGGCGCTTGGTGCGCAGCTTGTCCATGCCGATCGCCGAGCCCATGACGCCGCTGCCGGTATAGGGCACGCCCAGATACTCGAGTGCGCCCTGCAGCGTGCCGTCCTCGCCGCCCGGGCCGTGCAGCGCGATCCAAACGCGCGCAAAGCCCTGCGTGAGCAGCAGCGCGAGCTCCTGGTCGCGCGGATCGAAGGCGTGGGCATCGACGCCGCGGCGCTTGAGGGCTGCCAGCACCGCATTGCCCGACAACAGCGAGATCTCCCGTTCGCTCGAGTCGCCGCCGAACAGCACCGCGACGCGGCCGAAATCGGCCGGTGCGGTGATGCGTCGCAGCTGCTGTGGCTCGTAGGACAGGCGCATCGTTTACGGCACTCCCACGATGCGCACTTCCGTGTTGAGGCCAACGCCGTGCACGCGCTGCACTTCGTCGCGCACGTGTGCGATCAGCTGCTCGAGGTCTGCGGCGCGCGCCTTGCCGTGGTTGATGATGAAGTTGGCGTGCTTGTGCGACACCGAGGCGTCGCCGATGCGATAACCCTTGAGGCCTGCGGTCTCGATCAGGCGGGCAGCGTGATCCCCGGGCGGGTTGGTGAACACCGAACCGCAGCTCCACTCGCCGATCGGCTGCGAGGCCTTGCGCCGCTCGAGCAGCTCGCGCACCTCGGCCTCGTGCGTGCCAGGACGGCGCTCGAAGCTCAGGTTCGCGGAAATGAACCATTCGTCCGGCACCGGCGCACTCACCTGGCGGTAGCTCACCTTGTATTCGGTCGGCGGACGGCGGTGCGTACGCCCGGCGCGGTCGACCGTCTCGACACTGGCGACGTGCTGCCAGGTCTCCCCGCCGAAGGCGCCCGCGTTCATGGCGAGCGCACCGCCGAGCGTGCCGGGGATACCCGCCAGGAACTCCGCCTGACCCAGTCCCCAGTTGATGCAGGCCCTGGCGATGCGTGCGCAGGCGACGCCGGCGCCGGCGCGCACCGTCGTCTCGTTGAGCCGCGCCAGCGCATCGAGCGTGCCGCGCGTCGAGATGACGATGCCCCTGAGGCCCCCGTCGCGCACCAAGAGATTGCTGCCGAGGCCGATCCAGGTGATCGGCACGTCCGCGGGAGCGGCGCGCAGGAAGGCGCTCAAGTCCGCGCTGTCGCGCGGATTGAAGAACACTTCCGCCGGACCGCCGACGTGCCAGGAGGTGTGCCGGCTGAGCGGCTCGTCGCGCCGGATGCGCGTGCTGAACTCGGGTGCCACGGCGAGGCTCATGCCGGCTTCCCCGGCGGCAGGAGGGCGGCAAGGCTGCGCGGCAGCTCGTGCGCGACCGCGCTGATGTTGCCCGCGCCCATGGTCACGATCACATCGCCCCCGAGGATGACGTCCTTGAGGGCGCTCGCCAGTTCCTCGACCCGTTCGATGAACAGCGGCTCGAGCTGGCCGCGACCGCGCACCGCGCGGCAGATGGCGCGCCCGTCGGCGCCGGCGATCGCGGTTTCACCGGCCGCATACACCTCGGTGACGCACAGGGCATCGGCCTGCGACAGCGCCTTGCCGAAATCGTCGATCAGATCGCGCGTGCGCGTGAAGCGGTGCGGCTGGAACACCAAGAGCACGCGCCGGCCGGGATAGCCCTGCCGCACCGCTTCCAGAGTGGCGCTGATCTCCGTCGGGTGATGACCGTAGTCATCGATGATCGTGACCTGGCCGGCCGCAGTCAGCACATCGTCGATGTGCTGCAGGCGCCGGTCCACGCCCTGGAACGAGGCGAGCGCCCGCTGTATGGCGGCCTCGGCGACGCCGAGCTCGGCGGCCACCGCGATGGCTGCGAGCGCGTTGCGCACGTTGTGCTGCCCCGGCAGGTTGAGGGTTACGTTGAGCGGTTCCGCGTTCGGGCGCAGGACATCGAAGCGGGTCTGCAGCTGCTGCGGCTGGATATTGACGGCGCGCAGGTCGGCACCGGCACCGAGGCCGTAGGTGAACATCGGGCGCGCAACTTCCGCGACGATGCTGCGCACGTGTTCGTCATCGCTGCACAGCACTGCGAGCCCGTAGAAGGGCAGGTTGTGCAGGAAGTCGAGGAAGCTCTGCTTGAGCAGGCCAAAGTCACCGCCGTGCGTGCTCAGGTGGTCGTTGTCGATATTGGTGATGATCGCGATCATCGGCTGCAGGTGCGTGAACGAGGCGTCGCTCTCATCCGCCTCGGCGACCAGGTAGCGACCGGCCCCCAGGCGGGCACCGCTGGCCGCGCTCTTCAGGCGGCCGCCGATGACGTAGGTCGGATCCTCGCCCCCTTCCGAGAGGATGCTGGCGATGAGACTCGTGGTCGTGGTCTTGCCGTGGGTGCCGGCGACTGCGATCGAATAGCGAAAGCGCATCAGCTCGGCGAGCATTTCGGCGCGCGCCACGAGCGGGATGCGCGCGCTGCGCGCGGCCAGCAGCTCGGGGTTGTCGCGTGGTACAGCGCCCGAGGCCACGACCACGTCGGCGCCGGCGATGTTCTGCGCGGCGTGTCCGATGGTGATGCGCGCGCCGAGGCCCGTCAGCCACTGCGTCACGGCGCTCGCGCGCGCATCCGAGCCCTGCACGGTGTAGCCGAGATTCAGAAGTACCGCGGCGATGCCGCTCATGCCGCTGCCGCCGATGCCGACGAAGTGGATCGTGTTGATGCGGCGCATGCGGTCGCGCCGCTCGGGCGCCACGCGGCGTTCCACCGGCGCGGCCTCGCTGTGCACCTTGCGCCCGGCGCTCATGCGGCCAGCCGTGCCAGTGCCAGGCAGGAAGCGGCCAGCTCATCGGCGGCGCGGGGCTTGGCGAGCAGGCGCGCGCGCTCGGCCATCGCCAGCAGCTTGCCGCGTCCCGCGCACAGGCGCTGCAGTTCGCTCGCGAGGCGCTCCTCGGTCAGCTCGCGGTCGATGATCAGCACCGCGGCACCTGCGCGCACCAGGAACTGGGCGTTGTGCGCCTGGTGATCGTCGACCGCGTTGGGAAAGGGCACGAGAATCGAGCCGACCCCGACCGCCGCGAGCTCCGACACGGTGAGGGCGCCCGCGCGGCAGATCACCAGATCCGCCCAGCCGTACGCCTCGCTCATGTCTTCGATGAAGGGGCGCACGTCGGCGCGCACACCGGCCTGCGCGTAGCTGGCGCGCCCGGCGTCGATCCAGCGTTCGCCAGCCTGATGACGCACGTCAAAGGCCAGCCAGGTGGACAGGCGCTTCAGCGCAAACGGCACGACGGCGTTGAGACGCGTGGCGCCCTGGCTGCCGCCGATGACCAGGATGCGCACCGGACCCACGCGCCCGGCGAAGCGCACCGACGGCGGCGGCAGGGCGATGATGTCGCGGCGCACCGGATTGCCGATGACACGCGCATGCACGTCGCGGCCGAAGCTCCCCGGGAAGGCCTCGAGCACCTGGCGCGCCAGATGCGACAGGCAGCGGTTGGTGAAGCCGGCGATGGCGTTCTGCTCATGAATCACGAGCGGACGGCGCATCAGCCAGGCAGCTACCCCTCCGGGTCCGGTGACGAAGCCGCCGAGGCCCACGACCACCAGCGGCTGGTGGCGCCGCATGATCGACAGGGCCTGCAGCAGCGCCCGCGTCAGGCGGAACGGCGCCGTCAGCCACGGCAGCAGTCCCTTGCCGCGCAGGCCGCTCACCGACAGCCACTCGATCGGGATCCCTTCCGCCGGAATCACGCGCGACTCCAGGCCGCGGGCGGTGCCGAGCCACACGACCTCGAGCGATTGCTCGCGCAGCAGCCGCGCCAGCGCCAGCGCCGGAAAGACATGACCGCCGGTGCCGCCGGCCATGATGAGAATCGGACGACTCACGTGGCGCCCCGCACGGTGGCCGAGCCGCGCTGTTCGCGCATGGCCTCGTGATAGACCCGCAGCAGCAGGCCGACCCAGGCGAGCGCGACGATGAGGCTCGAGCGGCCGTAGCTCATCAGCGGCAGCGTCAGTCCCTTGGTCGGCAGCACGCCCATGTTGACGCCGATGTTGATGAACGCCTGGATGCCGACCCACAGGCCGAAGCCTGCGGCCAGGTAAGCGGCGAACTTGAGATTGGCGCGGGCGGCCAGGCGTGCGATCTGGAAGCTGCGCCAGATCAGTCCGAGAAACAGCGCCAGCGTCAGCACCACGCCGGCCAGTCCCAGCTCCTCGGCCAGCACCGCAAAGAGGAAATCGGTGTGCGCCTCCGGCAGATAGAACAGCTTCTGCACCGACTCGCCCAGACCGACACCGAACCACTGGCCGCGGCCGATGGCGATGAGCGACTGGGTCAGCTGAAAACCGCTGTTGTAGGGATCCGCCCAGGGATCCAGGAAGGTCGTGAGGCGGCGCAGCCGGTAGCTGGAACTCACTGCCAAAACGGCGAAGCCGGCCCCCGCCAGTGCCATCATCGCGATCACATAGCGCAGCCGCGCGCCGGCCAGGAAGAGAAGTCCAAACCCGGTGGCGAACAGCACGGTCGCCGCGCCGAAATCCGGCTCGAGCAGCAGCAGCACGCTCACCGCGAACAGCAGCCCGAGGGGCTTCACAAGTCCTGCGAGCGACTCGCGCAGCTGCGTCTCACGCCGCACCGCGTAGCTGGCGATATAAATGAGCACCAGCACGCGCGCGAGCTCCGACACCTGGAAGTTGCCACCGGCCAGGCGCAGCCAGCGCCGGCTGCCGTTGACCGCGTGCCCGAGTCCGGGCACCAGCACGATGACCAGCAGCCCCACCCCGATGGCGAGCAGCGGCACCGCGGCGCGCTCAATCAGCTCGGTGGGGACCGAGAACAGCAGCGCGGCGCAGCCGGCACCGATCAGCGTCAGCAACAGCTGCCGCTCGAGGTAATAGAACGGCTGGCCGCTCTCCTGGCTGGCGATCGACACTGAAGCCGACGTCACCATCACCAGACCGAGCAGCACGATGCCAAGCGCCAGAGCGAGCGTGACCGGGTCGAGGTGCACGGCTCCGCCGCGGCCGCTGCCGCGCGCGAAGCTCATGAGCGAGGCGCTGGCCGCGGTCGTCATGCCGCCAGCTCCTGCACCGCGGCGGTGAACACCGCGCCGCGATGCGCGTAGTCGCGGAACATGTCGAGGCTCGCGCAGGCGGGCGACAGCAGCACGGTATCGCCGGGCTGCGCGGCGTGTGCCGCCGCCTGCACCGCCTGCGGCAGCGTGCTGCAGGTCTCGAGCGGACACACGCCAGTGAGCGCGCGCGCCAGCAGCGCCGCGTCGCGCCCGATCAGCACGCAATGACGCGCCTTGCCGCGCAGCCCCGCCGCCAGCGGCGCGAAGTCCTGGTTCTTGCCCTCGCCGCCGGCGATCAGCACGAGCGGGCCCGGCATCCCCGCGACCGCCGCGAGCGTCGCCCCGACGTTGGTGCCCTTGGAATCGTCGATGTAGGTGACGCCCTTCACTTGCGCGACCCATTGCGAGCGGTGCGGGAGACCTGTGAATGCACTGAGCTCGGCCAGCATGGCGGGCAGCGGCAGCGCCAGCGCTTCGCCCAGGGCGAGGGCTGCGAGCGCGTTGGCGGCGTTGTGCAGTCCCTTGATTTTCAGCTGCGCCACCGCGAGCAGCGGCGTGCCGGCGCGCGTCAGCCACCAGCCGCCCTCGTGCATGGCGAGGGCGTAATAGGCGCCGATGCTGGCGCGCAGCGAAAAACTCAGCGTGCGCGGCGGGCGCGGCATTGCCGCCACCAGCGGATCATCCAGATTGATCACCGCGGTATCGCAGCGCGCGAAGATGCGCGCCTTGGCGGCGGCATAGTCGGCGAGCGAGGCATAACGGTCGAGATGGTCGGGCGTCACGTTCAGTACCGTGGCAGCCCGGCAGTGCAGCGTGCTGGTGGTCTCGAGCTGGTAGCTCGACAGTTCCAGCACGTACAGCTGCGCGCTGCCCGAGAGCAGCTCGAGCGCCGGCTCACCGAGGTTGCCGCCGACGCGTACGGCAAGACCTGCCCGCTCGGCCATGCGCGCGAGCAGCGTCGTCACGGTGCTCTTGCCGTTGGTGCCGGTGATGCCCACCACGGGGGCTGCGGCGGCGCGGGCAAAGAGCTCGATATCGCCGACAATGCTCAGATTGCGGCGCCGCGCCTCGTCGAAGAACGGGCCGGTGAGCGGTACCCCCGGCGACACGACTACGCACACGGCCTGCGCCAGCAGCGCCGCGTCGAGACCGGCGAGGCGCACCGGTATGGCGGCATCGAGCGCGGTAAGGGCGGCGAGCTGCGGTGGTGCCGCGCGCGTATCGGTCACCGCGAGGCGCCAGCCGTGACCATGCAGATAGCGCGCGCACGACAGCCCGGTGGTGCCCAGGCCCACGATCACGGCGTACGGCTCGCGTGCGGCGGTGCTCATCGCAGTTTCAGGGTTGCAAGCCCTGCCAGCACCAAGAGCAGCGAAATGATCCAGAAGCGCACGATCACCTTCGGTTCGGCCCAG
>Ga0302326_10010673_pt1 | contig 19896 bp, 17 predicted proteins | sample Palsa_T0_3_FD_202264 | JGI IMG/M metagenome (GOLD analysis project Ga0302326, IMG submission 202264) | Peat permafrost microbial communities from Stordalen Mire near Abisko, Sweden - Palsa_T0_3 | ecosystem: Environmental > Terrestrial > Soil > Palsa > Peat permafrost | place: Sweden: Abisko...
CGATTAAATACCAGCGCACCAAGATCGAAAAGGGAACCGGCGACGTAAAAGCCTTCTACGGCGTGGGAGAAAGCGGCGGCCGGTCGGTGCATGATAACTGCGCCGAAATTCAGGCGATGCTCAGCGCCACCGCCAGTCCCGGCCAATTCCAAGTGCCGGACAACCCGGGGCCCGGCGTAAGCACTTTGGCGCTGTTTCTCCACTCGGCGGACGTACCCAAGGCATTCGGCGGCGTGTGGTACGACATGGTCAAGGGGTCGCAGGATCAGATTGCCAGCGCTTTGACGAGCCAGAGCGCGGAACTGACCCCCGCGCAGTTTCTGAAGATTTGCATCGATGCCAATGGCGGCAACATATACCTGGGAGTGTTGGCCGCCCACAATTACCTCAAGGATATCACCTATCGGGGACGCGATTCCTATGATGGAGGCCATGGGATGCCGGCGGACGCCGCCGCCGCCAGGCATCTGCGCTCCTGGCGACCGAACTCGAATATCAGCGAAGGGGGCTATTACGACAAGATGGGTCCGATTTATCACCTGTTTGCCGCAATGACCGCCGAGCTCTGGGGGACCCATTTGCTCGGCGCGGTGGCGGTGAACGGCGAATCGTTTTTGCGAAGCGCTCGCATCGGGGCGGACAAGCCCGACCTGGATAAGGCGCAGGCGGACTCCTGCGGGGAGCAAATCGGCAGTTGGATCAGCCAGCAGTCGACCAGCGAGAATTGGACCGGCACCTGGACCGATGGATCGACCACCGTCGAACTCACCGGCACTGGGGACCATGTTGAGGGAACCGACCGGTGGGTCGGGGCGCCTGGGCAGGGCGACACCAGCACTTGGAAGGACTTCAAGCGCACCGCAACCGGCACTCTCCTCGGATCGCGAGAATGCCATTACTTTGACGGCGACAAAAATGTCACACTCAAGCAAAGCGTCGAAATCTCGTTGCACGGCGACGAACTCGTCGCGAAATTTATCAACCTTGAAACCGGCACGGTAACCCATTGGACAGATAAGGTGACGACGTACCCCATGTATCCCTGGGCACAAAAGGACACGGCGACAACCGTCCATTTTGAGCGGAAGTAGCTCGAAAGGAACCTCAATGGGCACGGGGTGGGGCAATGGGTGTGCCTTAACCATTGGAATGAATAAGGTTACAAATGCACCTTGCAGGGCTCGAACCTGCAACCTGCGGTTCCGTAGACCGCCGCTCTATCCAATTGAGCTAAAGGTGCTCCCAAAATCCGGACCATGCATGCTACAGCCGATGCGCCCAAGCATCAACCGAGTGATGTGCGCGGGATCGCCGACAAACCAACGCCGGGATCAAAAATCTCTGCGGCAAAAGATCCATGCGGCTAGGCCGACCATCACGGCTTCAAATCCCAGCGAAGTGCCCAGGATGTAGGTGGTGGAGCGGGTGGCCAGGATTCGTTGGGTTTCCATGCCGGCGCGTCGCATCAGTTGGCGGTTTTGGAACATGCCGCCATTTTGCTGAGGACGGTCTTGTTCCTCCTCCCGATCTTCGCGGCGAATGTGCATGCGCTCGCCGAGTTCTCGCCGGATCAGGGCCACCGTCTCGGTGGTTTTAGGCAGAGGATAGGTGAGCGCGAACATCAATCGATGCCAGCTCGCGAAAGGATCGGAGTCATCGGCGCGGTCCTTCTGGGCTTGGGTCAGATTGAGTTGGGCGATTTGCAGTTGGCGGTCCTCGGCCGTGACGGGGCGCGTGGTATCGCCATCGGGTGCGTGCGCTCCGCCGGCTACGAGGTGACTGATGATTTGCTGATCGCGCGAAATCTCGCCATCGTACATTTGCATTTCGAATTGCTTGCCTGTGCTCAGATTCAGCAGCAACACCTCGGTCTGATGAAATGCGAAGGTGCCTACCCAGCAGAGGATGGTTAGCAACAACGCGGCAATCGTGCTGCGGGTCAACACTCCGATCAGCACCATGATGGCAAACAGGTAGCTGAAAAACAGGAGGACAAAGGGCACGGCGACGAAGATCGCCGGCTCCCAAACGCCGCCGCGCAAGCCGATCACGAAGAATGATCCGATGCAAAAAACAAGCACCTGCAGGGCGACGAAGATTAGGCCGGTGATGTATTTGGTTAGGAAGAGGCGCGGCCTGCCAATCGGTTTGGATAGATACAGATCAACGGCTCCGCCGGAGAGAAATTCGGGAAAAATCCCCGCCGTGGAAACCAGCGCCAGGATGGTGGCGATGAATGTGAGCCACCAGTCGATTCCCAATTGCGAAAACATCCATTTGTAAATCTCCGCGCGGTCCAGCGTCGTCGTATTGAAAAAATCATTGGGGAATGTCTTCCAAAAGATGACAATCCCCTCCCCATTGATGCCCACCGCACCAAATCCGGCGGCGATCAGATTGGAGATCACCAGCACGATCCAGAACAAACGCTTGGCGTTCAGTTCACGGTAGGCATCGACGAAAATCGCGGCGGTCTGCACCAGCAGGCGATTTGGTTTGAATTCGGCGGAGTCGTCGTTCATTCGTTCCAGTTCTTCACCCTGTGGCGGCCAAGAGGCATCCCACTCCCGAAAACCGCGATTTTCTTCAGATTTGGCTGAGAATCTATGCCCCGGCCATTTGCCGCGCGCCATTGTTGCGCTTGTTGACGGCTTCGATAAACAAATCCTCGAGGGTCGGCCGCATCATTTGCAATCTTCGCACCGTCAATCCGGCGGCGCGAAGCTGGTCCAGCGGCTGCTGAATCAATGACGCCTCGGTCGTGCCGATTCGGAGGATTGTCCCCTCGAGTTGCACCCAGATATTGCCCGGCAATGTCGCAGCCAGATGCGAGGCGCCCGATGAAACCGGCTTGAAATCGATTGCCAGCGCCCGTCCCACCATATCCGCCAGCGGCGCCACGCCGGGCTGACCCGCAAATTCGATTTCATATCGCTGTCGCGCGGCCGACAGCTCATCGAGCGTTCCCTGCGTCGCCACTTCACCTCCCAGCAGAATGGCAACGCGATCGCAGATCAGTTCCAGTTCGCTCAGAAGATGGCTGTTGATGAAGACGGTGACGCCGCGGGCTCGCAATGCCCCCAGCACATCGCGAATCTCCCGCCGGCCCATCGGGTCCACGCCATCGGTTGGTTCATCCAAAACGATCAGCTTCGGATCGTTCATCATCGCCTGCGCCAAGCCCACGCGCTGCATCATCCCCTTGGAATAGAGTCCAATTCGACGATCGGCCCATGGAGCCATGCCCACGGTATCCAGCAATTCCGCGGCCTTTGCCCGACGCCTGACGCGGGGCAGGCCGGCCATCGCGCCGAAGAATTCCAATGTCTGTCTTCCCGTGAGATATCGGGGGAAGCGGTGATTTTCAGGGAGATAGCCAACATCGGCCAGCGTGCGTTTATCGCCGATCGGCTTGCCCAACAGCGATCCTTGGGCGCGCGTGGGTTTCACCACGGTCATCATGATTTTCACCAGCGTGCTTTTGCCTGCGCCGTTTGGCCCAAGCAAGCCGAAGACCTCGCCGCGGTGAACGCGCATATCGATGCCGCGCAGCGCGAAAACCCGGCGGCCGTAGGTCTTCTCAACATGGTGAAGATCGATGGCGAAATCGGTCATGACCTGAATCAATAACCAATTCAGCCCCGCATGTACATGCGGGGCTTGGCCGTTGATTTGGCGGGGCTATGGCTTGGAGATAGTGTCAGTCACCAAACAGCACCGATGCAAACCGTTGTGCCACGCTGCTGGGCATGGTCGTTGGCTTCCTGGCGCTGATGGTCATTGCCGCCAACTGCCCCTGCGCCTGGGCTTCCTGCACCTTTGCCTGCACGGTCTGATCACGCAACCGATCGCGCTCTGCCGTCAGACTGGAGATCTGAATCTGTGCGTTATCGGCACGCTGCTGGGCCTGCTCAACCAGTGCCGCCGCCGCCGTCAGGTTGTGCGTCACGATGCCCACCGTTACCGATGCGCCCACGAGCAGAATCGCGGCTGCCGCCCACGCGCGACGGCTGGATCGCCTCGCCGCGAACATGTCGGCGCGAGCGGAGAGAACCGTTTCTTCATGCGATCGAATCACGACCATCATCGCCTGTTGGGCCAGTTCGCGGGCTTGTCCGCCGTTTATTGACTGGTCGGTCCCCCGGTCGGTTCCCCGGTCGGTTCCCCGGTCGGTTTCCCGGTCGATGCCGTGGTCGATCGATCCGTCCTTTACCGTCGCGGCTTGGGTGGCCTGACCGACATTCGGAGCGGGTAGGCAGACAAGCACGCTGCGTCTGCCGTTGGCGTCCACGCGGCTCTCCAACTGGCCGCTTTGGATGCGACGAGCGACGCTGCGCGACGAAATTCCCAGCCGCAACGCGGCTGCTTCAACCGATAACCATTCATTCACAAGATTATTGACAGCGTTGGCGACAGTGTCTGACATGACGTCCTCCATGATGAGGGGCGGGCCACACCATCCATGACGTGGCAGACTTCTTTCCGACGTATCGGACGATCATGGTGTACTTGATGAAACCGTGTCTGGCAAGGGCCGTTTTGAAAGGCAGAAGGATGAAGGCAGAACAGAACTCCATTTTTGTGGAAAGTCTAACCGAACGCGATACGGCACCGCAGTTCGTGCCCATGAAGACGGCGCATATACGCGCCAAGGCAGTTGCACTGTCGCTACACCGCCCTTAGGTGGTCCTATGGGTTCTGGGAACCCTTTAGGCTGGACAGCGTGCACAGCGGCAGGTATCTTGATCATGTATTCGTTCACCGACATAATTGGATGGTGCCAAACGGAAGAGGATCGCGTGCGCGTCTCATTCCTGATTGTTACGCTCGCCGTGGCGAACCTAGCTCAAGCCGCCGATTCGACACAACCGGCTGGAGCAACTCCCGGCCGAAACCATCCGAGACTTTCCGCCGATGGCTGTGAATTCCCTGAGATTACTCAAATAGTCGCGGACGAAAAAACTCCTAAATCACCTCAGCTCGCCGAGTTACGCAAGCTCCTGATGCACGACCCCGCGTCGCTGGGGTTTAAGGTATTCAACGCCCACAAAAGTGCGGACGCCCTAAATCGACGACTTGCGTATTTCGTTCCCGGTCCCGATCAGATAACAGTTTTGCAAACTGCCCTCGGACCATCAGAACAAGTGACACACACTACCACGAAGCACTTGGTGGTATTGCATAACAAGTGGTTTGCAACGAACGTGGCCAACGCAGATATCTGCGGTATCGACCTTGACGATGGCGTTGTTTCGAGCCTCTGCCTTGTCTATCAGTCAAAGGTCGCGGCTGGGAAAATTATTGATCGCGCATTCCCAGCCGGGTTGGACAACAGCGGATGGCACGAGCGGATGGAGGGATCAGCTACTATTCTTGAGTCGGATGTAGTCCAAGTGCTAGGGACCGACGAAGGGCGCGCCAATGTTAGGTCCGGCAGGGGTGATGGAGGCCCCCGGGCGGGCGCGCTAACCACGCCCCCAGGGCTTTTCGCCTCCGGAAGTGGCTTTTTTATCACGCCTGATGGTTATTTCTTGACCAACAAACACGTCGCTGGCGAAGAGGGCTGTATTTTCCACGTTCGACTCGAGGATGGAAGAGAGAAGGCAGCGCGAGTTGTCGTGATAGATGATCAAATCGATATTGCTCTCATGCACGTTGACGTCGATAAGCCGACGCCATTCCTAAAGCTGTCGGCCGCAGATTTCCCCAATCCGGCGGCAGAGGTGATGACCTTGGGCTACCCGGGAGGTTCTGAGCTTCGTTTCAAGATGCAAGTTGCGACGGGCGACGTAACCAGTGTCGACGAAAATGACGAATATCCAGTCGTCCTTACGCTCAACACCACACACGGCAACAGCGGTGGCCCTATAATCGATAAGGACGAAAATGTCGTTGGTATTTTGAGCGCAGGGCAACAAATCTATAACGCAAGTTATATCCGCGCAATCAGCGTTGGGCAGATTCGGAAATTCCTCGCTAAAGTCAAAAGTCGCCTTCCAATGGCGCTAGAAAAAGGGCCTTCTACACGGCCAACCTTTGAAGGCGAGTTGTTGGCTAAGGAGGCACGCCAAGCCACGTTGTTGGTCCTCCTCTACCACGCCAACCCGCAGGAGGAACCCAACCAAGTGCAGGAACCGTAGTTTGCAATGCGCGTGGAACCGGGACGTGGGCGCGTGGAATCGGCAAGCGAGCGGATTTTTTGACGCGCGTAGCTGATGGCGGAACCGTAATATCCACTTCGTGAAACTCGCTCAGGTCCAGGTTCGCAGCATTCTGACCAGAACCAGTGGATTCCTGACGACGGTCTGCTCCCATTCGCTCCAGCCCTATTGCGGGTGTGCGTTGGGAAAGAGTCTGTGCGGAGCGGGGTGCTATGTACGCCACAACGCCTACCTCACCAAGGGCCGGTCATGGGGAGATTTTGTTGAGATTCGCACCAATGCCGCCGAGGCGTACATCGCACAATTTGATCGCGAGCGCGCCTGGGCGCAAAGCAAAGCGGGACGGTTCGGCATCTTTCTCTCCAGCTCAACCGAGCCGTTTCAACCAATCGAACGCAAGGCGCGGGTCACCCAATCTCTGCTGGAGGCGATGGTGGATCGGCCGCCCGATTTTCTCATTTTGCAATCGCATTCGCATCACGTCGCCGATTACCTGGATCTGTATCCGCAATTGTCAGCGCGCACCGAATTGCGATTTCATATCAGCATCGAATCCGATCGGGACAACCTGCCGGGATTGCCGCCCAGTGCCAGTTCGGTGCAGAAGCGGATGGGGGCGGCCCGTCGTCTGAGAGATGCTGGTCTGCGCGTGATCGCGACGGTCGCGCCGCTATTGCCGATCGACCAACCAGAGGTGTTCTTCCGCAATTTGCGTGAGGTGGCCGATGCCGTGGTCATCGACCATTTCATCGGCGGTGATGGTTCAGCCGATGGATCGCGAACGCATCGCACCGAGCTGCCCAGGGCAATGGCCGGTGTGGCGCCGGAATCGGTCACGCTCGACTATCGAGATCACATTGTGCGGATCGCCCGGAATTATTTTCCCGGTGCGGTGGGGGTGCATATCGATGGATTTGCGGGGCGATTTGGCTGACGCCGTGATCGCCGATTCCAGTTAGATCAACTGGCGGGCATTGTCTTGGGGAAGCCCGAGTTGTCGGTTGTTGGCATCGGCTGGCGGTCGCGGTTACGCTCGGGGTCTCGGAGGTTTTCCGGCTTGGCCGCCCCCTGAATCGGCTCCAGCGGCGCTTCCAGAATCACGCGCGCCCCCTGACCGGAGCTGGATTCAATGTGGATTGCTCCGCCAAGCGATTGCAATCGCTCGCCGATCCCCGGCAGTCCAAGCCCGCGCGGTCCCTCGCGGCGAGGCAACTCCAGCGGATTGAATCCCGATCCATCATCATCGATCACCACTCGAATGCGCGCCGACTCCCAGTGAATGGCAATGACTATTTCCTGTGCTTTTCCATGCTTTGCCGCGTTGTTAAGCAACTCCTTAACCGCGCGAAACAGGTAATGCGCCACGGTGGTGGGCAACGGCCGTCCAAGGCCGTGCTCGGTCACGGTCACATCAATGCTGACACGCATGCCGAAATCGCGAGCGTAACCGCGGAGCGTGGCGGCCAGGCCCAGGTCGTCGAGCATCGCGGGATGCAAATCGAACGTGAGGCTGCGCGTTTGCTTGATGAGCGCATCCACCATTTGCACCGCATCGACGATTCGTTCGCTGGGGCGGCCTTCGCCCGCGCGCGATACCGCCGCTTCAAGGTTCATCTTGAGCAGCGAGAGCATCTGTCCCAATCCATCATGGAGGTCGTGGGCAAAGCGGCGCCGCTCCGCGTCTTCGACGGCGGACAACTGGGCGGCCAATCCCCGCACGGCGTGTTCGGCGCGTTGCCGCTCGGCAACTTCGGCACGCAACTCGGTGGTGCGCTCATCGACCATTTTCGTCAGCCGCTCGCCCATCATCCTCCACGAGGAGAGCACGGGCACGGAAAAGAGAAAAAAGGCGAGCCGCGTCAGTGCATTCCAATAAGCGAATTTGATGTCCTGATAGGTGTTTTGGCCACCCACCTCAACCACCAACTCGGTTAGAGTGCCGACGCAAGCCATGATGTATCCACTGCGCCGGCCAAGAAGCCAGGTCGCCATCGCCACCGGCAGAATGTAGAAGGGCGCAAAGGACAGATCCGCGGGGGTCACGTAATCGGCAAATGCGATCAGTGTCAGCAACAGGATCGTCGCGGCTGCCACGAGCCATCTGGGAAACTTTGCCGAATTGCTCCTGATCGGAACTGCCATGATCTATCAATCCGAAGGCGGAAATCCGCCACATTTTCACAAATCCGGTGGCTCATGCCGCTGACGCAGTGTATCTTTCGGAGCGCATTTTGTCCCTACCTCCTTCAAGACAACACATGTAATCTCACTGCGTGACAACCCTCCAAGGCCGACCGGCTTCGACATCCGCGCCAAAACATACGGGGCTCTGGTCCCGCTTGGGGCCGGGGATCATCACCGGAGCATCCGATGATGATCCCAGCGGTATCGCAACCTATTCCCAGGCGGGGGCGGCCTACGGATATTCCCTTCTTTGGACGATGCCGTTGACGCTGCCTCTGATGTCCGCCGTGCAGGAAATCAGCGCGCGCATCGGCCGAATCACAGGGCGCGGTCTGGCGGGAAACCTCCGCAGGCACTACCCCAAATGGCTGCTCTATCCCGTGGTATTTCTACTGGTGATGGCCAACGTCATTAACCTGGGCGCGGACATCGGCGCGATGGGTGATGCCGTCCGCTTGCTGATCGGCGGACCGGCGCTGATCTATTCAGGCGCCTTCGCGCTTCTGTGCATCGCTCTGGAGGTGTTCGCCTCCTATCCGCGGTGCTGCAAAGTGCTCAAGTGGCTCACACCGGTGCTCTTTAGTTATTTCATCGTTGTTTTTCTCGTTCACGTGCCCTGGAAAACCGCGATGAAGGGACTGCTGTTGCCGCAGTTGCAGCGCAGCGGTGACTATTGGGCTACGGTCATCGCGGTGTTTGGAACGACGATCAGCCCTTACCTCTTCTTCTGGCAATCGTCACAGGAAACCGAGGAGCTTCGCGCGGACCCCGATGCAGAGCCATTGAACTATGCGCCCGAGCAAGCGGCCGCACAATTCCGACGAATTCGCGTCGATACGTATGTTGGGATGACCGCGTCCAATGTCGCGGCCTTGTTCATGATGATCGCCGCGGCGGCAACGCTCAACGCCAGTGGGATCACCGATGTGGAAACCTCCACGCAGGCCGCGCAGGCGCTGCGCCCGCTGGGAGCTCTCGCGTTTTTCCTTTTCGCGATGGGAATCGTCGGCACGGGGTTGCTCGCCGTGCCGGTCCTGGCTGGTTCAGCAGCCTATGCAGTGGGAGAAGCCCTCCAATGGCCGACGGGTCTGGATCGAAAACCCCTGCACGCCAAGGGCTTTTATGCGGTGATTACTGTTGCGACGCTGATGGGTCTGGCCTTTAACTTCCCGCTGGTACAACGCACGACCCACCTGACGCCGATCAAGGCTTTATTCTGGTCGGCTGTGATCAATGGCGTGACGGCCGTCCCGATCATGGTGCTGATGATGCTGATGAGCTCCAACCCAAGGGTAATGGGCAAATTCGCCTCCGGCTCCAAACTGCTTCGGACCGTCGGGTGGCTTGCGACGGCGGCCATGGCCGCCGCTTCGGTTGGAATGTTTTTGACCTGGAAGAGTTGAATTCCTCTCGCTCCTGATCGTTCCTCCACCGCGATTACGCATACTATTTCAGGCGAAAGGCCTGCGATGGCTCGGGTCGTTACTATCTCCACGGCACAAGTCGAATCGCGCACGCTGGCGATCGGGCGGGACCTGTTCGCGCGAACGCGGGCGGCACAATCAGATGAATCAGGATCAGCGCATTCCCGCTCATACTCCACGCTGGATCAATGGCTCATGCGGCAGGGCATGAAGGATGAAGCTGTTAAGGCGCAGCTGTTCCGTTTCATTGATGTTCTCGCCGTCCTTAAATCGCCGACCGCCATCAACCGGCATCTGCGCGAATACCTCGGCAGTGCGCGATCCCATCTAACGCCATGGCAAAGAGCCGCCGTTGGATTGATTCCGATCGGCGGTGCGCTCGGCGCAATGCAGGCGAAGTTCGCACGCTTCAGCACCGAGCGAATGGCCAGGCGTTTCATCGCTGCCAGCGATCTGAGCGGCGCGGCGGCGGCGGTCAAATCGCTGCGAGACCGAGGGCTGGCCTTCACCATCGATCTGCTGGGCGAGGCCGTTCTTTCTGAAGCCGATGCCAACCGCTACGCCCGGCGCTATCATGATTTGATCGCCGGCTTGGCCGACAGCGCCGCGCACTGGCCCGCGATTGAATTGATCGACCGCGACGAACACGGAACCATTCCACCGGTCAACATCTCGATCAAACTTTCCTCCCTCTACAGCCAGTTCGATCCGATCGATCCTGTATCCACTGGTCGCGGCGTCGGCGATCGCCTGCGTCCCATTCTCAGGCTCGCTCGATCGCGCGGCGCGTTCGTCAATATCGACATGGAACAATACGCAGTGAAAGAAGCTACATTGCGAATCTTTCAGCAGATATTCACCGAACCCGAGTTCCATGATTGGCCCGACGTCGGCATCGCGGTTCAGGCATACCTGCGCGATACGGAACAAGATCTAAAAACGCTTGCCGACTGGGCGGAGCGACGCGGCACGCCGATTTGGGTCAGGCTGGTCAAGGGCGCTTATTGGGATTACGAATCGGTCATCGCTGCACAAAATGATTGGCCACTGCCTGTCTTCCCTATGAAGTCGCGCACCGACGCAAATTACGAAGCGATGACCACTTTCCTGATGGAACACCGCGACCTGCTTCGCCCGGCAATCGCCAGCCACAACATCCGGTCCATCGCACACGCACTGGCTGTTGCCCAAGCACTTGATGTCCCTGCTTGTGCCTTCGAATTCCAGATGCTCTATGGCATGGCCGATCCCATCAAAAAAGCGCTCTCTGATCTGGGCCACCGCGTTCGGGTTTACACGCCCTTTGGAGAGCTTCTGCCAGGAATGGCTTATCTGGTGCGAAGACTGCTTGAAAATACTTCCAACGAATCCTTTTTACGGGCCGGCTTTGAAGACCACCTGCCCGAGGAGCAATTGCTCATGAAACCCCTTGCATTCCTTGGCGCAGCGCGATCCAACTCACCGGCTGCCTCCGACGCATTCCGCAATGAGCCGGCCACCGATTTCAGCCGCGAGGAGAACCGAACCGCCATGGTGGACGCGCTGCATTCGCTTGAGCCGTTCCTCGGCAAAACGTATCAACTGATGATCGGCGGCAAACTGATTTCCCGCGATCGCTGGATCGATTCTTTCAATCCCTCCCATCGCGGCCAATTGGTCGGGCACGTTTGCCGCGCTACAATCGAAGATGCAATCAGCGCCATCGCCTCGGCCAAGGAAGCGTTTCCGGCCTGGCGCGATACGCCTGTCGAACAGCGCGCCCAGCTTCTGCGGCGAGCGGCGGCCATTCTGCGTCGGCGGCGGTTCGAGCTTGCCGCATGGGAGGTCTATGAAACCGGCAAACCCTGGCGCGAAGCCGACGCCGATCTCGCCGAGGCCATCGATTTTTGCGAGTTCTACGCTCGGCAGGCTATCGCGCTAACCGACTCCGCTTCGGCCGGTCTTATTGATGCCCCGGGCGAAGACAATACATCCATCTACGAGCCGCGCGGCGTCACCGTCGTTATCGCCCCATGGAATTTTCCGCTGGCCATCCTGTGCGGCATGACCACCGCAGCGCTGGCGACCGGAAACACCGTCATCATGAAACCCGCCGAGCAATCGGCCGTCATCGGCGCAAAGCTCATGGAAGTGCTGATCGAAGCCGGCTTCCCGCCCGGCGTTGTCAACTTCGTCCCCGGCGATGGCGAAGAGATCGGCCCAACCCTCGTACGACATCCCGATGTGGCCACCATTGTCTTTACTGGCTCGCGCGCCGTCGGACTGTCGATTCAAAAGCTCGCCGCCGACACACCACCGGAGCAGGACCACATTAAAAGGGTCATCACTGAAATGGGCGGGAAAAACGCGATCATCATCGATGATGATGCCGATCTGGACGAAGCCGTCGCCGGCGCGGTCGCAAGCAGCTTTGGCTATGCCGGCCAAAAATGTTCCGCGTGTTCCCGTCTGATCGTTCTCGATTCGATATACGATGCGCTCCTTCCCCGGCTGATCGAAGCCACCGCCAGCCTGCGCATCGGCCCTGCCGAAGATCCGGCGACGACCGTTCCGCCCGTGATTGATGATGAAGCGCGCGAGCGAATCGAGAAGACGATCGCCAGTGCCAAATCCGAATCAAGGTTGGCCTACGCCGGTGATTTGAAGGGCCTGGAGCAAGAGGGTTGCTACGTCGCTCCCCATCTTTTCGTGGATGTTTCGCCCAGATCCACGCTGGCGCAGGAGGAAATTTTCGGCCCTGTTCTGGCCGTGATCAAAGCCGGCGATTTAGATCATGCGCTCGCGATTGCCAATGGGACCAAATACGCCCTCACGGGCGGTATCTATTCACGCAGCCCCGCCAACATCGATCGCGTCGGCAAAACCTTCCGCGTCGGCAATCTCTACGTGAATCGCAAGATCACCGGCGCCCTCGTCGGCCGCCAGCCCTTCGGCGGTTTCAAGCTCAGCGGCATCGGCTCGCAAGCCGGCGGAACGGCGTATCTACAGCAATTTGTCGTGCCCAGAACGATCACGGAGAACACGATGCGGAGGGGTTTTGTGGCCATTCTTAATTCGACGAAGATTCATTCGTAGCAGAATGGGGCGCAGCGGTGGAAAGCGATTCAAAGAAGAACGACGGCGCAACTCCATCGTGGGTGGAAATAGCGCCACCGTTTCTCGAATATGTTCCTCAGATAGGCAGTCTTCGAAGCCTTACGTTGCAGCAAACACATGGTGCTGCGCGTGTGACCTTTCCTGTTGCGCCGAAGTGGGTACAAATCTCATCGATTGTACTGTGGACTGCACTTGGCCTAATGAGAGCGGCGATCGGGCTTTGGATTGTAAAATCTATGCGAAGCGTGTTTTTCCTACCCCATATTCAGCTAAGTTCGGATCAGGTTGCCTTTCTCCGGCATTTTGAGACACAGATATTTATCGGTGCTGCGTCTGAGATGTTGCTCTGTTGGGCGGTCGCAGGATTCCAATTCTGGAAATTCCGTCGCTGGGGCAGGATTCCGCGTATGCTCATCGCGACCCCCGAAGGCCTCGTTCTCACCTGGCTCGGCTGGTTTCGCATGCGAGAACGGGCGTGGCCGGCCACGGAGATTGCGAGCGTCGAATTACGGCCGCTCAAATACAATCTCCCTTGGACCGGAAAGGCTGCGCTCTTGCTCATCAATCGTCACAAGGGCCGGCGGCTGCGTTACCGTCTGTCGTCGCCCGATCCGCTGTTGCCAAACGAAATCGCAAAGCAACTCGCAAGCACGCTCGGCTGTCCATTGTCAAGACGGCCGCCCCTTGGAAATGGAGACGAGAAGCCCCGCATGTAAATGCGGGGGCTTGGATCGTCCAGTAACTGCTCTTGGATTGAAAACGTCGCTGATTCTCACACCGCGATCTTCAGGCGCTCATTGAAAACCGCCGCTCGCTTCATTCGGTAGCGGGCAAGCAGGATGGCATCGGCCGCGAGCACGATGCCGGTGACAGCCCAGGCACGCCCGCTTGAATGATCCACTCCAACCTTTCGGGGGATCGACGCTAGTTCATCGGTCAAGGAAGTGATCGCATCACCGAATGTCGCGTTTTCATCAATGCCTTTCAAAACGGCTTCGGGCGCGACCAGCAGCGGGGCGGTTGAGCCGGCGATCCGGATGGCGGCCTGACGTGCATCGACCACGATGCTCATCGCGACCGCCGCGGTGGATTGGGCGGCGGGTTTTAGTGCATTAGCTACTTTCGCGATCAACATCTCGGCCTGGGCGTCGTTGATGAATCCGACCAGGGATCCAAAAGGAGTCTGCGAAGATGAATCGGCCGTTGCCGCGGCGGAAGTGGATGGGCGGGCCAATCCGACCGCCGAATCCAACTCCACGCGCGGCTCTGGCCGGTTAAGGCTCGGGGTTGCCACGGGCGTCGCCACCACGATGTAAGCCGCCGCTTGCGGGATGGGGTTCGGAACGAAGCGAACCGTGGCAGGCTTCAATCGAGTGACCGCCGCGCTGACCGTTTTGGAGGCTGATGCCTTTTTGACGCTGGCGGCAATGCCGTAGGACATGAGCGTTTCAACGATTCCCGCGGCCTTGGGTGTACCCAGGCCGGTGGGTCCATCATAACCAGTGGTTGCGGACGTGAGGCTGACGCCGGTAGTGGTCACCGCGGCCTGCTGGAAGCGATATCCGTGTCTACCGCCGTGATGTCCGCCAAACCCGCCGCCGCCAAACCCACCGCCACCATATTGATTTCCGTTGCTGCCCGTCGTGATGTCATTGAAATCGGCGGCATAAGTCGTGGCATTGGACGCGATGTTGTAGAGCGCCGGTAACGTTCCCGTGCCACCATCAAGTGTCCCGTGACCCGCCGATACGCGCCCCTGGTCCGCCAAAGCAACCAGTCCTGACCATTGCGGCGTGCCGGCGCTGGTGCCGCCTGTTTCGGCCCAGCCGACTTCCCCTTCGTACGAGAGCGAATCGTACGTTGCAAAACCAGTGTTCGGGTCGGCATCGTAGGACACGTCGGCCGTTGTGCGGCCGCTCACGCCAAGCGAAGCCTGATAACTGGGCGTGGACTCATACTCGCTGGTTCCATCGGAGGTCTCGCTCCAAGTCGTTTCACTGGCGTATGTGCCGCCCGTCAGGGTCAGTGTGGTGCCGCCCACCGCAAGAACGTCTGGTGAAGATGCCGGCCACTCAGCCCCGCCGGCTGCGCCTTCATCACCAGCGGCGGCGACGAACGTAACGCCGTTATGCCCCGATGGCGTGGTGAAATATTTGTCGTAGCTGGTTTCATTCGACATTTCACTGCCGCCCCAGCTCATCGAGACCACAGAAACTCCGCTGGCGTTGCGCGCGTAGTTGACCGCTTTGATCAGGTTGGTGGTGGAATCGTCGGTCGCCTCAACCAGCAGGATGCTCGCCTTGGGCGCGATGGCATGCGCCCACTCGACGTCCAGCGAAGTTTCCTGCGCCCACCCCGCATCGGTCGCCGGCAGTTTGCTGCTCCCAGTCTGGCTGACGATCTTAAAACTGGGCGGGCCGGCCAATCCAAATTCGGAGTCAAAGGTTCCCAGATCTGCGGTGATGTTCGGATCGTTGTACGCATCGATGATGGCAATCGTCTGGCCGGCGCCGGTTTCGCTGACGCCGGTAAATCCGTACGCGCTCCTGATTTCAGCGGGCGTGTAACCCTGGACTGAACTGGCCGCGCCTTTGGCGCTGGGCGCGACAAATGAGATCGAGGGCGTTAATGTGGATGACAGTGACCCAGAGAGGAGCTGACGCACCTCCAGCGATTCCCAAAAATTGGCGCATGTCGAACGCGCCCACCGCTCAAGGACCGAGTGTCGTGGGACGGAATTCGCCTTGCGGATTGGTTCAAGGTTCATTGCCTCTCCGTACCTTCCGTGCTTTCAGAGCTTCATCATCAGCCAAAATTCTCAGTCAAGACTATTGAACGACAGGCTCAGTGGTGGGGGATGTCAGACCACGATCTCCGCTCGGGCCCTCCGAGCCTGGTCCCACTCGATCGCGAATTATATTGTCATAGGTCTGTCTTTGCATGTCATTCAGAATTTTGCGAGTTTTGGCGACCCCATCTTGAAACTCCCGATCCCGATATTCTTTTAGATGAGCAAACTGCTCGGCCGCCTGTTCCGTAAGGGCGGCGTAGCGAGCTTTCTGCGAATCCGTCAGGAGCGCGGCAATGGCAGCATCCCGCTCCTTTTGTATTGCCTGCGCCTGCTCAAATGTCGCATGAACGTTGTCTCGGACACCTTCCCAGATGCTTCGCATTTGATCCCGTTGGCCGTCGGTCAGTTGCAACTCATCGGCGATCGACACTTTTACTGCGGGAGCGGTCACCACCGCCGAACTGGCAACCGGCAGCCGCGAAACCGCCATACCCGCAAAGACACCCGCCCCCAGCGCAAGGATAGAGGCGGCGATCAGAACGAGCTTTAATTTATGGACTCGCATGGCCCCCTCCAGCGGTCAAATTAGCAACCATCCAATCCGCCACCTGCGAATCCACCGAACTATCGCCGATCGAACCGGCATCCGCCAGTCCAATCTGATTATTTTGCGAGCTGTTGTCCATGACGGGCAACGGCTCAACCCGCAGCGTCAGAGCGGTTCGTTCCCAATCAGGAATGTCAGCGGGGAGGCTAGTCCGATCCGACGCGGGCACGACCGCGACCCCGGGCGAGAGGGCCGCGGCGTGCCGCGAAGGAAATTCAGCCAGCCAAACACCACTAATGATCATAATTGAAGCTGCTAAAGCACTTAACGTTCCAGCCATACGAAGAAAATCCATTTCCGCTGGGCGGTCCCCGACCCGTCTGTCAGCAGCCCTGTCCAGACGGTGATGCAATCTTGCCAGTTCCAGCGGCAACATGTGGGCATGCGTATTGGCGACAAACAGGCGAGATATTCCCTCCACCCCCGCCAACTCCTCTCGGCAACCCGCGCAAGTTGACAAATGCTCGCTCACTAACCGAGCGGTCGCGCCGTCCAGTTCGCCGTCGTGATAGGCATTAATTTGAGGATGAAAAGGGCAATCAGACATTAGTTCTTTAATACTCAAACTCTTTCACCCCGACGCCGGCCTCTGAGGTACTCCGAAGAGCCGGATAACGAGCACCCGGATAAACCCCAAGACCCGGATAAACCAAGACCAATCAATCTCTCAATCCACATAATCCTTCAAATGCCGTTTCAGCTCCGCCCTCGCTCGATGCAGCCGGGATTCCACAGTCCCACGGGGAATGCCCAAACTAGTGGCGATTTCCTCGTAACTCATCTGCTGCATCTCCCGCAGCAACAAAATCTCGCGGAACGGTGGGTCTAACCGGCCGAGGAGATGATCCAGATCGATCTTCCGATCCACTGCGGCCTGTTCCGGGGGAACAATCGGCCCGGAACCGCCCCAATTGGAGCCGCTGGCTGTGCCGGCCGCCCCGTCGGAGACCAGTCCCTCCCCCGCTCCCTGAAGGGAGACGGTTTTCCGCGTGTGTCTCGACTGGTGCCACGCCTTGGCCGCCTGCCGCATTAAAATGCTCGTAAGCCATGTGCGCACCGATGATTGGCCGTTGAATCGCTTCAATCCGGCGAACGCGCCGGCGAAGGTTTCCTGGCACAAATCTTCCGCGTCCGCGCGACTGGGGGTTAGAGACAAGGCGAGGCGGAACATATTCTGAGCATGCCGATCCACCAGCGTATGGAACGCCCCGTGGTCGCCCTGCCCAGCAGCACGGACCAACTCCAGATCGCCCGGTTCCAATCGCTCTGTTGCCACCCGGTCGACTGATCCTCGGTGTTGCAATCCCTGTCACGTACCAGATTAGTTCCGGTAACAGCCAGGAATCTTCCAAAATTTTAAGGAAGCGAACGTTTCATACCCCCAACAGAGCCGGGCCGAACAGAGCCGGGCCGTCCTCGGCCCGATTTCGCGGTGCTCCGCGAAGATGCCCCCAAACCCCCTGAGCCTACAACGTCATATCCCCGTGAATCGCCCCCTCAGCTCGGCGGCAACGCAACCGTGGCGGGGGCATTGATGCTGCGGGTACGCTTGCCGCTGCTTTTCTCGGCAGCCTCGTCTCGCGCGGTCTGGGTGCCCCGGGCCATGCCGATCACTCCGGTGCGCGCCAACTCGCGGATACCGTAAGGTTCCAGCAATTCGATCAGGGCTTCGATTTTCTCTTCGGTCCCGGTCATTTCAACGATGACGCTGGATTTGCCCACATCGACGATCCGCGCCCGGAAGAGCGCGACGATATCGATCACTTCCCCCCGTTTATCCGGCCCTGCCCCCACCGTGATCAGCGCCAAATCGCGCTCGATGTACGCCGTCCCCTGGAAATCGCGAACCTTCACCACCGGCACCAGTTTGGCCAGTTGCTTGCGCACCTGTTCGATCGTGTTGTCATCCGCATCCACCACGACCGTCATCCGGCTCAGGTCCGGCGTCTCGGTTCGACCAACCACCAGTGAATCGATGTTGAATCCGCGCGCCGCAAACATGCCCGCGACATTCGCCAGCACACCGGGCTCATTCATCACCAACGCCGAAATCACATGACGCATCGAAAAACTCCTGCCGTAAAGGGGGATGTGATGGTACTACCAAAGGGAGGCAGCGGGTAGGGGTGAGCTCGTTCACCGTTTCTACAGCGCACCCGTCCATTCCGGAGTGCTCACTTCAGTGAGCACAGGGCTCCGCCGATCAACCCATAATTCCGCTTCGCCGCGAGCGTGCGTTCATTTGTTGCCTGGGTGCGATAACGTGATCGCCGCATCAAACCGATGCCCGTCACGTTGCAAGGAAAGAGTCACCAGCATCGCCCGCTCGGAGATCAGTCTTTTGGCAACGCTCCAGATCGGTAACTGATCGATCCCCTGGCGATTAATCGCCAGCAGTACATCGCCCGGTTCGATCATTGCCTTGTCGGCGGGACCGCCGGGGGAAACTGCCGTGACCACGTATCGATTGCCATCGCGCCGAAACAGCAGGCCTGCGATATACCAAGCCGGCGGGTCGATCGGAACGTGCCGCGGCAACAAAAACAACCTTCGATGGGGAAAATCGAACGTCACGATAAAACGGCTGAGAAAGCCAGCGCCCAATCCTCCCGCATCGCCAAGCTCTGCGAAGGTGAGATGATCCGCACCAAAAGTCCCGAGCGACATTGTCGCCGGCATGGGAACGCGCGCGATTATTGCATAAGGGAGATATCCCGCCTGTTGGTTAAGGGACGCAAAGCCGGTATCGACGACCATGGCTACTCTCCCCACCCCCGATAAGTCGGCTTCCACCGTCGGCTGGCCGCGCGAGTTTGGCTCCAGCGCAACTTGAATCCCCCATTCAGGATGATCGCGTTCGTCCGGCATCGACAGCGTCGCCCGCGACCTGTCGAGATCCACTTGAACGACGAATTGCTCGAGAAATCTCATGCCGACTATCCCCGCAATATCCTGGCCAGTGGCAACGCAGAAGGCGGATAGATCAGCGCATCCAACCGGACCGGCCGAGCGAATATTGAAAGGACCAATCGACGCATCGACTGGGGGATAGAGCGGCAGTTTTTTCTCGTTAGGGATCATCCGCCGGCCGATGCCGTTCCATGGCGAGCTTCCCACCGGCGAGCCAAGCTGGGCCTTAAATCTGGAGTCGAAGATGATTCCAGTGGTTCCCGTATCCAGTAAGAACCAATAATCCGTTCCGCGAAAGCGCAGCGGCAGGAGAAGCAGCATGTCGCGCAACTCGCGGGGCGAATCGAACGACACTGGTGTGTTCGAGTCGTCGAGAGTTTTCCGCGAAACTGGCTGGGCGCATCCACCAACGAGCGCGACGAGCAAAAGAGCGAGATGAATCCACCAATAATCTGCACGAGTATCCCGAGGAATCGGAATGGCGTCGGTACGGATCAGGCCCACTTTTTGGTATCGCGTCAAATCACGCATGGGCACCCAAGCCTTCTCGCCGGATAGGCAGCCCCCTCGTGACACGGGCGTCCCCGCCCGTGCGGGAGTGGGACCGCAATGCCGCCCGGCGTGCCAAGCCCTCGGACTTACTTGCGCTCTGCTTCGTTGAGCTCGAGTCGCAGATAATCCCACACGACCCCGCTTTGCAGGTCGCCGGCCGGGACCGTGAGG
>Ga0302326_10010675_pt1 | contig 19893 bp, 14 predicted proteins | sample Palsa_T0_3_FD_202264 | JGI IMG/M metagenome (GOLD analysis project Ga0302326, IMG submission 202264) | Peat permafrost microbial communities from Stordalen Mire near Abisko, Sweden - Palsa_T0_3 | ecosystem: Environmental > Terrestrial > Soil > Palsa > Peat permafrost | place: Sweden: Abisko...
TGGCCGATCGCAAGGGGCAGGACATCTCCCTGACCGTGCATATCCTGGGGCCGGGGATGGATCTGAAATATGATCTGTGATCGAGGCGATGGAGGGACAAAGGGACAGAGGGACCCAGGGACAAAGTGGAAGAGGGGCTGGTATCCACCCTTTGTCCCTCTGTCCCTCTGTCCCTCCATCCCTCTGTCCCTTTGTCCCTTTGTCCCTCCGTCCCTTCGTCCCCCCATCCCTTTCCCCCGCTATCCGACGCCGATTTTTCCGCTACAATGCTTGCGATCCGGCCGATGCCGGTGACCTGTCTATCGGTGAGCTTGGAAGGGAAAACGTGCAAATATGTCGATGACCAATCGGCCCGCGGTCGTGATGGAAGCAATGGAACAGCGGATGCTTTTTGACGCCTCGGCACTGACCGAGACGATCGTGTCGAAAACTTTTCCGGCGTCGGTTTCGCGGGGGGCGCCGCTCACCGCCTCTGCCACCATCCGGATCAGCAACGACAGCGGCGTCACCCAGTCCGGGCCGGCCGAGGTCGGCGTCTTCATCGCCGACGGCACGCTCAGCATTCCCAGCGGCGACTATGGAATCCTGGGGAGCAAACACATCGACGACCTGGCCCTGGCGAATGGGGCGACCAAGACCGAAGTGGTGCCGATCAAGCTCAAGGCGGACTCGCTGGCGATCGGCACGGACACGCTCTTCGCCCTGGTGGTGGACCCGAGCGGCGCGTGGTCCCAATCCCCGGCCCAGGGGACGCTGGTCGTCACCCGGTCGCTGTCCCCGGCTTTCTCCGATTCGATTCTCAAGGCGACCCCCAAGTATACCACCAAGGGAACCCTTGAATTCACCAACCAGCTCGATCTGGAGATGGCTATCCGCGACACCGGCGCTGCTTCCTCCGGTGATGATGGATTCACCCTCTACGCATCGCCCAGCTCAACGTTCGATTCCTCGGCCACCGAGATCGGTCACGTCGTGTTGAACCTGAAAGTCATTCACAACGGCCTGCGAAAATTCCTCATCAACTTCAACACGGCCAACGTGAGCAACTCAGAGGGAACCGCGGTCGATGATTTTATCTTCGTGCAGGTGACGGACACCGCCGGCGACGTGACGCTGGCCAGCTTCCCGACGGCCCTCAAGCTCGCCGGCCCCACGTGATGACCGATCACCCGCTGCCTTTGCCGACGACGGAGTAGATGGCCATGAAGAATGCCAGATAGACGAAACCGACCATGCCGCCGACGACGATGGTCATGACCGGCTCGATCAACAGGGTCATTCGCTTGACGTAACTTTCGAGCTGTTTTTCGTGGAAGTTTGCGACCTTGCTGAGGACAACCCCCAGTGTGCCGGTCTCTTCACCCACGGCCACCATCCGCGGAAGCATCGGGAGAAACTCGCGTCCCGCCCCCAGCGGCTTTGCCAGCGACTGGCCGGCCAGCACCGATTGCCGCGTCTGCTCGACGCGCGCGCCCACGGCCTTGTTCTTCACCAGGGCACCTGCCGTTTCGAGCGCGGAGATCACCGGAACACCGGCCTCCAGGAGCATGCTCAGTCCGCGGGCGAAGAGCGTGGTGGCCGAGAGACGCAGGATCTTTCCAACGATGGGAATTCTGAGCAGCGTCCTGTCGATCGCCCGCGCCCCCGGCGGAAACTGGTGAATGACCACCAGCGCCACCACCAGAGCAATCAAGGTGATCGCGAACGGTATGCCATACTTGGTAATAAAGTCCGAGGTAGCAATGAGGGCAAGAGTCATCCCGGGAAGCTCTCTGCCCTGGTTATTCAAGAAAGTGGCGAGCTCGGGGATGACCTTGACCATCAAGTACGCGCCCACGGCGATCGCCATGAGCGTGGTCACAGTGGGGTACAGCATGGCCGACACGACGGTGACCAAAAGCGTCCGTTTGCGTTCGAGTTGGTCGGCTGCCTGACTGAGCACGAGCTCGAGATTACCTGATGCCTCGCCAGCGCGGGTGAGTTGGATGACCAATTGCGGAAAGATCTTTCGATGCGCGTTCAGCGCTTCGGCGAACGATGCTCCCCCGGCCACGCGATCGTGGACGTTGTCCCAGACCTTGGCCATTCTCACCCTCCGGGCCTGATCAGCGCAGGTGGTAAGCGAGGACAACAGCGTCAGCCCGCCTTCGAGCATGTTGGAAAGCATCTGCAAACCCAACTCGACATCGAGACTGCCTGGCGGCAGGATGCCGAAGCCGCGATTGCCAGAACCCTTTCCTAACTTTTCTTCAGCGTCTTCGTCCGCGGCCTTTCGCACGCTGATCGGCGAGAGGCCGCGCTGTCGCAGCGCAGCCGAGAGGGCTGCGGCGGTGGCCGTGTTTTCGGTTCCATTGTGCCAGCGACCATCGGCGTCGCGGGCGGTGAAGGTGAATGTGGGCATCGCTGGGGATTTCTTGTCGGGTGGAGGATCGATCTACGGGCTGTAGTGTGGAAGCACCAGGTTGGGGACCGTCTGGCCGCCGCCGGTGACGACGACATTCAACGGCGGGCTGGCCACATATGCGGCGCTCACCGCCGCAGGGCCCCAGGTCGTCACGCTTGCAGGCACCACGTACGCCCGCAACACGCGCGGGCCGATGGTGACCTGCCCGTTCCCGCTCCCGCTGGCGGTGCTCGTGGAAAGTGCGTAAGTAAACGGCGCTGCGGTCAACTTCACCGCCACCTCTGCGACAGCCGGGGTCTGGGTGACATCAGCTCCGTAATAGGCGACCCAGATGTTGACCGCGGTCCCCGGCGGCGGGGTTGTGCCGGTGGGCGCGGTGTAGGTCAGATTCGGAGCGGTGCCGGACTGATTGCCGAGATTGCTGCCGACGACGTCGGTGGCGAGGTTCATGCTGACCTGGCCGAACAATGTCCCGGTCGCGGTGAATCCGCCGGTGGTGCTGATGAGGTTGGGGTACGGGAGGGAGACGTCAGCGTCGTAGCCATTGGTGTCGCCGGTGCCCCCATGGTTCACGTCGGCGATGTTGTCAGCCCCCCAGGAGGAGAGCTGGGCGATAGGGGTGCCGGTGCTGGCGTTATTCAGGAGGTTGCCGCTGGCATCGTATGCGTGGTACGAGTTTCCCCATCCGTCGCGGAGATAGGTGGGTCCCGCCCCCAGGTGCATGTAAGGCCCCTTCCACCCCACGCCGACCAGCACGGTGGGATCGGAATGCGCCGCAACAAAGGCAAATGATGGAAGTGCGTTTTGTTGGAGCAGCTCGCTCAGCGGGTCGCCGGCGGCGGTGCCCAGAGGATCGCTCCCGTTGATGAGAAACTGCGGCAGGCGACCGGTATCGGCGACGAAGCCTGTGACCAGCGGAGATCCATCGGGGCTATGCTGGCTGGGCGCGCCGATCATCGCATCGCGGATTCCGTTCAGCGAAGAGGTTGTCTGCAAGTACCTGGCCTGCCCCTGCACGCCACTGACCGAGCGCAGCGCGATGGTGGTCAGCGCGGCCAGGATCGCCAGCACGACGAGCAGCTCAATCAGCGAAAAGCCGGACGGTTTTTTTCCTGTCATGGCAGAGTGACCTGTTGCTCATGGACTGGGTGGATTGGGGTCCGAATGGTTCAAATATAACACAATGTCATCGCTGCGCGAAAGGCCGGCCGGATCTGTCCAGGCCGTGTCGAGCGTTTGGTTTGGCCCGCCCGAGATCAGACGGGTGTAGTCCCCATCGGAAAGCGTTCCGTAGTCGGTATACGAGGTGGAGGTATGCTGCGTCCCGGTCTGATCGGTGAACGTGAGAACACCGCCGGCGATCGTGAGGCGCTGGATAATGATCGGATCGCCCCATGGATCGAGCAGGGCGGGATCGCCGTTGTTGCCGAAGAGGTTCGTGAACGTGGCGCTGCCGGTGGGATAGACGCCCCCCTGGGCGATCAGGTAAGGCCCGCGCCACCCGAGGTTGGTATCCCGGTTGAAGGTCTGCGCGTAGACCACCGGAGATGAAGAAAGCAGCGGCGGGGTCGACGCCAGCAACTCCGCGATGGAATTGGGATACCGCCCGATATCCGCCTCGAAGCCGGGGCTGTCGGTTTTGCCGACGATCGCTTCGCGGGTGTAGCTGAGACTTGCTTTCACCGCGGTGAGCCTGCCGTGAGCCGCGACGCCCTGAAGCAGCGGAATCACCGCCCCTGCCAGAATCGCAAGGATTGCGATGACGACGACGAGTTCGATGAGCGTGAGGCCTCTGGCGATTGCTCCTGCGCGCGGCCCGGGCCCCCCGCGAATCGCGCTTGCCTTCACTTGGCGGCGTTGGGTTGGTGAATTGAGGAGAAGCTTCATCATGGCGTTGACTCGATGCTGATCCGGTCCAACGATGCGCTCAGCTAGCCGATGGCAAGGTGGTCGCCTTGCCGTGATTGACCAGCCGGTATTCCGGCGGAAGTTGCTCGCCGATCCGCCGCTTCAATTCCTGCTGGGCATCGGCGAGGGTTTTGAATTTTCCAGCCTGGAGGTCAGCGGTCATTGCGGTGTAGATGTCGGCCATGCTTTTCACCCGTGATCCACTCGTCGCAAAATCCACATCCGTCCATAGCGCGTGGAGATCCACCTTCCATATACCGCCGGTCCTTACGACATAAATCGGTTGCGCGTCACTGGACTTGGACGTGAGGGTTGCGGTGTCGCCGGTGATCTTTTCATCGGCGTCTTCCACTTGATCCACCATCGTTTCGGGATCCTCGACGAAGAATCTGGAGTCCTTCCCGAATTGTTTGGCTGATGCCGCCTGGTAGTGCTTGTAGGCAACGGTCCAATTACTGAAGATGCCGACCCACGTAAATTCCACGTCCGATCCGAACGCGGCCGCGCGCACGCGGGCCATGTCCCCGGCCTCGATCGCTTTGGCGAAGTCAACGGCGGCTTGTCGCGAGGGATTGGCAAGTCGCTTGCGTGCCACATCCAATGCGATCTGGGCATTTTTATCTGTCGGGTCGAGTAATAGCGCGCTTTGAAGCATGTTCGCCGCCTCGGAATTGCGGTCCTTCGCATCGAGCAAGACGATGCCCATCATGGCGCGCGTGGACGCCATCTCGGTTGCGTCCATGTCGTGACGCTGCAATTCAAGCTGGAGGAGGTGATAGCCGACCTGCTGAGCCTGGTCATTCTTGTGTTGGAAATTCAGGGCAATCCCCAGTTCCACATAAGCTTTATGCAAGACGAACCAGTCCTGCTCATCCTGATGCGATTCGATCAAGCTTCTGGCGCGCCCCTCGGCTTGGGCGGATAGTTCCCTGATTTGCTGCTTGCATTTGATCAGCAGCGCGTCGGTTTGAATCGTCCCTGGCCTGGCCTTGGCTCCGAGTTGCTTCTTCAAAATATCAGTCCGCTGATCCTCGAGCCGTCCAAAATTTTGCGCGATGCGAATTTCGGCCACGACGAGATTCACGCCAGCCGCGCCGCCTTCGGGCGTAACGGCGATTGCATGCTGCCACAGCGTGATATCGTCGCGCCAATAGCCGATCTGAAACACGCTGCGAATTCCCAGGCTCAGCAGGACGATGGTGCAAACGGCGGCGGCCCAGCGCGGCCGGTCGGGCCGGAACAGAGCAGTCAGTACGATAGCCGGGCCGAGCATCGCCACGTAGAGGTAATGATCCGCAACCGTCGATATCGATTCAAAACTGAAACTGGTCAACCCCAGCACGGGAGCCAGCGCGATGAGCGAAACCAGCCCTGCCGCCAGAACCCAGGGATATTTCTTTCGAGAGGCGATGACAAAGATCGCCGCCGCGAGTGGCGCGATCCACGTCCAGGCGAGGTATCCCTGTTTCAAAGCCTGATGAGGATTTCTTCCGTAATCGGGTGCCAGATGAATCGGGAGGATGAGCTTGTAGAGATAAAATGCGATGGCATCAGTCGCGATCAGCGGGCGCAGATGGATCGGTACGTCGGGTCCCGTCGATCCCGGCTGAACCAGTTTCGCGACGACGGCCAACGGAACGGCTGCAAGCAACAGCGGCCATGCCGAGATCAGAACGCGCTTGAACGGGCGGCCAATCAGGAAACAATCCAGCGCGACGGCGATAATCGGCGCCATCATGGCCGATGGCTTGCACAACTCGCCCACGACGATCGCCGCCGTGGCAATGAGGAGATGAATCCATCTGCGATTGAACCGCTCAGAGATCAATCTCGAATCATTTGCAGAGGTATAAAGGAGGTATTGCCAGATCGCGATCAGCGAGAACAGGCCGGCCAAAAGGTCCTTCAAACCGCAGGTCCACGCCAGCGGCTCGACTTGAACCGGGTGCAGGGCGAAGAGCAATGCCCCCGCGCAGGCCGCCCACGGCTTTTGAAACAGGAATTTAAGCAGCGTATAGACAACGAGCACCGCGGCCACATGGGTCAGCAGGCTGGCTGCATGGAAATACGCCGGGTCGAATGGATTCTCAAATGAGTCGGAATTGGGGAGCCTCGAAAATCGCGCGAGCAATACAAATGCGTCCATCGTGACCGGTACATACAAAAGCCCCTGGGTATGGGCCCAAAACCAGCGAAGATCGCCCAGCGTTGGTCCGAGGACATGCGGATTTCTGAAGATAAATTCCTGATCATCCCAATACGCAAAGAAATTGAGGCAGACCCGGCCCAGGAACAGGATCACGGCGCCGATCAGAACCAGCGGAATGGCCCAGCGCTGAGCGATGGACTGTTTCGACGGACTCGAACGGATTTCGGGTTGGGTCAGCAATTCGGTCATGAGAGCCGGAAACGGAACCTTGAGACGGAAAAGGGTGCATCGACTTATTCGGTCGATGCACCCTAACTACAACCTTCAGGACAACCAGATTCGTTTGACATCGGTTGCTCCTTCTTCAATCGTTAGGAACCACTCATCGCTGAGATTAGCGGTTCTGGTCGACTGAGTACTTGGACAGGTTGGCTGTCGTCGAGGTGCCATCGAAGCTGATGGAAACCGACGTGGCGGCCGAGGTGCCTGGCGGAACGCCTGTGGCAGTCGAACCCGTTGAGAAGACCTTCAGCAGAAGAATCGGACGGGTATATTCGCCGGGCTTCTTATCGAAAAGCACCGGAGCTTCCAAACCGGTCTTGCCGTTGATTTGGGAGTTGGTTCCATAACCCAGGGCAACCAGTGTGGTCCCGTCCTTGGCTGCAGCCGTGGAGAGGGCACCGGTCACGCCATCAGTGGCGTAGTTGAGATTCACCAGGCCGTAAGCCGCCTGAAGAACCGCGGCCCCTTGCGAGGTCAGGCCATTGACCACGGCCCAGTCCGTAGCGCCCGAGAACGTCGTCGAGGACGCCACCAGGGTTACAGGAAGAGTGTCATCCTGATTGGGGGCGGTCGTATTGATGTCGGCCTGATCGTAAAGCGTGACGGTTCCGCCCGAGGCTGATCCCGTAAGTTGAGCGGCAAAGCTCAGGGCGCCTTGAGTGTCAATGGCGGCTGCTGACAACACGGATTTGAGGCCGCTATTCAAATACGTATCGAGCGCGGTCCCCGCGGAATTGAGGAGCGTGTCCTCGCCCGTGGGATAGTGCCCTTCGGCAGTGTTGTAGAACACAGCCTGGGTGGCCGAGTCAGCAATCGTCGTTGCGTTGCCCGAGTCGCCGGCGAGATTGCGGACGAAGCCCAGGCGGGGAACGATAAAGCCGGCGAGGATCGCCAGCACGGCAATAACCACGACGAGTTCGATCAGGGTCAAGCCCTTATGACGAACTCTTCGAGGTGAAGATACAGAGCGCATATCCATTTCCCTTTCTGTGAGGAACAGCGTTCCTCACGAGGTTGTTGATTCGATCGAGAAACACTTCTCGATTCGCGTCCCGAATTCCAATGAATTCCTACAAAACCGGCCGGTTTAGTGCGAGACGGGCGAAAAGGTATCTCGTCATCAACTTCATTGCAAGCAAAATGTTTCAAATATCCAGTGCATTAGACTTATTGGTCGCCGGGAGGAGGGGATTTTTCTGGCAGGAGGCGAATCGGGCCAGCAACGCTGGAGATGGAATATAACTCTATTACCCCTATTTAGTTATGTCGAACTGATGTGGCGTGAAATCCGGGGCGAAGTGAGTGCCATGATTTGGGCGTGGAGGCATTCCTCGTGATCAGGATTGAGAGGTTATGACAGAAATTGGACGGCTTGTCCATAAAATTTGACTAAACCTACAGGGCTTGTATATGTTGGGGCTCCGCAAATGGATCGGGCGCATTCGGGATGCCTGGGATTTGGCGTCGATTGAAGAGCTTTCCGCCGAAGCCAGAGGCGCTATACCAGAAAGCCCTCGTACTAGAAAAGAGATCGTGTTGGGACGCGCATCGCACACCATCATCTTCCTCGGAGCGGATCGAACCGATCGACTCGATCTGGGCCCAGGACCGGCGTTCAAGGTCCTCGGGCAGATTCACCTTGCCGCGACGGACACGGATGAACCGACCGCCCGGCTGGAAAAGGTGCTGACACAGGTGAAAGGGGCCAAGAGAGGCATCAGCGGTCCCGGGGGGAAAATCGGCCGGCGCGTCTGGGTGCTGTGGGAGCGGGCGGGCACGCAGGCGCTGGATATCTCCGCGGGAGTGGTCGATGGTCTGGATCGCCAGCAACTGCACGACTCGCTGAGCTTCGAAGCCGAGCCGCTGACGGGATTGCCCGCGGCGGATTCGGCGATCGATGGCATTCACCAACTGACAGATGGAGAAGACGCGGGAGGGTTCCGCCGCTTCTGGATCACACAGGTGCCGGCCTCGGTCCTGACCGATTGGCAGGAACTCCTGACGCCGCTGGGCGCCAGGCTCGCCGGCGTCGCCCATCCCGGTGGATTGCCGCGTGAGCGATGGTCGGAGAGCGCGCACCCCGCCGCGGTTGTCCGAAGCAAGCCGGCGCTGGCCCTTGCCCGTGAATTGACGAACGGGGCGGGGGGCGAATCCATGGGAGTGTCATCGCGGAATTTGGCCGAAGACGCCGAGGGACATTCGGCGGCGATTGGGCTTGCCGAGCGGGCCTTCGATTTGGGGGACGATGATGACGAGCCGGCAATCAGCCGCGGCCTCGGCCACGGGAAATGGCGGCGACTGGAAGTGTGGGAAGAGGTCACGATCGTTCTCGACGGACATGCCGACGGAACAGTCGATACCCGTCTGGTGCGGGCGCGGCCCGGATCGGAGCGGTGGCCCGAAGATCTGGCAATCGAGAATCCCATCTCGTGGCTTGGACCGATTCCCTCTTCGCGCATTGGACCCGACGGACAGACCATCGCGGTGCGGTCCCGTGACGGCACGCCGCTGGCGCCGCGGCGGATCGAATTCCCCAGGAACGGCGTTCCGATCGACTGGATGCGCGCCTGGGCATCGGAACTGACCGCCAAGCCGCGCCGCTTGCCCGTCGTTGAACCGCGGTCGAATATCTCGCCGAATCTCAAGTTCTATCTCGCCGGCGGCGTCACCACATCGATCGTGCTCGCTGCGGTCATTGCCCATGCCCTGCTGCTCTCGAATCGGATCGACGCGCTGAAAGCACGAGCCGACCAACTGGAAACGACACGCGCCCAGTTCGCACCGAAAGCTGATCCCAGAGCGACACAGCATGAGGCGGAGCTCAACGACCAGATCGGCCAGCTCCAACCGACCGTGGATGATCTGACGCAACAGGAATCAACGCTGCGAACGCAGGTCGAGGAGGCGGAGAAGCGGGCCGCGGATGCGGCGACGCGGGACGCGCGTCTGGCCAAATTGCGGGCCGCGCACAGGCCGGCGATTCCGCTTCTGGTGGCCGCACTCAACAACGCCGAGCAGCATGAAAATCCCGTGGATCTGGTCTTCAAGGAAATTCGTCAGGATAACAGCGGGGTGCTGCTTCTGACCGGGCTGTGCCGCGACTCGGGACTGGCCGACAGGTTCGCAACCAAGCTGTCGGCGGAGTTGTCCCCGGCGGGATGGCAGGTTGGCGCGGCTCAGAAGCGACTGCGCGACGACGGGATCGGATTCGATTTCACCATAGCGATCACGCCGGGGGTTTTATCCGGTGTGCCATTGCCGGCGCTGGCGGAAGGTCAAAACCAGCAGCCCACGACGGCTCCCGCCAAGCCAGAGGTCGATCTTGGGGCGCTTCGCTCGGCGCTGGGAGGGCACTGACCATGGGCAGCAAATGGAAGCCTTCTCCCCGCGAGCGATGGGTGATCGCCTTTGCGCCGGCACTGGTGATCGGGAGCTACTATTTCTATTTCGAAGCCCCGGACCTGGCGCACCAAGCGGACGTTCAGCAACACCGGGTGGATGCAGCCCTGCAGCCGATCCCCAAGCCACCGCCGCCGCCCTCCCTGGCCAAGGCGCAGGCGACACTGGATCAATTGAAGAAGACACAGTCGGACAAGCAGGAGCAGATCGCGAAGCTGGAAGATCGGCAACTGAGACTGGCCATCGCCAAGCAGAGGATGGCGCAGAATCGCGATCCGGCACATCTGATCGAAGCCATGGAGGCTGTGTTTGCCAAGAACGGCCTGACCCCGCTCATCAGCGAAGCCTCGGGTGAAGGGTCAACCGGCAATGCGCCCCCGCCGCCGCTGCTGGACGTGCTGGCCCCGCCTAAAACGCAGGACGAAGACAGCGAACCGCCGCGGGTGTGGCACTACGTTTTCGACGACGTGACGCCGCGTTTTCAGCAGGCGTTGGCGGATTTGTTGCAGAGCCAGCCGCAGGTGGTCCCGTTGTCATTCAACCTGGTTTATAACCCCCAGGACAGCGGCCAGACACGGTTGCTGGAACTATGGGTGCTCTACTAAGCAACAAATCCATGTCGTCCGCAGTTGGAAACAGCATCGCCGTGGGTGCCGCGCCGGCATTCGATCCGCATCAGGTGCTGACGCGACTGCTGGCCGAGTGCGAAAGCGCCGACGCCAGCGACCTGCACCTTCCGCCGGGGCAGATTCCCCAGTTGCGCATCCACGGCGATCTGGCCGCGATCCCCGGATTTGGCGAATTCTCTGCCAAGCAGTTGGAGGCGATTTCCGAGGGAATGATGACCGCCGACCATCACCGCGCCCTGGAAACGCGGGGATCCGCGGACGGCGCTCTCTCGTCGGTCAGCGGCGCCCGCTTCCGTTTCAATATTTTCCGCCGACAGGGCGCGCGCGCGATCGTTCTTCGCCGATTGGAAGATCGCTTCCGCCCGCTATCGGAACTGGGGCTTTCCGATGAATTGTATCGCCTGGCCGACCTGCCCGATGGACTGGTGATCGTCTCCGGGCCGACCGGCGCCGGCAAAAGCACGACGCTGGCGACGTTGCTCGACAAGATCAATCGCGAACGCCGTTGCCACATGATCACGATCGAGGACCCGATCGAGTACATCCATATCCCCAAGAAAGCGCTGGTCACCCAGCGCGAGCTGAACACCGATGTGCCCGACTTTAACGATGCTCTGGTGGCCAGCCTCCGACAAGACCCTGACGTGATCCTCGTCGGCGAAGTGCGCGAGCTGAAGACGATCCGCACGGCAATTGTCGCCGCCGAGACCGGGCACCTGGTCTACACGACCGTTCATGCCGGCGATTGCGTGGGCACCATCGAGCGACTGGTCGGCGTCTTCCCCGCCGACGAGCAGGACGGCATCCGCCGCCAGCTCAGCCTGGTGCTGCGCGCGGTGGTGAACCAGCAGTTATTGCCGGCCATTGTCAAAGCGGGCGGCCACGGCCGCGTGGCAACGTCGGAGGTGCTGATCAATACACCCGCCGTCGCCAATCTGATCGCCATGGGAAAGAGCAGCCAGATTTACTCCAACATGGAGACGGGAAGAAACGTCGGCATGCAGACATTGGAGCAGGACGTCGCCAGGCTCTGGGTGACCGGTCGAATCACCGAGCACACGGCAATCGCCAGTTGCAAAAATGTCGGGGTGATGAAGGAACGGGCGCAACTTTTACGGAGGGGCGCATGAGCGTCGATTCATTGGTTCCAGGTTCCGGTCCCAATGGGAAGTCCCGGCCACCGGTGTTGGTTACCGTTGGAGGCGCCGCCGGCCGCGCTGCCGCGCACGAGCATGAATTGCTCAAGCCCGATGCGCTGCGCATCGATCCCACATGGGCGCTTCGCTTGCCGGCGAACCTCGCGCTGCGTCGGGAGATGCTTCCCATCGGAATGTCTGACAAAAAGGTGCTCGTCGCCTGCGCCGATCCATCGGATCATGCCGGGCTCGAGGCGGTGGAGCGGTATCTGGGGAACCCCGTCATTGCACGCCGGGCTGATCATGAATCACTGCTGCGGGCGCTGCACCGCGTCTATCCGGATCCGACCGCGCCGGCGGTTCGCCCCGGCTCGGCAACGCGCGGGCCCGAGGCCGATGACGACGCCGTTGGCCTGGCCGACGAAATCCTCCGCCACGCCGTCATTCGCCAGGCCAGCGACATTCACATCGAGCCGCGGCGCGACGGCGTTCGAATCCGCCTGCGCGTGGATGGCGAACTCGAAGAGCTGCGCCGACTGCCGACGTCGCGGCAGACCGGCTTGATCTCACGCCTGAAGGTCCTCAGCGGCATGGACATTGCCGAGCGGCGCGCCCCGCAGGATGGGGCATTCAGGTGGTCTTTGGGCAACGGCCGCGAGCGCCCGGAGGTCGACATTCGTGTGGCCACGGTGCCCGTCAAGTATGGCGAGCGGATGACCCTGCGTTTGCTCAATCTCAACGCGGGCATGTTCACGCTGCACGGCCTGGGCCTGGCGCAGGAGGATCTGGAATCGTTTGCCCGGGCGATTGAGTCGCCGCACGGATTGATCCTGATGAACGGTCCCACGGGGAGCGGCAAGACCACCACTCTGTATGCCGCCATTCGCGAGATGGATCGTCACACGCTGAACATTGTGACCGTCGAAGACCCAATCGAATATGAAATGGAGGACATCTCGCAGGTGGCGGTGGACTCTTCGGAAAAGGTCACGTTTGCCAAGGCGCTGCGAAGCGTGCTGCGTCACGACCCCGATGTGGTGATGGTCGGCGAAATCCGCGACTTGGAGACCGCGGATGTGGCGATCAAGGCCGGTCTGACCGGACACCTGGTCTTCAGCACGCTCCACACCAATTCCGCCACCGGCGCCATCACCCGCCTGGTGGATATGGGCGTGCCGGCGTATCTCATCGCGGCCACCTTGCGGCTGAGTGCTGCCCAGCGACTGGTTCGCAAACTGTGCGATCACTGCCGCGCCCCGCGTCCGCTCACCAAGGCAGAGGCGATCGCGCTGATGGTTCCCCACGCGGCCGGCCGGGTGGTTCACGATCCAGTCGGCTGCGGCATCTGCGGCGGGCGCGGCTACGCCGGTCGGGTGGGCATCTACGAAATGATGACCATGGACGCCGAACTGAGCGAAATGGTGGTGAACGGCGCATCGGAAGCCAAGCTCCGCGACGTCGCCCATGTCAAGGGAATGCGGAGCCTTCGGGTTGATGCCGCCGAGAAGGCGCTGGCCGGGATTACCAGTGTGGCCGAGGTGATCGAAAGCACGGACGGCCCGGCCGTGTCCAGATGAAACGAGATGGAATGACAATGAAAAGCAAAGCTCGCAATCAAACGCCCCGAAGACTTCAAATCGCCCGCCGTCGAACGCTGGCGTTGAGCGGAATCTGCGCAGTCTCTTTGAATGCGGCTGTTCTGTGCGTCTGCGTCCGGGCTGATGAGCCGACGACCGCGCCATCGACTGGTGAGCCGACGATTGTGCAGGTGCCCGGCGCCGATTCCTCTGCCGCTCCAGGTGGAGACACGCTGGCGCCGCAAAACCCGCAGGATTTGCGGACCGAAATTGGCGTCAATCCCAATGGTCCCCGGGCGGTTGAAGTCCCCAAGGTGCCGGAGATGGCCGTCGTGGGCTTCGTCAAGCCGCACGACAAACCCGCGATGGCGCTTTTGGAAATTTCTGAGAAACAGGATGAAACCACCAAGCGCATCTATCTCGTCCGGGTGGGTACGGAAATTCCCGTGACCATCACGGGCCACGTATCACCTGTGGGGCATGGTGAATTGACCGGCCTCAGCGATGCCGCCCGGCCTTCCGCGCCGGAGAACACCGGCGGAGATAATGCCGGTGACGAGACCCAGATCATCCTGACGGTCACCAAGGTGACGCAGGATGGTGTGACGGTGAAGGCCGGCCTCCTCTCCAAGACGATTGAGGTTCATTGATGCCAGCCAGTGCGCCGGCATCCAAGGTAAAGATTTCCATGACCGCTCGAAACAGATTCACCGCGGCTGTTCTTGCCGGCGCCATTGTGTTGACCGGCACGATCCCCGCGGCATTCTGCGATCCAACACCGGGCGCGGCGGCCACCGCGCCGGCGGCCGTGGCGGATCAAAACGCACCGGCGCCAGCGGTCGATTCCGATCAAGCCGCGCCGGTGGCCGCCGCGCCCGCCGTCCCGGATCAGAATCCCCCCAATGTCTCCGGGCCCGCGGGGGCCGACGCCGCCACCTATGGCGAGAAACTCGATGAAGTCGATGTCTCCGATGTGCCGCTGCGCGATGCGCTGGATGTGATCGCGACGGCATCGGGCTTGAATCTGGCGGCCACCGAGGAGGCCGCGAAAACGCGCGTGAGCCTTCGCCTGCACGACGTCACGCCCTATGAAGCCGTTGAGACGCTCTGCCAAACCCACGGACTGTATTTCAAAGTGCCCACGGCACAGGATGGCATCGGCGTGGTGACGACGGTCGCCGAGTTTCAGCAGGGGCTGACCATCTTCCGGGAAGAGAAAACCCAGGTCTACACGCTGCTTTACCCAAATGCGACCGATCTGGCCGTGGCCATCCGCGACCTCTTCGGAAACCGCGTCCGGGTCACACTGGGCAAGGAAGGCGTGATCGACGAAGCCGACGACATCCAGCGGCGGTTTGAGCGATTCGACTTGTTCGATCAGCGCGCCTCCGGCATCACGTTCAGCCCAAGCTCGGGTAGCAACGGCGGCAGCGGAGGCGGCGAAGGCGGAGGCGGCGGCAATTCATCTTCGAGCAACCGAACCTCATCGAGCAGTTCCGGCAGTGTCAGCGGAAGCGGACTTCTGAGCAGTCTCCCTGATGCCAGTATCCGGGAATCGCAGAATCCAGATCAGATCCAGAACTTAACACCGGAGCAGTTGGCTCGGCTGGGTGAGTTGGTTCACCAGCAGGGCGTTGCCAATGCGATCGATGCCGCCAAGCTCAACGGCCTGGGCCAGGACACCACTCCGATCTACGTGTCGGTCATCCAACGAAACAATCAGGTGCTGGTGCGCACCAGCGATCCCGGCGTGTTCGATGAAATCGACCGGATCAAGCAGCAGATCGATGTGCCAACGCCGCAGGTTCTGCTGGAAGTCAAGATTCTTTCAGTGGATCTCAGCGATGGATTCAATTCCGTGTTCGACTACCAGTTCGGCGATGGGAACAACTCCGCATCGTTCAGCTCCGGCGATATTCAGCCCCCCCCGACGCCCGGCAGTCTCTTGATCGGCGGAACCGGCGGAACCGCACCATTCGCGCTGAACAACAGCTCCCTGATCTACCAGTGGGTCAGCAACAACTTCAAAGTGCGGATGCAGATGCTCGAAAGCAAGAACCGGGTCACAACACTTGCCACACCGCTGTTGCTGGTTGCAAACAATGAGGTCAGCCGCGTCTTTGTTGGCCAGGAGCAGCCGATTGTCCAGGCCATCAGCAGCCAGACGACCGCCACGCAAGGCGTCGTCACCAGTACGCCTCAGACCACGTTTACCTTCCAACCCATCGGGACGACGCTGCTCATCACACCGAATATCAATGCTGATCACACCGTCACCCTGCGGCTGATTGAGGAAACATCCAGCGTCATCACCGGCGGGGCGACCATCCCGATCGTTGGCTCCAACGGCACGGTGACCAATCAACCGGTTGACATCGTGTCCGCGACAACCCTGACAGGCACGCTCGTCGCCAAAGACGGTCTGAGCCTCGCGCTGGGAGGGCTGATTACGGAGAATGTCACCGATACACGGCAGGGCGTGCCGGTTCTCGGCGAGCTGCCGTTGATCGGCATTCTCTTCCGCAGGCAGTCAACGGGGCGGGATCGTTCGGAGGCGATCATCGTGATCCGTCCCTTTATCCTGAGCACGCCGTCGGAAGCCGTGGCCGAGAGCAAGCGATTGGTGGACGCCAATTCGCTGCACCCCTCGGCGCCCCAGTTGAATGCGCCCCAGGGAAGTCCAATCGGGGGCATGGGTAACTTTCTTCGCAATGAGGCGCTTCGTCCCAACCCCCCGCGCACTGAGTTGGAGCATATTTTCCAATTACACAGCACGTTGCCGACCGACTACTAACGCGATTCGCCGGGAACATGCGGCGTGAGGAAATGATCATGGCTATGCGAAATTCACTGATTACCGCATTCTGCGCAATCGCCGCGATGCTCATGCTCTCAAGCTGCGCTTCGGCGCCGTCGAATTCAACCTCGAGCACCCCCCAGGCCCGCACGCCGATTGTCCTGCCCCCTTCCGGCCCGGAGCATGTCTCGGTTGACAGCCGGTGGGCTTGCTCTGGAAACGAGAGTCGCATCTCGACCGGCGAATTGCTGGACCGGGCCCGCGCACAGATCGCTGGCGGCGCGGGGGGGACGGGAGTGGACCATCTGGTTCGGCAATGGCCGGACGTGACGCTGGACCTGCTCCGCGCCAGCGCAACAGAACCCCAGGCCAATCAGCCGACTCTATTCGCGATTGCAAGCGCCTATGACCACGCCTTTGGGACGGACGATTTCGCCGGATGGTGCGCCGTGCTCAGCGCGGCCGATTCGAATAACTCGCCCTTCCTGCAATTTCGTAACGCCAGGGCCGCCACGCTGGAGCTGTTCACCGCCGGGCGAATCGACGGGGCGGCGAAAGTGGATCTGGCGGCAACGCTGCCAGCCGATGCCCCCAAGGCGCTGCGTGCCGAAGCATACCGGCTCGCTGGAATCGGCGCCCTCCTGGCGAATAATCCACATCTTGCGGCCGATCGCCTCTCCCAGGCCGAGATCTACGCCATCGGCGGCTCCAGACACATTCAGTTTGAAATCACCCTTCTCGTGGCCGAAGCCGAGCGCCGCAACGGCCGGATCGGGCCCAGTGCCGCCGCATGGCAGGCGGCGGTCATCGCCGGCGCCGACATTCGCGACCCCGATCTGTGGGACAGGGCAATGCTGCTCAAACCGGACGACATCTCCTGGCCACCGGACGCCGCCTCCACCGCAGCCGATGAACCCAGCCTCGCTCCCGGAACCATCGACTCCGCGACGGTGCTGATTGGCATCGGCAAAATGCGACTCGCGCGCGGCTCTCCGCAAGCGGCGCTACTGGAGTTCAGCCATGCTGAAGCGGAAACCACGCTGCCCAGCGAGAAGGAACTCGCGGAATTGTACCGGGCGCAAACCATGATCGCGCTGCGACAGGCCGGATCGGCCTTGCCCGTGCTTGATGTGCTGATCAACACGCCCGATCCGTACGTCTCGGCCCGCGCATCCGTCGTCGAGGGAGACTTGTGGTGCCGCGTTCTCAACGACCGCGCACGCGGCATCACGCTCATGCGAGACGGACTCGACCGCCCTGAGGCCGGGGACTGGCCCGGCAAGGATCGATTCATCGCCAACCTCGCATTGTATTGCCTTCTGGAAGCCAAGGATGATGAGGGCATCAAGCTCTTGCACCAGGCGCAAGCCCGCTTCCAGGCCGCCGGAAGCTGGGACGACCTTGCCAATTCCCTCAAGAACGAAGCGGCATACTTTCGTTTCGCCGGCAAGGACGCCGACGCCGACCAGATCCAGAAGCGCGCCGACGACCTTTGCCGTCAAACCGGTCTGCCCATCGGGCCCTTGACGGTCAGCACCCCCCCGAACCCCCAAGAGACAACAAGATGAAGTTCCTCGCGATGATCACGATGTTGCTTGTGATGCCCGCCATCGGGCTGGCGGATAACTATACCGTTCATCCCGGCGACGATGTGGTCGCAGACGTCTATGCCGCGCCGCCCGGCGCGCCGATCACTTTTGCCCCCGGTAACTACACCTTTACCACCAACCCCACCGGACCGGCGATCATCCTGCCCACCGGCCGCCAATACATCGGCAACGGGGCGGTCCTGGGGCTCTCCAACGGCGTGGCCACTGACGACCATCAGGAACTGCTTGCCCTGGCCGGCTCGCCGGCGACGACGGAATTCACCGGATTTGTCTGCACCTGCGCCCAGATTCATTGCGAAAACGGCGCCTTCTACGTCCACAACAACAACTTCACCAACGGGCTTCGCGGAATTTTCATCGCCGATGCCCGCGCGTCGCAATTTAACAGCAACAGCTTCTCGTCGCTCACCGCCGAGGGTATCTACGGATATCCCGGAAACGACAACACCTGGGACTCCAACACATTCGACAACGTCTTTGAGCCGATCCACCTGGTCTCCCGCTGTGACTCCAACGACATCAGCGGCAACACCATCACCCACCCCACGCGCATCGGCATCGAGCTGCAAAACGCGATGACGAATCTGACTGTCGAAAACAACTGGATCAGCAATTGGCTCCCCAACCGCAACGCCGCCACCGACAATCACATGGCCATCTCCTGCGCCACCATGCACGGGAGCAATATCACCATCAGCGGGAACACGCTGATTCAGAACGGACCGACGCAAAGCGCCAACGTCGGCATCGGCTGGAAGAGCGCCATCGAGATCATGGGCGACTCGGGAGTGACCATTGCGAATAACTACTGCTGGAACTGGTCGTTCATGGTGCTCAACGGCAGCGGGCCAAACGGCTACGCTTCCAGCGGCAACATCGAGGTCGGCGGGGCGCTGGTCGGCACCGACAACGTGGGCGGGGCCTACCCCATCGGCCAGCCGCAATCGACGGGCGATCAACTGTTCGCCTTGAATGATCCGACCGCGCCGCCGATCCCTCCGATGCCGAGCACTCCCCCACCGCCGAACGCGCCGCCGGCCACGCCGCTGGCCGCGCCGCCGACGGCCATTGGCCTGCTCTCATTCGTCCCAGCCTCAAACCCTGGCGCCCAGACGACCACGTCGATCCCCGCCGGATTGACCGCCACCCAAGGCGCACCCGGACAATGCCAGGTGACACTCCCCCCCGGGACCCCCTCGGCAACCATCTGGATTTATCCCAGCACGCTGAACCCCCGAACTGCGGTATCGCTCGGCACAATCACCGGGCCGGTCTCCATCACCGATATTCCGCAAAGCTGGCAGGTCACGATCGTCGCACAGATCAACGGCGTGTCCTACCCCCTGCCGGAGGTGCAGATCATGGGCGGAACGTGGACGCCCTGGCCCTGCCCCTTTACCCCATCGATCGTCCCGACGAACTAAACCACCCAACCCATCGCGCGCGGGTTGAGCACGTCATCCCGAGCGATCAGGCGCATGTCAAGTTAGCCACGGGTTCCACCGTTTAGCCGCGACGAGCAGCGGAGCGCTTTCATCTCCCTTCGCGGCTTGGGCGCGATTTGTCCGCCCGCGCCCCCGGGCCCTACGCGGGCGTCGTTGGTGCCGGCACACCGCCTGGAGGGTCGTGGTGAACCTCCGTGGGATAGAACTCCCCGCCGAAATCCTTATCGACTTCAGCCGCTGCCGCGACCGATGGCTCGAGTGGCGCCGCGCTCAACTCGCGAATGGCCGGGACGAGCCGATCGGTTTTCTGCTCTTCTGCCTCATCCTCGCTTGCCCCGTCCAATCCCGCCTCATAGGCGACGATTGAAGCCAGCAATTCATCCAGCCGGGCCTCGGCTTTTTTCAGCCGCAGCTTGCCAGACTCGCCGCGGCTCAGATCGCCAAAGCCGCTGTCCTGGTTGATCGGACCAAACCCGGCGCCAACCAAAAACCCCAGCACCGCCGGCCAGATGCCACCGATCAGGGCCATCGAACCAGCGACCCAGAGACTCCCCGCA
>Ga0302326_10010677_pt1 | contig 19890 bp, 11 predicted proteins | sample Palsa_T0_3_FD_202264 | JGI IMG/M metagenome (GOLD analysis project Ga0302326, IMG submission 202264) | Peat permafrost microbial communities from Stordalen Mire near Abisko, Sweden - Palsa_T0_3 | ecosystem: Environmental > Terrestrial > Soil > Palsa > Peat permafrost | place: Sweden: Abisko...
CCGTCCGCTCCCCCTGTGAAGCTATGCAGCACCGTTTCGCCGGTTTTATCCAGCTTGAACACTACACCGAAGTTGGATACGCCGCCGGCCTCAGTGGTGCCGTAGAGATTGCCGGCCGAGTCTCGGATCAGACCGGCGTAGGGGTTAGCCCCGTCCGCTCCTCCTGTGAAGCTGTGCAGCACCGTCTCGGTGCCGGCCGTATCCAGCTTGAACACTACTCCGGCATTGGATGCGCCACCGGACTTAGTGGTGCCGTAGAAATTGCCGGCCGAGTCTCGGATCAGACCGGAGTAGGGGTTAGCCCCGTCCGCTCCGCCTGTGAAGCTGTACAGGACCGTCTCGACGGTTTTTAGATCCACCTTGAACACTACTCCGGCATTGGATGCGCCACCGCCTTCAGTGGTGCCGTAGAGATTGCCGGCCGAGTCTGCGATCAGGTGTCCGTATTCGGGGTGCGCTCCGTCCGTCGGAGATCCCTTGAACCTGTACAGCACGGTGTACGTCTGCGCCTGCGCCCCTGGTATCCCGATCGCCGCTGCCACGAACAGGGCCCCTAGTAGTGCCAGCGCGCCGCTCGCCTCGAGCCAGCGAATCGCCGATATGCAGCGCGGTGGCTGCCCTGTCTTCGTCATACATCCTCCTTTTGACGTGCCCGCCGCCCGACCGCCTTGTGCTTCAGCGGGCTGTCGGGGACCCGGAATGCCGATAGGTCTTCTCGGGGCAGCGCTTCCTCATAGTGTGGTAACAATCTCGTGATACTGGCGAACTGCGTTTTCATCCCAAAATGTGGGCGGGTGATTCTGCAACGCCTCGAAACGTGCCCACACACGAGGCCACTTTCGCGCATCATCCATGAACACATGGTAGCTCGCGGCAAGGGTGCACCGGCTTGGAACAGTCCAAAATGATTCTGCCCGCTCTCGCAGCGATGCTGGTGTTTACCACCATGGCCGCCGCGCAGGCACATGTACCGCAACGGGCCTTTGCAACACGGGCTTACACCCGCGAGTTCGCTGTTCACGGGCTACACGATTAGTACCCCAGTGACGCCCGTCAATCCGGAATCCGGTGGCGCCAGCGTGGACGGCAACTGGGAATTGGCTACGCCCTATCCGTCGGGCCCTACAACGAACAGGCGCCGAATCCGAGTTCCGGCGATCTTCTTGCAAAGCTCTACAGATCCGTTGAATTGTGGCTTATGGTGCTTCCGGCTCTTTTGCCGGTTCCAGATCTATCACTCCTTCCAGCATACGAAGTGTGGAATCTGTTTCACTTCGAAACAACTGTCCTAATAGTACAGCCCATTTGTATGTCGTCGTTAATAACATACAATACCCAGCCGGCGAATCTGGAAACGGTACGGGCCTTCGAGTGGAATTCACTTCTGCCTCACTCCTGAGTAAAATTGCCGTGAGGAGGCTTTAGACCTTCAGCCTGTCCGCGCCGATCATCGCGCCGTACTGGATGACAGCATCCATGACGTTCCGCGGTAACAGCGGCCCGCGGGCGAGCTGGCCATTGGACGTGGGAATGACGCGCTGGTAATGGCTAATCAATTAAACCTTGGGCGGCAGCCAGCCGGCCGCCAGGATCTCGGTCTTCAGATCCCAGACGCGCGCGCTGGGAAACTTCTCGATGTCGATCCCGGTCTCCGTGGCCGCCAGATCGGCTGCTCTGTGCCAAATCTTTTGCAGATCTTTCGGCCGGAGACGTGTCCGCAGGCTGGGGCTCTGTTCCAGCAAGGTTTCGATTTCGACGCGTTGCGTGCCAATGGTGACCAGCCAGGAGCGCGAGCGTTTTCTGGGCTGATAGGACCACTTCAAAAGGTGAATGATCAGTGTACGCAAACGGCTCTGCAGCTCGTGGTAGTCAGCGGCGGACAAAAGGCGCATCTCCTCGGCCAAGCCGGCGATATCGAGGTTTTCGAAGTCATGGTCTTCGAGCAGACTGGCGGTTGCGCTGGCCCAGGCGGCGCGGTCGGTTTCTCGTGTGGCGGGCATCGATTAAGCCATTGTAAGCTTAGCGCGTGGGCGCTTGCTGGGCGCTCTGGCGGGCGGTAGGCAGGATTATGATACGCACTTCAAACGGCTTTGCTGGCGCGTGGGTTTTGCAACCACTGTGGGTGCGTGCGTTGCACTCGCAAGAGGTGCAGGCGTATAGTGAAGGAGGCTTGCCCTGCTGGGCCAGTTTCCCGACCCAGCAGGGTTGTTCGCTACTTGGAACGACGACGGCGTCGCGTAATGCGGACCGTCACCGTGATCACCACTGACATGGTGATCATAGCGGTGACTCCGATGCTAATGAAGAACATCGGGCACCTCCTTTCCGTCTAAACGCTGGTATACCGGCCCGGTGTCAAACCCGGGCCGACTCGTTCAGACGCCACTTGCACGTCTTTCCGAACCAGCGCCTACGGAATAGCTATCATAACGGGTATTATGATATGCACTTCAAAGGGAGGGTGAATCGGTCACGTTTGCAATGATAGGACGGGCAAGCGTATATTTAAGGAGGCTTGCCTCGGGGCCGGTTTCCCTGCCCAGGGCTTTGTATCTCTACGTGGAACGACGCGCGTAATGCGGACCGTCACCACGAATATAACGATCATAGCGGTGACTCCAATGCTGATGTTTAACGTTGGGCACCTCCTTTCCGTCTAAACGCTGGCACCTCCCCGGTTTCCACCCGGGGGAGGAGAGGGCCAAGCAAACGTTAGGCTCCATCAATCGGGGGATAGCTCCCTTGGCGGGCAGGTGCGGTACTATTCCGCCGTGGGGAACAGCGCGGGTGTGGTTTTGATCGGCGGCGCGTGGTATCGTAGCAAGATCGGTCTATTAGATATATGGAGCAGGAACCTCAGAAGAAAAACGCCATTGTCCCCGATCCACCGGCCACACCGGACCCGCAAGGCGTCCCGGAAGAACCCGTACAGGTGATCCGGCCGGAAGACGAGGCCATCGTTGTGGAGCGACTTCGGGAATTGGGCTATATCGACTAAAATTCGCCGGGGCGCCCTCCGGCTAGCGTGGATTCATGCAGGCAAAACCCAATATAATTTTGATCACGGCGGATTCTCTGCGCGCCAATCACCTGGGATGCTATGGGTATCCCCAGCCGACCAGTCCGCATATCGATGCGCTGGCCTGCCAGGGAGTGCTCTTCGAAAAAATGTTTGCGCCCGGCATCCCCACGCAGCCTTCCCACACCACCATCTTCAGCGGGCTGCACCCCGTCACGCATGGCGTGGTGGCGCACGGTGGCAAAGCCAAGCTGGCCCGTGGGACGCCATTCCTGTCGGAGCTTCTGCTGGACGAGGGTTACACCACCTGTGCGGTGGACACCTTGTTTCGGGAGCGCATCTGGTTCGGGCGCGGCTTTGAATACCTGGTCGACCCGAGCCTGCACCATCTTTTCTACGCCTCCGTCACCCAGGAGGAGCTGAACGACCGGGCCTTCCAATGGATCAAGACCGTTCCGAAAGGGCCCTTTTTCATGTTCATACACTACTGGGACGTGCATTATCCCTACGTCCCGCCGGAGCGTATGCGGGGTCTGTTCTACAGCGGCGGCAATCCCACCGATCGGGATAACCACGCGCTCGACGAGTGGTGGGATCATCCGGTCGGCGCCATGGCGCGGGATACCTGGCTGCGGACCCCTTCGGGGCTTATCACGGATCCCAACTATGTCACGGCGCTCTACGACCGCGAGCTCCGCTATCTGGACGAAGGCATCCAGGCGCTCGTGGACACGCTCGAAAAGCAGGGGATGGCCGACGACACCATCATCGTGCTGCTGGGCGACCACGGTGAGAGCATGACCGATCACCGCATCTTCTACGATCACTACGGCCTGTACGATTGCACGGTACGGGTTCCGCTGATAGTGCGCTGGCCGGGCGGGAAGCTGCGTACCGGCAGCCGCATCGCGCCTTTCCGCCAGTTGTCCGACGTCATGCCTACTTTGCTCGAGGCGGCCGGCGTGGGGGCTCCCGAAGAACTGGACGGCAGCAGTTTTCTGAAGCAACTGACCGGGGAGGAAGAGCCCGCCGGCTACGACCGTGTGATCGGCCTCGAATCCACCTGGCAAGCTAAGTACTATCTGCGCAACGACCGCTATAAGTTCATTCTGGCGCGCCAGCCGGATATGCTGGGGAATCCGGACCGGGAGCTCTACGACCTGGAGACGGACCCGCTGGAGAACCACAATATCGCCGCCGATGAGCCCAAGCTGGCAGCCGAGATGGAGACGGAGATAGAGACCTGGCTGGCGGAAAAACTGGAAGCTACCGGCCAGACTGAAGATCCCGTGCGGAAGGAAGGCGCGGTGGCCGTGGCTATCTGGGAACAACATCGAGTCTAAACGATATGGAAAATCAAGTCATATCCCCAACCGATCTGAAAGCGCTCGCCGAAGCCTACCTGGAGGCGTTTCACGCGCGGGATCTGGACCGCTGCCTGGAGTTTTTTACGGACGACTCCACCGTGGATTTCAACATGACCCTTTATACCGGGCGGCAGGCCATCACCGACTGGCATAAAGACCGTTTCGCCGCGGACCTGAAAATGGTCAAGAAGAATGCCATCTCGGTCGATGGCGACACGGTCACTATCGATGGAGCAATCTCCTCCAAGCGGCTGTCCGCCTGGAGAGTCAAAGCGCTGAGTGGCAGAGTTACTATGCGCTTTGAGGACGGCAAGATCAAGAACGGCAAGCTGTCTCCGCGCATGACGAACCCCTTCAACATGATCCGCGAAGACATGGGCGCCTGGTAAGCAGGCGACGCGGAGACGCGGCGATCCCTCCTGGGAACTGAATCGCCGCGCCTGGCATCGTCTGGATCATTGAATGTCGAGGGTCACGGTGTTGAGCGGCACTGTGGTGCCGTCGGCGGCAGTGATGGTCATAACCAGGTTCACCAGGCCGCTGCCGGCCAGGCTCTGCGGGATCTGCACGTTGATCTGATCCAGGCCCATCATGGTCGGCTGCGCCCCGGCGTACGTGACTGTCAGGGGCTGATTATTGATTGTGGCGCTGAGGGCGGCCGCCGAAGACAGGTGGCGTATACCGGTACCGAACAGCTCTATGTCCACCGTATCGGTGGCTGCGCCCAGGCTGATGGGTGACGGTACACAGCTCCCCGCCGTGCTGCCGCAGGTAAAGATATCCGCGGTGGTTTGCGACCCATCGGCGTGCGTGGTAATGGCGATGGCCGCCGCGACGCCCTCGCCATCGGCATTGGCGGTATACAGACCAGGCGCTACCTCCTGGATCAGCACGATGCCAGTGGTCTGGACGCCGTCACCGCTGGTCACTGTTACGGTGGCCCTGCCGGTGCTCGCCTTGCTGGGCACCAGATAGTTCACTTGCTGGGGCGATACCGAGTAGATCTGCACGGTGTAGGGGACGTTGGTGCTGTCCAGGAGTGTAACCGAGGTGCCGCCCAGAGAGGTGGGGAACGTCGTCGACACGGCGGTAGTCGTCGCCAGGTCCGCGCCAAAGGCACTCACCAGCCCATCGGGAGCTACTGTAGTATTGGCATTACACGGGTCGGTTGCAGAGCCGCAATTAGGATTGTAGATACTGGGAACCGTCGCATAACTGGCATTGGAAAGACTGGTGACCTCTTTGATTCCCATCTGTTGACTCTGGGTAAGTAGAGCTGTGGAGGTGGAAGTCGGGGTGGTGGTCGCAGCTAAGGCAGTAGTGGTCTGCCCCAGGGGGACGGCGTTTATCAGTTCCGTAATGAACGCCGGATCGGTCGCCTGAGTCACGCCGCTGGTCACATATAGGAACAATGTGTTGGTCTGGAAATAGGTCATGGCCTCCATCCCGTTCGCGGAGGCAAAATCTGTCATGGCCTGTAACCACAGGGCGTCCAGCGGAGCGAACGCCGCGTAACCGGACCCGTAAACGGCCATGGTCTCATCGGGCGTGGTCTCCCAGTTCGCCGGCAGCGTAGCGGGAAGGAACTGCGGCCGCGCGGTTTCCTCCATATAGACTATCTTCTTGTTGGCATGGGCCATCTGCGCCCACGAGACAAATTGGGCGATGCTGGCGGGATCGTAAGTGTAAACGTCCATGGTGGTAAAGTCCAGCACTGGATTGACGACGAAAGCCGCATAATAGGCAGCTTCCACGCTGTTGCCATCTCCGTTCGGCCGGGCGCCATAGTAGTCTCCCGCGCCCACCAGAGTTGCCGGCGAAGCGGCCTTGACGACGGGGGCCAAAGCGTTAATGAATCCCGTCCAATCCGCTACCGTCGTTTGCACGCCCAGGCGGGAGGCTTGGGTGCTGGGTTCGTGGACGAGCACGAAACGGTCGGGCTGATAGCGGGCCGCCATTACCTGATAGGTCTGCATCGCCAGGGTCTGAAAGTCCTGGAAGCTGAGGCCCGACTCATCCGCGCCGACTATCGGATTGAGCGCCAGTTCCAGCCCCAACTGGTGGATGTGCTGGACAATGGCGTCGAACTTCGCTGATGAGGCTGCATTGTTTACCGTATCGACTGCCGGGTTGAGATCGATGCGCTGCGCGCCGGCGGCTTTCAAGCCGTCCACATAATCCAACAGCGTCTGCGTGTCTACCCCCTGCACGATGTCCCCATTCGCAAGATACAGGTTGGCGCCAATGATTACGGGCGATTTTGGCGACGCCGGATACTGTTGTATCAGGCTATCGACCGCGGAAGTGAAGCTGGTCGTGTACGAGCTGAGTGTCTGAGCCGCCAGAAATCGGGCACCGGTAACTAGCGGGATCAGGACCAAAAATCCTTTCAAAAACGGGCGCGGAAGCCATTGAGAGCTCATGTTTTTCTCCATGTTGAAGTCACCCACACGTCCATTTTAAACACCGCTCCGCGCTTTTTCTCTCGCAAAACGTGACAATCCCGACTGTTTAACGGGCGCCTCTGTGCAGTTACAGACGTTTGAGCATTCCGCCTAGAACCCCGCCCCTGGAACCCTTCGGTTTGCGTTAGTTACGTAAACTATGCCGCGGGCGAGACACATATAAGGTTTATATAAAGTCTTTACTTGCCCATTAAACACGACGACGTCATTAGTATTTGCGATAAGATCGCGCGCTCACGCGCGCAGGCTCGGTCCAGCCGATTCCGAGCCGCGACCATGCGGGAGCGGAGGCGCAAGTGTTAGTTGAGCCATTGATATATGGTCGTGACTCACTGCAAGTGACTGTAATCGGAGAGAAGCAATCGTGCCGAGCCGGGACGTCCAGCGGATTGGTGCAGGGCCTAGCGAACTTCCAGATCTTGCAGACTGTATCCGAACGCGCGCACGCGGGCCTCCCACCGGTCAATGCATTGCTCGATGACACGGCCGGTCTGCGGATTCTTCGCCAGATCGGACCACTGCGCAAAGTATCGCTGGTTGTGTTCCGTGCTGGCCTCGAAGGTGGTGGGGTGCGGCGGGACTCCCAGAAACGCATAAATCTCGCGCAGCGTGAGGGCCGGATCCGACACCAGGGTCTCATACTTGACCGTCATGACGCGCCGCAAGTGAAGACGATCCTCCTCGAAGGTCTCATGGGCCGCCAGCCAGTGCTCGACCAGCGACGGCAGACCCGTGGGGCTCCACTTTTCCGTAGCCAGCGAGACGGCTACCGGATGCCGCTCGATGATCACAAAAGAGGAGTTCGGGAAAGCGCTCTGCAAAAAACGCGTCCAGATCAGGTTGGGGGGAGACTTCTCCAGCAGAAAGTATTTCGACAGGTCCCAGTAGGGAAACCACTGTGCGGCCAACTTCGCCTTATTCTCCACCGTCAACAGCTCGGATTTCTCGGTCAAGCGCGCCTCGGGAGAAAAAGCGAACTTGCCGGGTCCTCCCCAATAAATAGCCTGCGGATAGACCGACTGCAAGTACTGGCCTTCATCCTCCGCGGCCAGCCATTCATTGGCGTCCTGGTTGTTGGCAAAACCGCTGATGGCGGGATGCTCGCGCAGCATACGAAACAGCAGCGTGGTGCCGCTCCGGTGCAGCCCGCCCAGGAACACGAAATGGTGCGCCTGGGCGATTTCCCGCGCCTGCCTGATTTTCTCGGTTTTCTCCGCCGCCGTGAGAGGTTTCACGGCCGGTTCGGCGTCGAGAGATTCCTGTTGCATTCCCTAATACGGTAGCAGACGGGGGCGCGTGGGCGGATAGCCTGTACTGGAAGGCCTGGCTGATGGGGTACCAGAGGTCGTCCGCGGAAATCACCTGCATGTTAAACTGTCCTAACGGACACCGCAAGGCTCTCAGTAGTTGTCGACCACGGCTTTTCATAAATTCGTAACCAGCGCCACACACGTCTGTTGAGCGGCGTCTCACTGGAGGAGGTAAATGTTCGATCGGCTGCGACTGGGCGTGTCGCTTTTCAGTCTTGCGATCCTGGGCGCCATTGCCAGCCTGGCGCAAGCGCCGGTGGGCTCGCTTACCGGCACCCTGCATGACGCCAGCGGCGCCATCATGCCGGGCGTGGCCGTAACGGTTACCAATAAGGATACCGGGCTCGAGCGAAAGATGGCGACCTCCGCCGAGGGCATCTTCAGCGCCGCATCCCTGCCGGCCGGCGACTACCGCATTAAGGCCGTGGCGACTGGTTTCCGCACCCTCGAACAGAGCGCCACCGTGCAGACCGGCCAGGTCACCTCGCTGGATCTGGAGATGCAAGTGGGGGCCGAGGCGGAAGTCATCAACGTGCAGGCCGAGTCGGCCCAGATCAATTACGACAGTCACGAGATCTCGGGCGTGATCACGCACGAAACGATTCAAAACCTGCCGCTGAACGGCCGCAGCTTTTTGCAGTTGTCCATGCTCGAGCCGGGCGTCTCGGTGACCCCCAACAACGTCGGCCTGTTTAACAAGCAGTTTGACGTATCCATTCTAGGCGCCAGCTCCGCTAACAACTCGGTGCGCATCACCGTGGACGGCGCTACCGTGCAGGACTCCATCACCGGCGGCACCCAGCAGAATTTCTCGCAGGAAGTGGTGCAGGAGTTCCAACTTTCCTCCACCAACTTCGACCTCTCGACGGGCATAGGAGCGGGCGGCGCCATCAACGTGGTCACGCGCTCCGGCGGCAACGGCTTCCATGGCAGCGCGTTTTTCTTCTACCGCGACCACAACATGTCGGCTTTTCCATTCCTGGCACACGAGCCGGGCGAGCCGTCGAGTCCCTACTTCGGCCGGAAGCAGGAAGGCTTCTGGTTCGGCGGCCCCATTAAGAAAGACAAGCTGTTCTTCTTTACCAGCCTGGAGCATGTCGACCAGACCGCGCTGTTCAGCGCCTTCCCGAGCGATCCGGCATTCCAGGCGTTCGGGACCAACACCGCCAGTCCCTATCACACCAACGAGCTCACCGAGCGGCTGGACTGGCGGATCAATACCAGGAACAACGCCTTTCTGCGTTACTCGCACGACGGCAACAACTCCTTTGCGCCGCCCGGCATCGGGGACCTGCCATCGGACTGGGCCGTGAATAAAAATTGGGCCGATTCGGGGGTTTTTTCGCTGATTAGCGTCATCACGCCGGCCACCGCGAACGAGTTCCGCTATTCGTACACTTTCTGGTCCAATACCAACGCGCCCCCGACCCTGGCACAGTGCCCGGCCCCTTGTCTCGGGTGGGACTATGCCACGAACTCGGACGGTCCCATGATTACCGTCCTGGGAGTGAATAACTTCGCGCTGGGGGAGTCCGCCACCACGCCGCAGAGCCGGTTGCTACGGCGGCATACCTTCGCCGACAATGTCAGTTCCCAAAAGGGCACTCACTCGATTAAGTTCGGCGGCTACTGGGAGTATCAAAAGGGGACCGGAAGCTATGCCTATGCCGATCCCGCCGCAGTGGAACTCTGGTCGCCGGAACTGGTACAGAGCTTCAACCAGAAAATCGCCGGCGAAGGCTATGGAGCCAATCAGATCTCGATTCCTTCCACGTTCAATACGGTTGCCAGCCTGCTGAAGCTACCGGCGGACGAGTTCACCATAGGCGTCGGCAATCCTACCCAGCCGCCTTTGTTCCAGCGGGGCAATGCCAACCATGACAATCTATTTCATTTCTACGCCGAGGACACCTGGAAGATTCGCCCGCGCTTCAGTCTCAACTACGGCCTGGCCTGGTCTTATGAGAGTAACGCGCTGAATCAGGATCTGAACAAACCCGAGTATCTGGCGCCCATCTTCGGAACTAACGGGCTGGGATATGAACAGCATGCGCCGCACAATTTCAGCCCTATGCTGGGCTTCGCCTGGGCGGTGACAAAGGACAACAAGACCGTGGTGCGCGGCGGTTCCGCGATTTACTACGACACTTGGGACATATTCAACCGGCTGATTGAGCGCGTCATTCTATCGCCGGTCGGCGTCGGGCGTATCCCGCTGCCGGACAGTTCTTTCTTTCCGGCCGTTTCCGCGATCAATGGTTTCGCCAGCCTGCCGGCCTCGATCCAGCCCGTCAGCTTCAGCAGCGAACCCACCAGCTTTACCGGGTCGGAGCTGGAGCTGCTGCTCCCCGTGTTCGTGACCGAGGCCGAGAAAGAACTCAATTCCGGTCTCGCGGTTCCGAACGTCGATTTGTTTAAAACCGGACAGGGTTTGATCCCCCAAAATTTCAAGCTGCCCTATTCCGAGCATGCCAGTATTGGGATTCAGCGGGAACTCCGCCGCGACCTGGTGCTTAGCGCGGATTTTGTGTTCCGGCAATACATACACCAGTTGATCACCGATGCGGACCTGAATCACTATAACAGCGCCGCGGGCCCGGTCATCCCCAAGTGCGGGGCGGGGCAAGCGCTGGTGGTGCCGCTCGAATGCTCGACAGGCCCCATAGAGACTGAGCTCGACGGGGGACGCTCCCACTACAAAGGCCTGCTGATGAAGCTCGACAAGCGTTTTTCGCACCGCACCTCGGGAACCCTGGCGTACGCCTATGCCCACCAGGTGGGCTATAACGGCCTGGTGGATAACAGCAATTACTTTGCGAGCTGGGGTCCGCAAGCCGGTCATCAGACGTTCAGCGGCTCGATCGTGGTGGTTCTGCCCTGGAACATCCAGGTATCGGGTATCACCTCGTTTCAAAGCGCCACGCCCTTCCAGCCGTTCCTGGCGGGTGTCGACTTGAACGGCAACGGCGTGTTCGCCTCCTCCGGCGAGAGTCCGTATCCCGGACCGCCGCTGCCGGGCGGCGGCTTCAACCAGTTCGGCGTCAGCGAAGGGAAGGGCGACCTGATTCAACTGGTGAACCAGTTCAACCAGACCTACGCCGGAACGACAGATCCCCTGGGGCACCCGATACCGGCGATCACGCTGCCCGCCAACTTCTCGTTGCCGCGCAGCTTCAATTCCCAGGACATTCGCGTGACTAAGAATTTCCGGGTGTACAAGGAGCGCGTGAGGCTGTCGGTATTCGGCGAATGTTTCAATGTCTTTAACATCGCTAACCTCACCGACTATAACTCCGTGTTGAACGCACCGAACTTCGGGCAGGCCACACAAAGAACGCCGAACATCTTCGGCACGGGCGGCCCACGCGCCTTCCAGCTTGGCAGCCGCCTGACATTCTGAGGAAGGGTTCTGGGTGTTGGGTTCTGGGTTCTGGCAAACGCTCTAACCGTTTGCGATAAGTACGGCGGCACCCAGCACCTGCTTTAGCGCCCCTGACTTTAGCTAGTTAGATTGCCGGGCCGCTGAAGACTATAACCGGCCATACAGGTTCACATGCTCGCAGATCAGCGGCGTCAGGGCTGCTAGATCCCGTGGGCATGGGCTTGTCGGCCCACTTCGGCTGCCGCCAACACCTGCTGAAGCATGAGCGTGTTGATGTAGACCATGCAGTTCTGTAGCAGATGAAGCGGCAGCAGCGTCTTGGTGGTGATTGAACGTCATGTTTGATTGAGGTCCGAGCGTAATGGAAAATGCACTTCCGGCGCCGGGAACCTTTCGAGAAGACGACCCCTGCCGGCAGCGATCTTCAGTTCGAGGACCTGCGAATCTCAGTGAGTGCCAGAGATTATTTACATGCGTGGTGGATTCCGGCTGCGTTGCCGTCAGCTAAGGTAATTCTCGCTTTCCACGGTAACGGTTATGTCTTGGAAGATATGGTTGGGAACGAAGCTGTCAACCTCCATGAAATCGGTGCGAACCTGATGCTGGTCGATTACCGCGGCCATGGATTGTTCCAGCACTCGGATCAGTCCAGACGAACCAACCGTTGACGAAGACGCGGAGGCAACGCTCAACTATTTATTGCGTAACCGCGAATCCCAATTGCCAATGTATTCGTGCCGGGTAGATCGATTGGCAGCGGCCCGGCTACGCATCTTGCTTCGAACGATCAGCGATTGGGCGGGCTGATTCTGGAGAGCCCCTTCAGTAGCATCGACGATACTGACACCAACATGGATGGCGGAAAAGATCTTCGCGCAAGCACACCAGCCTAAACAGCTTTACCTGGTCCCAGGCGCAGGGCATAACGACTTGCTGACTATAGTGGCGATGCGCTCACGCAGGCATTACAGAAATTTGTCCAGAAGGAACACTAAGAACACGGTCAAAATGTGGACTCGACTGCCTCGAAGTTGTGAGCCAAGAAAGTGCCGCAGGCTGACGTCTGTTGGCCACGGCTCAACAAAACTCGCATAACCCCCTACCCGGTGTTTTGTTCGATATTGCTTGTGTCTCAAGTGGCCCATGGTGACATGACTCTGTGGGTCTACCCCTGTAGGGACCGACCCGGACCTGGGCAATCCGGCCGGCAGCATGACTGACGTCGAGCAGAACGGACAGACCTTCGTGTTTCACCCGAGGAAGGGGCCCATGACGACGCAGACGACGGGAGTGCTTCCTCGCTTCCCGAGTTTCTTCGATACTGGTACGCTCAAGCTGACGGCGGCCAAATGTCACTGGTCCGCGACTAAGAATTACAGCAGCGATGCCGGAGTGGTGTAAAGCCGAGTTAACGAGAAGGTTGCCAGCGCCCGATACCTGACTTTAGTTATATTACCAAGTCGCTGAGACATAACAAAAAGATAAAGATACTGTAAGAGGTGACAGGCAAGTCATGCAGCTAACCCCCTCAAACTTAACCATCCGAAAAAGTTTGGTACTGGAACGACACTACTCATCTTGACTGATGGGACGCTTTGGAGTATGGTCTGGTCAAGGACCCTGCGCCCCTGATTCGGGAACAGGTCCATCCCTACGAGTCCTCGTCGGGCTCCTCGCGCCAATATGCGAATGGAGGGAAAAGTTAATGACCAAACGGGTTTCAGTACGTGTAGCTTTCCTAGCAGCCTTCGTAACTCTGTTAACCTTTGTGACTACCACAGCACAGGCGCCGCCGCCGGCCTTCGCGAATTTCGAGGCGGCACAGACCAACCCCATCCGGCTTTCAGCGGATGGAACACGCCTGTTTGCGGTGAACACGGCGAACTCGTCCTTGTCCGTATTCGATGTGACCGCACCAGGCGCTCCCAACTTGCTCGTCCAGATTCCGGTGGGGCTGGGGCCCGTATCGGTAAACCCGCTCAACGACGATGTAGCATGGGTAGTTAACCAGGTCTCCAACAGCGTGAGTGTTGTGTCGGTATCGCAGGGGATCGTCACGAGCACCATCAGTCCCCTCCAGGCGGAGCCGATGGACGTGGTATTTGCCGGCGCCAATCAGGCGTACGTCAGTGTTTCCCGCGCGAACCAGATCGACGTATTCGACACCAATACGCATGCTCTGATCAGTGGCATTCCAGTGTTCGGGGACAACCCGCGGGCGTTGGCGGTCAGCCCGGATGGGAGTACAGTATATGCGGCCTTTGCTCTCGCCGGAAACGCCACCACCATTATCCCGGCCACTCTTGCGCCGCTGCAGTGCGGGTCGAAAGGCGCCCCTGCGTGCGTTCCCCCCATGAATCCGCAACTGCCGCCGCCGCCTAACCCGATGGCCCTCATCGTCGCGGCAACTAATCCGGCATGGGCTGCGGACATCAACTATACGATGCCAAACAATGGGGTGGTAGCCATCAAGACGGGTTCATCTCCTTCCATTGCCGGCTACTACTCAGGTGTCGGCAGCGTCAACCTGGGTCTCGCCGTGAACCCGGTTTCGGGCGATCTCTACGTGGCCAACACGGATGCCCTGAACCTCACCTTTTTCGAGCCGAACCTGCGCGGGCACTGGGTGAATAATCAGATTACGCACATTCAAGTCGCTACCGGGCAGGTCACCCCATTCAATCTGAACCCGAACATCAACTATGGCATCCTCCCCAATCCGCAAGCGCTGAGCACGGCGCTGGCGCAGCCCACCAACGTAGTCTTCGATCCGAGCGGAAATTTCATGTATGTGGCCTCTTTTGGGACGGACCGCGTGGCCCAGGTGAATACCAACGGCACTGTGCAGTGGTTTGTGGAGGTTGGTCCGGCGGCTGAATTCGGCTCCGGCGTGGATTCCGCCAACAAAGTCGGACCGCGGGGACTGGCCCTCAACGCGAGCGCCCAGACGTTGTATTGTCTAAACCGGATTTCAGACACGATTTCGATTATCAATACCTCCACCAAAGCGGTGACCAGCATCCCGGTAGGGACCGACCCCGAGCCCGCAGCCATCGTTAACGGACGTGGCTTTCTGTATGACGCCAAACTCTCCGGAAACGGCACGGGCGCTTGCGCCTCCTGTCACGTGGACGGAGACATGGACCATCTGGCATGGAACCTGGGCAATCCGGCCGGCACCATGACTGTGGTCGAGCAGGGCGGACAGACCTTCTTGTTTCACCCGATGAAGGGGCCCATGACCACGCAGACGTTCCGAGGCCTGCTGAACCTGTCGCCCTACCACTGGAGGGGGGACCACGCAAACTTCGCGGCCTTCAACTCAACCTTCGACGATCTGATGGGGGGCCCTGAGATATCCACGGCGGAAATGACGGCATATACCAACTACGTCAATACCATTCTGTTCCTGCCGAACCCCTATGAGAACCTGAACCGCACTCCACCTGCTTCCCTGAACGGCGGAAATGCCGTTAACGGACAGAGCGATTTCTTCAACCTGGCCGTCATCGCTGGCGCCACCTGCAATACCTGCCACACTTCCAACCCCGGTCCGGGCTCGAACCGCCTCATTGTGAAACGTTCCCCTCAATCGATGAAAGACGCGCAATTGAGGAACGTTTATCAAAAGCTGCTTTTCACCAATGCAGCCCCGTCATCGATCGATGGCTTTGGACTGACCCACGACGGGAGCAATTCCACGCTCCCGGATTTTTTGAGCGCTTCGGACTTCTCCGGATACACCGCAACGCAAAAAACCGACATCGTCTCGTACATGATCAGCTTCGATACGGGAACAGCTCCCGCCGTGGGCTATACGCTTACGCTGACGGCAGCCAATGTCACCGGTGCGTCGAACCAAACCGCGTGGGCGACGCTGCAGTCGCAGGCGGCAGCGGGCAACAACGACCTGATCGCCAGGGGCACGATCCAGGGGCAGGTACACGGATTGTTATATCAGTCCTCAACTAATAGTTACATCAGCGATGCCGGAGTAGTGTACACCCAGGCGCAGTTGCAAGCCCTTATTCTGGCCGGCGACACGCTGAGCTTCATGGGTGTGTATCCGGGAACGGGAACGACTTAGTCGGTCTTTGCCAAACGCTCGGTGAGTTTTAAACACAACGCTATTAGTATTTGCCGATAAGATCGCTCGCTGACGCGCGCGGCTCGGTTCAGCCGGTTCCGAGCCGCGACCATCAGAGCGGATGCGCAAGTATTTACGACACGACGTTTAGATCGGCGGTGACATGGACCATGTCGTAGTTGCCTTGAAGGCGCATGAACATTCCGCGGACGACGTCGATGGCAGTACGCCTCGGCGAGAACTTCTCGGCAGCAGGTCTCAATTATTTCAGCCGCCTGAGCGAACTCCAAGGACACCTGTCCGACATCCTGGGCTGTAAGGTGGATGTCATCGAAGAGCCGGTGCGCAAGAAACGTTTCCAAACAGAGATCGACCGCTCGTCTCTATTGCGGTCCGGTAGAGGGCCCGCTGTGGCGTCCGCGCATCGAAAAATATCTCCTATTGGTCGTCCGCGGTACCTCAGCGGCTTTCAGCCGTTCGCCGTTGACCGGTTTGTCCCACCCGGCATCCTTTGCTTTCTTCCATCGCAGCCTTTTCGCTCATGCTATTACAGGAGAAGTTTTAAAGGAAGAGGTTTATACTGAAGAGAGCTGGCTACCGGGGCCGATGCTGGCGTCTTCCACGGCGAAGTCGCGGTAAAGGATCTGCAACATCATTCTAACGTTTTAGGGCAGGTGCGGCCCGTGGCGGGCGTCTGGAAGTATCTGCGCCGCAGGGAACCTGAAGGGGCAACATGGTGGAACAGTTTGGATTCCTGATTTTGAATGCGCCGGAGCGTATACGGCAGCGGGGGCAGGGTTGGTTCGGCGTCCGGATCGAGCCCGGCAGCCCTTTGGGTCCGGCCGCGCTGCCGCCCGACGCCGAGTGCGTGATCGTGGCGGCGTCCGGCCGTGAGCGCTCGCAGGAGCTGTTGCGGCTGGCGCACGCCCAAGGGTGCCGTGCGCTGCTGGAAGTGTCTTCCGCGGAAGAAGCCGCCATGGCGGGCGAGCTGGGCTTCGACGGCGTGGTAACCCGGTCTCCGCTGGATTCTCCCGTGCCGGTTTGGGGAGCGGGCGGTATTGGTCTGCATTCGGCCGCGGCATGGTACGCGGGCGACGCGGCAGGCGTTGTGCTGGACTGTGCAGACGCTTTCTGGGCAAAACTGGCGCGACAGTTCCGCACCGTGCCGGCCGTGGTGCATGGTTTGCGCGATGCCATCCGCCGGCATGTCGAGCTGGCCAAGAAACACGCGCTCCTGGAGGCTTTGGCCGGCGCGCCTCCCGATACGCGCGTGCTAGATACTTTGAGCGATGCGAGCGTAGAAGCGCTTGCCGGCGGGGAAACCCGCATCGCGCTTTCCGGTATCCACGACGCCCGATCCGCGGCGATGGCAGCCGTGCTGCTCGCGCCGCTGGCGGAAAAGGGCGTGCGCATAGGCATCCTGGCCGACGCCGCCATAGCGCAACAAGCCGCCCGCTGGATCGCTGAGCTGACCGTGCCTTTCGATAGCCCGCGCGTCGAGGAAGTCCTTCCGCCCCCCAAGCCTTTCAACGTGGCCATCGTGGGCATGGGCTGCCTGCTGCCCAAAGCCCCCAACGTGCGCGCCTTCTGGGCCAATATCCTGAATAAGGTCGACGCCATCACCGACATTCCCAAGGAGCGCTTCAACGTCGATCTGTATTACGACCCCGACCGCAAGGCCAAGGACAAAATCCATTCTCGCTGGGGCGGCTTCCTGGACGCGGTGCCGTTCGATCCCATGCGCTACGGCATTCCGCCCAACGCCCTGCCATCGATCGACCCGCTGCAGTTGCTCGCGCTGGTGACCGTGGATCAGGCGCTCGCCGACGCCGGCTATCGCGATCGCGAATTTCCGCGCCAGCGGACTTCGGTGATTCTGGGCCTGAGCGGCGGACTGGGCGATGTGGGCCTGCAATATGCGGTGCGTTCGATGCTCCCGCAGTTCATCGCCAATCCGCCCGAGGAGTTGCTGCGGGAGCTGCCCGAGTGGACCGAAGATTCCTTCGCCGGGCTGCTGCTCAACGTAGCTGCCGGGCGGGTGGCCAACCGTTTCGACCTGGGCGGCGTGAATTTCAGCGTGGACGCGGCCTGCGCCTCGTCGCTCGCGGCCGTGTATCTCGCCGCGCGCGAGCTGGCCGATCATTCGAGCGACATGGCCATCGTGGGCGGCGTCGACACGGCGCAAAGCCCCTTTGGTTATCTGTGCTTCGCCAAGGCGCAGGCGCTCTCTGGGCGGGGCCGCTGCCGGACGTTCGATGAGACGGCCGACGGTATAGCCATCAGCGAAGGCGTCAGCATGATGGTGCTGAAGCGCGTGGAAGACGCCGAGCGGGATGGCGACCGCATCTACGCGGTGATTCAAGGCGTAGCCGGATCGAGCGACGGCAAGGGCCGCAGCATGACGGCGCCGCGCCTGGAAGGGCAGATACTGGCCCTCGAGCGGGCGTATGCGCGCGCGGGAATTCGTCCATCGACGGTTGGTCTGATCGAGGCGCACGGCACCGGCACCACGCTGGGCGACGCCAGTGAGCTGGCAGCGGTGGACAACGTATTTCTGGCTGATGGAGCGGCGCCCGTGAGCTGCGCGATCGGCTCGATAAAATCCATGGTGGGCCATACCAAATCGGCCGCGGGCGTCACGGGCCTGATGAAGGTGGCGCTGTCGCTCTACCACCAGGTGCTGCCGCCCACGCTGCATGTGGAGAAGCCCAATCCGAAGCTGCTCGAGCCGGGCACTCCGATGTACCTCAATACCGAGGCGCAGCCGTGGATTCCGCCGGCCGGGACGCCCCGCCGCGGCGGCGTGAGCGCGTTCGGCTTCGGCGGCACCAATTTTCATGCCGTGCTGGAGGAGTTTGCAGGTGACCTGAGCGACCCGGCCGATGTAGCGCAAACCGAAGAGTGGCCGGCCGAGCTGTTCGTCTGGGGCGGTGCCACGCCGGCCGCCCTGGCCGAATTATCCGGCGCGCAGGGCACCCTGCGGGAGCTGGCGAGCAAGGTAGCGCAAAGCGCTCTGTCCGATGGCCCCCGCCTGGCTATAGTCGCGACTTCTGTTGACGACCTCCGTGCCAAACTGGCCAAAGCCAAATCCGCGCTCGAAGCCAAACAGGAGTTAAACGACACCCAGGGCATCTATCTGGCTTTCGGTCCCGCGTCCGGTAAAGTTGCGTTCCTGTTTCCCGGCCAAGGCTCGCAAAAGACCGGAATGCTGCGCGATCTGGCCCTCTACTTTCCGGAATTCCGGCGCAGCATGGAACATGCCGAGCAGGTGCTGGCCGGACGCTTCCCCAGGAAGCTCAGCGCCTATATCTATCCGCCCGCCGCATTCAGCCCCGAGCGGGAAAAGCAGCAGAACCTGGAGCTCACCGACACGGTAGTCGCGCAACCGGCGCTGGGCGTGGTGGAGATCGCCTTGTGCCGCGCTCTGGAACGTTTGGGCGTGCGCCCGGATATGACCGCGGGCCACAGCTATGGCGAATACGTGGCGCTGGCCGCGGCGGGCGTCATTTCCGATAGCGTATTGTTCGATCTTTCCGAATCGCGCGGCCGCGCCATCAAAGACACAACTCAAGAGGAGGCCGGGACCATGGCCGCCGTTCAGGCCGATGCCCAAGCCATTACCAAGGCGTTGGCGGGCATGGAAGGCATCACCCTGGCCAATCACAACAGCCCGCGCCAGACGGTAATTTCCGCCGCGAACGACGCCGTGCGCGCGGCCATAGGGAAGCTGGAGGCGGCTGGGTTTACCGCGCGTTTGATTCCGGTGGCCTGCGCCTTCCACTCGCCGCTGATGGAAGCGGCGCGCGTCCGGTTCGCCGAGGTGCTGGCGCGGCAGACATTCGCGAAGCCGTCGGCGCAGGTTTTCTCCAACACATTGGGCGGCCCGTATCCGGAAGAGCCGCGGGAAATCGCGGCGCTGCTCGCAAGCCACCTGGTGCGTCCGGTGAAGTTCGTGGACGAGATCCGGGCCATGTACGAGCGGGGCGCGCGCGTGTTTGTGGAAGTAGGACCGAAGGGCGTGCTCACCGGACTGGCGCGCCAGATTCTCGAGGGCCAGTCGGTGCGTTTTATTCAAATCGATAGCGACCGCAGTAGTCCGTGGGCTGGCCTCGTGCAGCTCCTGCACGCACTGGCGCAGTTGGCGGTGGAGGGCGTGGCGGTCGAGACTGCCCAGCTCTTCCGCGGGCGCGCCGTCGAAGCCGAGCCCGTGGCGCGCGAAACCGGCTGGATGGTGAACGGCCTCCGGGCCTTTCCGCGCAG
>Ga0302326_10010678_pt1 | contig 19889 bp, 16 predicted proteins | sample Palsa_T0_3_FD_202264 | JGI IMG/M metagenome (GOLD analysis project Ga0302326, IMG submission 202264) | Peat permafrost microbial communities from Stordalen Mire near Abisko, Sweden - Palsa_T0_3 | ecosystem: Environmental > Terrestrial > Soil > Palsa > Peat permafrost | place: Sweden: Abisko...
GGCGTGCGGCCGGCTCGGGTCCTGCGGCCCGATGCGGTGCAGGTGCGCGATGAGCTCGCGCAGCAGCGGCCCGACCGAGACACCGGTGGGCTCGGTCCAGGTGATCGGGCAGTGGTCGGCGGCGAAGCTGATGATCGACATCTCGCCTGTGTGCAGCGCGGCCACGGCGTGCTCGACTCCGCCGGGAACCCACAGCCCGTAGCCGGGCGGGACCAGCAGGTCACGCGACGCGATGGTGACAGCTAGTGTCGCGGTCGAGGTCCACAGCAGCTTGGGCCCGGGGTGGGCGTGCGTCTCGAGCAGCAGGTGCGGCCCGGCCGCGCCACGGCCGATGCTCAGGATCGGCGACCTGAGTGGCGTCGGTGGCAAGCTCGGCCGCGCGGTCGGCGCGGCGCCCGTCCTTTATTTCGCGGCGGGCGGCGGGAGCAGCTCAGTCTTGAAATCGGGCGTGAGCGCCCTCGACTTGGCGATGAAGGCCGCCTGCGCGGCGGGGTCAAGCGGCGGCGGCGCCTGCGTCCGGGTGGCGACGGGCTGGCCGACCAGGGTGAAGAACTGCTCCTGCCCGGAGGGCGCGCACATGCACAGCAGCCGCGACGGCGTGCCGGTGGCGTTGGTGAACGAGTGCGGGGCGTTGGCCGGCACGTTGATGGTCTCCCCGGCGCGCACCACGAGCGTCTCGCCGCGGAAGGTCGCCAGGACCTCGCCGTCGAGCACGGTGAACATCTCCTCGAAGTCGTGCCGGTGCGGCGGCGGCCCGCCGCCCGGCGGCACGTGCATGTCGATCAGCGTGTACTTCCCGGCGGTCTCCTCGCCGGTAATGAGGATGGTGTAGGTATCGCCGACGAGCCCCAGGTGCGGGAGGCTCTGGTCTTGATCCGGCCGCGCGACCGTCAGCTTGCGTGACGGATCGTCGGGCGGCACGGGCACGGGGTTGCTGGGCATTCTGTCTCCTCGCGGATTGACCGGTGCGGATCTACCGGGAGTTGCCGGGGTCCGGCGGAAGTCGGCGTCGTCAGACTGACGAAGGCCAGCGCGTAGACCGTCGCCACCCACTGCCGGTCACCGTCAGGAAATCCCAGCGCCGGTCAGAGAGGGTCGCAGGAGTGCTCGGCTGTGCCATCGTAATCTCCGGTGAGCAAGCGTTCGTGTGAGAACGAAGGGACTACCAGGGTCTGGAGCGGCACCAGTCGCATAGGTCCGCCGCGGATGAAGGAAGTCATCCTGGCAAGCTCATCATGCCATAAGCGGAGTATTCTGTCCACATCGGCGCGCCTTCCGCCTCGTCCTGCAGTGCGCGAAGAACGCCGAGAACCTCAATCAGCCCGGCTGAAGGCCTTCTTCCTCGACGGCCCTCGCTCCCCCGCCCGCTGAAACAGCGCTCCCCCGGAGGCCAAGCCACCGTCCGTTCGAGATGAAGATCTTGATTTCTTCGAACGGACCCGTGGTTCCCGTACTTCGCGGACAGGTCCCCGGTGACCCGCGGGTCGCCGGGGAAGCCGACGTTGGACAGGTAGGTCTCCTGCAGGTCGGCGCTTCCCGAGTCGACCGTGCAGACGCTGGTCCAGGTCAGCCCGCCGCTGGTGTCGTAGTACACCAGCACGATGAGGAACACGCCCGCGGCGGGTTCTGGACGACGAGCACCCTGCCGCCTCCGGCCGATGCCGCAGCCAACCAATTCTTCCAGGTGAACGGAGTATCGAGCCCGTCTGTCGCGCAATGCGTTGCCATCGGCTCCTATGGCGACACGGCCGGCGACGAGGAAGGGCTGCTGCTGACCGGGTCGGGCTGAGCGGAGCTAAGGGCGCCGGTCCAGCGAGCCTGGATCCATAGTGCCTTCTCGTCCTGGTCATAGCTGACCTCGACGCCGCCGCGAGACTCCGGCGGGAGAACGGGATGTCGCGTGTCGGTGACGATGGCCACCGTGATGTCGGTCGCTGAGGCAACGACGGTCACTCGCGCCCGCGTGGCGGCCGACGCCAGGCCATGGATGACCGGCTCGGTCAAAGCGTGCCGGATCTCGATCGGGAGCACTGGAATCGTCCCCGCTGGCGCGATCAAATCGACCGCGATGCCACGCCGCCCGGCCGCGTCGGCGCAGGCGCGCAACTCATGGGACAGCAAATCGGAGACATCGTCGGATTCGACCAGGTCACGCCGCAGCCGCATGACTGTCACCGCGATCTCCTGCCGGATGCCCCCGTCGGCCAGATTCAGCCGACCCGAGGCCAAGCGCTCGAGGAGCGGGACCGCCGTCCCCTGGATTGCCTCATAGCGGTTTCGGCGCGCGGACCGGTTGGCTTCAGCTGCCATATCAACGATTCGAGTTCGGGTCGCCGCGTCGGCGGCCTCGGCGCCGATTCGCGCGGTCGCGGCTACCGCCCTGCTGCCGACATAGATGGTGACCTCCAACGCACTGACGCCAAACGTCTGGACGATTAGCCTCGCGAAATCCAGCCGGTTCGCTTCCCCCAGCGCGACCAGCGCCGTCACACCCGTCAGCGCATTGACGGCGAGCAATCCCAGCAGCGCGCGGAGCGGCTGCCGCCACAGCGCCACCAGGCCGAACCAGCCCACTACCGCGAATGGCCAGTTGTAGTGGCCGAACATGCCTCCCGGCGAGGTCAGGGAGCCAATCATGCTGGCCGATAGCAGGATGACGCACACGGCCAGCGGAAATGCCACCGAGTGACCGCCACCGCGGACAACAACCCAGGCGCTCACCGCACCGACCACTGCCAGGCCCAGCCATAGCAGCGCCCCGATCGCCAGGCCATGCTCCAGCCAGCCGGAAAGCGCGACGGGCAAGATGGAGAGCACATGCCAGCCGCTCATCACCAGGACCGCGATCCACAGGCCGCCCTGGATGTACCGGTCTTCGACCGTGGCCCCGGGCTGGCTAGGCACGGCTCCACGCCAGCCTGACCACGGTGCCGGCGCCGGGCCTTGACTCCACGACGGCCATACCGCCCGCCGCCGCCATTCGGCCGACGAGGTCTTCCCGCAGTCCGAACGCCTCACCCGAGATACCAGCGGTCTCGAAGCCACAGCCCTGATCAGCGACCGTCACGCTGACCGACCCCGGCTGCCGGCCGAGACTCACCAGGGCACGATCGGTGTTTGCATGGCGGACGACGTTCTCGAGCGCTTCCAGGACGGCGGCGGCGAAAGCGTCGGCAACGTCGCCCGGCACCAGGCACGGGGACAACTCAGCCGAGATCACGAGCGGCGGCTGGTACCACACCACTACCTGCGCTAGCCGCTCATGAAGCCTCTCCTGTTCGCCGCATGCCCTTCGCTCGACGGTCAGCCGCGAAAGCGCGTCCAGCGCCAGCGCCGCACGCTCCCGGAGCACCGGACCTGCCTGGGTAGGGTCAACCTGCAGCGCCATGGCAAGCGTCGTCAGCGGCCCGTTGTGTAGGAGACGCAGCTGCGCTCGTTCTTCTTGGCGCCGGGACCGTTCCAGTTCCGCCATTGTCTCGGCGCTTTCCAGGTCCGAGAACGCCGCCTCCGCCGTCCGTTCGAGACGCAAGGCGGCCAGCATTACCGCCGCGGCGACGACTGACTGGGTGGCCAGCAGCACTCCCTCGCCGACGCCGCCGTCAGCGCTGTGCGCGAGCCGCGAGCCGGCAATAGCACCGGCGGCTACCAGCAGGCCGGCAGGCAGGGACAGCACCAGGCGCCCGCCGAGCTGGGCCGAGACAACGGTCATGCTTGCGATCAGGTCGACCCAGTTAACCGTTCCGGGTATCGCCACGGCGCGTACCAGGTGTCCAATCGCCAGGCATAGCCCGGTCGCCACCAGAGCATCTACGCTGACCAACCAGGCCAGCAGACCAGACTGCCATGCCACCCGGACATAAGCACAGGTCCAGGTGACGACTAGTGCGAGCGCAGTGCCGAACCACCACCATGGCAAATGCGCAGCATCCAGGAGCGCCGAAGCCAGGGCCGCCCCGGCCGCCGCCGCGCGCAAAACGGCTACCATCTTCGCCAGCGCGGACCGCATCGGCCTCAGTTCGGACACGTCCGGTAGACCGGTCACCGCCGTATCGAAACTCAATGAACTGCCCCCCAGGAAATCGCTATCCAGAACTCTGACATTGCCGTCGGCGCGGCCGTGCGAAGCTCGGGCTGTTTCCTATTCATCCGATAGGACATTCTAAACCTTAGCGGCTTCCGATTACACGGGTCCTTATCTTCGTAGCTGGTGAAAGACACAAGGCTTACTGGGTTTTGGTGTGAGCAGAGTGAAGTATGTCTACTCGGACGGCGAGTTGATCGGGCGGTAGTCTTCGATTTCCTCAGGTCTGATCAGACCAAGCTCGATGCATCGGGCGAGCAGCGAATAATTCGACATGCAATGCAGGCCGACCGCAGCGAACTTGGCTCGAGCCCGGTTGACGTAGTCCTTGGCGGTGTACGCGCTGATGGGCTTACCGTCGGACTTGGTGAGTCTGCGGGCAATGGAAGCGTAGGTCATGCCCTGGAATAGGTACCGCAGTGCTTCGCTCTCGCGGCCGGATAGCTGGCCTCCGTTCAGGATGCCGCCGGCCATGGACGGGGTAACGAACGGCCGGTCTTGCGCCACCGCGACGATCGTGTCGACGAACTGGTCTTCCTCGGTCTGTTTGTCGAGGAACGCAGACGCCCCTGCCTGCAGCACGGTCTGAACGATCAAGGGCTCCACATGCATGGAAAACACGACCACGCGGAAGCCTTCGGCGCAAAGGCCGGCGACCCGAGGGGTCACCATCTCCTTGCCGGACTCCCGGTTTCCTAGCTCCAGATCCAGGACCACCACGTCGGCATCTCGCCCCGGCCTGGTCAGCGCGGCTTCTATCGACTTGCCGACGGCGACTATCCGCACTCGGCCGTCGAGGTCGTCAGCCACCCATTTACGCACCCCCGCGACGACGACGGATTCGTTTTCTATGAGGGCAATAGTGACTGGTCGGTCCAGTTGGACTGCCCCCATAGACGGTCTCCTTCGGAGTCTTGAGCGACCTGTTTACAGGATGACGCTGTATTGCCCCCGGGGCCAGTCTGCCCTCCGCGCAGAGGACATGACAGGGTCCCTCACCGACCGGCAATGTCGAGGTGGCGAGACCTTCTCCACGCAAAGGACATGATCATGAAGCGAAGGCGCTTGGCCGTTACGGCCATCTCGATGACCGCAGTCCTGTCGCTGGGCTCTCTGCTCGCTGTGGCGATTCCGGCCACAGCCGCCCAGGCTCAGACGACTGGTTCGTGGCAGTACACCGGCAGCATGGCCGCAGGCCATGCCAACTGGTGGAACACGGGATTTGCCCAACTGTCTGATGGCAGCGTGCTGGCCATCAGCGGATCACCGAGTTCCGGCACGCTCACCCCTGCCGCCGAGAGCTACGACCCGGCTACCGGCCAGTGGACCTCGGCCGGCACATTGAACGATGCTCGTTACGCGTTCGGGCCGCCGTCGGTGCTACCCAACGGCGATGTCCTTGTCGCCGGCGGCCACGACGTCAACGTGGTCGACTACGCCACCGCCGAACTGTACGACCCGACCACCAACCAGTGGACTTTCACCGGCAGCCTCAACCAGGCTCGCCGCTATCCCATCCAGGTCGAGCTGGCTAACGGCGAGGTACTCGTCGCCACCGGGTCGTTCGGCCCGCCGACCTGCACCAGGTACCTTAGCTCGGCCGAACTCTACGACCCGTCGACTGGCCAGTGGACCTTCACCGGATCGACCCTAGTCCCCCGCGAGAGCGCCGTGGCCATCAGGCTCCAAGATGGCGACGTGCTGCTGGCCGGGGGCTATAACGGCGGCGGCAGCGCTTGCACCGACACCGATCCGGTCGACACCGAGCTCTACGATCCGTCGACCGGCCAGTGGTCATACGCCGGGAACCTGCCGCATGGCTGGCTCGGCGGAGCCATGGTCATGCTGCCGGACGGCAAGGTGCTCATGGTCGACGGCAACGAGTCCGGCGGAAGCCCCTTCGCCGAAGCCGTGATCTTCGACCCGTCAACCGATCAGTGGTCCGAGGCGGCAACTCCGATCCTGCCCCGCAGCGGCGCCGCCGCCACGCTCCTGCCGGACGGCAACGTCCTAGTCTCCCAGGGCGGCCAGCAGCAAAGCGAAATCTACGATCCGACGACGAATACCTGGTCCCTGGATGCCACGGCACTCGACGACAACAACGGCGGTGGCCACACGTTCTTGCTGCCTAACGGCACGGTGCTGCTGGCCGGCGGCTCCAACAGCGCTGGCAGCCCGGCCACTACCGCCGAGCTGTATACCCCGCCCGGGGGGACATACGTGGCGCTTGGTGATTCCTACGCGGCAGGAGTCGGCAGCGGGGGGACAAGCAGCGACGGAGCGTGCCTGCAGAATAGCAACGCTTACCCAGCCGTATGGAGCGCGAGCCATCCGGCCTACACGTTGACGTTCGCGGCCTGCTCCGGGGCGACGGCAGGTACGGTCAAGTCGACGCAGCTGGCGGATATCACCGCGGGCACGACCCTCATCACCGTTACCGCAGGCGGGGATCCAGGTTTCGTACCGCTTATCGCCGCGTGCCTGCTCCCAACGCCAACCGGCAACGCACTCTGCGATGCGGCGACGCTCATCGCCCTGGCCGCGATTCACCTGGTCATCGAACCGGAGCTAAAGAACCTGTACGCGTCGATAAAGACGCAAGCAGCATCGGTCGGCGACCCGACGGCGCAGCTCGTCGTGCTCGGCTATCCGGACTTCTTCCCCGAAAGCCCGTTGTGCGGAACCAGCGATTACGACGAGCAGCTAGACATCAACAATGCCATCGATGCTCTTGACGCCGCGATCGCAAAAGCCGCTGCCGCCACCGCCGGAACCACCTTCGTCGACGTCCGGCCTGCTTTTGCCGCCCATGAGCTGTGCAGCCAAGCACCATGGCTCAACGGGCTCATGCCCAACAAGAACCTGGTCACCTCATTCCACCCGAACCAGGCGGGGCAAGCGCAGGGATATGAGGCAGCCCTGGCGGCCATCACCGGATAATCCAACGGTGCCTGGCCGGTTCGCGACGCGAACCGGCCAGGCACCCGTAACTTTGCCCCGCACGGGATAGCCTGCAATCGGTATTGAGCATCAGCGTTTCCGCAGGTAGATTGCTATCTATCAATCGTTGCGAGCGGTCCGTCCGGGCGCTCCGCTACCAACCGTCGAGGAAGTGCAGCGACGGCTCGGGCTTGGCATGGACCCTGCCCAGGAGGGTCTGATCTACCGGGATGGAGCGGGACCGGCCAGGACAGGGCGGGACGGGACGGAGGTTCCCATTTCGTTCCCATCCGAAGTCAGGGTCACGGCTCCTCCTCATTTGGGTACTGGCGGTAGCCGTTCCCATAATCGAAATAAAATTTAATCCAATAGAACGCTAACATCGTTTGACCGTGCTGTTGTAGGCCGCGAAGTCCGGTTCGCTGTCCGGCTTGGCCGGGGGGAGAGGAATCCTGCTCGATCAGCCTTCGGTGAGCCAGGAAAGGGCGCCGTCCAGGTGTCGGCGGAGTGCCGGTTCTGCGAATGACTCCTCGGTGTGCCCGAGGGCGGTGTAGAAACTGCGGCCGCCGGTATTGGAGTGACACCACGCGACGGGGTGGTCGGCACCCATCGTGCCGCCGGCGTAGCTGGTCTCGTCCACGGTGAGCAGGACGTGCACTCGCGGGCGTGGATTGCTGGTGAACGCATACCACTCGTCGCGCCTGGTCAAGCGCGCGCCGAGATGCCAGGTGGCGGGGTGGTCACGGTCCTCGACGGTGATCGCGGCGTCCTGCACCGGCGGGTGCTGGTCAAACCGCGCGCCCGCCAGGTCACCGAACCAGGGCCAGTCGTACTCGGTGGTGGACGCGGCGTGAATTCCCAGCCAGGCGCGGCCGGCGGCCATGAATCCGGTCAGCGCATCCCGGCCCGCCGGATCAAGAACTTGACCGCTTGTGGACAGGAAGACGATCGCCGCGTAGCGGCTCAGCGGGCGCGGGCGGAACGCGGCGGGGTCCTCGGTCGCGTCGACGGCGTAGCCGTCAAGGCCGCGCAGTGCGGCCAGGCCGGCCGGGATCGAGTCGTGCCGGTACCCGGCTGTACGGACATAGACGAGCAGGCGGGTCTTCGGAGGCTGGGGCATCAGGCAACGCCCTCCAGGTGCTGGTGGTGGCGCTCCATCAGCGTCCGCATGGTCCGCATAGGTCGTTGGCCAGTCGTGAGCCCATCCGCCGGGACCGGCCGAGTTGACTCACCCACGAGCCCACCCTAGTGTGGAAAGCGCTTTCCGTCTCGCATGACAATACACTCGCCATCGAGCCCGCAGAAATAGTGAGTATGGGAATGCACTTTCCCGATCCAGGTCCTGGCGATCGGCTCCGGGGCGCGTTCGCGATGCGGCCCGGCCTGGCGGAGCGCCTGTTCGGAGCGACGGAGCTCGGGCGCATCCGGGCCGTCGCCAGCCTGGACGAGAACCTGACGATCGGCGACTTTGCCAGCGCCGCCCCCGGCCTGCTGGCGGAGGTGGACGCGCTGATCACGGGCTGGGGCTGTCCAGAGATCGGCCCCGCTGAACTGGACGCGATGCCGCGCCTGCGCGCGATCTTTCACGCCGGCGGCACCGTCCGGGCCCACGTGGGACCGGATGTGTGGTCGCGCGGGATCCTGGTCACGTCCGCAGCCGACGCCAACGCGCTTCCGGTCGCCGAGTACACGCTCGCGGCGATCCTGCAGGCCGGGAAGGGCGTGCCCCGGCTGGCGAGCGCCTATGCCGCCAATCCTTGCTTCTCACCTGACAACGACCGTGACATCGGCAACTACGGCCGGACGGTGGGGATCATCGGCGCTTCTCGGATCGGCCGCCGGGTGATCGAGCTGCTGGCGCCGTTCGACTTCACCGTGCTGCTGTACGACCCGTACGTGTCGGGCGCCGATCCCGTGCTCGCCCGTGCCCGTCAGGTCGGCCTGGACGCGCTGCTGCGGCAGAGCTCGATCGTGAGCATCCACGCGCCGCTGGTCCCCGCGACCACGGGCATGGTAGGCAGGCGCGAGCTCGCGCTCATGCGTCCGGGCTCGGTGCTCATCAACACCGCCAGGGGCGCCCTCGTCGACCATGAGGCGCTGGTGGACGCGGTACGCGGAAACGGCCTGCGCGCGGTTCTCGATGTGACGACGCCCGAGCCGCTGCCCGCCGGTCACCCGCTCCGCACGCTGCCCGCGGTCATCCTCACCCCGCACGTGGCCGGCTCGCTCGGCAACGAGCTGCGCCGACTCGGCGACAGCGCGGTGCGAGAACTCGAGCTGCTGGCGGCCGGGCGGCCGCCGCAGTTCCCGGTAACCGCTGAATCCCGGGACAGGATGGCTTGACCGGCCCCCCGGCCGCTCAAGCGCGGCGAGCCGACCGGGCAGTCGGCGGGTGGTCAGCCAGGGTCCGGCGCCGACTCCCGCACCACGAGCCGGGTGGGCAGGATGAGCGGGCCAGGCCGCTGGCCATCGATCAGGTCCAGCAGCATCCTCGCCATTTCCCGGCCGAGCTGCTGGATGGGCTGGTGCACTGTGGTCAGCGCCGGGGTGATGAGCCTGGCGATGAGGTGGTCGTTGAACCCGGCGACCGCCACGTCACCTGGAACGGCACGGCCGTGCTCGCGTAGCACGCGCAGCGCGCCCGCAGCCATGTTGTCGGAGGCGGCGAAGACGGCGTCGATCTCGGGCTCGGCTTGCAGCAGCCGTTCCATCGCGGCGGCGCCGCTCTCCTCGGTGAAGTCGCCGATATGCACGTAGCACGCGTCGATCCCGGCCACCGCGACGGCCTCACGGAAGCCCCGCAGCCGTTCCTGGCCGACCTGGGTGTCCTCCGGGCCGGCGATGGTGGCGATGCGGCGCCGCCCCAAGCTGATCAGGTGCTCGGTCACGCGGCGGGCTCCGCCGCGGTTGTCGGCGTCGACGTACCACTCGGGCTCCGCGTCCAGCGGGCGGCCGCCGTAGACGACGGGCAGGTCGAGTTTGGCCGCGAGCCGGTCCAGGGGGTCGTCGCCGTGCAGCGCCATCAGCATGACCCCGTCGGCGCGGCGTGAGCGGAGCAGGTTCTCCAGCCGCACGCGACCGTGTGGGGAGTCGGCCAGGGCCAGCATGAGAACCAGGTCGGTCTTCTCGAGCGCGGCGCTGACCCCGGCGACGATCTGCGCGTAGAACGGGTCAGCGAACAGGTTCGGATCTTGTGAGGAGACCGCGAGGACGATCGCGCCGGCCTGACGCGTCGTCAGCGTCCGCGCGTTGGGGTTGGGCACGTAGTCGAGCTCGCGGACGGCGCGCTCGACCGCCTGGCGCGTCGCCAGGCTCACGTTGCCCGTCTTGTTGATCACCCGGGACGCGGCGGAGCGGGAGACTCCGGCGAGGCGCGCGACCGCGTCGAGGGTGGGCGGCCGTACGGATTTGGTCGGCATCTGGCGCGGCGCTTCCTGGTCGGTGCGAGCTTGCTTGGTCGGTGCGTCCATCCATCGTAGCGAGCCTGACCCAAAAACTGGAAGGCGTTCCAGTTTTGCTCAACGCATACCAGCCATCTCTGGGCCAGCGATGCGCTGACGTGTCACTTTTTTTCACTTCTTGACAGGTCACGGCGAGAGGGTGACCATAACGTCCAGAATCTGATCTGAGAACAAGAGTGGTAGCGCTTCCAGTTCTGGCCCCCAATGGAGAGGAACCACGCCATGAACGGCATGAGATGCACCAGTCGGACGGCCCGTCTCGCACTGCTCGCCGCGACCGCCCTCGCCTGCACCGCGCTCTATGGCGGCGCGCCCGCCGCGCACGCAGCCGAGGATCCGGTCACGGCGACCGACGGCTTCTACGTCAATCCGGACAACCCCGCGTCCGAGTGGGCTGCGGCCAACCCCACCGACGGGCGCGCGGCCGCGATCGCCGCCGACATCGGCGACGAGCCCATGGCCGAGTGGTTCGGCAGCTGGAGCGGCGACATCGGCGAGGCCACCGGGGCGTACGTGGGCGCCGCCGCGGGGCATGACAAGCTGCCCGTCCTGGTCGCCTACAACATCAACAACCTGGACATCTGCGCCAGCGGGGCGGGCGGCGGCGCCGGGTCGGATGCCGCCTACAACACCTGGATATCCGCCTTCGCCGGCGGGATCGGCAACCGGCCGGCGCTGGTGGTACTCGAACCCGACGCGGTGGCCGACGAGAGCTGCATGACCTCAAGCGAGATATCGGACCGCGACGGCCTGCTCAACAACGCGATCACCCAGTTCACCGACCAGGCCCCGGACACCTGGGTCTACCTGGACGCGGGCAATCCCGGATGGGTGTCCGCGACCACGATGGCCAGCTACCTCAACGCCGCCGGCCTCGCCCATGCCCACGGCTTCTCGCTGAACGTCTCGAACTTCTACACCACCGCGCAGAACGTCGCCTACGGCGACGAGATCAACGCCGCGCTCAGCGCCAACTACGGCTACACCAAGCCGTTCGTCATCGACACCAGCCGCAACGGCAACGGCTCGGAAGGCCAGTGGTGCAACCCCGACGGCGCCAAGCTCGGCAGCACCGACCAGCTTGGCGGCGGCGCCGAGATGCTGCTGTGGATCAAGACGCTCGGCGAGTCCGACGGTGATTGCGGCACCGGCGAGGGGACCACCGCCGGTGAATTCGTCCCGCAGGTCGCCTACGACCTCATCTACGGCTACTGAAGCCGGCCCTCCCTCTCACGGTTCCCCATTCACCATCCCCGTTCCCTTCACCGTCTCCCCCTTCACCCAAGGAGTTAGCATGCGCTACCAACGCCGCTGGCGGATCCTAGGCACCGTCGGCATAGCCATCGGCGGGCTGGTCGCCGCCGCGACGCTCGCCCCGGGAACCGCGCGGGCCGCGCAAGCCGGGCCGGCCCCCGACCACGCCATCGCCTCCGACACCCGCTTCTTCGTCCCGCCGCCCGCCGACGGTTCCCTGCAGCAGATCGCCCAACTACTCAAGTCGGGTGACCGCACCGACGCGGAGCTGCTGACCGAGATGGAGGCCACGCCCCAGGCGGTCTGGCTGACCGGCGGCACCCCGCAGCAGGTCGCCCAGCAGGTGCGCACCACGTTGCTCGAGGCCGCGCTTGAGCGCGCTGAGCCGGTGTTCGTCCTCTACGACATCCCGGGGCGCGACTGCGCGCAGTACTCGGCGGGCGGGGCGCTCGACACGGCCGCGTACGAGGCCTGGGCCGGCGCGATCGCGCAAGCCATCGGCACCGCGAAGGCAGTGATGATAGTGGAGCCGGACGCGCTCGGCAACATGCCGTCCGACTGCGGCATTGCGACGAGCACGTACCCATTCACGGACGCCGAGCGCTTCACCGAGATCGACTACGACGTCACCGCGCTCGAGAACGACCCAAGGACAGCCGTCTACCTGGACGGCACCAACCCGCTCTGGCAGAACGTCGGCAACATGTCCTCCCGCCTCGTCCAGGGCGACGTGCAGGACGCACAGGGCTTCTTCCTGAACGCATCCAACTACGTGGACAACGCCGAGAACCAGGACTACGGCAGCTGGATCTCCGACTGCATCGCGATGATCACCGATCCGACCGGCTGGGCCTACAACCTCCCGGCCGACTGCGCCAGCCAGTACTACCCGGCCACCGCGCACGACTTCTCCACATGGGACCTGACCAGCGCGTGGTACGCCAAGAACATGGCCGGGGCGGTGGCCACCACCCACTACGTGGTCGACACCAGCCGCAACGGCCAGGGGGCCAACACCATGGCAGGCTACGCCGACGCGCCGTACAACCAGCCCGCGAGCGTGACCTCGGTCCTCGGGTCGGGCGGATGGTGCAACGCGCCGGGCACGGGGCTCGGCCTGCGGCCGACCGCCGACACCGGCGTACCCCTGCTCGACGCCTACCTGTGGATCAAGACCCTGGGTGAGTCCGACGGTCAGTGCGACGTCGCCGGCGGCGTGCGGGCCTGGGACTACACCGACTACACCCAGCCCGGCTGGCCCACCACCGCGGCCGCGCAGGACCTGTTCGACCCGCTGTGGGGCGTCGACGATCCCGCCGCCGGAACCTGGTTCCCGCAGGAGGCACTGCAGCTAGCCCAGAACGCCAACCCGGCGCTCCCCCACTTCTGATCCCCAGGACATCGATATCACAGGTCATGACCGACCCATGAGCGACGCGGCGGCCGGGTGGCTGCCCTTCGACGCCGCGTTGCGCACCCGGGCGGACTTCCAGCGGGCCGTGGCCGACCTGTGTGAACCGTTCGCCGACGCCGGGCCCTTCGAGCGGCAGCTCGAAGGGCCCGGCGTGCCCTGTGCGCACTACGGCCCGCAAGTGGCGCGCCTGGAACTGGTCGCCCGCCTCGTGTGGGGCCTCGCCCCTCTCACCGCAGGCGGCGGCCGGTACCGGGGCTGGCCACAGCTCCGCGCGGCGATCGCGGCCGGCACCGACCCGGGCCATCCGGCCTACTGGGGCCGGCCCGCGGACCGCGACCAGCGCATCGTCGAGGCGGCTGGGCTTGGCTTCGGGCTCGCCCTGTGCCCGCAGGAGCTGTGGGAACCGCTGACGGCCGGGCAGCGCGCCAACCTATCCGGCTGGCTGCGCGAGGCGGCCCGCTGTCAGACCCCCGACAACAACTGGCTGCTATTCGCGACGGTGATCGGCCTCGGACTCGGCCGGGTCGGCGAGCCGCTGGAGGCGAGCGCGACCGAGGAGGCGTTCCGCCGCGTCGAGGCGTTCTACCTCGGCGACGGCTGGTACGCCGACGGGCCGCCCGGGGCCGCGGTCGACCACTACGGCCCCTGGGCGCTGCACTTCTACAGCCTGATCAACGCCGCGCTCGACGCCGGCGACGCGACGCGCGCGGCGACGGCCAGGGACCGGGCCCGCGCCTTCGCGCCCTGGTACCTCGACTGGTTCGCGGCCGACGGCGCCGGCCTGGCATTCGGGCGCAGCCTGACCTACCGCTTCGCTCAGGCGGCGTTCTTCGGCGCGATGGCCTTCGCCGACGAGCCCGGACCGGGCTGGGGCGTGCTGCGCGGAGCGTGGGCGCGCCACCTGCGCTGGTGGGCGCGCCAGCCCATCGGCAACGGCGACCGCACCCTCTCGATCGGCTACGCCTACCCGAACCTGCAGATGAGCGAGGGCTACAACTCCCCGGCCTCCCCGTACTGGGCGCTCAAGGCCTTCCTGCCGCTCGCGCTGCCGGAATCGCACCCCTTCTGGACCCACCCGGAGGAGCCGCTGCGCCGGGAGCCGGGCCGCGTCCGCGCTCACCCGCACGCGGGCATGATCCTCGGCCACGACCGGGTCGGCCATGCGGTCGCCCTCGCCGCCGCGCCGACCGGAGAGTCGATCGGGCACCGGCACGGAGAGGCGAAATACGCCAAGCTCGCCTACTCCACCGCCTTCGGCTTCGCCGTCCCCACCGCCGCGGTCGGGCTGGAGTCCGCCGCGATCGACGCGATGCTCGCGTTCAGCGAGGACGGCCTGCACTGGCGCACCCGCCGCGAGAACGACCGATACTCCGTCGAGGCCGAGCCAGGCGCCGGCCCCGTCGTCTGCGCCGTGTGGCATCCCTGGCCGGACGTCGAGGTCGAAACCCGCCTGCGATTCGCGGGGCACTGGCAGATCCGCGAACACCGCATCACCACCGCGCGGCCCCTGCGCACCGCAGAAGGGGCCTTCTGCGTCCCATTCGACGAGCGAGTAAGCACACGCCAGACGGAATCGAGCGCACTGGCCCTCTCGCAGGACCGGGCGAGCGGAATACGCGACCTGACCGGCGCACGCCACCCGGCCATCGTGCGGCCCGACCCCAACAGCCACCTACTGTGGCCCCGTACCCTCCTCCCGGCCCTCCAGGGCGCACTCGCACCAGGGCGGCACAGCATCGCCGCCGCCGTGTATGCGGACAGCACCGGAGACGCCACTGGTTTCGATCAGCCCCCGGCAATGCACAAAGATTAATCCTGTCCCTATCACTCCGAGTCATCGCGCCCAGCTTCACCACCCCGGTAGGGGAGGACGGCAAGTGGGTCGTCCCTGCCATCGCCGAGGTGAAGGCAGCCCCGAACGTCGGCCGCGGCAGCCGTACGACTTTGTGCATAGGCGATTGCCCAGGTTATGGCCACACGGCCGATCCCCCGCAGGCCCGCTGGCTCCTAGCGTTGCTAGTGCGGGCGAGGTCCGCCATGAGAGAAGGGACTGAACGATGATCGAGGTAGAGAATCTCACCAAGCGGTACGGGGAGAAGGTGGCGGTTGACGGCCTGAGCTTCACTGTCCAGTCGGGGGCCGTGACCGGGTTCCTCGGCCCGAACGGGGCCGGCAAGTCAACCACGATGCGGATGATCGCGGGACTCGACCAGCCGACGGCCGGCCAGATACGGGTGAACGGCCGTGATTACCGCCGCGCCGACGATCCGATGGCCGAGCTCGGCATCATGCTTGAGGCCAGGGCGGTCCACACCGGCCGGTCGGCCCGCAACCACCTGCTCGCCCTGGCGCAGACGAACGGCATCGGCAGGCGCCGCGTCGACGAGGTGATCGACCTCGTGGGCTTGGGCGACGTGGCGGGCAAGCGGGTCGGCGGCTTCTCCCTCGGGATGGGCCAGCGGCTGGGCATCGCCGCCGCGCTGCTCGGCGAGCCCCGCGTGGTGGTCTTGGACGAGCCGGTGAACGGGCTCGACCCGGAGGGCGTGCTGTGGGTCAGGAACCTGCTCAAAGACCTTGCCGCCCGGGGGCACACGATCTTCGTGTCCTCTCACCTGATGAGCGAGATGGCGCTGACCGCCACCCGGCTCGTCGTCATCGGCCGCGGCAGGCTGCTGGCCGACACCACCGTCGCGGAGTTCACCGCCCACGCCGGCGACAGCAGCGTCACCGTCCGCACGCCGCAGGCGGCCGAACTCCGCGCCGCCCTGCTCGGGCCCGGGGTCACGGTCGCTAGCGATACCCCGGACGTGCTGGTCGTCGAGGGCCTGACGGCGGAGCAGATCGGCACCGCCGCGTGGCAGGCGCACCTGCCCGTGTTCGAGCTGACCGCCAGGGAGGCATCACTTGAGGAGGCATTCCTGCAGCTCACCGAGGGGTCGGTAGACTATCATGCACACAAGCCGGCCATGGCGGGAGCAGCCCAATGAGCGTCCTGACCTCACCACCGGCCGCCGGGGTGCCCAGGGTGAAGGTAACCCAGGTACGGGTCCTGCGTTCCGAGTGGACGAAGTTCCGGTCCGTGCGCTCCACCAGGTGGACATTGCTGATCGCCCTGGTATTGATGATCGGCATCGGCGCGCTGTTCGCCGCGGTGAACGCGAGCCAGTACCAAGGGTTCAGCGCGGCGGACAGAGCCTCCTTCAACCCCGTGACTGTGAGCCTGTCCGGCACGACCTTCGCGGTCATCGCCTTCGGGGTGCTCGGGGTCCTCACGATGAGCGGCGAGTACGGCACCGGCATGATCCGGTCCTCGCTCACCGTCGTGCCGCGTCGCCTGCCCGTCTTGTGGGGCAAGCTGGGCGTCTTCGCGGCGGTGGTGTTCACGACCTCCCTGACCGCCAGCCTCACCGCCTTCTGGCTCGGGCAGGCGCTGCTCAGCAGCCATCACCTGGGCGTGTCCATCACCTCCCCGGGCGCGCTGAGGTCAGTCGCCGGAGCGGCGCTGTACATTACGGTGTGCGGCCTGCTGGGCGTCACACTCGGGACGCTGTTCCGTAACACCGCGGCCGGCATCGCCACCTTCGCGGGCGTGTTCTTCGTGCTGCCGCCGCTGACCAGCTTGCTGCCATCGTCGATCACGAACCACCTGACCCAGTACCTGCCCGAGGGCGCCGGGTCGGTGATCTGGGGCCAAACAGAGGGGGTGAGCCGCGCGCTCTCGCCGTGGACTGGCTTCGCGGTCCTGTGCCTGTACGCCGTGATCCTCATCGCAGCAGCGGCGTGGCGGCTGGGGCACAGCGACGCGTGAGAATGCCGACTGTGGCCAATGGATACCCGGCGCACCGCACAGCGGCCCGCCGGGTATCAGACGTGCTGCCCGCCGTGGTGGCCATGGGCCTGGCCTTCCCCTCGGCGGCGCATGGCGACGAGCACCCGGACAGCGCCATGGTCGCCGTCGCGATCCTGACGGCGGTGCCCCTGCTGGCCCGCCGGAGATGGCCGGTCCCGGTTTTCTGCTGCGTGCTCGTCCTCTTCGTGATCGCCGGACTGTGGGACAACTTCGCCACGGCCAACGGGATCGCGATGCTCATCGCGCTCTACACCGTGGCCGCGCTGCGACCGCCGCGGGAAGTGCTTGCCTGCGCGGGAACACTCTTCGTGGTCATTGTCGTCGGCACCGTCTACACCGTCGGCGATGACTGGTGGTATGACGGCATCTTTATCGTGGGGCTGTTCAGCGCCGCGCTCGGCCTCGGGCTGTACTCCGCTACCAGGCGGGCCTACCTCGCCGGGCTGACAGACCGCGCGGAACGGCTGGAACGCGAACGGGATCAGCAGGTCGCGCTGGCAACGGCGGCCGAGCGGGCCAGGATCGCACGGGAGATGCACGACATCGTGGCGCACAACCTCACTGTCATGGTCACCTTGAGCGAGGCCGCCGCAAAATCCGTGCCGACCTCGCCGGCCCGTTCCGCCGAGCTCATGCGCGGCGTGTCGGCCATCGGGCGGCGCGCGCTGACGGATACCCGCAGTCTCCTCGGCGTACTGCGCCAAGGTCCCGTCCCGGCATCACCCGATGTGCTGCCGGTGCCCGGGCTTGCCCAGCTCGACGAACTGGCCGACCAGGTAAGGGCAGCCGGGCTGATCACGGCAGTAGAGATCAGCGGCCAGGTCCCCGACCTTCCCGAGGGCCTGCAGCTCATCGTCTACCGGCTGGTCCAGGAGGCCCTGACCAACACGCTCAAGCACGCCGGCCCCGGCGCCCGGGCTGTGGTACGCCTGCGGTTCCTGCCCGGGGAACTGCGCCTCGACGTCGACGACGACGGCGCGGGCGGGAAAGACGGCGCCGACCCCGGCTCGGGCAGCGGCCTGCTCGGCATGAGAGAACGCGCTCGCGCCTACGGCGGCGACGTGCTGGCCGGCCCGCGCGAGCCGCACGGCTGGCGCGTCTCGGCGAACCTGAACCTCGAGAGCGCATGATCCGGGTCCTGCTCGCCGACGACCAGGCCCTGCTCCGCATGGGCTTCCGGCTCATCCTGGACGCCGAGGCCGACATCGAGGTGGTCGGCGAGGCCGGCGACGGCGCCGTCGCGATCAGCATGGCCAGGACCCTGCGCCCGGACGTGGTGCTGATGGATGTCCGGATGCCGGGCACGGACGGCATCCAGGCCACTGCCGCGATCACGGCCGCCTTCCCCGCGGCCCGGGTCCTCATCCTGACCACCTACGACCTCGATGAGTACGTCCTCGCCGGTCTCAAGGCCGGCGCCAGCGGCTTCCTGCTCAAAGACGCCCCGCCGGAGGAACTGCTCACCGCGATCCGCGCCGTCGCGGGCGGCGACGCCGTCCTAGCCCCCACCGCCACCCGCCGGCTCATCAACCAGTTCGTGCCCCTGATGTCCAGCCCCGCCGGGCACGAGGCCCAGCAGGAACTGCTCTCGAAACTCACCGACCGGGAAAGAGAGGTCTTCACCCTCATCGCAGCCGGGCGCTCAAACCGTGAGATCGCTGCCGAACTGCACCTGTCCGAGGGGACAGTCAAGGTGCACGTCGGCCGGATGCTGGCCAAACTGGACCTGCGCGACCGGGTCCAGGCCGTCGTCCTGGCCTACGAATCCGGACTCATCACGCCCGGCGGCTGAAGCCGCTCCTAGTCCGACCACAGCCCGAGCAGGGATACCTCGACGTCTCGCGACATCTCGTGACAAATATTCGGCCAGTCCCGTGACTGACCCGGACACCTGAGGGGTGGCTATGCTTGATGAGCCTGAGGCAGTGCTCATCGCCGACCGATCACCGGCTCCCGGCTGGAGCAGGCTGGGCGACGGCTGGGAGTCGGTCCGCCTTGTCGCGGTCTCGCTTGCCTGCTCCGCGTGCGTGGCGGCCAGCGTGGCTGGCTGCGCGTCTACGGCACCGGGTACGCCTGCTGCGGCGCCGGCCCGTGACACGACGTCCTCTGACTCCGGCTGTGCGCGGGCACTGGAAGCCGTCAGCACCGACGGGCCGGCCGGCGCTGCCCCGGCTCTCCGCACCCAGCAGCAAGCGCCGCGCGCACGACAGGGCGCTAGCGGAGCGATACCTATGGGCCTCCCCCGGGATGCCTGCCCTTTGGGGCTGAAGCCGCGACCCACTACCTCAACCCACCCGAAGACGCCTAGGCCCCCGGCTAGCACCTCGCGCGCAGATCACCCGGATCTGTAGCCCAAGTACGGCACGATACTGGCCCCCGATCGCCTCGCAGATCGGCGGGAGTGTGCGCGTCGCCGGTATTGGACACTGATCACACGGTGTGAGCAGGAATGGCATGTCATGGGTGACCGATCGCCGGTGGGTTTCGGTGCCGGGGTGCCGTCTGGCTGGCACCGTGTGGCGCGGCCGGTGGATTCAGGCGTCCTTCTGCCTGCTGTCGTCCAGGTAGACCGGGGTGCGGTGGTCCTTGCGCGCCCTGATCATCTCCTCGAAGTTGCCGGTCAGGTTCCGCACGTACAGCTGGGCTACGCCCTCGTGCCGCATGTGCGCTTCCAGGCTGGCGGCGTCCAGGCCCGACCACAGCAGCCGCTTGGCCAGCTCCACGCCCACCTGGCTCCAGCCGGTGATCCGCGCTGCGATGTCATAGCAGGCGCCGAGCAGCTCGTCGTCGGCGGTGACCTGTGACACCAGCCCGATGCGGGCGGCCTCGGCGGCAGCCACGTCCCGGCCGGTGAGCATGATCTCGAAGGCGCGGGAGGCGCCGATGGCG
>Ga0302326_10010683_pt1 | contig 19885 bp, 19 predicted proteins | sample Palsa_T0_3_FD_202264 | JGI IMG/M metagenome (GOLD analysis project Ga0302326, IMG submission 202264) | Peat permafrost microbial communities from Stordalen Mire near Abisko, Sweden - Palsa_T0_3 | ecosystem: Environmental > Terrestrial > Soil > Palsa > Peat permafrost | place: Sweden: Abisko...
CCATCAAATCCGTCTAAAAGCTCGGGCATCCCATCTCCTTTTCAGTGTGCTCATTGCCTCAAGTTTTCGGGCTGTGGCATGGGGCCATCCCGCTGGTTGCTGCTTTCAATTTCCGTGAAAGCAGCGCTGACTCAATCGCCTGCGCCGTTCTTCCTCACTCAGGCTAACCGAATTCGGGCTGGAAAATCGAGTCTTTTGATCTATCAAATATGGACTCTATCTCTCTTGTTATCAATGCGTTAGACTTTTGGTTAGGCGGCCTGCTATTCTTGAATTGGGCACAGTATCGTGCCGGTTCTGGCTCGGATAGTCACCCTTGCTTGTCGTGGGGCTGCATAACCGCCCAAATTCGCGATAAACTCCGCAGGATTTGGCAAATGACGTTCGCAGCATTACCGCCGTGATTACCCCGTTACCCGACAGCCGTCATGCAAAAGCTCCCGGACTTCGTCCACGCGGCTCGCCAGAAAGTGGACTTTCCCATCGACCGCGAATGTCTTCGACAAAACTCATCTACCGAAGAATAAACTCTGCAAAAGGAACCGGCGCATTTCGCGAGATCCAGTTTTCGCAGTGATTTCTTTAGGATGATCGAGCCACCGACGACGCGGAGCTCGACTTCCGTCTCCGGACCGAGGCCGAATTGGCCGCGAATTTCCTCGGGGATCGTCACCGGGCCCCGCTCGCCAATTTTCATATTGTTAGGTATGATGAATCCTCAGCCCTACTTTGTTAAATGCATGCGTGCAGACCAAATAAAAAGCGGGGCTCGGTTCGTGTAAACCGGCCCCGCTCTGTTTTCGGAACTGAATTAAGTGTTTAGAAGGTCACGCGAATCGCCAATTGCAGCTGCCGGGAGAAATTGTCCATCGTGTTAATTACGCCAAAATCGCCACTGGACAAATTCGTGACCGGCGTATGGAATATCGGCGAATTGAAGGCGTTGAGCGCTTCGGCGCGGAACTGACCCTTAAGTCTCTCAGTAAAATTGAAGGTCTTGAAGATCGAGAGATCCCAATTCTTCTGGCCGGGGCCGCGAGTGCCAATCGTACGCGGCGTGTTGCCGAACGCACCCTGGGGAGTAAGCGAGAATGCCGAGGCATTGATGTAGTCGTTTAATCGAGACACCACGCTTCCGCTGGTTCCTATGGCTGAACCGGTTAAATCGGGGCGCTGCGCGTCATAACCGTACTGCGAATTGGCGTCGGTTTGGTATACCTGCAGCGGGAAGCCCGTTTGATAGACGCTTACCGCATTCACCGACCAACCGCCAATCGCCAGATCGGCAAGCCGATTGATGCCCCCCAAGAACGGCTTGCCTTTGCCCACCGGCAATTCGTAGGTGATAGCGGAGGCCAAACGGATCGGCGTGTCCACGTTCGACAAGCTATATTCCGCCGCCGTGTTGTAAGGATTCTGCGGAGCGTTCTGTGCGCCGCTATTCAGCGAACTGCCAACGCCGCCGCTGCTTTCGTCCATGTTCTTAGACCAAGTCAAAGTGCTGAGGAACGTCAAGCCGTGGCTGAAGCGTTTTTGCGCCTTGATCACCATCGAATTATAGGCAGCATGATTCTGATCGCCGAAGATTTGCTCAATCTCGGTATAGGCCGGGTAAGGCAGTAAAAGGCGGAACGCACTGATAGTGGAACCGGACAGCGTGCCGCTACCAACCAGCGGGTTTCCGGCAAACGGGTTCGCCACTTGCGCGTTCAGAGCCGCGGTACCTTGCGTCAAGTAGCTTGGATTCAGTGCGTTGATATTGATATTGGGGTTGCCCAAAGTTAGGTGGGTGGAATGCGATCCCACATAGCCTACTTCGATGGCAACGCCGCCGCCCACCTCCCGTTGTATGTCGAAGGAATACTGCTGAATCATCGGCGCCTTCGTATTCGGATCGACTAATGAGAAGTTCGTGCCGATGCCGGCGTCCACGCCTTGCGAGTTGCCGAGAGGCGCCAGCAAGCCGCTCGGGAACGGATTGGTCAAGCCCCCTTGCACTTGGGAATACGTCAGACCCGTGTACTGTGTGTTATTGGCGTAGCCGAGGGTGCCGATCGGGCCACCTAGGTAGATTTGCGGCGCCCAGAAGATACCGTAGCCTCCGCGGATGACAGTCTTCTCATTCAACTGATAGGCAACGCCGCCGCGCGGCCCCCATTTAATGCCCTGGTAGTCGCCCACGTGGTCGCGAGCGCCGTTCAATCCGGCATATTCAACCGCACCGTTCCCATACAGTGGATTTTTGGCCGCCGTATTGAAGTCGACAATCAAACCGTTATGGTCTTCCGTCACGCCCGACTCATGCTCCATGCGCAGGCCGAAGTTGACGGTGAGCTTGTTGCTCACCCGGAAGTTGTCCTGAATGAAGCCCGCATAGTAGTGAATATAGTCGGTGAGTTTGGATGACGTGTCGGCTTGTCGGCTATAGGGTAGGCCCATCAGCAGATCGGCCAGATCCGTTCCGCTGTAGGTGTTCGTGCCGAGGGTCCCGGAGTTAAAGGTGTAGCAACCGGTCGGGCAGTTGATGCCCGCGCCGGCCGTGGCCAGCAACCGGTAATCGAAACCCGCCTTAATGCTGTGGCGGCCGATGAACTTGTCAACGCTCACTGAGAAATTATGCGAAGCCTCGTCATAGTAGTCCCAATCTCCGGAATCGCCCAAACTGTAGATCGAACTCATGTTGATTTGCGGGAATTCCGCTGCCGGACCATTCGCAATCGCCGCCCAAGCCGGACTCATTCCCAAAGACGCTACATTGAAACCCTGCGAGCTGTTGTAATCGAAATTCGGGAAGCGGTTGAAGCCATAGCGAACGGCCAAAACAGTGGTGGGATTGATGGTAAACAGATTGTTCAACTGCGTCGTGTCCACGCGGCGCAGCAGACGCCAGCCGCTTTGCGTGGCAGGCGAATTGAACCAGGTATCGCCAGGTTCGAGCGAGTAATATCGCAGGTAGCTCAAACTCGCGCGCCACCAACTCGTAAAATCTTCATCGAGTTTAGCGGTATACTGCACCGCGCGCGCTTTGATGGAAGACGATAACGAAAGGTCATTAGCGCCATAATAGGCCGGTGTGGACGTCGGCGTCGGGTAATAGCTCGCAATCGCCACACCTACCGGGTTCAAATAACTGCTGGGAATGATGTTGTTCTGGAAGGGCTGGCCATTGCTCGGGTTGTAAATCACTAACGGGCTTCCGGTCGAGGTAACCACGCCCGAAAAGTTGCCGCCCCGTTCTGCCAGTGTGGGAAGGTTAAACTGCGAGGAATCCGATGAACGGTCATCGTAGTGCTCAACGCCTAAATAGAAGAAGGTTTTATTCTTTCCGTCGTAAAGGTGGGGAATCCACACTTTGCCGCCAAAGCTTGCGCCCCATGTCGTGTTCGGCTGCTGAGCGATGGGAATACCCGCTGCATTGCTGAAGAAGTTGTTGGCATCCCAATCGGTGCGGCGCAAGTGGCCATAGGCGCTGCCGTGAAACTCGTTCGTACCCGACTTCATCAGCGTGTTGAACATGCCACCACCCGTGCGCGCCATTTCCGCGTCATACGTGTTCGACTGAATCTTCACTTCCTGCACCGCTTCGATCGCCGGAATGATAATCGCGCGATTGTTCGCGTCCGTGATCGGAATGCCATCCAGTAAGTAGTTGTTGCCGCGCACCGGGCCGCCGGCAATCGAAATCATCGAGGAACCGCTCTGATCTTCCATGCGGTTATAAGCGGGCGGACCCACCGGTACCGCGTTCTGCGCCAGTTTGGACATCATGAACGGGTTGCGTCCCAAATTGGGCAAATCTACAATTTTTTGGTTATCGAGCACTTGGCCTTGCGATGCGTTAGAAGATTCAACTAACGGCATCTGCTCTGTCACCAGGACGCTTTGGGTGATGTTACCGACTTCCAGTTTGATGTCGACCGTCACATATTCCTGCGTGCCGACTATTACGTTGGTGCGGTCGAACTTCTTAAAACTCGGACTCTCTGCAACCACCGAGTAGGTGGCCGGAACCACGTTTGAGAAATCGTAAAATCCTGCGGAATTTGTAGTAGCGCTGCGGGCCTCATTCGTGCCCTCGTTGGTCAGCGTTACTTTGGCGTTCGGCACTGCCGCGCCGGAAGCATCCGTCACCGCACCGTGAACGCCACCCTGGGTGGACTGCGCCCAAACCCCTATACTTGCTAGCGCGAGCAGAGCGATGAAAAGCCCAACTCGGCGCACCACTACTGAACTGAATTTCTGAAGCATATATCTCCCTTATGTCGATCCCTTATGTAAAGCTCAATTTGCCAGCGAGGGCAGGTCAGTCCGCGAGTACGGGGCGGGTCACTGCTGCAACAGAGAGCAATTCCATCTAGACAATTACGGGTAGGTTACCACTAATTACGGTTTGGTTACCACTGTTTCGGGCCTTATAAAAAAATTCTTGAGGGAATAGGAGTAGAAGAACAGGCGAAATCTGTGGCCAGGATGGCATCCTGCGAGCCGATTAGCAATCGGCACCCTCAGCGTGTGGTTGGCACGGCGATGATATTCGTCGCTTCTTTGCCAGCTAAGAACCGTTGGTGGAAAAAACGAATCGCATATAAAGAACAGCCAATGCCGACAGCTAGAACTGCATTGACGACAAGAACCGCGGCGGCGGTAGTCAGGAAGGCCAGCGCATCAACCCGGCGCATTCTGTTTAAGCGGCGCCAAGTGCTCCACTCCAACAAACAGATGCCTATATAAGCGGTCACGCCCGCCAGTGCCGGAATTGGGATATGCGAGATGTAGTTATTCCCCAAAATGACAAACCCCAAAATAAAGAGCCCGTGAAAAACATTCGACATGCGGGTCACTCCACCGCAGCGCACGCTTGCCAGGCTACGAGCCGGAATGCCCACGCTCATGGGCGCGGCAAAAACGCCCGCCACCATGTTGGCAATCCCGTAGGCGCCAATTTCCCCGTCGGCGTCCGCGATCTTCAAATGCTGATGGCGTCCGCGAAAATGCTCCACCACGCGCGATGTCAGCAAAATATTCACGCTCGCCACAAAGGCGAGCCCGAAACCCGCGGGAATCACCTTTAAAACGTCCGTGGGCGTCCACGCAAAGCCGACGAAGGGCGGAATTTCTAACGGCAACTTGCCCACTTCGCGTTGATGAAGCCCAAAAGTAAGCGCCACGGCAACCGCCGCCAGCACGCCAATCAGGGGAGCTGGGGCGCGCGGAAGAAAGTGCGCGGTCGAGAGTGCCGCCGCGATGACGGCTCCGCTAATGATCACCGCGCTCCATTGCGTCTCGGCAACGTGCGAGAGCACCTGCCAGCTCTGGTAAATCATGTTGTTCGAGGTGCGGTCAACCACCGCTTTCACGCCCAGCATGACGCCCATTTGCGACAGAAACATCATGGCGCCGATGCCGCAAGAGAAACCGGTCACCACCGGCTGCGGCACTTTGTGGATATGGCGGGCCAGCCGGAGAAACGAAAACACCAGCATGAACACCGATGCCACAATGCAGACCTTGGCCGCGCCGCCGATGCCCTGCGAACGGACTGCTTGCGAAATAAACGGAACGGTAGCGCTCGCGGTGCCGCCAATCAACACCGGATTACGCCCTAACAACGCGGTGATCGGCGCAGTCGAAATGGACGTGACCAAGCCAAGAACCGGCGGCAGGCCCATCATGTTCGCCATCGCCAGACCATAAGGCAAGGCGATCAAGGCCGCGATAGCCCCGCCAGCTAAGTCGCCAGCCAAGAACTTCCAGCTATATTGAAAACGAAACTGTTTCACGCAGCTATGGTGGCGCAGGCGCTTCCGCCTACGAAATGCTTACGCGTAGACTTTATCGAAGGCGTTTTTGAACTTGCCCATTTCCTCTTTAGTGCCGACGGTGACGCGAACCCATTCCGGCCATACCGGCCAGACGCGTCCGATGTACACCTTCTGCTCCGCCATGGCCTTCCAGAATTCCTTGCCCGGCCGCTTCGCGTTCAGCATGAAGCAGTTGCTTTCCGACGGGATAAACTCCACGTTCTTCTTCGTGAGGAAGTCGAAAGTGTCGGTGCGGACGTCGCCCATGATCTTGCGGCGATAATCGACCAGCGTCTTCACGTTCAAGCTGGCCGTCGCGCCCACCATGGCCGTGATCGGCATCTGGCCTGCGCTGAATGGGCGAATCTTTTCGAGAATGTCCGGCCGGGCGATCGCCGCACCGGCGCGCAATCCCGCCATGCCATACAGTTTCGAGAATGTGCGCAATACCACGACATCTTTGTCCTGCGCCACCAAGTCCGTGCATTTCACGGCGTTCGGTGAAATGTGGATATAAGCTTCGTCAACGAGCACAATGGAGCCCGCTGGTTTGTTTTGCACCAGCCATTCGATATCGGCCCGGCTAGTGAGCGTTCCAGTTGGATTGTTCGGATTACAGATGTAATAAAGACCGCCGTTCGGCGCTGCCGCCAGCATGGCCTTTACATCGTGGTCCCAGGTACCTTTGCGCAATGGCACCAATACGGTTTTCGCGCCAATGAAGTTGGCAGCACGCCCACCCGCTTCATAACCCGGATCGGCAGCCACAAAAGCCCGGTCCTTCGAACAGAACCCAAGTACGGCTTGATGCAGCGGTGCGCTGGACCCCGCAAAAACTTCAACGTAGCCATCGCCCCAGCCCTTGCCGGCTTTCACGCCTTCCTGCTCCGCCAGCACTGCGGACAATTGGTCTGTCAGATCGTACATATAACGGCCGCCGCTCTTGATGATGTTATGGATCGCGTCGGCGGCCTCGGGACATGGTCCGAGTGGATTCTCATTCGCGTCAATCTTCACCGCATCGGGAGGAATATTGCGCACCCTCGATAATTGAGCCAATGCGGGCTCGTTATAAAACGGCAGGGCGGCCCCGGCCGTCACCAGACTGGCGATCCGTCCAAAGTTCCTGCGTGTAAAACCCCGGCTCATCAGGTCGACCTTTTGATCCGCATTCAAAACTGCTGGCATATCTCTCCTTTGTTAACTAATGGCTAACCAAAAGTTTCGTCTATTATTTCACAAATTGACGTCTGTGGGCTGCAACGGGGAGCAAATCGTTTACAGAACGAGACTCGTGGGAGCAGGGGGTTTAGCGAAAGCGCCGAACATTCCGCGAGTCCAATCTTACTTTGGAAGTGTAACACTCCGAATCTGAGTCGGAAGCGTCAGCGACCTCATTCGCCAGTTGCAGGGAATGCCGTGGCCTTACTGGCGTTCCGTCAGACCGCGTCGCAGAGATTCGCCCACCACGCTAGGAATCGCTAGCTCGCCGTACAAAAGTTCCCGAGCCGAGAGGCTCTTCTTTGTTAGACCTTCTTTTGTATGGGCTTTGAGGCCTGCAATCATATGGTATAGCTCATGGGCCATGACGATGCCCAGCGCCTTGCCGAACGCCGCTTGATGCTTTTCAGGACTACCCAGCCCGGTGACGCGCTGCAGGCACTGGCGGACGCGATCGCATTCCACTGCGCCAAAATGGAGGATCTCTCCATTGCTCGAATATGCCATCGCCAGCGGGCCTTGCTCGTCCGGCAGTTCGCCCACCGGCGCAGGCTTGCCTTTCATTGAGCAGGAGCCTTTCATTTCGAAAACAACCACTTCTGAAAATTCAGGATAGGGCGGCAGTTCGCTACGCAGCATCACGTCTACATCGAGCCCCGCGGGTTCCAGCAGATTCGTGAGTTCATGCCGCAAAGCCACCACTGAGGCTTCAGAATGAGGCTTTTCAAAATTCACCACCACGGTTACTTTCCGGGTGGCGGCCGGGCATAACGCCACACAGAACAACATCAACGCAACGGAGCGCATATTTTTCTCTTACCTGGAGAACTCTTCGGTACTCTCGGGCCATACAATAGCCCCAACTGGGGGGCTTCTGCCGTCCCATCATATAGTAGGTGGGCTGAGACGGGAAAACATTTCAAGAAAGGGGCACAATTCAGGCGCTCGCAAACTCGCGAGGTCTATACACCCACCTGGTAGCCCGCAGTAAAGGGGGAAAGGTCACGCTCAAATTGAAGCCGGGCACGTATACTGCCTGGTGGTTTTCAGCCTTAAGCGGTGAGACAGTCTGGGCGCTATGCTTACTCCAGCAATTTCTCGAGCTTCGAACCGGGAATAATCATCGTTTCGTTTCGTTCCGGCCCATTCGAGACCGATCCAATCTCCACCCCGGTGCGCTCCTCCAAAAACTTCAAATAGCTCTGCGCCGCCTTGGGAAGCTTGTCCATTTGCGCAATACCCTGGGTCTTAGTTCGCCAACCCGGCAAGCGTTCAAATACCGGTTTAATCACTTCCATCCGGCGCGTGCTGGCCGGCATTTCGTAGACTACTTTGCCGTCCACTTCATAGGCCACACAAACCGGAATTTCCTTCAATTCGTCGAGCACGTCGAGCTTCGTAATGATCAAACTATCGAAGCCATTCACCTCGGCTGTATAGCGCAGCAGCGGCACATCAAACCAGCCGCAGCGTCGCGGCCGGCCAGTGACTGAACCGAATTCATTGCCCCGCCGCCGAATCTCCTCGCCCAGCTCGGTCAAATCCTCCGACGGAAAAGGCCCCGCGCCCACCCGCGTAATGTATGCCTTCGACACGCCCACAATGCCATCAATCCTATTCGGCGGCACGCCTGTTCCCGTGCAAGCGCCACCCGCCGCCGCGCTCGAGCTGGTCACAAAAGGATACGTCCCAAAATCGATATCGAGCATGGTGCCTTGCGCGCCTTCAAACAAAACGCTTTTGCCCTCGCGAATCAAGCCGTTCAGCAAATGCTGCGTGTCGCACACCAGCGGCCGTATCTCCTCCGCATATTGCTTGTATTGCTCAAGGATCTCCTTGAAATCCACCCGATCCGTGAGTTTGAACGCGTCGGCAATCAGCTGCTTATCTTCCGCCAGCGCGCGATAGAGCTGCTCGAAATCGCTATCCACCAAGTCCGCCACCCGAATGCCGCGCCGCGCAATCTTGTCTTCGTAACAGGGGCCAATGCCGCGCGACGTAGTGCCAATGGCAATGCGGCCTTCGCGCCCTTCCGAAATTTTTTCGAGCGTCCTGTGAAACGGAAAAATGACGTGCGCCCGGTTACTGATCTTCAGTTGCGGCTTAACATCAACCCCCATCGCCTCCAGGCCATGAATCTCTTCGAGCAAAGCTTTGGGGTCGATCACCACTCCATTGCCGATCACCGCCTGCACCCCGGCTCTCAGCACGCCGCTCGGAATCAGCTTGAGCACGAATTTGCGTTCACCGATATAGACCGTGTGCCCAGCGTTATGGCCGCCTTGATAGCGCGCCACCGCATGAAACTTCTCGGAAAAGAGGTCGACGATTTTGCCTTTGCCTTCGTCGCCCCACTGCGCTCCCAGAACGATCAAATTGCTCATGGATTTGGCTGTGCCAGCCCAAAACTCTCGATTGTACCGCAGCGGTCCAGGACAGAAGGTGCTTAGATGTCGTCTGGAAATACCCGTTCCAGTCCGTAGGGCGGCCATTCTTGGCAGCGAGGCGGCTTTCGAGCCGCCTCCGAGTGACCTCCCTTCCACGCCAAAACATTCCTATATGGAAACGTCATTGATCAATAATGGCTTCAGAGCCGCGACCGCCAGGGAGCGTTGAACCCCCAAATCGGTTAAGCACCCCCTTTTCCCGATAAGGTGTGAAGCAATGGGGACGGACGTCTCTGTCCCAAGACGCAAAACATTTTGAGCGGTCCGTCCCTCCTCTCAGTGGATAGAGCCGTCCGTCCCCCTTGCGCTCCCCCTGTGCTACCCTTTTCACGATGCAGATGTGTGGCGTCTTCAAGGCGCTAGGTCCTGAAGTTTTTCACAACCTCGTGCGTGGCATCTCAATCGGCAAGCTGAAAACCTACCAGGTTTATGAGCGTTTCAAAGCCCGCGCCCGGCTGGTGAAGCTCAATTCCGAAGCTTTGCGTAAAGCCGAACCAAAGTTCTGGGCTCGCCTGGAAGCAGATGAGGAAGACTTCGCGACAGATCTTTCGCAGGTGCTGCTGCTTTCGCACCTCGACATGATCGCCGATATTTTGAACTCGCTCGGCATTCCCAATGAGCAGGGATTTTTCGACAAAGATTTGAAGCCCGAAGAGTATTTGAAGGAAGGCTGGCAGAAACGCGTCTTCGACGATTTCTCAGGCAAGTATCAGCGCGATATTGTGCTCTTCTATATCAATCATCTGGATTGGGAACTGAACAAAACCGAACAGGTCTTCCTGCCCGCGGCGTAACATGGCGGATGTCAAAACATTTCACGAGCACGTTAAGGCCGGTAACTTGGACGCGGTGCGTGCGGACTTGGCGGCTGACCCGGCTTTGCTCAACGCCACCAACGAAGCGGGGCAGTGCGCGTACTTATTATCGAAATATTATCGCCAGCCGAAAATCGCAGATTATTTGCTCGGCTTGAAACCCAATCTGGATGTATTCACGTTGTGCGTAGCCGGTCACGCTTCAGACGTCTTGGCGAAGATAGACAAAGAGCCGGAACTGTTAAAGGCGCACAGCACCGACGGTTGGACGCCTTTGCATCTGGCTGCCTTTTTTGGCTGGGCCGAACTGGCCAATGTGCTGATCGACCGGGGCGCGGATGTCAATGGCCGGTCTACCAATTCCATGAAGAATACGCCGCTGCATGCGGCGGCCGCCGGAGGCAGCGTTCCGCTGGTCGACTTGCTGCTCAAGCGCGGCGCCCATCCCAACGCTACGCAGGAAGGTGGCTGGACTGCTCTGCATGCCGCCGCGCAATCGGGCAATCGGGCCATGGCTGAGACCTTGTTAGCCAATGGCGCAGACGTCAACCAGCGTGCCGACAACAATCAATCACCCCTGGACATGGCGCTCCTCAAAGGCCACCAGGATTTGGTTGAACTTCTCGAACATCTGGGAGCCAAGCTGCAGTAGCGGTCCATGAGCATGCCCGAACCTCAACCGCTCGAAACAAAGCTGGAAGATCTGCGCCGCTCCACACTGGCGGCTTTCGCCTCGGCCGGGTCGCTCGATACGTTGGAGGAAGCGCGCGTGGAAGCGCTCGGCCGCAAAGGCACGCTCGCCCAGATCAGTAAGGAGTTCGGCAAGCTTTCACCTGACGAGCGCGCGCCGCTGGGCAAGCTGCTCAATTCAGTCAAGCAGGATCTGGAAGCCGCATACGCGGACAAGAAGGAACGTTTTGAAAAGGCGGCGCTGGCGGAGCAGTTGGCCGGCGAATGGATTGACGTCACGCTGCCCGCAGCGGGCGTACGGCCCGGCTCGCTGCACCCCATCACGCAAATTCAAGCGGAGATTGAAGACCTCTTCACATCTCTCGGTTTTGCGGTTTTATACGGGCCTGAAGTCGAAACCGAGGAGCACAATTTCGACGCGCTGAATATCCCGCCCACCCATCCGGCACGCGATATGCAGGATACCTTTTGGCTTTCGAACGGCCAGTTGTTGCGCACCCATACTTCGCCGGTGCAGGTGCGCGGTATGCGCGCTTTGGGCGCGCCGTTGCGCATGATCGCGCCCGGCCGCGTCTTTCGCAACGAAGAAGTAGACGCGTCGCACGAACACACTTTCTACCAGCTCGAAGGCATGATGATCGACCGCGATGTCTCCGTCGCCAATGTGATTTACTTCATGAAGACGCTGCTTAGCGGCATCTTCAAACGCGACGTTACAGTGCGGCTGCGCCCAGGTTATTTCCCGTTCGTCGAGCCGGGATTCGAACTCGATATTCACTGCCTGATTTGCGATGGCACGGGCTGTCCCGTTTGCAAACACAGTGGCTGGGTTGAGCTTTTGCCGTGCGGCTTGGTGCATCCCAATGTTTTGCGCTTGAGCAATATCGACCCCGAAGAATGGGGCGGATTCGCTTTCGGCCTCGGTCTTACGCGGCTCGCCATGATGCGCTATGGCATTGACGATATTCGCCATCTCATGGGCGGCGATCTGCGTTTTCTGAGTCAGTTCTAATTCCTCACAACAATGAAGTTCTCTTACAACTGGCTGCGCGAATTGGTTCCCGGTCTGAATACCGACCCGGCCGGCTTAGAGCGTCTCATCACCATGAAGACGGCTGAGTGCGAAGGCATTGAGCCCGTGGGCCAACACTTTTCGACCGTCATGGCGGCGCGCGTGGTCAGCGTGTCGCCATTGCCCAAAGGCAAAAACAAGCTCGTAGTGGCGGAGATTGGCGGCGGCAAGCTGGTGAATGTCGTTTGCGGCGCAGGCAACGTCCGGCCCGGAATGCTGGCGCCCTGGGTGCCACCAGGCACCAAGCTGGGCGACAAGACGATCGGCCGCGCGGCCATCGAAGGCGCCGAGAGTGAAGGCATGTTGGCGAGCGCCGCCGAACTGGGCATTAGCCGCGATCATTCGGGTATTCTGGAACTGAATTCCAGCGCGAAGCCAGGAGATCGATTAGCTGGTCTCGCGCCGGACTTCATCATCGAAATCGATAACAAGAGCCTCACGCACCGGCCCGATCTCTGGGGCCACTACGGCATGGCTCGCGAAGTAGCAGCCATCACGAGCTTGCCGCTGATCGATCCAGTGAAGCCGGATTTGTTGCCCAGCGGCGATTCGAAGGTCAAAGTTGAGATTGCCGACCACTCGCTCTGCCCCCGCTTCAGTGCGCTGGCCTTTGAAAACGTGAGCGTCGGTCCGTCGCCGCTGTGGCTGCAGGCGCGGCTGGAAAATCTTGGACTCAATCCCATCAACAACATTGTCGACGTAACAAACTTGATCATGGCTGAACTGCCGCAGCCGACGCACGCCTATGATGCCGACAAATTAACGGGCAACACAATTTTCGTACGCTCGGCCCTTGATGGCGAAACGCTGGATGCGCTGAATGGCGAGAGCTACACGCTGACGTCGGCGGACCTCGTCATCGCCGATGCTGCTGGAGCCATCGGTTTGGCCGGCGTCATCGGCGGCGCGGCCAGTTCTATCTCGAGCGCCACGACGCGCATTGTCTTCGAAGCGGGAAACTTCGAAGCGGCCAATCTGCGCTTCACATCGGTGCGGCATAAGACCCGAACCGACGCGTCGATGCGTTTCGAAAAATCCCTCGACCCCGAAAACACAACCCGCGCTTTGGCGCGTGCTATCGAGTTGCTTGCTGAAGTATCGCCGGGCATTCGAATGGTGGGAGGCGTGGTCGATAACCGCGGTCCGGTTCCCGTCAGGAAGCTGATCGAAATGCCTATGACCTTCCTGACTCGCAAGTTGGGGAAGGCCGTGCCGCCGCCGGAGGTCACGCGCATCTTGACGGCTCTGGGTTTCGAAGTGAGCGAATCCGCGCCGGCCGTTTTATCGGTGCGCGTACCCACCTGGCGAGCCACCAAAGACATCTCGCTCAAAGACGATCTGGTGGAAGAGATCGGCCGCATGGTTGGTTACGATTCCATCACTCCCACGCCGCCTCTGATCGCCTCCACTGTTCCTCCCGCTAATCCTCTGCGCCTCTATCTGCGGCAGCTCCGCGCGCAACTCACCGCTCAAGGCTTCACGGAAGCGCACAACTATTCGTTCGTCACCGAAACCGATATCAAGCGCTTCGGCGGCGACGCCGCTGCGCACATTGCTGTGCAAAATCCCATCGCCTCCGAACTGACTCACTTGCGCCGCAGCCTGCTTCCCGGATTATTTAAGAGCATCGTCGCCAACGTGCGCTTTTTCCCTGAGTTCCGGCTGTTTGAAATCGGCAATGAGATTCATCCCGGCCCGCTAGAAGTGACTCATCTTGCGGCGGTGTTTTATAGCGCCCACGGCGAAGATCAGGAGTTCTTCGAATTAAAGCGCGTGCTGGAGTCCGTCTTCCTCGGCGCACGCTTGCGGGCGGACGTGCCACTCGCTTATGAACATCCCGTGCGAACGGCGAAGGTGTTTTGGGACGAAACATCCATCGGCCGCTTTTTCGAGTTGCACCCGTCATTGCTCAAAGCCGAAGGAATCGACGGCCGCGCCATGATCTTTGACATCGATGTGGATGCCGCCCTCAAACTCGCATCCGCGCGCGTTCCAAAATACACGCCGCTGCGCAAATTTCCCACCAGTGGATTCGATTTGTCAGTCGTGGCGGAACTTCTCACGCCCGTTGAAAAGATCCAGGACGAATTGATGCGCCTCGCCGGCCCCGATCTCGCCGCCATCGAATTCATCCGCCAGTATGCAGGGCCGCCTTTGCCGCATGGCCAGAAAAGCGTTTCTTACAACTTGAAAGTAGGCGCGCTCGATCACACTATGACAGCAGATGAATTGACAGTGATTCGGCAACGAATTATCGACGGCATGCAGGCGCTCGGTTACGAATTGCGCGGCTTGGACGGCTAGCTCAGAAAAAGAACCCGCACATCTTGCCAGCTATTCACTCTTCGGAAGCGTGTCTCATTCACGTTGTGCGGAGCCGTATAGATAATTCCTTCGCCGCGAAACTTGCTCAACTGGCGTGTATTGTCGTCAATCAAGTAGTCCGCCAAAATGATGCTCTTGTCCCCGCAGAAAACAATGTTGCTGGTCGGAATGAAAGGGAAATGCCGCTGCAGCCAATCGAACTTCGGCGTGAACGAACAGGGCACATCCATCGCCGCAGTCGTGATGAACACTTCGTAGCGCCCCGTCAGCGCCTCCACCACTTCATCGCTCCCCGGCATCACCGGAATCGTGGCGAAGAAAGCTTCCTGTTGAAAATAATCGCGCGCCTCCGGCTTATGGGCCTCGGCAATCACTTCAAAAACATGCCTACCCTGGAAGTCTTGTGTCTTGAGGCCAACGCCGAACTTGTCGTTATATTTCTCCAGGAAGTGACCCATCGTATCGGCCATCACTTCATCCATATCGATTGCGATTCGCTTCACTCCTTCTAGGCTAACCTTCCGGCTCGGCGCCAGATAGCGTTTTCTCCGCTGTTAGTCTAAGCTAAAAAGGTATGGCGCCGATCAAAGATCTGGAGTTTACCGAAGCTGAATCGATTCTCGACGAAGAGGACGAAGGCACTCTCGAGGCGATCGACCAGGGAATCAAGGCCGCCGATGAAGGCCGCGTCGTCTCGGAGGACGAAGTTCGCAAACTGATTCCCCAGTGGATTTCAAAATTCTCTACTCGGAAGCCGCGCTAACCGATCTGGAAGCGTTGATGTATTGGTCGTGGACGCACCACCAAGACAGAGCGGAACACTTCGGCAATGCGCTGCTCGACCACATAAGAATACTTGCTTCATTTCCTTTCCTGGGAGCACGGCTCCCTCGCAGGCCGGCGGTGCGCAAGCTGCTCCACAGCCCGATTCGCGTCTACTATCGAGTTGATGAAAAACGGAAAGCGGTTGAGATGATACTACGCTTCTCCCATGTTGCGCAACGAGAACCCGATTTCTAAGCGCTGCCAGCTACACAGCGTCGCATTCAGAAATAACGTCGCTACAACTCCAACTCCGCCTTCTGCCTGATCTCCAAACATCCCTTACCCGTCGGCAGCAGCTTGCCCGGATTCAAGCTACAGGCTGGATCGAAAAGCGTTTTCAAATCTCGGATCAAGTCCAGCGTTTCGTCCGGAAATAACTGGCTCATCATCTCCATCTTCTCCATGCCCACGCCGTGTTCGCCGGTGATGGATCCGCCCACCGAAATGCAATATTGCAAAATTTCTTCGCCGGCCCTTTGCGCGCGCTTCAGATCGCCCTTCTTGCGCGGATCGAACGGCAGAATCGGATGCATGTTGCCGTCGCCGGCATGAAAGACATTGCTGATAGGAATGTTGTACTTCTTGCCAATTCGTTCGATGGCTTCCAACGTGTCGGCCACCTTGGTGCGTGGCACCACGCCGTCCTGCACGTAGTAGGTCGGGCTCACCCGCCCAATCGCCCCAAACGCATTCTTGCGGCCCTTCCAAAGAAGAAGCCGTTCCTGATGGCTCTGCGCCACTCGCACTTCAGTGGCGCCACACTCCTGGCAGACTTCGGCGATCGCGACGGTCTGCTCTTCCACGCTCTCCACCAAACCCTCCACTTCAATCAGCAGAACGGCGGCGGCATCTTTGGGATAACCTGCATGCGTGGCATCTTCCACCATCCGCAGCATCGGGCCATCCATCATTTCGAGCGCCACCGGAACAATGCCCTTTGCGGTAAGGGCGGCGACTGTGTCTCCCGCTTGGCGCACCGTTTTGTAGACCACCAGCATGGTCTGTACCGCTTCCTGCTTCGGCATAAGCCGCACGCCAATTTTTGTCACCAGCGCCATGGTGCCTTCCGAGCCGGTCAGCAGGCCCGCTATGTCATAGCCGGGCACGTCGAGTTCCGCCCCGCCAAAGTACATAACGGTGGCGTCGGGCAGCACCACCTCCAGGCTCACCACATGGTTGGTGGTTACGCCATGCGCCAAGGTGTGCGGACCACCCGCGTTTTCCGCCACGTTCCCGCCAATCGTACACGCCTTTTGGCTCGATGGGTCTGGCGCATAAAAATAGCCGAACGCATCCACCGCCGCCGAAACATCCTGATTCACCACGCCCGGTTCCACGATGGCTCGCTCGTTTTCCACGTCGATCTCGAGAATACGATTCATGCGCGAGAATGAGACCACAATCCCGCCCGCTCGCGGAATGGCGCCGCCGCTTAGCCCTGTACCCGCGCCGCGCCCCACCAGGGGTATGGCGTAGTAGCGCGCAATCTTGACGATCGCCACCACATCAGCGGTGCTCTGTGGAAAGACCACCGCGTCCGGTCGCGCCTTATCCACTCCTCCATCGAACTCGTAGAGCGCCATATCGAAAGGGTCCGCGAGAACCGCATTCCTCCCGAGTGCCTCTTCGAGCGCTAGCACTACGTTGGGTGTAAACGACATGTTTTCGCTACAGCAGGCTTTCTACGTATTGAGTAATATCGTCGTTCGTCCAGTTTTCGGCGTTGGCATATTTGTGAACTACGCGCCCGTCCTTGATCAAGTACGTCTCGGGATATTGGAACGTACCGTACTCCGTACTGATATCCGCATTGGGATCGCGGGCGGTCGCATAGGAAACGGGAATCTTCTCCAGAAACGATTTATATTTCTCGGGGTTCTTGTCGATGCTGATCGCCACCACCACGACGCCTTTATCCGCAAATTTGCGTTGAAAGACATTCAAGGAAGGAATCTCCTGGACGCAGCCTCCGCACCAGGTAGCCCAAAAATGAAGCACCAGCAATTTGCCGCCGAAGGAATCCTGCGTGATGGTCTTTCCATGGTCCGTGGTGATCGAAAAAGCGGGCGCCGGTCCGCCCTCTTTAGCCGAGGAATCCTGCAAACTAAAGACGATTAGACCGGTAAAAGCCAGGGTGAGGACAATGAGGAGGGCCAGGGGTGCGGATGCGCTCCTCCAGTCAGGTGTAAAACTCCCCCCTTCTTCGGCCGGTGCGTTTGGCGCCGCGCCCATCTTACGCGTGTTGCTAAAAGATCCAATTAGAGCGTTTTTCATAGCGAAACGGCCAGTCGCCCAAGACAGTGGGCTAAATTACAGTATCTAATGCCCGTCCCTAAGCATCCAAACGATTAGCGCATGTTGATCACCCGACGGGCTGAGTTTTCGGCTTCTCACTTTTGCCGCGTGGCATCTTTGAACGACCAGCAGAACTGGCAGCTTTTCGGCGAGGAGTCGCATTCTGCCGGCCATGGTCACAATTTTGTCCTGGAAGTCAGCGTCGAGGGCGAACCCGATCCGATTACGGGCATGATTGTCGATCTCAAAGAACTCAGAGACATTCTGGAGCGCGAAATCGTGGCTCCCATGGATCATCGTTTCTTGAATTATGAGGTTGAGCCTTTTGGGCAGGTGATTCCGACCACGGCGAACATCGCGCTCGAAATTTGGCGTCGTTTAGAGAAGCAATTTGGCGTAGCGCGCTACCGCTTATCCCGTGTCCGTCTCTTCGAAACCGCCGATCTTTATGTAGACGTCGCTCCGCCGGTTCACGCATGATTTCCCTTACCCGCCGTTATCATTTCCCGGCATCGCACCGCCTCCACTCGCCAAGGCTGAGCGAAGTGGAGAACGCGCGTTTGTACGGCAAATGCAACAACCCTTTCGGCCACGGCCACGATTACACGTTAGAGCTGACAATCACCGGCGAACTGGATCCTAACAGCGGCCTTCTCCTGCCGCTCGCGCGCCTCGACGGCTTTGTGCAAGAGAAAATCTTACGCCTTTTCGCTTACCGCAACATCAATGTCGATGTGCCGCAATTTGCGAACGTCGTGCCTACCACGGAGAACGTGATTCGGGTGATAGCCGAGTTGGTGCACCGCCATTGGGCCGGGTCGTTCGGAGATTTGCCAATCCACGTTTCCCGAATCCAGATACAGGAAACCGAGCGTAATGGATTTGAGTTGCTTCTTCCGGTGCCAGAAATCGAAAACTCCTCCGCTGAGCGGAATGAAAGTGTGATGGTTCATGCCTAGAAGTAAATCCGCAGCCAAGCTGAAAACCCCCGGCAAATTGATTGAGATGAGTCCTAAAATGGACCCGGATTCGATTGCGGCGCATATGGAAAGAGTGATCTGCCAGTTGGGCGAGGACCCCAAGCGCGATGGGCTTGTTAACACGCCCGCCCGCATCGAAAAAGCTCTCAAATATCTCACCAGCGGTTATGCCGCCGACCCGCAAAAGATCGTGAATGGCGCGCTTTTCGACGTCGATTACGACGAAGTTGTGCTGGTGCGCGATATCGAATTCTTCAGTATGTGCGAGCACCACATGCTGCCGTTTTTCGGCAAAGTGCATGTGGCCTACCTGCCGAACAAGAAGGTGATTGGTCTCAGCAAAATTCCGCGTCTTGTCGACGCCTTCGCCCGGCGCTTGCAGATTCAGGAGCGTCTCACCCAGCAGATTGCCCAGACCATCCAGTCGCTCATTCAGCCGCGGGGCGTGGCGGTGGTGTGCCAGGCGCGCCATTTCTGCATGATGATGCGCGGCGTGGAAAAACAGCACTCCGACGCCATTACCAGCGCCATGCTGGGTGCTTTCCGCGAGCGCAAAGAAACGCGCGACGAATTGCTCTCGCTGATCCAGCAGCGCTGACTGCCGTCGCGTTTGGGCGCGTGTTAGCATCTGGTCATGAGCGACCAAAGCCGTCTTTTTGACGCCGGTCCCGATCCGTTCGGCCGCATGTGGAGAGTTCAATTTCGCTGGCTTCAGACCGGCATCTCCATCCGTCATGCCGACACGGTGGATGTAAAGTTTTTCGTAACGCCCGACGGCGGCGACCCCGAAGAAAAAGTAATCGCCATGCCGCATCCCATTTTGTTGTCTATTACCAGGGAGGGCAATCGCAAACTATCTGATCCGCTGTGCATGCGCCTCGCCGCGGCTCATCTCAAACACATGATCGAAACCTCGGAAGATATGGATAAGACGCTGGTCACCGTATCCGCCAAGGAACTCACGGCGTATGACCGGCAGTTGCACTCCGCCACCTTCTCCAAACATCGCTAAGCTGAAAGCAAATGCCGCTGGTATATCGGTCAATCCCTTGTTTAGAATAAAGGTTTCACCCTGCGCTTTGATGCAAACACTTAGCTCATGAGGTTAATTTCTATGGTCAGTTGCCCAAAATGCGATGCCGCGATCGACGTCGAAGAAGAAGAATTGGACGAAGGAGACGTTCTGTCCTGCGATGAGTGTGGAGCTTCTCTGACGGTCGCCAGCGTCAATCCGGTCGAACTCGGCCCGGAAGATGAAGACGACGACGAGGACGATTTCGATTTCGACGAGGACGAAGAGGACGAAGACGAGGAGGACGAAGACGACGAAGAAGAAGCTGAAGAAGAAGAGGACTGGCGTTAGCCGGCTGCTCGCAATCCTGCTGGCCAGTTGTCCCCTTGTCTTGACCGGCCA